>OBLO01000237.1_pt1 | contig 58926 bp, 65 predicted proteins | sample 1519401 | NCBI WGS metagenome assembly OBLO01 (sample SAMEA2602897, study PRJEB22501) | metagenome | reverse complement strand
CACCGTAATGATGAAAATTGGTACTGGTAATTTGCATCAGCCCCACAGAGTAACGGCGGCTCTGCGCCACAAGGCGACGTATGATTCGCTCTGCTCTTTCCCGGCTGGTAGGCTGATGAGAAATGATTTTATTGTGTCTGAAGGTGCCTGAGCCCCTTGGGATAATTTCTGCGATCGCATAAGGGTTAAAATTGGACTCCACCCTTACGACGTCGAGTGCTGTGGACGGATGAATGCTGGCGGCACACTGCATGGCCACCGCCAGAAAGGCAGATGTGGAAAGCATAGTAGCCTCGGGAATGCGGGCAGCGTACATAGCTAAAGAACCATGCATGCTGAGGGAAATTTGAAGGGTTAAATGTGTGGTTTCGAGATTGTGAGCGCTTTGCGCCGGACTGCCGAAACCAAAATAAAGAATGTCATGGGATATTCTTTACAGGAATTTTGATTCGGATAAATGCTGCACTAATGTTTTTGCGGTAGATGTTTTATTTCAGCGTATCAGTTGAAAATTCCAGATCGACAAAAATATGTCACTTGGTTTTATCTGGATAGTTCTCCAATCAAAATAATAATAAACGGGTCACATCCCAATTCTGCATTCCGATTTCAACGGGTCAGCGAGAACATTCAGCGGCACACTGAATTAAGGTTGTGTGATAGCCTGATATAAATTATTAAAGAGCGGTGCTCGACCAAGGCTGAATAAATTCCTTACTGTCAGGTCGATGAGCAGAAACACTATCAGGATGGATTTAATTAATATAAATTGGAATGATAAAGTGAAAATGAAATGCTAAGAGTTTTTTGGGGATGAATTTTAGTAGTGTAGGGGGGAGGGAAGATATAATCGGTGATTGTGTTTTTACTAATAGTGAAATATAAAGACGTGCGGGGTTTTAATTCCCTGCACGTCTTGCTGTTAAAATTATCGTTTGCGTCGCTCAAGCATTTCCTGGCATTCTCTACACGTTGTTACTCCTGGGAGAGTGCGCCTCCGCTTTTCAGGAATTGGTCTGCCGCAGAACTGACAGTGATACAGGGAAGGCGTTGCTGCTGGTTTGAAACGGCTTTGCTCAATCATTTCCTCCAGACGTTGCTCATTGAATTCCTGGTCGCGATCAACTTCGTCAGGCATATCATGTCCTCCTGTCTGTCCTTCCCTGCTCGCAAAATGTGATTCGGTTACAGACAACAGTGAGTGAGGGGGGATTGGGCTCCGAGGCTAATTCTTCGGTGATCTGCATCATGATATTAAGAGCTTCATTAGCATCAGGGCTTTTTCCTTTTAACGCTTTCCATCGGCACCATATTGCGGCATCCATGGTTTCATCAGGAAGAGGTGTGCGCCCATATGGTACAGATATGCCTTGTAATCTGCGGTTGAGACAGACATCGTTAGAAGTAAGACCGAAATAATGCTTTAGTAATGCTATAGATCCACCTAACCGGATCGCCCGATTAATTTGCTGATGATACTGGGTTTCAGTACGTACTTTTTCCAGCCGTTTGCGTAAAATATCATGGTGAATTTTTACCGCAATGAATGATACGGGAGAGTGGCAGAAAGAAAATAATGCATCAAAGGGTAACTGACTGATTTCGTTAATTTCTTCAAGAGTAAATCCAAGTGCTTCAGCGTAAGATAAGTCACCTTCCTTCAATGCATATATTACATCCGTGAGTACGTAATAATTCAGCGAGGGAAACATAAGTTATCTCTCTTGTCTTAGCGGTTAGCTAATTTACGATTAATCCATTCGTCAATCTCCGACTCGAGCCAGGCTACGCTGGCTGGGCCGATTTTTATTGAGAGTGGGAAACTCTTGTCTTTCATATACAGATAGATTTGTGAACGTTTAAGACCTGTTTTTTGCTCGACTTGTCTGAGGCGTAGTAATTGATGAGATGGCATTTGTTCCTCCAGGGCTTATGGCATTGCTATCATAAAGGAACACAGAATGATGTTTAGATAAAGACCGCGAACCCGTATCACGAAAATATTGACTCGTAATACGGATCTGAGCGATATATACACTAAGGATGTACTACTTCACCGTAGTTTTATACGATAAAGGGGAGCCACGCTCCAGCGCCGTTTTTAGCGTATCACCGCTGAGATGATCGGTGATGCCATCAGCAATTGCCCATTCCTCAAATATAGACAAGAGTTTGTAAGGTTGTTTCATCAGAGGGCGTATATCATCATTATGATGACAGGCTAACCAGAACAGCCGGGATAAGGGTGTAGATATTCTCGTCGGTGATAACGTGGAGTTTTTGTCAATAGTTAGCTTTTCTATTAATCTCTCGATTTCAACACATTTGATAACGAAACAAGCATCTTGTGGCAAGTCATGCATTGGGAAGTAGCATGGAACCGTATATTCCCGCTTTTCATTCCGCCAGGAAGACTCCTTGATTATAGAGGTGGCCTCATCCGGTAAGTATTTTATCTTGCTCTGAATTTGTTCTTTCCATGATGTTTTATTGAAAAGCAAAAATAGATCATTTGCATTCGTAACAGTAATTCCAAAATTAATGGCGTAAGGATTGTTAATAGGTGGTGGTATTCTGAGTGAGTCTGCTAGATACCTTTGAATGATAATGTACTCAAATCCAAATAGGTTAGTATCAAAAATATTTCTGCGAGATGAAAAGTAATCACCTTCAGTAGATATGATAAGATTCCTATTATTTATGAAACACTGCTTATCAAGAAAACAGAGTCTCTTTAGTTCTGAATTGTCCAAAGTAGATATTTTTACCTTTTCTCCATTTTTAGCTATTTTTCGTAATATTACCGAAGACTGGAAGTAAATGGATAGATTGATTTGCCCATAAAGTGCACATCGATATATGGTACTTTCTGTAATTGAGGTGTCGAATGTCTCATTAATCACTTGCACAGCTTCGTGTATTGTTAACCAGTTTTTTGCCATAAGCTTGAGATTGCTATTCCAGGACATGAATAATTTTCCTTTATTTGTTTTTTTTGGTAATTATCTGATGCTATATGTTAATTGATTGCTATCAATGTGCGACATACTCCAGTATTTATAGGCATGCGAGGTTCAGAAAAATAAATTATCTTATTGATGTTTCTTCTTTATAACTTGTAAGTGGCTGTCATCAATGGTACAAGGGAAAGGGGCTTTATCGGTATATATCATATCCGTTAATTTCAGCCATGCTCTGTTGTCCAGAGTCAGAATACATCTAACTCTGGATACGTTTTCACCAGTGATAACTTATCCCTGTATCAAGTTTATCTGCACAGTCAATCCCGGTAGGGCTATTTCTGACGTTATTAAATTTATAATCTAAAAATATCTGCATATTTTTGTTGAAGTAGTAGCTAAAACCTATTTCTTCATAATCCAGTACTCGTGTTCGTTGGCCAGCGATTGTTTGCGTCAGGTGAGTGTAACCAATGCTGGGCTGAAATTTGTCGGTCAGCATATATTTAGCCAGGGCTTCATAGCTGAAGGCGTTGGTATTATTATTGCGAGGTTGGGGGTTGATAGCATCATTACTCTGCGTGAAAACAGTGGCCAGATAAAGTTTTTTGCTCTGGTACTTAAGCCCCTCTGCGAAAGTCCGAATATTTTTTTTGTAACCGGCATTTTGTTGCTGTGAAAATGTGGTCTCGGAAGATGACGCAGCAAAAATTGCACTGAGCTTTGGCGTAAAGAACCAGGACAGGGAAGTACCTATACCATTGCCGTTCTGTTGTCTTAAGGCTCGATTTTCGTTGTTACTTTTGAACTGGTATTGCATTGCTAATTTCACTGTCTGTTGAAAGACCGAAAGATTTTTGCGCCACGTCACAAGATTAAGGGCTCTGCCACGCATGAAGTTGTCAATGTAGTTATAAGACATTTCCCTGAATAAGGGAGAGCGGTCGGTTATTGAGGTTACGTCGTACAGCACCCCCCAGTTCCGGCCGATATCCAGGCTTCCCCAGTACGGGTTGTCTACACCCAGAAACGCTAGCCGGGTTGCATTTCTGCTGGCATCTGATGCACTAACCGTATATTCCCAGTGAGCGTAGGTTTGCCAGTTGTGGGTAAGGTCATGCTTCCCAATCAACCCAAAATAGAGATAGCTACGATCGCCATCATCTTTGATGTTATTACTGGTAAAACGTCTCGCAATAATAGTGCCATAAAAATCGAGATTTTTACCGTCCTGGTTAAGAACGTTGACCGCTAAAGAGTAGGGTGAAAAGAGTAGTGTGATTGATATAAAATAATAGCGTAGGTCATGCAATGTCATGATAAACATCCCTAAAGATGGCTCAGCATCTGAATGGTGGTAGGGTGGACAATTTACCGAGACATATGCTCATTGCTTAAATCCAATAGAATGAGATTATTATCGTTATGCTGAAACGTTTTGTTTGTGGCTAAAATAACTGATGATGCCATTAGAAATGGCGGATGCAATTTTGTTGCGGAATGCCGTTGTGCCTAATAATTTCTCCTCCTGTGGGTTGGTGATAAAAGAGGTTTCAACCAGGACAGATGGAATATAGGGTGATTTAAGTACTGCAAAAGCTGCCTGTTCTGTATGGTTTGAATGCATATGGTGGACTGGAGAAATGTGGTGAACTATATGTGATCCCAGTAAAAGACTTTCCCTGATGGTTTCAGTCTGTTCAAGATCGAAGATGATTTTGTCGAGATACTTGTCCCTGTGAATGATTTGTTTTCCAGCAATATTATCAGCAGCATTCTCACTTTTGGATAGATACCTTGCCATAGCGCTGCTGGCTCCCCGTGTTGAAAGTGCAAAAACGGAAGCTCCATGGGCTGCAGGACTAGCGAAACCATCGGCGTGAATGGACATAAATAGATCGGCTTTGTGTGCATGAGCAATCTGTACGCGATCGTATAGTGGAATAAAAGTGTCATCCGATCGCGTCTGTAGTGCATTTATACCGTGGCTATTGAGAATGGCTTTTATCTTAAAGGTAATATCCAGTACAACATGTTTTTCCAGAGAACCTTCACAACCCACTGCGCCGGAATCAATCCCCCCGTGTCCAGGATCTAGCATTATCGTAAATTTCCTGTGCCCATTTGTTGAGAGGGAGGAATGCTTATGATTTAGCTGAGGTCGTGTATGTGCGTATGTAAGCGGTATAGCCAGTGTATTGGTTGCGAGGGCCGCTAAACCAGTAAGAATAAGTCTTCGTCGGGTAATGTTGGTATTCAATGTTTCCGCCTCATATAGATTTATTTGTTATGTTATAACGTTATGAATTATTTGAGGTCGAGGACTTGAATGTTATTTTTTGTTGCTTCGGGTTACTTAATATTAATCACTGGGAAATCACGAGGCTCCCAATGTATTGATAAATTGGATTTTTAGTGCCCATCACTACCTCTCATCGCTTGAATCATGATGACATCAGGCCTCCAAGTATGATCGTAATCTGCAAGAGCACTGCTGATTAGCCCTTGTCCCATCTGTTTACTTTAAATCCTGAATTACCAAACAGGACAATGGACTCCTGCTGGAAATATATTGATATAGATCCTTTCAAAAGATAATTATTCTCATCACCATTAGTAATGTTATAACGTAACAATCAAAGATTTTCCGACATATTGAATGAGTCTGTCCATTATTTGATGACTTATTCTGGGGAGGAGTTATGTCAACTGAACATATCAAAGAAGAAAAACTCAACATTGGTGCCGTGCTGGCTGTATCACTTAGTACAGTAATTGCGATGCTGGACAGCACTATCGCAAATGTTGCCTTACCTGTTATTGGCAAAGATTTTGCTGTCTCAGAAGCTGCATCCATCCTGATAATCAATGCTTACCAGTTTGCTGTGGTCGCTTCATTGCTGGTATTTGCTGCATTGGGAGGCAAAATAGGTAACAAACGTATTTTTATTCTTGGGGTGATTTTTTTTGCGCTTTCCTCGTTAGGCTGTGCACTTTCTGAAACACTGATGATGCTGACGGCTTTTCGCGTCATTCAGGGCTTTGGGGCTGCGGCCATTCTAAGTGTGAATGCGGTGTTGATTAAAGAGATCTATCCTGCCCGGTTGTTAGGTCGTGGATTGGGGATTAATGTGATGATGGTCTCTGTTTCCGCAGCGGCGGGCCCGTCAATTGCTTCAGCTATTCTATCAGTTGCGAACTGGAACTGGTTGTTTTCTATTAATGTACCGATCGCTTGTATTTCATTGTTGCTCTGTATTGTATCGTTCAAACCGACGCAACGTACCGATAACCGGTTTGATAAAGCGGGTGCGTTGCTGGTTTTTCTGACGTTCGCTTCGTTTTCAACGATGATGCTGGGTCTGGCGAGGAACAACGTGTTAAACGTTATCCCAAGCTCGATTGTTCTTGTCGTGCTGGCAATCACTTTGTATTTGAACCAGAAAAGAAAAGCTACTGATGCCTTGATCCCGGTTGCGATTTTTCGCAATAGGACGTTTTCTCTATCGCTATTAATGTCTTTATTATCATATAGTACCCAGTTACTGGCATATGTCTCCTTACCGTTTTATTTTCATAATGTATTAAATCGCAATGTCGTTGAAATTGGCATGTTGTTAACGGCGTGGCCGCTGGCGACAATGTTGACCTCGCTGGTCGCGGGTGAACTTATCAAAAAGTACGAACCCAATCTGGTGGCATTCACTGGACTATTACTACTTTTGATAGGCACTCTGTTAATGGCATGGTTACCCGTACAACCCTCGAATCTGCAGATCCTCTACCGGGTCGCTATTTGTGGTTTTGGTTTTGGACTATTCCAGTCTCCTAATAATTTTCTCATTATGACTTCGGTTCCACATGAAAAAAGCGGTATAGCCAGCGGATTATTAGGCAGTTCACGTCTGATTGGTCAGATTCTTGGTTCTGTGCTGGTGGCGTTTTTCTTTAATAATTTTGGGCGTAATGTAACGAATATTAGTCTTTTCGCCGGGGCATTGTTCTCATTTATGTCTCTGGCGGTGAGTTATTTCCGCTTTAAATCTGCGTCTCATGATGTTGGTTTTTTAAAGAAGGTAATATAAAGTTGTCAATAAAATAATCATGTGATGCTATTAAATTACAATTCATCTAAATCATTGAGGTGCTAAGTATGCTTAATGGAAAAATATTATTCTCATTGTTCATATCATCGATAATATTATTATCCTCGGCAAGCTATGCCAATAGTAGTGAGGTGAGTAAAACGATAAATGACCAAAATATGAAAAATTCTGAGGAAATGCCCATAAAATTCAACCGTATTATTATCACCGGGAATTGCCCCTTTGGTGTAATTATGGCAAGTGATTTAGCATATAAACATGTTGTGGGCGTTGGACCTTGGGCTTTTCTGCATTCAAACATGAAACTTCTCAAGGATATGAAGCCAGATATCGACCGTATCACTACTGACTTTATTAATAAAGACTATGTTGTAAATATGGAATCCTTACTAAATTTACAACCAGATATTATTTACTATTATGGTAAAAGTCAGAATGATAATCTGGAGCGGGCAGGGATCCCCACTATTAATCTTGATGCTGGTGGTGACACGAAATTTGAGCCAGTAGTAACGCAGACTTATTGGGAAAACGAATTTAACCAGACCCTTGGTTTACCTCACAGTCACAAATTTTCGGATGCATGGAAGATAAGCCTCAATGAGGCAAAACCCTATGCCGAGAAGATCAAATCACAACATATTCGGGCATTGTATCTTGAGCAGAGTGATGGGAAAGAACTCAAGGTGAGTGGGCCGAAAACATATGGTGATACCTATCTTAAGATGGCGGGGATGGAAAACGTAGCAAGTGATCTGGTGGTAAAAGGGGATGCTGGCAGGTACATTAATGTTTCAATGGAGCAAATAATTCAGTGGGATCCTGATATTGTATTTGTGGTCTTTGGTAGCGCGAAGGATATTCTTAATAATAAAAATCCCGGGCAAGACTGGCATAATGTAAAAGCATTCAAAGATGGGAAAATATTTTCCACACCCGTAGGACTACATAATTGGGGAGGATTGTCTGCTGAGACTGCATTATTACCATTGTTTATGATTAATAAATTTAATGCTGACTATATAACAGATGCAGAATTGAAAAAAGCAACGCGTTTACACTATAAAAAAGTGTTTGATTATGAAATTCCAGACGCGCTATTAACCGATGAGCTAAGACAGCGATAATAAAATAATTCTACGCATAGTTTTTATTTTGAAAGGTTAGTTATGCAGGAAAGACAAAAATACCGCATGCTAATGTGGATTGCAATTATATTGTTACTGATTGTGGCTATGATTTCTATGTTCATAGGCCGCTATACATTATCCTTCCCTGAAATAATGACGGAGGTATTACATGATAATGGTCGCCATTGTTTGAGCGCAGGATTCTCGGTTATATGCAATCTACGGTTGCCAAGGATTATTGCCGTAATGATGGTAGGGGCAGGGCTATCAGTAGCAGGCGTGACGTATCAAGCGGTGTTGCGAAATGCGCTGGCGAGCCCGGATGTTCTCGGTACATCTTCCGCTGCAGCGTTCGGCGCAGCGCTCGGGATACTGCTAGGTTTTCCACTACAACTCAGCGCTTTTTCCTCTTTCTTTTTTGGCATTGTCAGCCTTTTGTGTGTAATGGGACTTTGCTATTTCAAGAAAAACAATGGGGAGCTCACGACTATCCTGTCGGGCATCATAGTGGCTTCGGTATTTATGTCCTTTGTATCAATCATTAAATATGTTGCCGATCCGCAGGACGAACTCCCGGCTATCGTCTTCTGGCTTATGGGGAGTTTCGCTTCTTTGGTCAAAGATCAGGTTTACGGACTCATCCCGCTATACATCATTTGTTATCTGGTTATCTACAAACTTAGATGGAAAATCAATGTGTTGTCTCTGGGAAATGATGAGGCAAAAATTGCTGGAATGAATCCACAATTGTTGAATACAGTTTTGCTAATCACAGCCTCAATTTTGGTGGCAGCATCAGTCACCATCGCTGGCGTGGTGGGTTGGGTTGGTCTGGTTATCCCGCATCTGGTTAGAACGCTGGTCGGGTACAACCATAGCAAGCTGATCCCGGCTTCGGCTGTATGTGGTGCGTTGTTTTTATTGGTCATCGACAACCTTGCCAGGACCCTGACTTACGCAGAGATCCCCATTGGAATACTTACTGCTCTGGTTGGTGCGCCTTTATTTGCTGTACTGTTCATCATGAGTAACCGATATGATCGAAGTGAATAATCTGACGTTCGCGTTCAAAAAGAGTAAAACTGCCTTTAACAATATCAGCTTCTCCATTGATGAAGGTGAAGTACTGTGCGTACTAGGACCGAATGGTGTTGGTAAAACAACATTGCTTAAAACGGTTACCGGTCTGTATCAGCCGGTTAGTGGTTCATGTCATATTGGCCGAGTGGGAAACCGGAAAGCTCATATGGCGTATGTTCCGCAGGCCAAACGTGTTCACTTTTCTTACAACGTACTCGATTTCATCTCCTTTGGATGCCCATTACGGGGCGGAATGCTGGCATCTCCTGGAGAGAGGGATATCGAAAAAGCGGCGCAAATATTGTCGGGTCTTGGTGCTTCATATCTTGCAACCAAAGATGTTAACCAGATCAGTGGTGGTGAACTACAGATGTGTTATATCGCGAAGGCGCTAGTATCAGAGCCGGACATCCTTGTACTTGATGAACCTGAATCAAATCTTGATTTTAATAACCAGTCTCTCATTATCAATTGGTTGCACACGTTGTCGCGGGAGAAAAATGTTACTATTATCCTGAATACGCACTTCATCAATCATGCAAATAACATTGCAGATAAATGTTTGCTAATGGGAAAAGATAGTTACTGTTTTGGAACAACACAGAGTATCTTACAAGAATCTCTCCTCGCCGATTATTTCCACGTTCCCGTTAAACGCTGTCATTTTGAACACAAAGGTATACAGAAAGAATCATTTATTGTTGCCTTGTAAAAGACAGTTATTACTGCGGGTAGAAGGAGGGGTAACTCGATAAATGTATATTATTTATTTTGATAAAACACAAATTAAATTTAAAGTGCGCAGGACTTATCACTTGCGATTGATCAATTTTCGAACAATTTATATGCGATAAAATAGAATTCCTTGATGTAAAAAATGGCAGTTACATGTTGTTAGCACTAACATGCAAGGTATAGTTATGATTAGAAAGTTTGTGGAGGAATATCTTGGAAAGATCTACTTAAAAAGATATTCAATTATTACGATTAACTCTCAAGATGAAATTTTCATTATTTCTAACCTGCCTCACAGGTGGGAGAAAGAGTTTATAAAAAGAAAGTTACATCTACGTAGTGGCATAATATTGAAAGCTAGGGATAAAATCACACCATTTAAATGGTCCTCTGTAAATAACAGTAATGATGAAATTAAAACTCTCTCTGATAAGTACAATATTCACAGCGGGATTTCATTTGTTATAAAAATAAATCATGATGTGGTAATTTTTACTATATATTTCAATGGTAATGACAAATCTTTTATAAAATTATACGCAGAGAAAAAGCATCAAATATTATTTGATATCATGGATATTTTTGAAAAGCATTATGAGATAATCCCTAAATATATTTTCACAGTACGAGAAACGGAAGTGATAAACCTTCTAAAATTCGGGAAGACTTATATTGAAATAGCATTTATTCTAGGTGTAAGTGAAAGGACTGTTAGATTTCATACTAATAATATACTTAGTAAATTAAATGTGACATCTGTTCGTTATGCGATATTTAAAGCGACTTCTGAAGGTTTGATATAACGAACAGTTACTTGTTAAAACATCTATCAATAATGATCGAATTATTAATAAGTTACTATTGTTTCATGATTGATAATCTTGAACTTATGTCTTGGGGATTTCCAGCTGATTTTAGTAGTAACATAGCTCGAACATAAATGGCTCTCTGAGCAACAAGTATTAAAGCGTTGAGGAAAAAAGATGTTAGGAAATTGGCCTTGAAGATTCCTCGTCCCCAATTGAGTATTAAGATAGACAATTTTGCAATGTTTTGAGGAAGGGCCTATCTCATACTAATTTTTGGAACGACGAGTTAAGCCCTAGATTGACATTCTATTTCATCTTGTTTTTTATACAATCAACAAACGGTTTAATTTTTTCTTCTTGTTCTTTGGACAATTGCGATGTATTTTTATCAGAAATACCAACAAACCGTTTCATTTTTTTACCGTGAACAAAATCATACTTAACCACAATTTGATAATGGTGGTTATCCGGAATGAATGATGAACACGAGGATACATCATCTGCAGCATACCCCCCCACAGAATAACTACTAGATAACAAGAGGAAAATATAACCATAAGCTTTCAAGTGATTTTTCCTTATCAAATACTATTTTATTTGAATCATATCGTAACATCCTGGAATTAGTTCTATATTCCTAGATGCTGTGCGATTGAATAATCTTCGGGAATATACATCTATAGGTTAATGAATAGCATTTTATTGCTATTCATCATTGTAACTCCATTGGTGTACATTATAATCCCATGAAGCATCGTTCGGTTGCTTCGTAAACTCGACAATGATTTTTTCATCTATCTTTTTACCAGTAAGTGTCACTGGGGCTTTTACGCTCGCGAGTAAAGCTTTAGTCCAGATTTTCTTATCCATATCTATTTCCTCAAAATTAACTCATCTACATTTACGAAACCATCATTTAGATGGCTGGGTTTTACATTTCCGGGTGTTATACCGAATTTTAGAAGTTGTGATTCAACATGGTCGTACATCATTTTGATACTTTTGCAATAATGATCAGGTGTATTATATTCTCCATTGTAATAATGATATGAACGTGAAGGACATCCACCATGACATAAATGAAACCACTTGCATTTAGAACATTTTTCTGTAGAGGATCTATGTCTCCATTTTATTGCTGTATCCGAATAAAAAAGATCAATGAGGGAATGTTCATTGATGTTACCATAACAAACATCCATGTTTCCCGTTAAACTAGCACAGGGATAAATATTACCAAGAGGGTCCGTTGAAAGATTAGCTTTACCGCATTGTGACATCCCAATGCATGATGAACATGAGCCTGATATTACAGAGCGTGTTGTGTGTAAAAAGCTAGATACATCAACATAATCTTCACTACCTGCTGAAAGCCAATCTTCATAAAGTAATGACCATGTTTCAAAATACTCTGCCTGCGTTAAAGCTATTTCATTGAATATATTAGTTGCACTCCCTCCCTTCATTAGGGGGATGATGTTAAGTCCAAGTTTATTGTCTCGGAGAAAAGAATATGACTCTTTAATGTTTTCTCTATTTTTTCTGTTTAATACAAGAACGCAACCTATTCTAAAACCATTTTTCCTTAGCTTTGTTACGTTCTCCAAAACACGGGAAAAACTACCTTTACCATTTTTGAATACTCTGTTTGCGTCATGTGATTCTTTTATACCATCAATGGATAAACTAACTTGGAATTTGTATTTTTTTAAAAATTCCAAATGTTCTTTTTTAATTATTGTGCCATTTGTCTGTACAATATTTGAATAAGGTATCTTATCTGCATATTCTTCCTGGAAGGCGATGGCTCTTTCATAAAATGATAACGGTGCTAGAAGTGGCTCTCCTCCATGCCAAATGAATTCAACCGACTTGTATTTGCCGATAAATCTTGCTAGTGAAAATGTCTGCTCTATTACTTTTTCTAGTGTATCTATATCCATAAATGGACGGCGTTCATCACCGTTATAGCAGTATGAACACGAGAGATTACAAACGTGGGTTGGCTTTATTACATTTATTAATTTCATATCTACCCACTCCTCATGATGTTGAACTTTCTTTTAAATTCAGAGGGAACCGCTTACACACGTAGTGCTTAGCTAAGCAGAATTGTCCTCCGATATTTCTTCGTATCGATTTTCGATTCGTTTGACGGAACCCCTTTGCCGCTACTAAAGAATTTTTCATTAGCCGAAAAATGATATGTAGAGAGGTTTCTGTATATCTCCAATAACCATGATGATCACAATGCTTTCGATAAATTAAAACTATTAAATACCTTTTTGCTAAAAATAAAACTGTCAGTTCTGACAGGTATTAGATTTAACTTTGAATAATTTCATAACGCTCATTTACACGGTAAAGTACACCATTTGTATCGTCATCGCTCCTGTTTTATTGATTGCCGAACAAAGTAAAAAAGCCGTATCAGTCTGGACTGATACGGCTTTGATTTGTTAGCATAATTAAATCACTAGTGAGATAGAGGCGTTTTTATTCCTCTCCCTAGAATATAGGGTGGTACATAGGATTTGCGGCAAATATCCAGATAATCAGACCACCACTGCATCATTGCCTTTCTTGCTTCCAGATGCTCTGCCCTGTGAATATATGCCTGGCGTACGGAGTTACGTTCCTGGTGGCTCATTTGCCGTTCAACAGCATCCTGTGACCATATACTGGATTCCATAAGGGCACTGCATGCCATTGTCCTGAAACCGTGACCACAGATTTCCATTTTCGTGTCCCAGCCCATCAGGCGTAGCGCCTTGTTCACCGTATTTTCACACATGGGTTTATACGGATTATGTTCCCCGGGGAACACGAGTGCATTATCTCCTGAGATATCTTTAATCTTTTTCAGGATCGCGATCGATTGTTGTGAGAGGGGTACGATATGAGGCCTGCGCATTTTGGCACCACGACCAGAGTAACGCACGCCTTCAATAGCTTCGCGCGTGGCGGGTATTATCCAGACCTGGTTTCCGAAATCAATTTCATGCCAGCGGGCAAAACGCAATTCACTCGAGCGTATGAATAGATGCAGTGTTAGCAGGATGGCAAGGCGGGTGAGTTCACGGCACTGCTGAAAGCTCTCAATGCTCTCAAGCAATTCTGGAAGACGCTCCAGCGGTAGAGCGGGGTAGTGACGTTTTACTGGCGGAGCCGTCACTCCGTCCAAGTTTGCTGCCGGATTAAAATCGATTAATCCATGATGCACGGCGTAGCGCATGATATTCCGGAGGTGCTGGCGTGTACGGGATGCAACTTCCAGTAGACCCTTTTCCTCAATTCCTTTTAATAAAGTGATGAAGTGACGGGGTTTCAGTTCTGAAATTGACATCGTACCAATGACCGGGAATATATGATTATTCATGCTGGCGAGCAGACGGTCGGCGGTGTTGTGTGACCATTTTTTATTGCTCTTATGCCACGCCAGTGCCACGTTTTTAAACACTTTCTTTGGTATACGAGAACTGCGTTCAGCTGCTCGCTGCTCTGCTGGATTGATGTTCAGTACCAGCATTTTGCGAATACCTTCACGTTGACTACGGGCGTCTGAGAGGGATATGACTGGGTAGGCACCGAGTGCAATACGGGATTCTTTACCCTTAATACGGTACTTGAGATACCAGTGACGTGAACCGCCAGGTTTGACCAAGAGATACAGACCGTGGGAATCGGAAACTTTAAAGGGTTTATCAGATGGTTTGAGACTGCGGATTTTGGTGTCGGTAAGAGACATATGGGGTCACTCCATAATAGAACGAACCGGACCCCAGATTTGACCACCAATTTTTCCCGATGCGGAGGATAAAATCAAAATGCATCAGGAGAAGTTTTCACGCTAAGCTGTTGTATTAAAACCATACAGGTATTAATGAAGCTGCACGAAAACAAGAATTTGGCTCCTCTGACTGGACTCGAACCAGTGACATACGGATTAACAGTCCGCCGTTCTACCGACTGAACTACAGAGGAATCGTGTGAACGAGGCGCATATTACTGACCTCACCATGAGGTGTCAACAGTAAAATTAGCACGTCATTTCAATTGGTTAATTAATCTTCAAATTCAGCGTTAATGCACATTTGGTGAGCGACAATGGCCACCTTAGCGGGTATCGCGTAACCGCTCCATGGGGTTCTGGCGGTAAAACTGAATGAAACGTTGCCATAATGCCGGAAAACGTGGTGCAAATAATTCAGGGGCACTGAAGAAATACTCCGATAGAACGGCAAAGCATTCGGCAGGATCGGTCGCTGCGTAGGCATCTATACTGCATGCGGTTTCACCGACCAGATCAATTTCATCCTGAATGTTATTCATTGCGGCATGCAGGTCGTGCTCCCAACTGGCAATATCTCGCAGAGGGATCGCCGGAATACCGCTGGCGCGGTCGCCATTACGCATATCAAGCTTATGTGCCACTTCATGGATGATCAGATTGAAGCCGGAGGCATCAAAAGAATCCTGAATGTCGAGCCAGTTGAGGATTATTGGACCTTGCTGCCAGCTTTGCCCGGACTGTACAACACGTTGATTATGTACCAGCCCAATATCGTCTTCCCATTCATCGTCCACGACAAACGGGGCAGGGTAGATGAGAACTTCATGAAACCCGTCGAGCCACTCGATCCCCAATTCCAGAACAGGCAAACAGAAAAGCAGCGCAATGCGCGCACTTTTTAGTGGATCCAGTTCAAACCCCTGAAGCGCTACCAATCTTTTTTGCTGTAAAAAGCGCTCGGCCAGGGCAATAAGCCTGGCTTGTTCTTGCTCGGTGAGATTCACCAGAAGAGGAATAGCCAGGGCGTCGTCCCACGGCCAGTCGTCACTCCGGGTTGTTTCTTGCTCTTTCCAGGGCCACTTAATCATCGTTTTGCTCGCAAACTCGTCACTTGAACGAAATTGACGGAACGGGGTCTGTTAAAATGCCAAATTACCTGGCATCATGGCAACCGCCAAAACGGAGAGATGCCAGAGCGGCTGAATGGACCGGTCTCGAAAACCGGAGTAGGGGCAACTCTACCGGGGGTTCAAATCCCCCTCTCTCCGCCACTATTCAAGCACTTGCACGCCTCGCTTTCAACGACAGTTCTCATGGATGTTTTTTTCTTTGAGTATCCTCACAAGTTTATCGTTGTAATGCCCGTGTGATAAAAAAAATACGTTTCGGATAAATAAAAAGCCCGCTTCATATGAAGCGGGCTTGCTTGTTTTTGCGTCAATTAGAATTGGTAGATCATACCAACACCTACAACATCATCAGTCGAAATACCGACTGCGTCGTAGAATGCATCATCGCCGTCAAGCAGGTTGATTTTGTAATCAACGTAGGTGGAGAAGTTTTTGTTGAAGTAGTAGTTAGCACCAATAGATACGTACTTAACCAGATCTTTGTTGTTGTTGTACTTATTGGTAATGAATCCCATGTCTTCACTCAAGTCCTTACCTTTAGACTGCAGGTAAGAAATTTCCGGACGCAGACCGAAATCAAATTGGTATTGAGCCGTTATTTCGAAGTTCTGAGTTTTGTTAGCAAAACAGTTATCACATTTGTTACTACTTCCTACTGGGGTCATATTGCGGGTTTCCGCATACATGGTTGCCAGATAGATGTCGTTAGCATCGTATTTCAGACCAACAGTCCAGGCTTCTGCTTTTTCACCATTTGCAGTGGTATCATACTGTTGTTCATTGGTACGGTCAGACGTTGAGAATGCTGCACCAGCACTGATACCCATGCCGAAGTCGTAAGTGGTGGACATACCGAAACCGTCGCCGTTCTGTTTGCGCACATTACGACCGTTGTTGGTTCCTTCCTGACCAAAGACAGAGTTTTCGCTCTCATTTGCACCTTGATACTGCAGTGCAAAATTCAGGCCCTCAACCAAGCCAAAGAAATCAGTGTTGCGGTAAGTTGCTACACCGTTGGTACGGCCTGTCATAAAGTTATCAGTGTAGGTGTATGAATCACCGCCCCATACAGGCAACATGTCGGTCCATGCTTCGATGTCATACAGCACGCCATAGTTACGGCCATAGTCGAAGGAGCCATAATCACTGAATTTCAGACCCGCAAAACCCAGACGAGTAGCGGTATTTGCATTATCATCTTCAATTTCATTTGCTTGAATGTTGTATTCCCACTGACCAAAACCGATCAGATCAGAATTAATCTGAGTTTCACCTTTAAAACCCAGACGTACATATGTAGCGTCCCCGTCCTCAGTAGTATCTTCGGAGAAGACATGACGTGCATCGACTTTACCGTACAGATCCAGTTTATTGCCGTTCTTATTATAGATTTCAGCCGCATTTGCTGCGCCTGCAGCTAATAAAGCAGGGAGAAGCAGTGCCAATACTTTTCTTTTCATTATGTATTCCCTTTGCATGATAATTAAAATGAATATGTAGTACTATCCGAGTGACTACATTTGGATACTATCTATGAAGTTCATTTAATTTAAAATATAACATGTAACAAATGTATTTAAAATATTTCAAAATGTTTCTTTTGCATCTTTATATAATTATGTGTGTGTGTTAATTACATTGGTATTCGCCATGTGAATTGTTTTTAATCAGTTAGTTATATGTGTTTATCCATTTATTTGCTATGTGCATTTTATTTGTTTTGAATATTTGTTTTTAATATTCATGTAAATTACTTTTCGATATTTTCGTCATGGATTTTATAAATACATGTGGGTTTTGTTTTTAGTGTAATAATAAAAAATGATTATGTAATGAGGCGGGCAGTGGTCTGCAATGAAAATTGTTGCTAAGGTGATTTTCTTTCTACAAAGGGAGATAGCATGAAACTGCACGACTGGCAGTCGCGATTTGAAGCCTGGTTAGCTGATAACCATTCTGGACAAGATGCTGCACATGACATCTTTCACTTTCGACGTGTGTGGATGACGGCGCAAAAGCTGAGTACAGATGCAACCGTAGACTGGCTGGTGGTGCTGACTGCGTGCTACTTCCACGATCTCATCAGTCTGCCAAAGAACCATCCTGAGCGTCATTGTTCGTCGGTACTGGCAGCCAAGGAAACACGTCGTGTTTTGATGTGCGATTTTCCGGATTTTCCACAACAGCGGTTATCGGCAGTGTGTCATGCCATTGAGGCGCACAGTTTTAGCGCCAAAATCGCGCCAGAAACCCTTGAAGCGAAAATCGTGCAGGACGCAGACCGGCTTGAGGCGCTGGGTGCAATTGGTTTAGCGCGCGTATTTGCCGTGTCAGGGGCGTTGGGGGTTGCGCTGTTTGATGCGGAAGATCCGTTTGCTCGAAAGCGTAGCCTTGACGATAAACAGTACGCGCTCGATCACTTCCAGACCAAGTTATTGACGTTGCCGTTGACGATGCAAACCGAACGAGGGCGGCATTTGGCGCAACACAATGCGGATTTTTTACTGACGTATATGGCGAAGCTGAGTGCGGAGCTAAAAGGAGAATACGAAATGCTGGATCTTGACGCGATTCAACCCTTTAAAGCGCGCTAGTCGCCAATACGGCTGAAACGTCAACCGTGCTAATTTATGTTAATCTGTCGGTTATCCATTTCTGCCGGTTAAATGTATGCAGGATAATTTTTCAGTAGCAGGCTCCATGAACCCGATGACAGATGAAAACGAGGCCGACGTGCAGGTGATGTTGGCCAAGTTGCTTGAAATATATGACGTGAAAACGCTGGTTGCTCATCTGAATGGCGTTGGCGAGAACCGCTGGAGCCCGGCCATCTTTAAGCGAGTGGTTGCTAATGAAACATGGCATCGCCTCAGCGACCGCGAGCTCATTCATCTGAATACTTTGTTGCCGAAACCACCTGCGCATCATCCGCATTATGCCTTTCGCTTTATCGATCTTTTTGCCGGTATTGGCGGCATTCGTCGCGGCTTTGAAGCGATTGGCGGGCAGTGCGTGTTTACCAGTGAGTGGAACAAGCATGCGGTGCGCACCTATAAAGCGAATAACTACTGCGATCCGCTCCAGCACCGCTTTAATGAAGATATTCGTGATATCACACTCAGCCATCATGACGGGGTGAGTGACCAGCAGGCGGCAGAACATATTCGCCAGCATGTTCCTGAACATGACGTGCTGTTGGCCGGATTCCCATGTCAGCCATTTTCTCTGGCTGGTGTATCAAAGAAAAACGCGTTAGGGCGGGCCCATGGTTTCGCCTGTGATACGCAAGGCACACTTTTTTTTGATGTAGTGCGCATTATCGATGCGCGTCGGCCAGCCATATTTGTGCTCGAAAACGTCAAAAACCTGAAGAGTCACGATCAGGGCAAAACGTTTCGCATCATTATGCAAACGCTGGACGAACTGGGTTATGACGTGGCGGATGCGGCGGATAACGGTCCGGACGATCCGAAAATTATCGATGGGCAACATTTTTTGCCTCAGCATCGCGAACGTATCGTGCTTGTCGGCTTCCGACGCGATCTGAATTTGAAATCAGACTTCACGCTGCGGGATATTGTCACGCGTTATCCGCAGCGGCGTACTACGCTTGCGGAACTGCTTGAGCCGACCGTCGATGCGAAATATATACTGACGCCGGTGCTGTGGAAATACCTCTATCGCTATGCGAAAAAGCATCAGGCGCGGGGCAATGGATTTGGCTATGGCATGGTGTATCCCGGTAACCCTGATAGCGTAACGCGCACATTATCTGCGCGTTATTATAAAGATGGGGCGGAGATCCTGATTGACCGTGGCTGGGATATGGCGCTGGGTGAAAAAGATTTTGACGATCCGCAGAATCAGCGACACCGCCCACGCAGACTTACGCCCAGAGAGTGCGCGCGTCTGATGGGGTTTGAATCTCCGCAGGGCTATCAGTTCAGGATCCCTGTGTCAGATACTCAGGCTTATCGCCAGTTTGGTAATTCGGTGGTCGTTCCGGCATTTGCGGCGGTGGCCAGGCTGCTGGAGCCGAAAATCAGGCAGGCAGTTGCTATTCGCGAGAAAGAGAACCAGCGTGGCAGACGTTCACGATAAAGCAACACGCAGTAAAAATATGCGGGCGATAGCTACCCGCGATACCGCAATTGAAAAACGCCTTGCCAGCGTGCTGACAGAGCAGGGGGTAACGTTTCGCGTGCAGGATGCGACGTTACCCGGTCGCCCCGATTTTGTGGTGGATGATTATCATTGTGTGATTTTTACTCACGGCTGTTTCTGGCACCACCACGATTGCTATTTGTTTAAAGTCCCCGCGACACGAACGGAATTCTGGCTGGAAAAAATAGGCAAAAATGTCCAGCGCGATGCGCGGGATTGTGAAAAGTTGCAGGCTCTGGGCTGGCGCGTACTGATTGTCTGGGAGTGCGCCCTGCGTGGTCGCGAAAAGCTGGACGATGAAGCGTTATCTGAACGTGTCATCGAGTGGATCTGCGGCGGTGGCGACACCGCGCAGATCGACACACTCGGTATTCATTTACTGTAACGTTTTTTCCGACGGGGTAGCAACGGCATCCGCTTTAACAGGGAACAGGTATTTCCCCAACGTTACCAGCACCACAGCAAACACGATCACGCCGAGTGCCAGCCATTCGATAGGGGCCAGTCTTTCACCCCCCAGACCGGTACCTAACAGCACGGCAACAACCGGATTGACGTAAGCATAGCTGGTGGCTAGCGCCGGGCTGACATTGCGGATCAGGAACATATACGCATTAATGGCAATAATGGAGCCAAACAGGGCCAGGTAAGCCACCGCCATAAAGCCTGAAAATGTTGGCATGGTGGTCAGTTTTTCCCCGGAGAGTAGCGATGCACACATCAGCACAATACCGGCGGCTAACATTTCAATGGCTCCGGCCATCATGCCAACGGGTAGGGTAATGCGTGAACCGTACACCGAGCCAAACGCCCAGCTTATTGAACCGATTAGGATCAAAATAGCGCCCCACGGATTGCCACTTAAATTGCCCCCGCTGTTCAGCATGATGATCCCTGCTAGCCCAATCGCTATCCCCAACCATTCCAGCTTGCGCGTTTTGATGCCAAAAAAGTGGCTAAAACACAGCGTAAATAACGGGACGGTGGCGACCACAACGGCGGCAATACCGGAAGGGACATTTTGGTGTTCTGCGACGGTGACCAGCCCATTACCTACAGCCAGCAGCAGGATACCAATTAACGCGGCGTTCAGGATTAGGCGTAAGGGGGGCAGCTTGTGCCCGCGAATAAGTAAGAAACTTGTTAATAAAATGCCCGCGGAGAGAAAACGTACGGCTGCCATCATTAACGGCGGCCAGCTTTCAACGCCAATGCGAATAACGAAGTACGTGGAACCCCAAATGATGTACAGCGCGAATAGCGCACTGAAAAGCGGTAACAATTGCCTGAAACGCATAATCCCTCACGGTGGAAATAAAAAGGTGCAACATAGTAAACGTCAAAACTATCTTACTGGCGAGATTTATAATTACGTGTTGATGTTAAAAACTTGTTGACCAGAAAGGTCAGTTTCAGCATGGCGTGTTTTACTTCATACTTATGACTGCAAAAAAATAATATTGAGGGTGAAAATTTTGGCAGGAAGTAGCTTACTGACCTTACTCGATGATATCGCCACGCTGCTGGATGATATCTCAGTGATGGGAAAACTGGCCGCGAAAAAAACCGCGGGCGTGCTGGGGGATGATCTGTCGCTTAATGCGCAGCAGGTGTCGGGCGTGCGGGCGAACCGCGAACTCCCGGTGGTCTGGAGCGTGGCGAAAGGATCGTTTGTAAACAAAGTTATTCTGGTGCCGTTGGCGCTATTGATAAGCGCATTTATTCCCTGGGCGATCACCCCCTTATTAATGGTAGGCGGGGCGTTTCTCTGTTTTGAAGGGGTGGAAAAGGTTCTGCATACCCTGGAGGCGCGGAAGCACAAAGAAACTCCGGAAGAGCGTCAGCAGCGTCTGACATCTTTGGCGGCGCAGGATCCGCTCACCTTTGAGAAAGATAAAATCAAAGGGGCAATACGTACCGACTTCATTTTGTCTGCTGAGATTGTCGCGATTACGCTGGGTATTGTAGCGGACGCACCCTTGCTGAATCAGGTGTTGGTGCTATCAGGTATCGCGTTAGTGGTGACCGTGGGCGTGTATGGCCTGGTCGGGATTATCGTTAAGCTTGATGACATTGGGTACTGGTTGGCAGAAAAGCGCAGCCTGCTTGCCCAGTCGCTGGGGAAAGGGTTGCTGGTGGTTGCCCCCTGGCTTATGAAAACACTTTCTGTGGTCGGCACACTGGCGATGTTTTTAGTGGGAGGCGGCATTGTGGTACACGGAATATCGCCGCTGCATCATGCGATTGAACATTTTGCTCAGCAGCAAAGTACATTGATTTCGCTAATGCTTCCGACCCTGCTTAACCTGGTGCTCGGCTTTATCATCGGTGGGATTGTCGTTCTGCTGGTAAAAGCTGTCGCCAGAGTGCGCGGAATTTCGCACTAATTGTTACAGGACTGATTACGCAAAACGCCTCCTTGTCATCTAAGGTGTAAAGGTTTCTCTTGATACAGGAGGCAGGTATGGTCTTTTCTGTCAGTGAGGAAGTCACCTCCAAAGAGGGTGGCCCACGTATGATCGTTACCGGGTATGCCAGCGGAATGGTGGAATGTCGCTGGTACGACGGCTTTGGCGTTAAACGGGAAGCATTCCGTGAAGATGAACTGGTGGTGCCTGGCGAGCGAAGACAGCTCTGTCAGGATGCCTGAACATTTGGCTCGACCGTAACCTGGTGATCTCTCACCCATTAGTTATATTTATCATTCCGGTGAGAATTATTTACTTGTCAGGCAAAAAAATTGCAGATAAGGTTTGGTTCACATCAGATTTTCTGGTGTAACGAATTTACAAGTGCTTCTTGCATAAGCAAGCTTGATCCCGACCCGATAAGGGCCGGGATTTTTTTCGCCCTCAGTCAGCGATTGATTTCCGACACGCTAAAATCATGGATATCAAGCTCGAACGCATCGGCCAGTTCATGCCATGTATGGTAATCACGCCCGTCAACGCTGACGCGCTCCGGGTCATCCTGGCTGCGATGAATTTCACTCTCGCAGATTTCGTTGATTGCCTTTAGCAGCGCGTCGACATCGACGCTGACTTCACGTTTGGCCGTATCGCTGTACTCTTTCGCGGTTTTCATCCTCATACCTCTCAACCGTTAAGGATACCGGGGGAGCGTACCCAAACATCAGATACGCACAACTTAAGTATAGACCGTCGATAAAACCCGCAATCGCGCGTGCACAGCGCTGCCAGAAAAAGGAATTTGTTCTACACTGGCACAAAGCCACAGGAGGAAAACTATGAAGGTGAATGATCGGGTCACAGTCAAAACGGACGGCGGTCCTCGTCGACCGGGCGTGGTACTGGCAATCGAAGAGTTTAGCGAAGGCACTATGTACCTGGTTTCGCTGGAAGACTACCCGCTCGGTATCTGGTTCTTTAATGAATCAGGTCATCAGGATGGTATCTTTGTGGAAAAAGTGGAGTGACATGAGTTCCGCTGTTTGATTCTGACTGGTGGGGTCGCCACCAGTCAGAACGTCTTAGCGCATATTCACAAAGATACCATTGGTGACGTTATCCGTAAGCCTTACAACGTGATAGATAACTTGCTTATTATGCGTTTTAATCTTTCGTTTTATATTCCCCTTATGGGATGACACCGTCTTGGCTTTGATATTCATTTGATCTGATATCTGTATTGTTCCCTGACCCTCCATCCACATACGCAGCATGCTGGATTCGGTTCGACTTAATGATAATGTTGGCAGGTTCACATCAATAGCAATATCTACTTCCTTTTTCAGAATATCGCCAAGTAGTTTATCCAGTGAGTCAGGTTTAATTGATTTAGAACTAATCAATAAATTTTTTCTGACGAGTAGATATTCATCAAAATGCACGTTGGCAATTGCCATAAACACAATAAATAATGTGCTGGGATGCTGATTAATGATTTGCTTTATTTGCTGGCTATTAGCAGGATCGTGGATAAAGCAGTCCTCATTAATAAACACCACAGCGGGTTGTTGAGAGACACAGGCGAGACTGAGTTCATCAACGTTGGAAATGTTGTTGATTTCCCTTTTTTTCACTCCCCGACTTACCAGATATCCGGTTAACCCTAGTCGGGTGTAACTGCATAAATCCATAATAATCGTTGACATGGCATACCCTCACTCAATGCGTAACGATAATTCCCCTTACCTGATTATTTCATCACAACTAAACGGAATAATAACGACCCAAGATGACGCTTTCGCTGTTTTTCAGGCGAATTTACTATCCCGTAAAGTTGCGTATAATTTGCCAGGAAACATCTTAAAGTAAAGTGAATGTTGCGTTATGTGAGTGAGGCAAAAACAAATAAGCCGCGACAGAGATATCCTGGTGGATGTTGTCACTTTTTAAATTTAGGACAATCCTTAGTAAAACAGGATAAAAATTAAGGGTTATTATTTTCCTGGCATTTCGCTGACGATATCGGCCAGTAAATTAAAAATTTCACTGAATAATCGTTCGCAGAATGGCGCAATTAATGGCATTAGCGCCGCCATTAGTGAAATACCTACGGTCAGAGTGAGAGGAAAGCCGATGACGAAAACCGACAGCTGTGGTGCCATGCGATTTAACAAACCAAGTGCGAGGTTTAGCGTGAGCAGTAGCGTCATTACCGGCAGGGCCAGCATTAGCCCGTTGAGGAAAATCAGGCTACCCGCCCGTGCCAGTGCAAGAAACGCATTGCTGTTCACCGGATTGCCGCCGATGGGCAGAGTATGAAAAGTATCTACCAGCAGCGAAATCAGCCATAAATGGCCGTTAAAGGTCAGGAACAGCAGCATGGCGAGCATGTCGATCAGTCGTGCCAGAACCGGCATATTCAGACGGCTACCGGGATCGAAGAACGTCGCGAAGGAAAGGCCCATTTGCAGGCCAATTAATTCCCCGGCGGTACGTACTGCGGCAAACGCAAATTGCATGGTGAAGCCTAATGCGATACCGATCAGGATTTGTTGCATTGCCTGCCAAAGCGCGCCAACAGAAAAGATGGGGACGTCAACGGCGGGGATCGATGGGGCGATAACGACGGTAATCATCAACCCCAGCCCCAGCTTTACCCGTTTGGGGATGGCTCGTTCACTGAGGATGGGGGACGTTGAGATGAGCGCCAGTATGCGCAGCAAAGGCCAGAAGTATAAATTCAGCCAGTGAAGCCACTCAACGCTGGACACCTGCAACATAACGTTGTCTACCCTATGATATAGGGGATATTGCTGAACAGCGTACGCACGTAGTCGAGCAGCAGGTTAAGCATCCACGGGCCAGCAACAATGATGGCAATAAACACCGCGACAATTTTGGGGATGAAGGACAGCGTCATTTCGTTAATCTGGGTCGCCGCCTGCAGAATACTGATGATAAGACCTGTGACGAGAGCGACCAACAGCAAAGGCGCGGCAAGGGCCAGGGCGACTTTCATCGCCTCTGTGCCCATCATCATGACCGATTCAGGAGTCATTTCGCGCCTCTAACTGTAAAAGCTTTGTGCCAGCGAGCCGACAAGTAGCTGCCAACCGTCTACCAACACAAACAGCATCAGCTTGAACGGCAACGCGATTGTGGCGGGCGGTACCATCATCATCCCGAGCGCCATCAACACGCTGGCGATTACCAGGTCGATAATCAGAAACGGAATAAAAATGGTAAAGCCTATCTGGAATGCTGTTTTCAGCTCACTGGTGACATAAGCGGGCAGCAAAATTCGCATCGGCACGGCTTCTGGTCCCTGTAACGGACCGCTGTTTGCTAAGCGCGCGAAGAGTGCCAGATCGGCTTCACGGGTCTGGCGCAACATAAACTCACGCAGCGGCTGGGCGCCTTTCTCCATGGCTTCCTGCATGGAGATCTTCTCTTCGCTGAACGGTTGGTATGCGTCAACGTAGATTTTATCGATCACCGGCGACATGATGAAAAAGGTCAAAAAGAGCGCCAGGCCCAGGAGCACCTGGTTAGGTGGTGCTGAGGGGGTACCCAGCGCATTTCGCAGTAGACCAAAAACGATGATGATGCGGGTGAAGCTGGTCATCATCAGCAAAATTGCAGGCAGGAACGTCAGCGAGGTGATGAACACCAGCGTCTGCACGGGCAACGTCCAGTTTTGTCCGCCGCCCGGCAACGGCTGACTGACCAGACCCGGGAGTTGGGCGAGGGCAACGGGGCTGAAAAGCCACAAGCCTGCCAGCGTAAGGGATAACAAACGGCGCATCAGGATCTCCCAGGACGCTTCAGCAAACTCTTCATCATGGCCTGGAAATCCGCAGGGGAGGCCGTTTTTTCTTCTGCATCGGCAAGTGCCGGGGGCAGGGTGTGCAGGACGTTAATCTGCGAGGCTGTGACGCCCAGTACCAGACGGGCATCTTCGACCTCGACAATCACCACGCGCTCACGTGGACCCAGTGAGGTGCTGGCCGTGACTTTCAGCCCACGCGTACCGGCACTTTTGGGGGCAAACCCCAGACGTTTTATGACCCAGGCCGCCGCCAGGATCAAGACGATGATCCCGAGCAGCGCGCCGCTTACCTGCACCAGCGGTGAGCCGGGAACGGCGGCGGGTTGAGAAACGGTAGCCTGGGTATTCATGATTAACGGCTCAGGCGGCGCATACGTTCAGACGGGGTGATAATGTCAGTGATACGCACACCGTATTTATCCGCGACCACGACGACTTCGCCCTGGGCAATCAGATAACCGTTGATCAGAATATCCAGCGGTTCGCCTGCCAGACCATCCAGTGCGACAACCGATCCCTGCGTCAGACGCAGCAGCTCTTTGATGGTCATGCGGGTACGGCCCAGTTCGACGGTCAGCTTGACCGGAATGTCCATGATCAGGTCGATGTCCTGCAAAGCACCGCTGACGTCGCCGCCACCTAACTGCTGGAATACCGCATCGGCCGCACTTTTGGTGGGCGTGGTTTTTTGCTCGTTTAACGCGTCAGCCCACAGATCGTCCAATGCGCCAGTGTTCTCATCGGACGGATTATTCATATCACTCATTTGGGCTGTTCCTCATTCAGCGAATTCAAAATCGGGTTTATCAGATGTTCTACGCGTAACGCATACTGACCGTTTACGGTGCCATACTGGCTGGTCAGCACAGGCACGCCGTCCACATGAGCAATAATGCGGTCGGGTTTTTCAATCGGCAGTACATCGCCGGGTTTCAGTTTTAAAATCTGGGATAGCCGCAGCGGAATATCGGCAAAGTTTGCCACCAGCTCCAGCTCAGAATGCTGAACCTGACGCACCAGATTATTGCGCCAGTTCTGATCTTCATTACGTGAGTTTTCCAGCGGCGGGTTCACCAGCAGCTCACGCAACGGTTCAATCATGCTGAATGGCAGACAGATGTTAAATTCACCGGTCAGGTTGCCAATTTCAACGTGGAACGGGGTATTCACCACGATGTCGTTCGGAGAGGTAGTGATATTGGTAAATTTCACCTGCATCTCCGAACGGACGTATTCCACTTCCAGCGGGTTGATGGCCTTCCACGCGTCGCTGTAGCTTTCCAGCGCCAGCTTAAGCATGCGGTTGATAACGCGCTGTTCCGTGTGCGTAAATTCGCGGCCTTCGACTTTCGTCGGGAAACGACCGTCACCGCCAAACAGGTTGTCTACGGCGATAAATACCAGACTCGGTGAGAACACCACCAGACCCGTACCGCGCAGCGGCTTCAGGTGGATTAAGTTCAGGTTGGTCGGAACCGGTAAGTTGCGCGCAAATTCATGGTATGGCTGGATACGGATCGCACCCACGGTAATATCCGGGCTACGGCGCAACAGGTTAAATAATCCCATTCGGAACTGGCGCGCAAAGCGTTCGTTAATGATCTCCAACGCCTGTAAACGCTCACGTACCACGCGACGCTGAGTGTTGGGATCATAAGGACGAATATCGCTTTCTTTTGCGATACCTGAAATGGGTTCGTCTTTGGTTTCGCTATCGCCGTTGAGCAATGCGTCGATTTCAGCCTGAGAAAGAATACTGTCGCCCATGTCTTTACCGCAGAATAAAAGCTGTATAAAGAACGTCGGTGACAACCTGTTTCGGCTGCCCGACAACGAGCGGAGTCGCCAGAGTCTCTTTGATGGCGGTAATCAGCTGTTGCTTACCTTCCTCGGTGGCGAGTGTGGCTGCATTCTGACGAGAGAACAGCAGCAGCAGGCGGCTGCGCACTTCCGGCAGATATTCGTTAAGACGTGAACGTGTCGCCTCATCTTTCATGCGCAGCGTGATACCGATATACAGCACACGATCTGCATCACCCAGATTGACGGTAAAGGTATCCAGCGCAAAGAACACCGGGGCTGGCGGTGGAGGCGGTTCCGCTTTGACGCTGGCGGACGGCTGCTGCTGCATGCGCCAGTAGCTATAACCCGCAGTTGCGCAGGCGGCGAGGGTAATTAATACCAGCAGAGGGATCCAAATAGCGCGTTTACTTTTTTTGTTAATCGCGGAGTCAGTCATCAGATACGGGCTTCCTGTTTCGGTACAGCTTATGGGCTGATTATCCCGTGTCCTGTCCACGACAAAGCGTGGAAAAGACGCGGATAATCATGCTACCTCTGGCGTTAGGCGAAGATGTCTACTGCGCCATCGCCGCGGGCAGCGGCTTGCAGCGAGGCTGGGGTTGCCAGTATTGCGTCATCTTCAGCGGCAAAAATGTCTTGTCCTTGAGCGCGACCAGCCTGCTGTTGCTGCCCGGAAGACTGCTGATGGCCAGCGAAGCTTTCACTGCTGATGTTGCTTTGCCCCAATTGGATCCCGCTTTCAGCCAACTGCGTACGCAGCATCGGTAATGCGGCTTCCAGTGCGGCGCGCACGTGACTGTGCGGTGAAACCATTTGCAACTGCGCGAGGTTGTCGTCCAGCTTGAGGGAAATATGTACCTGACCCAGGTCCTGCGGATGCAGACGCAGCTCTGCGCTTTGCTGGCCCTGGCGCGTGAACAATGTGACGTGCTGGCTCAGCGATTGCTGCCATTCATGGCTACCTAACGGAGCGCTTAACACCGGCGCGGCCGTCGGTAACGGTTGTGCGTGTGTCTGTGGACCACTTAGCGGGGCCGCAGTCATGCCAATGCTGGTCGGTGACGGGGTGCTATCGATTTCAGCTCTGGCGTTCGCCGCCGCCGTCAGCGGGGTTAGTGCTGGATTGTTTGCCTGATTAGCACCACCGCCAGCAATTGTGACATCCGCTTTGCCTTTTTTGGCATCACCCGGCAGCAATTCGTCTGCATTATCAGTCGTCGCGCCGAGTGCAGCGCCACGTGACAACGCCGAAAGCGTGGCATCAACCGGGGCTGGTGCGCTGTCGACGGCAGGCGTAGCCAGCGGTTGTCCTGGTAGCATGGCGAACAATGCGCTCAGGTTGGCGAGATCGTCATCACTCAGCGTAGTGTTTTTTTCGTCCTGCTGAGCGACTTTGCCCAGCGTCGTCAGGGCATTAGCTTTCAGTGAAGGTGTGAGAGCGGACAACAGTTGCTGAGCGTCTGTCATGTCGGCAAGAGAAGCCTCGGTTTGTTGCTCCTGTTGCGCCAACAGATCGGTTAATTTGACCGACTGTGCGGCATCGCCATTTTTTTGCAGTAACCCTTTTTGCAGCTTACTGCTGGCCGCCTGTAAGTCGGCAAGCGACAGCGGAGCGTCTTTACCCTGCGCGTCGCCCGCACCTAATGCGCCAGCCAGCAGCGCTAAAAAATCCTCGGGTGAATCTACCGCTTTGCCTGACTGAAGACCTGCGGCTACGTCGGTGTCGGTGGTAATCAGTTGGGGTAAAGTAATCATTCGGGTTTCCTCATAGCTGCGCGCTGAGCAAATTCATCCATTTTTTTCTGGTCCAGACGGTTTTCGGCCAGTAACGCCGCCGAGGTTTGTCTGTCCTGCAACGTCTGCCACGCCTGTAATCGTTGTTTTTTGTCGCGCCAACTGTTCAAAGCCATGTCCACTTTTTGCGTCCACTGATTGAGCTGTTGGCGGTGTTGCTCAATCGCTTTTTCCAGCGTCTGAATAAATTGCTGGTAGTTAATCCAGCGATTGCTGGTAATACCCTGGCCCATATCGGTATTCAGATTGTTGCGATACTCATGCTGATAATCGATCAGCATTTTTAACTGTTCTTCCGCCTGCTGACAGCCACGACGCATCTCTCCTAATAAGACAGCGGCGTCATCTACCTCTTTTTCAGCCAGGTCTTTCAGTGTTGCTAACGCACCATTTTGTGCCATGACCTATGCTCTCCTGCTTAATCACACACCAGGGAAAATCAGTTCTAAAGCTTGTAGAGAATCTTCCCAGTCAGCCCGTTCAAAGATGCCTTGCTGTAAAAACGATTCCAGCTGTGGCCATAAGGCGATGGCTTTATCCAGCATTGGATCGCTGCCTTTGGCATACGCCCCCACGCTGACCAGATCGCGGTTACGCTGGAAGCTGGATAGCAACTGTTTAAAGTTACGCACCCGCGCATAGTGTTGTTCACTAATGAGCGCGGTCATGGCGCGGCTGATCGAAGCTTCGATATCGATGGCCGGGTAATGACCTGCTTCGGCCAGATGGCGGGACAGCACAATGTGGCCGTCCAGAATCGCGCGCGCGGAATCGGCAATCGGGTCCTGCTGGTCATCACCCTCGGTCAGTACCGTATAAAACGCGGTAACTGAACCGCCGCCGTGTATACCGTTTCCGGCCCGTTCAACCAGCGCCGGTAATTTGGCGAATACTGACGGCGGATAACCTTTGGTTGCCGGTGGCTCGCCGATCGCCAGGGCTATCTCACGTTGCGCCATCGCATAGCGGGTGAGGGAATCCATAATCAGCAATACGTGCTGTCCGCGATCGCGGAAATCTTCGGCGATGCGCGTGGCGTAGGCCGCGCCTTGCATACGTAACAGCGGCGAGACGTCTGCCGGAGCGGCAATCACCACCGAGCGTGCGCGACCGTCAGCGCCGAGAATATTTTCAATAAAATCTTTAACTTCACGGCCACGCTCGCCAATCAGGCCCACGACGATGACGTCGGCCTGGGTATAACGCGCCATCATGCCGAGCAGGACCGATTTACCGACGCCGGAACCTGCGAAAAGCCCCATACGCTGGCCGCGACCAACGGTTAATAACGCGTTGATGGGGCGTACACCGGTATCCAGGACGTGTTCAATTGCGGTACGTTGCAGCGGGTTAAACGGCGGCGTAATCAGAGCGCCGGTTTCGGTGGAATCTGGGGCGGGCGGGCCGCCGAGCGGTTTGCCGCTACCGTCCAGCACACGACCCACCAGAGCAGGGCCAAGCGGTAATTGCTTCCCGCTTTGCAGACCTTCTCCGGCAATGTTCTTCGCGTATACGCGTGCGCCGGGCAGAACGCCTTCGACCTCTTCGAGCGGCATCAGAAACAGACGTTGACCGTTAAAGCCTACGACTTCGCTTTCAACTTCCTGGGTTTCGTTGCCATCCTGGCGTTCAATGACGCAGGTGGCACCCAGCGGCAGCTGTAACCCCGTAGCTTCCAGCACCAGCCCGGTTGCGCGGGTCAGACGACCGTAACGACGCACCGCAGGCAGCAGCGACATTTTCTCTTCGAAGTTGTCCAGCGTATTGAGCCAGCGAGTCAGGCGAGTGGTCATTACACGACTCCCGGCGCTGCCAGACGGCAGAGTTCTTGCCAGCGTGTGGCGACGCTGGCATCCAGATCGCCTTCGTCGGCTGAGACTTTACAACCGCCGTGATGCAGCGTGGGATCACCGCGCAGCCGCCAGCCGTGCAGGCTGAGAGTGGCACCGAGCATCTCCTCAACACGCTGGAGATCGTCCGGATGTACGCGCAGCTGCGGCTTACCGCTAAACAGCGGTTCCTGTTGCAATAACTGTTGGATCTGCTTAATCAGCGCAGCGTTATCCACGATAGGCGTCTGACCAATCACCTGACGCGCAGCTTCCAGCGCCATTTGCATCAGGCGCGAGGCAATGACGCTGTCCAGTGCGTCCAGCGTATTCTGAAACTCGCTCACCAGCTGCTGCATACGGGCATGAATCGGCGCATGCTGCGCACGCGCCTGGTTCTGGCCTTGCTCCAGCCCCTGGCTCAGACCTTCCTGATAGCCTTGTTCATGACCCTTTTGTCGACCTTCCGCCAGCCCCGCGTTATACCCTTGCTCATGGGCCTGCATTTGCAGCTGTGCGAGCTGTTGTTCAAGCTGTTGCTCTGCCGAAAGCTCGGGTTCTTCCGTCTCTTCGGACAGCGGCGTTTCGCTGTGGTCGGCCAGCACGAACTCTGCCATCGGTGGGGCGAGATCGTCCGGAGTCCAGACTTTCCACGGCAGTTCGTTAGACATAGGTATCCTCGCCGCTGCCGATCACCATCTCGCCGGTTTCCGCCAGACGACGCACAATAAGCAGAATCGCTTTCTGTTCGTTTTCCACCTGCGACAAGCGCACCGGACCGCGGTTGGCAAGGTCGTCGCGCAGAATATCGGCAGCACGTTGCGACATGTTGCGCAGGAACTTCTCGCGTAGCGGCTGTTCGGCACCTTTCAGCGCAATCAGCAGCGATTCGGAATCCACTTCCTGCAGCAGGCGTTGGATACTGCGATCGTCGACGTCCACCAGGTTTTCGAACAGGAACATCTCGTCGATAATTTTCTGCGCCAGTTCGCCGTCGAACTCGCGTACGGCGGTGATACCCGCTTCTTCCTGCTGGGTTTTCATCAGGTTGATAATTTCTGCCGCCGTTCTCACGCCGCCCATTTTGCTGCGCTTGAGGTTCTGGCCATCGAGCAGACCGTTCAGTACCTCGGTCAGTTCTGCCAGCGCGGCAGGCTGTACGCCGCCGAAGGTGGCGATACGCAGCATCACGTCGTGACGTAAACGCTCGTCGAACAGCGCCAGAATATCGGCGGCCTGGCCCCGTTTGAGGTGCACCAGAATGGTGGCGATAATTTGCGGATGCTCGTCGCGGATAAGGTCGGCGGCGCTTTGCGGCTCCATAAAGTTGAGCGTTTCAATGCCGCTGGTGGTATCGCGGGTTTCCAGAATATCTTCCAGCAGGCTGGAGGCGCGTTCCTCGCCCAGCGCTTTCACCAGCACGGAGCGCAGATATTCGTTGGCATTGATATTCAGCGCGGCAAACTGTTCTGCTTCTTGCTCAAATTCGGCCAGCACTTCAGTCAACTGTTTGTTGGAGATCTGGCGTACGTTCGCCATCGCTGTACTCAGCGCCTGAACTTCGCGCGTGGAAAGGTGTTTAAACACCTCTGCCGCGCGATCTTCGCCAATGGTCATCAGCAGGATGACGCTTTTATCGGTACCGGTAAGGGCATTACTCATGATCGTTACTCATCCACTGGCGAATGACCAGCGCCACGACGCGCGGATCGTTATCTGACATTTCACGAATACGCTGGCTCATCACTTCTGCACCCAGACGCTGATTCGTACGACGCTGCTGGGTCTGTTCGTCTTTGCTGAGGCGAACTTCTACCGCTTCTTCGGTTTCCTGACGGATACGCGTTTGTTCTTGTACCGCTTTTGCTTCTTCGCTGCGGCGAACCAACTGCGGGCGAACAGCTTTGCGCCACAGGATCCAGGCAACTAGCAGAACCAGTAACCAACGACCTGCGGTCATCAACTGATCAATAAAGAACGGCTGTTTCCAGAACGGCAGCTCGCCCATGGAATCGTCGGTCGCCGTGAACGGAGAGTTCACCACGTTCAGGGTATCGCCACGTTTGTCGGAGAAGCCCATCGCTTCGCGGGTCAGATCCTCAATCTGTTTCATCTGATCGGCGGTTAGCGGCAGCGGTTTGCCGTCCGGCAACGTTTTATAGTTGACCACCACTGCAACCGAGAGACGCTGCACATCCCCGACGTTCATTTTGGTGTGGCGAATGGTACGGTCGACTTCATAGTTGCTGGTTTCATTGCGCTGCGTACTGCGTGGACCGGCATTATTGCTGTTATTTGCCGTCTGCGTGGTTTGCGCATTTTGCTGATTAGCCGGAGGGTTGGCGATTGGCGCGGTATTTGCCGGTGCTGGCTGATTAGACAATGCGCCCGGTACGCCGCCTGGCGCTCCGCTTCCGATCTGCTCGCTGACGTTTAACTGGCGTGAACGCAGCACGGCCTGGGAATCATCACCGTTTGGACGGTACTGTTCTTCGGTTTGCTCTTTATTAGCAAAATCCAGCTGCGCGGTGACCTGCGCATGTACGTTACCGTTGCCGACAATCGGCGACAGGATCGATTCGATACGACGTTGAACGCGGCCTTCGACATCGCTGGCGTATTTCAACTGCGCATCGTTAAGATCGCGGCTGCTGGTGTTCGACTGAGTTAACAGATGACCTGCCTGGTCGACCAGCGTAACGTTGCCCGGCGGTAACCCTGCGACAGCGCTGGAAACCAGATGCGTGACCGCACTGATCTGACCTTCATCCAGTGCGCGACCCGGTTCAAGATTCACGGTCACGGAGGCTGAAGGCGCTTTTTGCTCACGCACAAACAGCGACGGTTTCGGCATTGCCAGATGCACGCGGGCGCGTTTTACCGGTCCCAGCGTTTCAATGGTACGGGCTAATTCACCTTCCAGCGCACGCTGGTAGTTGACCTGCTCGCTAAACTGGCTGATACCAAACTTTTCCTGATCCAGCAGTTCAAAACCAACGGCGCCGCCTTTCGGCAGGCCTTGCTGCGCCAGACGTAAACGTAGTTCGTGGACTTTATCGGCAGGAACTTCTATAGCACCACTTCCCTCTGTAAAACGATAGGGAACGTTCATCTGCGTCAGTTGGGTGACAATCGCGCCACCATCCTGATCGGAAAGATTGCTGAACAGCGTGCGATAGTCAGGCGCTTTGGCCCACAGGACCATCGCCACGATGATAGCGACGGCAGCGGCTCCCGCCACAATCAAAGGAATTCTGGGATTCGCGCGCAGGCGGTTTAACCACTCGAGAGGTTTAAGCTGGGTTGCAGTCGATGCTGTCGCACTCATCTCGCACCTCGTGGCTTATCGTGGACGGCGTTTTTTGCAAAGTGGAACAAGACTCACTCCCGGGTCAGCAAACTCGAAAAATTGACGGTCTCATTATTTGCGGTTTCGAATTTTTCTATGCGTTAAAAACCGTGGTTTTTTATCGTTATTTAACGCCTTTATCTTATTGACTAACTGGTAATCTCAGCTACGTAAAAAATCATCCAGGGGATCAGAATGTCGGCAATACAGGGGATTGAAGGGGTCATCAGCCAGTTACAGGCCACGGCGATGTCAGCAAAAATGCAGGATATGCAGCCACAACCGACCGTGAGTTTTGCCGGACAACTGCATGCGGCGTTAGACAGAATCAGCGATGTGCAAACCGCGTCCCGTACGCAGGCGGAGAAATTTACCCTGGGTGAGCCGGGTATTGCGTTAAATGATGTGATGACCGATATGCAAAAGGCGTCGGTATCGATGCAGATGGGTATTCAGGTGCGTAACAAACTGGTGTCGGCGTATCAGGAAGTGATGTCGATGCAGGTGTAGGGACAACGTGCTGGGAATGTTTGCCGGATAAGCGCAGTGCCATCCGGCAACCAGTTACTTCTGAATCAAATAGCGGATCGTTGGACCATCCTGCTGAATATCCAGCACCGTATAGCCGTGATTACGCGCATCCAGTGGTATATTGTTGATTGACTGCGGGCAATCGCTCACCACTTCCAGAATTTCACCTTTCTTCAATTGCGGCATCGCTTCCAGCGTGGCTACAGCCGGATATGGACACGGTTCGCCGACCATATCGAGGCGATAATCAGGCACGATATTTTTCATACAGACTCCTTGGCAGGCGTCAGCCCTGCGCGACGGAAGAAACGTTTTTCCCAGCCGATAATCAGCATCAGCGCGGCAAACAACAGCAGATAGGTCACCAGCAGACCGCCGAGCGGACCGAAGGTGTTGAGCAGATTCACTTTGTCCCAGTTGGTGGCAAGCGCGGGAGCAAAATCATCCCAGTAGTAGGCCAGAATGGTCGATCCAATAACGTTGCCAAGACCAACCCACCAGTAATGCACCTGGCCTTCGACGGCGCGATACATCCAGCCGGTTTCACATCCGCCCGCTAAAACGATGCCAAAGCCAAACAGCAAGCCGCCGATCACCGCATTTGGACCCGCCCACATGATTTTAGGCTCGACGCCCAGTTGCACGTAGCTAAAGATACCGATGGCGCTGACCGCCATCCCGAAGATGATCGCTTTTGCCATATGGGTGCGACCGGAAATCCACAGGTCGCGGAAGGCGGAGGTGAAGCAGATTTGCGCCCGTTCAATCAGCAGTCCGAACCCGACGCCGAACAGCATCGCCAGACCGAGCTTGGGGTTATCCATCGCCGTGAGTAGCGCCCAGCCGATCATGCCGATAAACACCAGCATGCCCAGGCGGAAACGGCGACGGGCCTGATCCGGCTTTTGCGTTAACGGCGAAGCGGCGGAGACTTTCTGCATTTTGACCGGAATACGGAACATTGGCAGCAGGGTAAAGCGTGCACCAAACCAGGAGCCAATAGCTGTGGCCAGCGCAAAAAACCAGGCGTGTAGCGAGAACTGCGGAATGCCGGTGAAGAATGCGGCCAGGTTACAGCCCATTGCCAGCCGTGCGCCGAATCCGGCGATTGCCCCGCCGACTATCGCCTGCATAATGCGCACTCGACTGCGCGGCATGCGTAACTTGACGTTGTTGGCCCACAGTGCGGCAGCAAAACAGCCGCCGAACATACCGAGGATCATCATTCCGTCGATGCGGGTCAGGGGCGAGCCTTCGAGATGGATCAGCTTGTAGTATCCCCACTCTTCGGCGTGCACACCAAACAGTTGCAGGATTTGACCACCCCAGCGGGTGAATTCACCGGTAACGGCCCAGAAGGTTCCCGTAATGCCGAAATAATAAGTAGAGAGAATACCCGCTGCGATGACCGCAGGGGCGGGGGCCCAAAATTTAATTAACCAGGCCTGTTTGAAGTGTTGCCATGACATGCGTTGTGCCTCTGAACTCAGAAGGTATGTAACAAGAAGTGTGGATACTACACCGTTCAGAATTTTTGACTATGAGTAATAAGAGGTAACACCGTCTGGATCAATCTTTCTCAACGCTGCCGAAAGGCTGGCGACATCAGGCCTTTAATGCCACAATCCCATTTTCTTCGCATGCAGGATGAATGATGAAAAAATTAGCAATCGTTGGTGTATTTCTGGCGCTTACCGGATGCGCCGAAGTAGAAAATTATAACGACGTGGTGAAAACGCCAGCGCCAGCCGGTCTGGAAGGATACTGGCAGTCAAAAGGTCCGCAACGCAGCCTGGTGAGTCCGGAAGCGATTGCCAGCCTGGTGATAACGAAAGAGGGCGATACGCTGGATTGTCGCCAGTGGCAGCGGGTGATCGCGCTGCCGGGGAAACTGACGATGCTCTCTGGCGATCTCACCAACGTGACGGTGAAACGCGAGCTGTACGAGATCGAGCGCGAAGGCAATACGCTGGAATATGACGGTATGACGCTGCAGCGGGTGGATCGCCCGACGCAGGAATGTGCTGACGCGTTAAAGAAAACGCCGCTGGCAACACCGCTGCCATAAGCCGTACGCCCCGGTAACCATCGGTCACCGGGGTTGAGCTTTACAACACGTCTTCAATCACCCACACGCTGACGCTCCCGCCGTTACAGAAAAACGTCGCTTCGCCGTTTTCATCGGTTACCACGCTTTCTTCACGATTTCCCAGATAGTCCCGCCAGGTTTTATTGCCATAATTGGCGCCGAGATTGATGGTCTTTTCTCCGTCATCGCCGTTAGACAGCACCACCACACAGCCGGGATCCTCATCCGTACCGCTGCGGCTAAAAGCGATACAGTTAGGATGATCGAAAAAGAGCGTCTGTACCCCATGCGCGAAGCGCTGGCGTGCGAGGATCAGTTCATCAAGTTGTTCAATGATCGGCATGTCGATAGGATAGGTTTCGCCATCGCCGCCGGTGTCTTCGTAATGCGCTCCGTAGAGGTCAGGGTAAAACACCGACGGTACGCCGTTTTCGCGTAACAGGATCAGCGCATAGGCCAGCGGCTTAAACCACGGCTCGACGGGAGCTTCGAGTGCCTGCAAGGGTTGGGTGTCGTGATTGGCCACCAGCGTGACGGCATGAAACGGATCGGCCTCCACTAACGTGTCGGTAAAAATCTGGCTCATGTCGTAATCGCGGCCCTGACGGGAGGCCTCGTGGAATTTCATCTGCAAAGGGGCATCGAACAGCATGGTTTTCCCCTCCACCTGGTTAATGTAGGTTTGCAGTTTGTCGACCTCGTGGGACCAGTATTCCGCCACAATAAACAGCGGCTTGGGTGCAACCTCCTGCACGTGCTCAATCCACTCTTTGTAAAACCATGCCGGAATATGTTTCACGGCATCTAAACGAAAACCGTCACACTGGGTTTGCTCCATTACCCAACGCGCCCAGTATTTGAGCTCCTCAGTCACCGCGTGATTGCGAAAATCAATGTTTTCGCCCATCAGATAATCAAAATTACCCAACTCATCATCGACCTGATCGTTCCAGCCTTCTCCGGTGTAATCGTTAACGATTTTAAAAATCCCGTCTTCGGTTGGATTCTCGATATGGTCAATGCCGCTGAAGCATTTAAAGTCCCAAATGAATTGCGAATACTGGCCAGCGCGGGCAGGGAAGGTATAGCGCGTCCAGCCTTCGCACTCGACAATCTCATCATCTATTTGCGTGCGATCTTCGGCGTTAACGCGCTGGACGCGGATCTTTTCTTTCTCATCAGCGCCCATTTTGTGGTTAACCACCACGTCCAGCAGTACGGCAATATCATTGTGCTTAAGTGCGTCAATCGCCGCCAGCAGCTGGTTTTTATCACCGTATTTGGTGGCGACGGTTCCCTTTTGGTCAAACTCGCCCAGGTCAAACAGATCGTACGAGTCGTAGCCAACGGAATAACCGCCGGATGCGCCTTTATAGGCGGGGGGCAGCCACACCATATTGATGCCGATATCATTGAGTCCGCCTGCGCGTTCGGCAAGCTCGGGCCAGAGTTGACCCCCATCAGGGTAATACCAGTGGAAGTACTGCAATAACGTGGGATTTTTCATCTTCCGTGCTCCAGAAGTCGTTTGGCCGACCTCTGGAGTATGGAAGATAATTCAGACGAGACGGGAAATTATTGTGGCGAGGTGGGGGCGTCGGGTACCAGCAGCATACCGGAAAGACGACCATAGGCGTTATTGAGCGTCTTTTGGCGTGTCGACTGGCCGATGAGGTTGCTGAGCTCATCCAGTCGCTGCTGCAACAACGTTTTGAGTAATTGTTCGTTATCCAGCGTTTGCTTAATATACCCGGCTACTAAGTCCTGAATACTTCGCGTAATGCCCGGTGGAGTTTGCTCTTCCATGACCACTTCAATACTTTGCAGATAGGTAACTTCCTGTTCCAGTAAAAGGTCCCATTCACCGCGCTGCGCCAGTTCCAGCAGCGAGTGACTGAGTAGCGCGATGCGCTGCCAACGGTTGATAAACTCCACGGCTGAGGTCATTAACGAGACTCCTGGGACGACGCTTTCGGTGAGATCTGTTTCCAGGCATCTGCAATGTTGCCGAGTAACTCTTCGACTTCTTCAATGGCCTGACAATCATTACGCAAGTTAGCTTGCAGTAAACGGCGGATCATATAGTCATACAGCGAGGACAGGTTGGTGGCGATTTCACCGCCAGTTTCCTGATCCAGGCCTGCTTTCAGACCATTGTCGATAATGTTAATGGCTTTGCTTAAGGCCTCGCCTTTGGCGACGATATCACCCTGTTGCATAAACAGGCGAGCGCGCACGAGGGCGCTGTTCGCGCCATCAAACAACATTTCAATCAGCTGATGCGGATTGGCGCTCATTACGCCACTCTCTATGCTGACCTGTGCATAGGCTTTGGTACCGCTCGCGGTATACATGCTTACCTCGTGTTATCAGGATTTATTCATCGCCGTAAATTGTTGGCTCAGATAGTTGCTGGTGTTGTTGAGCTTGCTCATCATGGTGTCCAACTGTGTGAACTGTGCCGTGTAACGCGCAACCGTATCTTCAATGCTGGCGCTGACCGACAGATACTGCTTAGTCAGTTTTTTCAGTGTGGCGTTAATACTGTCTTGCGCATTGTCGATAATACCGTCATCAGCCAAATAGCTTTTTACTTCGGTGGCAATTTTGGTGGTAATACCGGTTTCTTTTCCATCGCCAACCAGCAGTTCACGCACGGAGGCTGTATTTTCGTTCAGCGCCTTCTTAAGCTTATCATCATCAATTTTCAGCTTGCCGGTTGCGCCGTCCTGCTTAATACCAATTTCATTTAATGTTTTGAATGCGCCATCGCTTGCACCATTAGCAAATTGTGCGCGGATACCGGTTTGAATGGTGCGAACTACGCTGTCACCAAGTAATGCACCATTACTTTTATCCTGTTCTTCTGCGCCAGGGTCAACGGCCTTGTATTTGGTCAACGTATTAAATGTATCAAGCAGAGAATTATAAGCATCCACCCAGCCTTTGATGGCTTCAGTGGCTTTCTCATTACTTTTCGTTACGGTGACACGTGCGTCAGTGACTTTTTTGGTTAGTTCCAGCGTAACACCCTGCGGAGCATCGGTTACTTTATTGCTCTGACGCTCGATATCGATACCGTTCATGGTGAGTTTAGCGTTTTGTGCTTCAACCAATTCGTCCATTTTACCAGTGCCGGCTTTACTGTCGTAGGCCAGCAGATCGTTGAGTTTGCTGTCACCATCAACCGAGATAGTCATTTTGCTATCCGTACCTTCGGCTGCAGTCAGTACAAGACGGAACTCTTTTTCATTAACTTTAACAATACTGGCTGAAATACCACTATCAGTATCGTTTATTGCTTTGCTGATATCGTCCAGTGTGGTTTTGTCTTGAGAGAGTTTGATCTCCAGCGGCTCTTTACGGCCAGGTTGTTCAATCTTAATGGTACGGCTAGCGGAACCGTTACCCAATGCATCTTTACTTGAGGATACGTTTGCTGTGCTCAAAGATTGCGCCTGAGCCAGTTGTGTGACGCTGATGGTATAAATGCCTGGTGCTGCCCCGGCCTCAGTGGATACTTTTAGATCTTCAGTGCTGCTGGTAACGGTAGTACTTCTAAATAATTCGGCTTTATTAAGTGCACTATTTGCTGTCTGGAATTTTTCCAATGAGCTTTTTAATGTGCCATAAGCTGTCAGACGAGATGTATTGTCGCTCTGTTGTTGTGTGATTGGGTTTAAGCGTTTTTTCTCAGCTATGGTCAGATTCGTTAGCAATGTATCCAGCGGCAGATTTGAACCGACGCCCAGAGAAGTAAATGAAGCCATGCCTAATTCCTTTTGATTGCAAACAGTAGTTAAGCGGGTTATCGGCAATCTGCGCGCAAAGTTTAATGATAGTTTTGTAAAAATAATGCGCAGAATAGTGGCATATAAAGAGGGTATTTCAGGGGCTAAGAAAAAAGAGAGCGGAAAGTAAAAATTTTCTAAAGTTCGAATTTAAGGTGCCGATACATGGGTTACGGTCAGAAACCGTGGGCAACAGCCCAATAACATCAAGTTGTAATTGATAAGGAAAAGATCATGGCACAAGTCATCAATACAAACAGCCTGTCGCTGTTGACCCAGAACAACCTGAACAAATCTCAGTCTTCTCTGAGTTCCGCTATCGAGCGTCTGTCTTCCGGTCTGCGTATCAACAGCGCGAAAGACGATGCTGCTGGTCAGGCGATTGCTAACCGCTTCACCTCTAACATCAAAGGCTTGACTCAGGCTTCCCGTAACGCCAACGACGGTATCTCCGTTGCTCAGACTACAGAAGGCGCACTGTCCGAAATCAACAACAACCTGCAGCGTATCCGTGAACTGTCCGTTCAGGCTACCAACGGTACCAACTCAGATTCCGACTTGAACTCCATTCAGGACGAAATTACCCAGCGTCTGAGCGAAATTGACCGCGTATCCGGTCAGACTCAGTTTAACGGTGTGAAGGTACTGGCCGCTGATCAGACCATGAAAATCCAGGTTGGTGCTAACGATGGTGAAACCATTGAAATTCAACTGGATAAAATTGATGCTAAAACTTTAGGTCTGGATAGCTTCAGTGTAGCGCCGGGTAAAGTTCCGATGTCATCGTCTGTTACTTTGAAAAGCGAAGCTGCACCTGATCTTACTAAAGTAAACCCTGCTGATGGTAAAGCTAATGGTGTCGACGCTTTCGGTGCAACTTATAAAAATATTGCACTTGATACATATTTCAATACATCTACGGCTACTGGTGATAAGACTAATGTTTTAGGTGGTGCCGATGCAGATGTTCGTCAAATTCAAGTTGAGGGACAAACATATTTTGTTGCTCAAAAAGGAAACGCAGCAGGTGGCGAGTACCAACTCCTTAAACAGAATGGTACAGGTTATGACAAGGTTACTGTTGATGGTAATGATGTGCAACTGGCGAATTTTGGTGGTCGTGTTACCGCGTTTGTAGATGATGGTTCTGGCGCCGCAAAATCTGTTGACTTAGCTGCAGGTAAAGTTGGTAAAGCGCTTGCATATAATGATGCACCGATGTCAGTATACTTTGAAGGTAAAAACCTTGACGTTCATCAAATTCAAGATAAGGATGGGGTAGCTCAAGCAAATAAATTTGTCGCAAAAACCTCCGATGGGAAATACCTTGCTGTCAATGTAGATGCCGCGACTGGCAATACAACAGTCATTACTGACCCGAATGGTAAGGCAGTTGAATGGGCTGTAAATAAAGATGGTAATTCGCAAGCCATTATGCGCGAAGGTGACAAAATTTATGCTGCCACTATTACTAATACCACGGCGGCCAAAGGTACTGAGATTTCAGCTTCAGATATGAAGGCGTTGGCAACTTCAAATCCACTGGAAAAACTGGATTCAGCGCTGGCCAAAGTTGACAAACTGCGAAGCTCTCTGGGGGCGGTGCAGAACCGTTTCGATTCTGCTATCACAAACTTGGGCAATACCGTCAACAACCTGTCTTCTGCTCGTAGCCGTATCGAAGACGCGGATTACGCGACCGAAGTATCTAACATGTCTCGCGCTCAGATCCTGCAACAGGCAGGTACCTCTGTTCTGGCACAGGCTAATCAGACCACGCAAAACGTACTCTCTTTACTGCGTTAATCCATCGATTAGCTTGTTCAGTTGTTAGAGACAATAAAGGCAGCGAAAGCTGCCTTTTTTCTATACTGGAGTCTGACGAATGCAAGAAATTACCGTTACTGAACCCCATTTTGTGACTACGTTTCAGTGCACAGGTACGCAGTGCCGCGATCATTGCTGTAAAAGCTGGAATATATATCTGGATAAGTCAACGGTGAATAAGTATCTTTCCAGCAAAGATAATTACATTAAGAGAGTTGCCAAAGAGAATATTATTCTGCTTAAAAAAGATGTTACTGCTTGGGGAGTGGTTAAACTTGTTGAGGGCTCCGGAAACTGCCCTTATCTGACAGAAGACAGTTTATGCCAGGTACAGAACACGCTGGGCGCCCATGCGTTAAGTGCCACATGTAAGACGTTTCCACGTATTAATCGTGTTTATAAAAATGATGTGAGGAAATCGTTAAACTTATCGTGTCCAGAAGTAGCCAGCCTTGTACTGACCGATCCCAACGCAATGGCTTTAAGTGAGAGTAGTATTATTGCAGCTAACTCTTATAGAGGATCTGTATTTTCTCAACAACAAAAACTTTTGAATCTATTATGCCTCAGCCTTGTTGAACAGTCGGGTAGTGATGTAAACGTAGGATTATATACGTTGATTAAGCTTTCTTTATGTATTAAGAAATTTGATAAGATTGATAATGTGGCACTATCTAAAATTGAACCAGTCTATCAAGCACTGTTGGCGCAAATACAGTCGGGAGAGTTAAGGGGAGAGTTATCAACATTTTCGACTGATAACAAAACTAAAGTTACGCTCGTGCTCTTACTTCAGGATTATTTCCGCAACCTTCCAGTGAGCCGATCAAGTGGAGTACTGAACTATTATGTTCAGTGCCTATTGAGAACTTTGATCCAGGAAGAACATCACTCTGTTGGAGAAGGAGTTGCTAAACTTGAGGCTACATGGCAGAAGGTTTACGAACAACGGGATGAGGCTGGATTCGATCTTAAAAATTTCATTTTGTATAAAATTTGGGAAAACAACTTTCCCAATCAAAAGAACGTAGACCCGCTTCGTACGTTATATATGATAAGTGTCGAATACTATTTCATCAAAATGCTGATTGCTGCAAGTGCCTTCGAAAGAACATACCTAGAGAAGGAGGACGCCATCAATATCGTCTACAGCTTCCATTCGTTAAGTCAGCATAACCCTACCGTACATGAGAATTTTCAAAAGCATATCGAGACCGTGCGCACAGGTGATGACCTGTCGATGATTCATCTCTTGACATAATTTAAACAGGGATGCGTGAATACGCATCCCTCGCAAGCTAACCATTTGATTTATGTTTGATTATTTCTGATGCGAAATAACGCCATCAGCTACATAAGTGAAATAACCCTTCTTTTATAGCCTTATTCCCCCGATAGAACCCCCTGCAGAAACGGATAATCATGCCGATAACTCATTTAACGCAGGGCTGTTTATCGTGAATTCACTGTATACCGCTGAAGGTGTAATGGATAAACACTCGCTGTGGCAGCGTTATGTACCGTTGGTGCGTCACGAAGCATTGCGCCTTCAGGTGCGTTTGCCGGCGAGCGTAGAACTGGATGACCTGCTACAAGCGGGCGGCATCGGGTTATTGAATGCCGTTGACCGATATGACGCTTTGCAAGGAACGGCATTTACCACTTACGCAGTGCAGCGTATTCGTGGAGCAATGCTGGACGAACTACGTAGCCGGGATTGGGTGCCGCGTAGCGTTCGGCGCAATGCTCGCGAAGTGGCACAGGCGATGGGACAACTGGAGCAGGAATTAGGGCGCAACGCGACGGAAACCGAGGTGGCGGCGCGTCTGGCTATTCCTGTGCAAGAGTATCGTCAGATGTTGCTCGATACCAATAACAGCCAACTCTTCTCTTATGACGAGTGGCGGGAAGAGCATGGCGATAGTATTGAGCTGGTGACGGAAGAACATCAGCAGGAAAACCCGTTACAACAGCTTCTTGAGGGTAACCTCCGCCAGCGCGTGATGGACGCGATCGAGGCGTTGCCGGAGCGCGAAAAGCTGGTGTTAACGCTGTACTACCAGGAAGAGCTGAATCTGAAAGAGATCGGCGCGGTACTGGAAGTCGGGGAGTCGCGGGTCAGCCAGTTGCACAGTCAGGCCATCAAACGTCTACGCACTAAGCTGGGTAAGCTATAGGGGTACATCATTACCCCTGAACAATGCCGCATTACGAATTGACTACCAGGAGTTCTCATGACGGTGCAGCAATCAAAAAGACGGCCTCTAAGCCGCTACCTCAAAGATTTCAAACACAGCCAGACGCATTGCGCCCATTGCTTTAAGTTGCTCGACAGGATCACGCTGGTTCGTCGCGGGCAAATTGTGAATAAAATCGCCATCGCTCGACTGGACACTTTGTTGGATGAAGCCGAGTGGGAGCAGGAGAAAAAAGAGTGGGTGGCACTGTGTCGTTTTTGCGGTGATTTGCATTGCAAAGAGCAGAGCGACTTTTTCGACATTATCGGTTTTAAACAGTTTTTATTTGAGCAGACCGAAATGAGTCACGGCACGGTACGTGAATACGTTGTCCGCCTGCGTCGCCTCGGGAATCACCTGACCGAACAAAATATCTCTCATGACCTGCTGCAGGAAGGGTTCCTCGACGAAAACCTTGCCCCGTGGCTGCCGGAAACCAGCACCAACAATTACCGCATCGCCTTACGTAAGTATGAGCAGTTCAAAGCCCATACCCATATGGGACATATGCAGAAATCCTCCTGGACAGCCAGTTCTGATATATATTAAAAACGAATAAGGTGTAACAGAGTCGTGTTTGTGGAACACAGCAAACGCTTTACACTGTAGTCATAAATGATAGTCACTAATGACAATATTCGGGGTAACTATGAAATTAGCACTTCTGGGACGTCAGGCTCTGATGGGTGTAATGGCTGTTGCACTTGTCGCTGGAATGAGCGTAAAGACTTATGCAGATGAAGGTCTGTTAAATAAAGTTAAAGAGCGTGGCACGCTGCTGGTGGGCCTGGAAGGGACCTATCCCCCGTTTAGTTTTCAGGGCGATGATGGCAAGCTGACCGGTTTCGAAGTGGAGTTCGCTGAGGAACTGGCCAAGCACCTTGGGGTGAAAGCTAATCTGAAGCCGACCAAGTGGGACGGTATGCTGGCCTCTCTTGATTCCAAGCGCATTGACGTGGTCATCAACCAGGTGACCATCTCTGACGAACGTAAGAAAAAATACGATTTCTCTACCCCGTATACGGTTTCTGGTATTCAGGCGCTGGTGAAGAAAGGTAACGAAGGTGTTATTAAGACTGCTGCCGATCTGAAAGGTAAAAAAGTCGGCGTTGGTCTGGGCACCAACTATGAAGAGTGGCTGCGCCAGAACGTGCAGGGCGTGGATATTCGTACCTATGATGATGACCCGACGAAATACCAGGATCTGCGCGTAGGCCGTATTGACGCCATTCTGGTTGACCGTCTGGCGGCGCTGGATCTGGTCAAGAAAACCAAGGATACGCTGGCTGTGACCGGTGAAGCATTCTCCCGCCAAGAGTCCGGCGTGGCGCTGCGCAAAGGCAATGAAGATCTGCTGAAAGCGGTTGATGCGGCCATTGCTGAAATGCAGAAAGACGGTACGCTGAAAGCCCTGTCTGAAAAATGGTTTGGAGCGGATGTGACGAAATAATCGGCATTCGATGAAAAAAGGCGCCTTTAACAGCGCCTTTTTTTATTTCATTGCGCCTGAGCGTGCATAATAAAAAGAACATCACAACAACGAATACCGGAGGCTGTATGCCGCTGCATAACTTAACGCGCTTTCCACGTCTGGAATTTATTGGCGCGCCAACGCCGCTCGAATATCTTCCACGCTTCTCCGATTACCTCGGGCGCGATATTTTCATCAAACGCGATGACGTCACGCCGATGGCCATGGGCGGTAATAAGCTGCGTAAGCTGGAATTCCTGGCCGCAGACGCACTGCGTGAAGGTGCTGATACGCTGATAACCGCAGGTGCCATCCAGTCTAACCACGTTCGCCAGACGGCGGCGGTAGCGGCTAAGCTTGGCCTGCACTGCGTGGCGCTGTTGGAAAATCCGATTGGCACTACTGCGGAAAACTATCTCACCAATGGCAACCGTCTGCTGCTGGACCTGTTTAATACGCAAATCGAAATGTGTGATGCGCTGACCGACCCGAATGCGCAGCTTCAGGAACTGGCGACGCGCATTGAAGCACAGGGCTTCCGCCCGTATGTGATCCCCGTTGGCGGTTCTAACGTCCTGGGCGCATTGGGTTATGTGGAAAGCGCGCTGGAAATTGCCCAGCAGTGTGAAGGGGCCGTTGCGCTTTCTTCCGTTGTGGTGGCCTCGGGCAGCGCGGGAACGCAAGCCGGGCTGGCCGTGGGCCTGGAACAACTGATGCCAGACGTCGAGCTTATCGGCGTGACCGTCTCGCGCAGCGTCGCCGATCAAAAGCCCAAAGTTGTAACGTTGCAGCAAGATATTGCCCGTGAACTGGAACTGACGGTCTCAGCGGATATCCTGTTATGGGACGATTATTTTGCGCCGGGCTACGGTACGCCAAACGAAGAAGGCATGGAGGCGGTAAAACTGCTGGCGCGCCTGGAAGGCATTTTGTTGGATCCGGTGTATACCGGTAAGGCGATGGCGGGTTTGATTGACGGTATCAGCCAGAAACGCTTCAAAGACGAAGGCCCAATCCTCTTTATTCATACCGGTGGGGCACCTGCACTGTTTGCCTACCATCCTCACGTGTAACAACCAGGTCGAAAAACGCTAATGCATGAAAGTATCCAACTGGTAATTGATTCTCTGCCGTATCTGCTCAAAGGCGCGGTTTTTACGCTGCAACTGAGTATCGGCGGGATGTTTTTTGGCCTCGTGCTGGGGTTTATCCTGGCGTTGATGCGTCTGTCGCCACTGCTGCCTGTGCGCTGGCTGGCGCGTTTTTATATCTCTATTTTTCGCGGAACACCGCTGATTGCCCAGCTGTTCATGATCTATTACGGTCTGCCGCAGTTTGGTATTGAGCTTGATCCCATCCCGGCGGCGATGATTGGCTTGTCGCTGAATACGGCGGCCTACGCTGCGGAAACTCTGCGTGCGGCAATCTCTTCCATCGATAAAGGGCAGTGGGAGGCAGGTGCCAGTATTGGTATGACGCGCTGGCAGACCATGCGCCGGGCAATCCTGCCGCAGGCTGCGCGCGTTGCGTTGCCGCCGCTGAGCAACAGCTTTATTAGCCTGGTGAAGGACACCTCTCTGGCCGCCACTATCCAGGTACCGGAACTGTTCCGTCAGGCGCAGCTGATTACCTCGCGTACGTTGGAAGTCTTTACGATGTATCTGGCGGCCTCGTTGATTTACTGGGTGATGGCGACGGTGCTTTCTGCGCTGCAAAACTATTTTGAAGAACAACTGAACCGCCAGGAGAGAGAGCCGAAATGAGTGCTATCGAAGTCAGAAACCTGGTCAAAAAATTTCATGGGCAAACGGTGCTGCATGGGATCGATCTTGACGTCAAACCTGGTGAAGTAGTAGCGATTATCGGGCCGAGCGGATCGGGCAAAACCACGCTGCTGCGTAGCATTAATTTGCTGGAGCAACCGGAGGCGGGCACTATTAAAGTGGGTGAGATTACCATTGATACCGCGCGTTCGTTGACCCAGCAGAAAGGACTGATTCGTCAGTTACGTCAGCACGTCGGTTTTGTGTTCCAGAACTTTAATTTGTTCCCGCATCGTACGGTGCTGGAAAACATTATTGAAGGGCCGGTGATAGTCAAAGGTGAACCAAAAGCTGAAGCGACAGCTCGTGCGCGTGAATTGCTGGCGAAAGTCGGGCTGGCGGGAAAAGAAACAAGCTTTCCGCGCCGTCTGTCCGGTGGGCAGCAGCAGCGTGTGGCGATTGCCCGGGCGCTGGCGATGCGACCAGAGGTTATTTTATTCGATGAACCTACCTCCGCGCTTGACCCTGAACTGGTTGGCGAGGTGCTTAATACCATTCGCCAGCTGGCGCAGGAAAAACGCACCATGGTAATTGTGACGCATGAAATGAGCTTTGCTCGCGACGTGGCCGACCGGGCGATATTTATGGATCAAGGACGAATAGTGGAGCAGGGACCAGCAAAATCCTTATTCACGCATCCGCAACAGCCGCGAACCCGTCAGTTTCTCGAAAAATTCCTCATGCAGTAAATAGTACAAGCAGCACTCACCGACATTGTTTATGGTGAGTGCTGCTCGCATAACTATTTATAAATATTGCTTTATTATTAATGCTTGATTCTGTTGCTTTCTCCGGCTGTTGAGTAACGCTCAAGTAATTCTTCATTTGTCCGATAATTTGCATATATAAAATACATTTATGTGTTAGCTTGTTTCATATGTTTGGATGATTATCAATCTCAGGGGCATTACCACTTAGTATGCAGGATCATGATTTCTTCACCTGGCGACGGAGCATGCTGTTACGCTTTCAGGAAATGGCGACGGCAGAGGATGTCTATACGGAATTACAACAACAGACGCAGCACTTAGAGTTCGATTTTTACGCGCTCTGTGTTCGTCATCCGGTACCTTTTACCCGACCTAAAACGTCTCTTCATACGACCTATCCCAAAGCATGGGTGGCGCATTATCAGTCCGAAAATTATTTCGCCATTGATCCGGTGCTGAAACCTGAAAACTTCAGTCAGGGGCATTTACCCTGGAACGATACTCTGTTTCGCGATGCGCAACCTTTGTGGGACGCCGCACGCAATCACGGTTTACGCAAAGGGATGACGCAATGCTTAATGTTGCCTAATCGGGCGTTGGGTTTTTTATCGGTATCGCGTGCAAGTATCCGTAACAGTCGCCTTGCGAGCGATGAAGTGGAGCTCAGGATGCAGCTTCTGGTACGGGAAAGCCTGTCTGTACTGACGCGGCTGGAAGATGACATGGTTATGGCGCCAGAAATGCGCTTTAGCAAGCGGGAAAAGGAAATATTGAAATGGACGGCGGAGGGGAAGACCTCTTCAGAGATAGCCATCATTCTGTCTATTTCTGAAAATACCGTGAACTTCCATCAGAAGAATATGCAAAAGAAATTCAATGCACCAAACAAAACGCAGATAGCCTGTTATGCCGCGGCAACCGGGCTTATCTGAGTAAATTATCGTTCTGAGTGTCAGACGCAAAACCGGCTGAGAGCATTGCTATCAGCCGGTTTCTTTTTACTGGCGGTAAGCTTGTTTAATTTGCTTAACCGTGTTGGAAAATACCGCCGCCTGTGATTGATCTTCAATCAGCGCGAGCTGTTTTTCCATTTTAAGAATCACGCGGCCTGCATCGGCTTGACCCATTGCCTGCAGCATCAGCGTTAACATGGCTTTCAGGCAGGTGACTTCATTGGCCAGTTCCTGGTTATTCTCAGCAGTGGAAAAGTCAGGCGTACTCATTTATTTTCCTCGTTATGTTTCAATGAAAAAGTGCGATGTCAAATCTTAAGGCGGCGGAGTATACCATAAGCGAGGCTAAAAATATCTGTGGTTGTTTTTTGCGCGGACCAATGTTGTGGACATTAAAATAAACAACATGTTGCAGTGCATATATTTTCTCCACATGTTGTTTATTTCGAGTATTTTCCTCGTTAATTATTGTTACAACTTTGACTGCCTATTTTGCATTCAGCGGGGGAATATGAATTTTTTGTCACTATTCTGAAACAGCTATGCAGATATAACCGTGGCAGAAGGCTGTCAGGACTGAAAGTTTCCACTCGTCGTACAATCTAATTTCCAAAAACGAGAGCAAAATCGAAAGTCGGGCGTTTTTTACATTTCAAAGTTGAGATAAAACCCGTTAACATAGGGCCGATTAACTATCGGTAGCGTTATCCCTATTCTGGAGATATTCCTTTGATCAACGTTTTTCTTGTTGATGACCACGAACTGGTGCGCGCAGGGATACGACGCATTCTGGAAGATATAAAAGGCATAAAAGTTGTCGGCGAAGCGTGCTGCGGTGAAGATGCGGTAAAATGGTGCCGCTCAAATTCCGTTGACGTTGTGCTGATGGATATGAATATGCCCGGTATTGGCGGTCTGGAAGCAACCCGCAAAATTGCGCGTTCCACGGCAGACATTAAAGTGATCATGCTGACGGTACACACCGAAAACCCATTACCTGCAAAAGTTATGCAGGCAGGGGCCGCAGGGTATCTCAGCAAAGGCGCCGCCCCCCAGGAAGTAGTGAGTGCCATTCGTTCGGTTTTTTCCGGGCAGCGTTATATTGCCTCCGATATCGCTCAGCAAATGGCGCTCAGCCAGATTGAGCCTGAGAAAACGGAAACCCCGTTTGCCAGTTTGTCTGAACGCGAGTTGCAGATTATGCTGATGATCACCAAAGGTCAGAAGGTCAATGAGATCTCAGAACAGCTGAATCTTAGTCCTAAAACGGTGAACAGCTATCGTTATCGAATGTTCAGTAAATTAAACATTCACGGCGATGTAGAGCTGCCTCACCTGGCAATTCGCCATGGCCTGTGTAATGCGGAGACATTAACAAGCCAGTGACCGAGTTTGATGCCAAAGCGTTCCTGAAAACCGTGACCAGTCAGCCCGGTGTCTATCGTATGTATGATACCGCCGGGACGGTTATCTATGTCGGGAAAGCGAAAGACCTGAAAAAAAGGCTTTCCAGCTACTTCCGTAGTAATCTTGCGTCACGCAAGACCGAAGCGCTGGTCGCGCAAATCCAGCAGATTGATGTCACGGTAACGCACACTGAAACCGAAGCGTTATTGCTTGAGCACAACTACATCAAGCTGTATCAGCCGCGCTATAACGTATTGCTGCGCGATGATAAATCCTACCCTTTTATATTCCTTAGCGGCGATACCCACCCGCGCCTGGCGATGCATCGCGGGGCAAAGCATGCTAAAGGCGAGCACTTTGGACCGTTCCCTAACGGTTATGCGGTGCGTGAAACGCTGGCGCTGTTGCAGAAAATATTCCCTATCCGCCAGTGCGAAAACAGCGTTTATCGCAACCGTTCTCGACCTTGTCTGCAATATCAGATTGGCCGCTGTCTTGGTCCGTGTGTTGCGGGTCTGGTGAGTGAGGAAGAGTATGCGCAGCAGGTCGAGTATGTTCGTCTGTTCCTGTCCGGAAAAGACGATCAGGTATTAACGCAGCTGATCGCCCGCATGGAAAAGGCCAGCCAAGATCTCGAATTTGAAGAGGCTGCGCGCATTCGTGACCAAATCCAGGCCGTACGCCGCGTGACAGAAAAACAGTTTGTCTCTAATACCGGAGACGATCTGGATGTCATTGGCGTGGCGTTTGACGCCGGTATGGCCTGTGTGCACGTTCTGTTTATTCGCCAGGGTAAAGTGCTGGGCAGCCGCAGCTATTTCCCGAAAGTACCCGGTGGCACGGAACTCGGCGAGGTCGTCGAAACCTTTGTCGGGCAGTTTTATCTGCAGGGGAGCCAGATGCGTACCTTACCCGGGGAGATCCTGCTCGATTTTAATCTTAGCGATAAAACCCTGCTGGCAGACTCTCTGTCTGAACTGGCCGGACGGAAGATTAACGTGCAGACGAAACCGCGAGGAGATCGCGCGCGTTATCTGAAGCTGGCGCGAACCAACGCGGCAGTGGCACTCACCACGAAACTTTCTCAGCAGTCGACGATTACGCAACGTCTGACGGCGCTGGCCTCCGTATTGAAGTTACCCGCGGTGAAGCGTATGGAATGCTTCGACATCAGCCATACGATGGGTGAACAGACGGTAGCTTCCTGCGTGGTCTTTGATGCCAATGGCCCGCTGCGCGCAGAGTATCGCCGCTACAACATTACCGGCATTACGCCGGGAGATGATTATGCGGCGATGAATCAGGTCTTGCGTCGGCGTTACGGTAAGGCGATTGAAGAAAGTAAGATTCCGGACGTCATATTGATCGACGGCGGTAAAGGTCAGTTAGGGCAGGCGAAAGCCGTTTTTGCTGAGCTGGACGTTCCCTGGGACAAACAGCACCCACTTTTGCTGGGGGTGGCAAAAGGGGCCGATCGTAAAGCAGGCCTGGAAACGCTGTTCTTTGAGCCGGAAGGTGAGGGCTTTAGTCTGCCGCCGGATTCGCCTGCATTGCACGTTATCCAGCATATCCGCGATGAATCTCACGATCATGCGATTAGCGGGCATCGTAAAAAGCGGGCGAAGGTGAAAAGCACCAGCACGCTTGAGACCATCGAAGGTGTCGGGCCAAAGCGTCGCCAGATGTTGTTGAAATATATGGGAGGTTTGCAAGGCCTTCGTAACGCAAGTATCGAAGAAATTGCAAAAGTGCCGGGTATTTCGCAAGCTCTGGCAGAAAAGATCTTCTACTCGTTGAAACATTAGGCCCTCTGTAGCAACATAGGGGTAATTTCACTGACAACAGATAGTTATCCGTCATATGCAATTTAATATCCCTACGTTGCTCACGCTGTTTCGCGTCATCCTGATCCCATTCTTTGTATTGGCTTTTTACCTGCCATTCACCTGGGCTCCCTTTGTTTGTGCGCTGATCTTCTGTATCGCAGCGGTCACTGACTGGTTTGACGGTTTTCTGGCACGCCGCTGGAACCAAAGCACGCGTTTTGGCGCCTTCCTTGATCCGGTCGCTGATAAGGTGCTGGTGGCTATCGCGATGGTCCTGGTGACAGAGCATTACCACAGCTGGTGGGTGACGCTTCCTGCCGCAACAATGATTGCGCGTGAAATCATCATCTCTGCACTGCGTGAATGGATGGCCGAACTGGGTAAACGCAGCAGCGTAGCCGTATCCTGGATCGGTAAAGTGAAAACCACTTCGCAAATGGCTGCTCTGGCCTGGCTGCTGTGGCGTCCAAATATCTGGGTAGAGTATGCTGGGATCGCACTTTTCTTCGTCGCCGCGATACTGACTTTGTGGTCAATGTTCCAGTATTTGAGCGCTGCACGTGGAGATTTGCTTGATCAGTGATCGTTTCGACGCAAATTTCAGCAAACGATCGTCAGTGGTGAAAAATATCGTTGACTCATTGCGTCAGGTAAGTAGAATGCAACGCATCGAACGGCAGCACTGATTGCCAGACGATAACAAAATCAAGTGATTAACAAAGTTACTTGGTGATGCGGGAATAGCTCAGTTGGTAGAGCACGACCTTGCCAAGGTCGGGGTCGCGAGTTCGAGTCTCGTTTCCCGCTCCAAATTTAAGACATCGGCAATAGCGGATGTCGGCTGTAAAGCCAGAAGATTTCGGCGCGTTAGCAAAGCGGTTATGTAGCGGATTGCAAATCCGTCTAGTCCGGTTCGACTCCGGAACGCGCCTCCAATTTCTTCCCGAGCCCGGATGGTGGAATCGGTAGACACAAGGGATTTAAAATCCCTCGGCGTTCGCGCTGTGTGGGTTCAAGTCCCACTCCGGGTACCATGGGAAAGAACAGAATAATCAAAGCAATAAGCAGTGTCGTGAAACCACCTACGGGTGGTTTTTTTGTGCCTGTTTTTTACAAGCATAGATACCTTGCGTCAAGCAACCTGCCAGAAACGTAAACTGCCCTCTATATACTCACTATTGCTAATCAATCTATCGCCGAATCGGCGCGTTAAACATAAAGCCCCCTCGGGCAGGGTTGTTGATAAACCCATCGCGGGCGGGATTATAGTTGTGGTCCTGGAAACCATTCATCAGGATGGGATCGCCAAAGCCATCCTGTATCGCCAGCTGTCTGTGGATTCGGTTTCGTGCCCTGAACGTGAAAGCGAAATCACCCGTCCCGCCAATGATGAACACACCATTACCAGCTCGAAGTGCCGCGCTCAACTCTTGCTCTCTAACAGCCTGGTTTTGTAACGCGCTGGCTGTGGCAGACGATGACGCCAGCAGCAGTAATATGAGAACGGCGCATGAAAATACCGATGGCAGTTTCATGATTAATACCTATAAAAAGCATGGCTATTAAAGTATAGCTTTATGTTGTCATCTTAACTGAAAAGAAAACCAATAATTTAAACCTGCTATCCATACTGTGTTTAAAAGTCCGGAAGAGTAGTGCCGCGCAGTTAAGAACTATAATAAAAACAGCCAACAGGTGATTACTTCTTTTTGCTGGCAGTGCTGGTTCAGGGGGCTGCTATGAGCATTTCATCTTTTCCGATAGTTATGTTCGCAGCATTGCTCACCCTTAGTGGTGCAGCATATTCGGTGGAAAAAAAGGATATCTTTTCGCAGAATGCCAGGGCTACGGATCCCATCGCATTTTCTCAACAGTCATTTAATAACCTGACGTCTTATCAGGTCATGATGCGCTCCTCGTCGCCATCCGATGAAAGCAAAATTATTCGCTATAGCTTTCAAAAGCCTGGGTACGTGCGGATGGATTTTACCCAACCGCATTCAGGTGCGGTGCTTATCTTTAATCCTGTCAGCGGTAAAGTGACGTTATGGCCATTTGGTGCGGGTACGTTGCCCATTTTGCACCTGTCACCTACTAATTCATTGATCCAGGATGAGCGCGGTCATCGGGTGGATCGCTCTGATATCGGCGTGTTGTTGGGCAATATTCGTCATCTGCAACGCGAAGGGACAACGACCACTGTTGGTAAGGAAAACCTTGCAGGACGGGCGACGACGCGCGTATCTGTGGTTGGGCCAGGAACAATGGCGGTTGATGGTGTTCACCGCTATGACGTCTGGCTGGATAATTATCATGGACTCCCTGCCAAAGTGATCAGCTATGCGCCAGATGGGCAGCGATTAGAAACCGTGCTTCTGGATGCTATGGTCATTAACATCCGTTTTCCCGCCAATTTCTTCTCGCCTTGAGGAGTCTGTATTATGGCTGACTATCAGTTTTCCACCGTCTGGCGGGTTGAGGCTTCTATTCAGGAGGTATGGGATGTTTTTTCTCATCCCGATCAGTGGCCGGAATGGTGGGAAAGTCTGGAACGCATCGTTGAGCTAAAGAAAGGCGATCTACAGGGGATTGGGGCGCTGCATCGTTATACCTGGAAAGGAGCGCTTCCTTATCGCTTAACCTTTGACATCAACGTGTTGAATATTCTGCCCTGCTCGCTGCTTGAGGGGCAAGCCAGCGGGGCGGTTGAAGGGCGAGGCGTGTGGTCTTTTTCTGCCAGTGGCGCAGAAACCATCGTCAGATATGACTGGAATGTGCGTACCACGATTCGCTGGATGAATTATCTTGCCCCGCTGGCAGCACCTGTATTTCGCTGGAATCACAATACGGTCATGCGCGAGGGGGCAAGAGGGTTAGCCCGCAAACTGGCAACGAATGTCTATATTTTCTGAACTCGCCCTCACGGCTGTACTTTTTGCCTGTCTATGGCTTACTATCTGTCGCGCAGTTTCTTATTTCATTCACAGTTAACAGGTCTGTTATTGATGAATAACCTCCATCGGCTCACCTTTTTATGTCAGCGTCTGTCTGCTGTGATGATCGCATACGGTTTTTACCTTCTTAGCCGTAGCTCAACTCTTACAACATGGACAGACAGCAATGCAACGTCGACAATTTCTCAAAAATAGCGTTCTCCTTTCCGCCGCCGGTTTAGTCGGTCCTGCGGTTATTAGCCAGACGGTTCATGCCGCTGAGCCATCCGTTGCACCAGTCGCGCGTCGGCGCTTTGTGTTATCCCAGACGTATAAACTTAACCCTCCTAAGGGGTCGAACGGCGTGGTAAAACTGTGGATCCCGCTTCCGGTAGATACCGCGTTTCAACAAATGACGGCGCTTACCTTTAGCGGAAACTACAAGCATGCGTACGTTACCACTAATAATACTTATGGCGCGAAAACGCTGTTCGCCACCTGGCCTGACTCGCAGGGCGAACTGTTGATTAACGTTGATATCGACATTGAAACCGCCGACTGGGAGCCGCTGAAGCAGGACGCGCTGAAAACCTGGCAAGCGCCGGAGCAGATTATTTATCCGCTTGATGTAAAACCGTACCTGCTACCGACGACACATACCCCAGTTGATGGGCTGGTTCTGGAAACCGCGCGTAAAATTACCGGTAATGAGCAGGATCCGCTGAAAAAAGCATGCCTGATTTACGAGTGGGTGAGTAGCCATATGGAGCGCGATAATGACGTTATTGGCTGCGGCACGGGGGATGTGGCGGAGATCTTAAAAAGCGGTAAGCTCAAAGGAAAATGCACCGACATGAGCTCCGTTTTTGTTGCTCTGGCACGGGCCAGCGGCATTCCGGCGCGCGAACTGTTTGGCATCCGTCTGGGCAAAGCCAATAAACTCGAACGTTACTCGAAAAGCGCTTTTGGCAAAGCAGACAGTGCAGGCGTCGCCGATGTGAGCGGCGGGCAACATTGCCGAGCCGAATTCTATCTGGCCGGTTACGGCTGGTTACCGTGCGATCCTGCTGATGTGACCAAAATGCGTCTGGCAGAGAAAAAATCGCATCAGGACGCCGATGTCCAGGCGGTAAACACTTACCTGTTTGGTAACTGGGAAATGAACTGGGTTGGATTTAACTACGGGCGTGATTTCGAGCTGTATCCAGCAACGGAACAGGGAGCCATGAACAACTTTGGCTATCCTTACGCTGAAGTCGATGGTGACCCGATCAATTTCTATGATCCTAAAGCGTTCTCCTACAGCTATGTCGCCACAGAACAACGCTAAAGGGGCGGGGCTCACCCTGTTGACGGCCGCTGCGGCTGCTGTCACCGCGGGCTTATGCTGCGTTGGACCGCTGCTCTATTTGTTGTTTGGTATTTCGGCGGCGAGCTTTGCTGTTTTCACCCAGTTTGAGTTTTTGCGAATTCCCCTGATGCTGGTGTCATTGGGCTTATTACTGCGCGTCTTCTGGCGGCTCTATTTTTCCAGGCGGCTGTGGTGCTCCGGATGGTTAACATTGAAGCAAGCGCGCGTTCTCTACTGGTGCGCGCTGGTGTTGATTTTGCCGGTGCTATTTTATCCAACGCTCGTTGCCTGGTTTTATGAGGTATTTGAATGAAAATCTTCACATTAGTTGCATGCTTGTTGCTGCCGCTGTGGGCTCAGGCGGCCAATCAAAAAGTGGTGCTGGATATACAAAATATGACCTGCTCGCTGTGCGTTATTTCGGTCAATCAGGCTCTACGTGAAACCGACGGTGTGATTAAAGCAAAATCCTCCCTAAAAACCCGACAAGCAGAAGCGATTGTGCCAGAAGGTTTCCCAACCGATACTTTACTTAACGCGGTAGCGAAAACGGGCTATACCGCAACGCTCAACCGTATTGAACAACAGTAAACCACCTTCGGGTGGTTTTATTGTGTTTTCCCGGTATGATGCCCGGCGGCTTAGTGTTCTCTTTTGTGCGTTAACTTCCGGAATTCCCCTCGTTTCCTGTTAACCTGAACAGGCGGCAGCTATATGCCGCATATGCCCATTTTTATCTGTTATCCCTCCAGCCATGTAGGATGATCACAGGCAAGATTTTTTGACTAAGGAAAAGCGTTATGAAAACGGGACCATTAAACGAGAGCGAACTGGAATGGCTGGATGATGTACTGACTAAGTACAATACAGACAAGGCTATTCTGGATGTGTCAGAACTGGATGGTTTGCTGACGGCGGTGCTGAGTTCACCGTATGAAATTGAAACAGAGCAGTGGCTGGGCGCAAATTTGGGCGGCGCGCCGGTTGTTCCACCATTGGACTCCCACAAAAAAATGACACGGTTCATGAAACCAGCGCGTCAACCAATGACGGGATTG
>OBLO01000218.1_pt1 | contig 62208 bp, 43 predicted proteins | sample 1519401 | NCBI WGS metagenome assembly OBLO01 (sample SAMEA2602897, study PRJEB22501) | metagenome | reverse complement strand
AGGTACCGATCAATGTAAATACGATCATTGCCCTGTTAAACGACAGTCAGTTCCATGACAGTCGTCTGACCGCTATTTTTAAGGAGCGTGATGTTTATAACGATGGGCGTGAAGAGAGCCTGGGAGAGTCCTGGCATTATGAGATGAAGCCTTTGATCCGTCACAATGTATTCCAGATGTGTACAGAGGTGGACGGGAGCAGGATGAGAGAGGAACAGCTGGCTTCTGCTACGGAGATTTTCCAGCAGGCAGCAGACTGTATATATGGCTGGATCGTGGGAAAATACGGCGGATTGTTTAAACAGATGCCACAGAAGACCAGCACCTATCATGCGGATATTCTGGCTTATCATGTGGCTGTGAATTATGATCCGGGCAACCGCCACCTGAATATGCATGTAAGACATATGGATATGGAAGTGGGCGGCCGGATCTGGTATTCCGAGGCAGGGCTTGAGGTATCCCGTCAGGAGAAAGTAATCCTGAAGGTTTGCAACGGATATGCACAGCCGGCCAGAGAGCATACTATCCAGGATCCGGGAGTAACCTTTTTCAGCTATCCGGGCTATTATAAGACAATTGTAGATAATATCGGAATTGTTAATGGAATTGAGTGCTCTAACCGAAGAAGGATCCTGCGGGAGGAGATGTTTGGAAATCTGATCACAGCGCTGAAGGATTCCGAGCGTTTATTCCCGGTCGTGGTGATCGTTTCCAGAGAGACTTCAGATGGAATGATGGATGAAGACTGGCTTGGCCAGTTCCGCGTATCTGATTTTACAAGAACGGTATGGCGTTATTCCCATGTGTTTACTGCCCATGAGTCTACCGGAAAGAAATTCTTGAAGCTTGCAGGGATTGATCTGCGCCAGATTGATGATATTCCCAGACTTTATATTTTCTGGCCAGGAGGAGACGTAGATGATTACGGTCCGGAGGATGTGACGAACTGCAGTTTTGGACGTCACCTGGAAGCGAGAGGCGACGCCCGCACCTACGATATTGTCCGCGGCGGACAGGCATTTTACCATAAGATCGTTACAGATCTGCGTGAGTGGAATATTTCCGCAGATATGTGGGAAGGATTTAAACTGGAGACAGTGACGGAATTGCCGAAATAGAATGATAGAAGTACCACTGGCAGTTGGTGAGAAAATTAAGACGACGATTTTCTTATCAGCTGTTGGTGGTGTTTCTTTTATGACTGAATATAACTTGGCGTTTAAAAGAGAAAATCTGTTAGGTTATAACGTATACTTGTACCTTCAAAAATAAAACTATTTTGTAGTGGTTAATTCGAATTTAAATGTAAAATACAAGAATAAAATGCAAAAATAAAATAAAAGCACAAGAAATAAAATAAAACGCAAGATATTCTTGTGAAAAAGCATTGACGTTTATAGAAAATATGGTATCCTATAATAGAAAGGAGTGTGAAAATATGACGAAAAGTGCAAGAATACAAGAAAAAATCATAGAAATTTTGGCTGATGGAAATTATCATACTGTTCAAGAAATTAAAAGTTTTCTACGGAAAGCAGGAATTTCTGATTATTCAGAGGGGCAGTTCTCTGGCTCATTAAATACTTTGCTTAGAAATCAATCCATTCAAAAAATGGATAGGGGGATTTATAAAATAAAACAAAATTGGGGAGGTAAAGATTTTATGAAAACTTGTTTTGTAGTATCTCCTATTGGAGAAACAGATAGTGAAATAAGGAGTAATGCAGATAAATTATTCAAATATATTATTAGTCCAGTTTGTGAAAGTTGTGGCTTTGAACCTGTACGAGTAGATCAAATTAATGATTCGGATTCAATTACACAAACTATTATTGATAAGCTTTTATCATCGGAGCTTGTCATAGCTGACATTTCGGGGCATAATCCTAATGTTTTTTTTGAAATGGGATATAGAAAATGTACAGACAAGCCGATTATTCACTTAAAAAAGAAAGGCGAAACTATACCATTTGATGTAAACACAGTAAGAACATTCGAGTATGATCTAACCGATTTAGATAATGTAGAAGAAACTAAGAAACGTTTAGAACAAACAATAGGGACCTTTTCTTTTGAGAACAAAACTAATGCATTGGGACAAGATGAAGAAAACAATAAGCAGCTTTTTTTTCAAAGTATTCTTACTATGCTGTATCAAATTCAAGATTCTATTACTGAATTAAAAGAGCAAATAAATAAAAAAGATACAGAAACGATACAAGCAATAATGCAAACAAGCTTAAATAATGCCCAAAAAGAAGAATCTACGGATGTTGTTATGATGAAAACGTTGTTACCCGAGTTGATTAAAAATCCAAAATTATTCCAAAATTTAATGCAATTTGCCGAAATGACTAATAAACCTAAGAAGCAATAAAAAAGAGATAATCATAATTGTTGAGGACGAAATTTGCTGAGGGTCTTTTGTGAGATAAATTGTACTCTATAAACTGAATAAAATTTAAAGATAAATTTGTATTTCTGTACAGACTTTAGGAACGGATTACCAAAATTATACGTATCCTAAAAACTATGTAGAAATTATAGCTATTTCACTGTAAAATGTTTATACTGCTATTATGCATGAAAACGTAGAAATGCCTTTTAACTCCTCAAGATTATGCAGAAGACTATTATATACGAGCTTTAGACATTATTTTCTCATACATTTATTCGAGGAAGATACACTAATGTTTATAGTAAAGTTCCAGAAAATACAGTTCCTGTTTGCGATTTGAACGCTTGAATGGATTATATCCAAACGAAGAAAGGATAGCTATAGCTACGTATCATTTGCTAAAGTTACGCAGAGCATGTTGTTTCATGCTTAAAATTGCTGGGTAGAGATTTTTAATGATTTTGAGGTGACGTGCATGACTAATCTCATACCTAATCGTTCTAAAATGGTTTCTGGGATATGTCGGATTAAATGATTGCTGGATGTATTTATCATTTTCATGACGATTGTAGTGAAAAGTGACAGCGTCTGCTTGTTTATCATCCTTGCGAATTCTGAATGTGGCAATGACTGTCTGTCAAAGATAACATCTGATGAATTTTTCGGCTACTTCAGAGTTACACTTGTTGTGCGTTGCATAATCCTTTTTTGTGGTTGATATAGTATTGGGACATCGCCTTTTTGAAGATATCTGTGAGACTAGATTGTAACAGTATGAAAAAGTTACGGAGATATTTATCAATGGTAAGAATAAAATGGAATTTTGCAAGTAAGGAGGGAGCCATAGATATGACTCCCAGGAGTTTTTATTTGACAATTATGTAGTCTATGCGATTGATGGTTTGGATACGGTTAGAATCTTTTAACAGCTTTATTGATTTATTTAACTGAGTACTAGAAATATTTGGATATAATTTTTCTAAGTAGAATAGAATATTTGTTTTTGCTAAAGGTTCGTTTTCGGAAAGGATGTTAATTATGTCCTCAGAAATAAGTGCTGTGTAATGATTGGCTTCTTCGGTGGCAATAAGTTTATCAAGTTTGTCTTGAGTATATTTATCGAGGAACATGTTATCGATTAATGCGATGAATTCATCTGTAGTACGTTCGGTCTGAGTGACTTTCATACTGTTTGAGATTTGAAATTGGTCCCCCATGGCAGTATTGAATTTTAATTCATTTTTAGAAACATATTTTAAATCAAAAATGTTGCAATCTACTAAGTGAAAACCGTAGCATTTATTATTATTAATAATACTTTGATGTTCTATTGATAGAATAAAAAAGAATGCATCAGGATTATTTATGTAAAAAGGACGTATTTTACGGAATGAAGTGAGGTTAGATCCTTTTCCTGCATTATTTCCTTTTGCAAGTGAAGCAGATTTAACATCAATTAATATATCGTATGTTATTCCATCTAATTCAAGTGATATGTAAATGTCTTCAAGACTGCTACTTTCTTTACTTGCAACAGATTTAATATTTGTATATATACTCGAAGCACGATTGAATATTTCATAAGTCCACTCATCAATAAAAGGACCTGCGATTTTATGGATATCTTTTTCGGGAACATTACAGTCTAAATTTGTGTTAATTTTAACTAAATTTGTCATAGGTGAAGATAATGCGGATTTTATAATATCAATGAGAAATTTTTGTAATCGTTGGGATGTTTCGAAGTGATGATTCATTTTGTATCCTCCTTTTTGGTTATTTCAAAGTATTATATCATAATATGTTGAAGAAAGGAATGATTTATATGGATATAAATTTGGAAGCAATTTGTGGAGATGCTATCATAGAGTTAAAAAAAATAGAGTCTAATTCTGTGGATTTGATTGTAACAGATCCACCCTATAATTTGAATAAACACTATGGCAATAATTATGATAAATTTGAATTTGATGAGTATTTAAATTTTTCTAGAGAATGGATAAAGGAGGCTGTAAGAGTATTAAAACCCGATGGTACAATGTATGTGTTTATGGGAATGAAATATATATCATATATTTATAATGTTTTGGAAAAGGAAATGGAAATGTACTTTAATTCCTGGATTACTTGGTATTATACTCAAGGAATAGGAAAAACTAAAGGCTATTCTCCTAGACACGATGATATACTTATGTTTACAAAAGATAAGAAAAGGTTCAAATTTAATTTAGATGAGATTAGGGTGCCTCAGAAGTATTATAGATCTGTTAATAATATGAGAGGAGCGAATCCTGGAAATGTATGGGAATTTTCACATATGCATTATTGCAATAAGAATAGAATGAAACATCCGACTCAGAAACCGGAAGGATTATATGAAAGAATGATATTAGCGTCATCTGATGAGGGCGATGTGGTGTTAGATCCTTTTCTTGGTAGTGGTACATTGTTACGTGTGTGCCAGAACACTAATAGAAATGGTATTGGTATTGATATAAATCCAGAATATATTCGGATGTCAAAGGAACGATTAGAAGAAAAATTTTTGGGATTTGACAGTATTGATGAGAGAATGAAAAGAGTACCAAACGATTTGAATAATGCTGAAATCAGAGAAAATTATATAAAAAATCATATTAGCTGGTTTTTGAAAAACCATCAAGATGCAATTGATGATTTTATGAAAGAGGTAAAAGAGAAGTATTATGATAAGATGAAAGAGACAAACCAATTATATTTATTTAAAACGTATACATCATATAAGTGCAGAAAGAAATAGAATGATTATGATATTTTGTTAATGGCTATAGTGTGGAAAATAGTGTGACAATACGATCCGTGCAACAGGTAGAAAATAGATAAAATGTTTCAAATTCTGTCGAATATTAACAAAAATAACATATAAAACTTTAAAAAGAAGTGATTGAGCCACTTGAATATTTTGGATAATCAAAGTTCTTGAGGGTTTGCCAAACTTGTTGAGGGTCTTTTGTGAGGGTTTCGCTATAAAAACCGGAAGTTTGCCCCTCACGAAGAGAGCCCCTCAACAAGTTTGATTACCCAATATTTTAGGAAAAGACACCCTTTGTATACCTCCTGAACATTCGGAGTCCAAAAAAGCCCGCAAAACAGGCGCTTTGCAGGCTTTTGACACTTCTTGATAAAATAAAAAAATGCGGAAGATGGGACTTGAACCCACACAAGCGCAATGCTTACAAGATCCTTAGTCTTGCTCGTCTGCCAGTTCCGACACTTCCGCATATCGCATTCATAGAGGAAAAACCTCTGCGCGATAAAATATGAAATTGTGACTATTAAATAGTCATGCGGAAGATGGGACTTGAACCCACACGAGCGCAATGCTCACAAGATCCTTAGTCTTGCTCGTCTGCCAGTTCCGACACTTCCGCATATCGCGTTTCTCGGAGAAAGATTTCTTTCTCGCTGCGATGGATATTAGTATAACAAAGGGGTATATGATTGTCAACACATTTTTTAAAAAAAATTAAAAATTTTCAAGTTTTTTTTGAAAAAAAGAGGAATTTGAAATTTTGTGTAGAATATAATTAATAGGAGGAAGATTATCGGCGTACCTGTCAGTCTTTGGAGGATAGAAGATATATGAATATCAGAGAGAGCATGGAAGAAAGAGAACTGGAACTGCTGAGTCCTTATGCCGCATACAGTGGACGTTCCAGAGGAAGAGACCGGGAGGAAGAAGAGTGTGACGTCCGGACGGTTTACCAGAGAGACCGGGACAGGATCCTGCATAGCAAAGCTTTTCGCAGGATGAAGGATAAGACTCAGGTTTTTCTGGCTCCGGAAGGAGATCATTACAGGAACCGGCTGACGCACACTCTGGAAGTATCCCAGATTGCACGTACTATAGCCAAGGCACTTCGCCTGAATGAGGATCTTGTGGAGGCAATTGCACTGGGACACGACCTTGGTCACACGCCTTTCGGACATTCAGGAGAGACCGCACTTAATACCGTTCATCCTGAGGGCTTTGCCCACTACCGTCAGAGCGTCCGCGTGGTGGAAGTACTGGAGAAGAACGGAGACGGACTGAATCTTACCTGGGAGACAAGAGACGGAATCCTGAATCACCGTACCAGCGGTCATCCGTCCACTTTGGAGGGACAGGTAGTCCGCTTTTCTGATAAGATTGCCTATGTTCATCATGATATGGACGATGCCCAGAGAGCTGGGATCATTACAGAGAATGATATTTCTGCCAGTCTCAGGGAGTTTCTTGGACAGACCACAAGAGAAAGACTGAATACATTTGTACATGATGTGATCGAGCACAGCATTGACCAGCCTTCCATTCAGATGTCTGCTCCTGTAGAGCAGGCACTCATGGATCTTCGATCAGAGATGTTCCAGAAAGTATATCTGAATCCCATTGCAAAGCGGGAAGAATCCAAGGCAATCAAAATGCTGACAGAACTATACGCCTATTACATAGATCACCCTGAAGCAATGTCCAGGGAGTACGTTGCTCTTATTGAGAAAAAGGGAGTTCCCAAAGACCGGGCGGTATGTGACTGGCTGTCAGGAATGACGGATCAGTATTCCATGAAAAAATTCAAGGAGATTTTCATACCAAGAGCCTGGGAGGTTTATTAGAACGTGGACAAAACTCTTGCAATAAGATATAATATTTGTTTACGCGAAAGATGTCGCATTCTCTTGGATATGCGGCATATTAAATCAAAGGAGGATAAGCATGCGCTATTCCGACGATATCATTGAAGAAGTGCGAATGAAAAATGATATTGTAGATGTGATATCCCAGTATGTAAGACTGACCAGAAGAGGAAGCTCCTATTTTGGTCTGTGTCCTTTTCATAATGAGAAGACCCCTTCCTTTTCCGTAACGCCATCCAAGCAGATGTATTACTGCTTCGGCTGCGGAGCTGGAGGAAATGTATACAATTTTGTAATGCAATATGAGAATTATTCATTTGGAGAAGCACTTTCCCATCTGGCAGAGCGTGCCGGAGTGGAACTTCCCAAGATCGAATATTCCAAGGAGGCAAGGGCGAAAGCGGAGAAGCGCGCAGCCTTGCTTGAGATCAATAAGAAAGCGGCTCAGTATTTTTATTACCAGCTGCGCCGTGAAGGTGGAAAAAATGCCCACGATTATCTTACAGGCAGAGGTCTCAGCGAAGAGACGATCAGGAAATTCGGCCTGGGGTATTCAGACAAGTACAGTGATGACCTGTATAAATACCTGAAATCCCAGAATTACAGTGATGAACTTCTTCGGGAATCCGGCCTTTTCAATGTGGATGAACGCCAGGGCATGTATGACAAATTCTGGAACCGTGTTATTTTTCCAATCATGGATGTTAATAACAGGGTGATTGGATTTGGCGGGCGGGTGATGGGAGACGGCAAGCCCAAGTACCTGAATTCGCCGGAGACCCGTATTTTTGACAAGAGCCGTAATCTGTACGGATTGAATATAGCCAGAACCACCAGGAAAAATTACCTGATCCTGTGCGAGGGCTACATGGATGTAATCTCCATGCATCAGGCAGGATTTACCAATGCAGTGGCGTCCCTGGGAACGGCACTTACATCCGGACATGCCAGTCTGGTGAAGAGGTATACACAGGAAGTACTTCTTCTTTACGATAGTGATGAAGCTGGTGTAAAAGCCGCCTTGCGAGCAATTCCCATTCTCCGGGAAGCCGGCGTGAATTCCAGAGTGGTGAATTTACGGCCTCACAAGGACCCTGATGAATTTATCAAAGCAGAAGGAGCAGAGGCCTTTGAGAAAAGGCTAGAAGAAGCTACGGACAGCTTTATGTTCCGGGTAAGTATTGCTTCCGGTGATTTTCCCATGGATGAGCCTCAGGGACAGAACCGCTTTTTTGAGCGGTGTGCTCAGTATCTTCTGGAACTTTCTGATGAACTGGAGCGGAATCTGTATATTGAAGCAATTGTAAAAGAATACCGCAGGTATGGAATCAGTGTGGAAGACCTTCGGAAGCGTGTAAATACCCTTGCTCTGAAGGGTACGCCTGCGGAGAAGCGCATTCAGCCAAAATCCGGCGGCTCTCCGATGAGAAAAAAGGAGAGCGCGGCAGATAAATCCCAGAAGCTGATGCTTACCTGGCTGGTTACCTATCCGGCAATCTTTGACACTGTGGAGAAATATCTTTCCCCTTCAGATTTTGTAGTTCCTCTTTATAAAGAGGTGGCAGAAATGCTCTGGAAGCAGCACGAAGAGGGAGATGTGAATCCGGCCAGACTTCTGAATGCTTTTACAGACAGTGAAGAGCAGAAAGAAGTGGCCTCTCTCTTTAATGCCACGATCCACCTTGAGACAAAGGAGGAACAGCAGAGAGCATTTTCCGATGCTTTGATCCGCATTAAGCAGGAGAGTCTGGCGGAGAAAAATAAAAACTGGGATCCTGCAGATATGGGGGCTTTACAGGAACTTGTAAAGGCCAAGAAGAATTTGGAGGAGCTTGGAAGAAAAAGGCAGCAATTGCATATTTCTTTTGAATAAGGATAAAATATTAACACTATATGGAGGTTAGAGTACCTATGGAAATGAATATGGGCAAATTCAGTGAGAAACTGGTGGGACTTCTGGAGCTTGCAAAAAAGAAGAAAAATGTACTGGAATATCAGGAAATCAGTGATTATTTCAAAGACCAGCCACTGGATGCGGAACAGATGGACAAGATCTTCGATTTCCTTGAGGCAAGCGGGGTAGATGTGCTGCGTATCACAGAGAACAGTGCAGATGACCTTATGCTGGACGATGACATGGATATTGATGGTCTGGATGATGAGGAAGAAGTAGAGCTGGACAAGATCGATCTTTCTGTTCCGGAAGGTGTGAGCATTGAGGATCCGGTTCGTATGTATCTGAAAGAAATCGGTAAAGTTCCGCTTCTTTCAGCAGAAGAAGAAATCGAGCTTGCAAAGAAAATGGAACAGGGCGACGAAAATGCCAAGAAGCGTCTGGCAGAAGCCAACCTTCGTCTTGTTGTCAGCATTGCAAAGCGTTATGTAGGACGTGGAATGCTTTTTCTGGATCTGATTCAGGAAGGTAACCTTGGCCTTATCAAGGCTGTTGAAAAATTTGATTACCGAAAGGGTTACAAGTTCAGTACCTATGCTACCTGGTGGATCCGTCAGGCTATCACAAGAGCCATTGCAGACCAGGCGCGTACCATCCGTATTCCGGTGCATATGGTTGAGACGATCAACAAGCTGATCCGCGTTTCCAGACAGTTACTCCAGGAGCTTGGACGTGAACCTACTCCGGAGGAAATCGCGGAAGAGATGGACATGCCGGTTGACCGCGTGCGTGAGATCCTGAAGATTTCCCAGGAGCCGGTTTCTCTGGAGACCCCTATTGGTGAAGAGGAGGACAGCCATCTTGGAGATTTCATTCAGGATGACAATGTTCCGGTTCCGGCTGATGCTGCAGCATTTACTCTTTTGAAGGAACAGCTGGTAGAAGTTCTTGGAACTCTTACTGAGAGAGAACAGAAGGTTCTTCGCCTTCGTTTCGGGCTTGATGATGGACGTGCAAGAACACTTGAGGAAGTTGGCAAGGAGTTTAATGTTACCAGAGAGCGTATCCGTCAGATTGAGGCAAAGGCTCTTCGTAAGCTCCGTCACCCAAGCCGCAGCCGCAAGCTGAAGGATTATCTGGATTAAGGAGAGGACTATGCAGTTATCCTTACGACTGTCTGCAATCGCAGACCTGGTGACAGAAGGAAACCGGCTGGTAGATGTGGGATGCGATCATGGATATCTGCCGGTATACCTGATACAGCAGAAAAAAATTCCATCCGCCATTGCAATGGATGTGCGAAAAGGGCCACTTTCAAGGGCACAGGAACATATTCGGCAGTATGGACTGGAGGAATACATACAGACCCGGCTCTCAGACGGACTTGAAGGCTTGAAAGCCGGAGAGGGTGACACCCTTGTGATCGCAGGTATGGGCGGTCCCCTTATGGAAAGGATTCTCACAGATGGCAGGTCTGTGAGAAATTCTTTCTCTGAGCTGATTTTACAGCCACAGTCCGACATTCCCCATTTTCGCAGATTTATCCAGTCTGAAGGCTGGGAGATCACAGAAGAGAAAATGGTGGAAGAGGATGGGAAATTTTATCCCATGATGCGAGTGGTGCCTGGGGAAAATGTTCACAGCAGTTTGAAACTTAACGTGGATTCTTTCCCCAAAAATACGTCTGTGAAAGCTGCTTCTTCTGAGAACCTACATGCTGATGAATGGGCAGAAATGCCGGAAAATCCAGCTGCTTACACCTTGGAGGAAGCTTTTGGCAAATATCTTCTTCAGGAAAAGAACCAGGTGCTTTACCGTTATCTTCAGCGGGAATCCCGGATCCGCTCCCAGATTCTGGACCAATTGGAAACGGCACCGAAGGCAGAGGCAGTTACTGCCCGCATTTTGGAAGTAAAGGAGGAGGCGCAGCTGATCGCTGCTGCGCTGGCAGAATATGAAGGTTAAAGAACTGACAGAATGGCTGGGAGGAAATTTCCCGGCAGCAGTTGCAGAGGACTGGGATAATGTGGGACTTCTTACAGGAGATGACGAGAGTGAGGTAAAACATGTCTTTCTTGCCCTTGATCTTACCGAAGCGGTGTTAGACGAGGCTATCCAGGCTGGCGCTGACATGATCGTTACCCATCATCCTATGATCTTTTCCGGTATTAAGAAGATTAACAATCATAGCTTTACAGGACGGAAGATTATCAGTCTGGTGCGCCATGGAATATCTTATTATGCGATGCACACCAACTATGATATTCTGGGAATGGCAGATTTAAGTGCCGGATATCTGGAACTGTCAGATACGAAGGTACTTTGTGCCACCGGGGAAAAAGACGGAGAGCCCATTGGCTTTGGACGTGTGGGAAATCTGCCTTGTGAGATGACTTTAAAGGAGTACGCCCTTCTTGTAAAAAAGAATCTGAAGCTTTCAGATGTGAAAGTGTACGGAAATCTGGAACAGACTGTGAAAACGGCTGCCGTATGTACCGGCTCTGGTAAAAGTATGATCCAGGATGTGCTTGCTGCCGGGGCAGATGTATATGTGACAGGTGATATTGACCATCATACCGGAATTGACACCGTTGCCCAGGGGCTTGCAATCATTGATGCAGGTCATTATGGCACGGAATATATTTTTATGGAAGATATGAAGGAAAGACTGGCAAAAGCGTTTCCCGAGCTTACAGTCAGCTGCGCAAAGGTGAGAAGCCCGTATACGATATTATAGGGTTGAGACCTGTTGTGGATGGGGATGATGTCCGCCCGGTGATAAAATGAGTTGTCAGAATAATATTGTTTGGTTTTGGTAAATGTGATTTATGTTTAGCCTAATTGGTCTTTCGGATCAGAAAAGGAGATTTTATGGATCATGCAGTGAAACTTACAATCAATGGGGAAACCAGAGAATTTCCCATGGGAATTACCTATAAAGAAGTTATAAAAGAGTACGAAAAGACCAGCCCGGCTCCTGTTATTCTTGTAATTGCAGGGGGCAAGATCTGTGAGCTTCACAAAAAAGCGGAACGGGACGGCGAAGTCCAGCTGGTCACCACAAAAGACAGCATTGGAAATAAAACCTATAAGCGAACTGCATGTCTGGTGCTTTTGAAGGCAATTTACGATCTTGCAGGCAAAGAAAAAGTAGATAAAGTGGTGCTTCATTATTCTGTAGGAAGCGGTTTTTACTTTACCATGGCGGGAGAACAGAAGCTGGATCAGGCATTTCTTGACCAGGTAAAGAAGCGGATGACAGAGCTGGTGGAGCAGAAAATCCCGGTGAAGAAACGAAGTGTAGGAACGGATGAAGCAATTGCACTTTTTCATCATCACAGAATGTATGATAAAGAGAAGCTGTTCCGTTATCGCAGGGTTTCCAGGGTGAATATTTACAGCATAGAGAATTTCGAGGACTATTTTTACGGGGCAATGGCTTATGATACCGGTTATGTGCCATATTTTGACCTGAAGCTGTATGATGAAGGCTTTGTGCTGATTCTGCCGGATGCTACGGCTCCGGATGTGCTCCCGGAATTCAGGCCCCAGGAGAAGATTTTCCAGGTGCAGAAGGACTCAGAAGAGTGGGGCAGAAAGCTGGAAATTTCCACAGTAGGTGAGCTGAATGATCAGATCGTTTCCCAGGGGATACAGAAGATCCTTCTCATGCAGGAGGCCATCCAGGAGTCTGGAATTGCCAGAATTGCAGAGCAAATCGTGGAGGCCGGAAACAAGAAGTTCGTTATGATCGCTGGTCCGTCCTCTTCCGGCAAGACTACCTTTTCCCACAGGTTGTCCATTCAGCTGGCGGCACATGGAATGAAGCCACATCCCATTGCTGTTGACAATTATTTTGTAAACAGAGAGCATACCCCGCTGGATGAATTCGGGGAAAAGGATTATGAGTGTCTGGAAGCCATTGATGTGGAGCAGTTCAACAAAGATATGCTGGCACTTCTTAATGGAGAGAGAATAGAACTTCCGGTGTTCAACTTCAAGACCGGGCAGAGAGAATATAAAGGCGATTTTCTCCAGCTAGGGAAGGAAGACATCCTTGTTATTGAGGGAATCCACGGCCTGAACGACAAATTAAGCTACGCACTTCCGAAGGAGAGCAAGTTCAAAATCTATATCAGCGCCCTCACCCAGTTGAACATTGATGAACACAACCGGATTCCTACCACAGACGGCAGGCTGATTCGCAGAATTGTCCGAGATGCAAGAACCAGAGGAACCTCAGCCAGCGAGACCATTGCAAGATGGCCCTCTGTAAGACGCGGCGAGGAGAAAAACATTTTTCCATACCAGGAAGAAGCGGATGTTATGTTTAACTCGGCACTGATCTATGAACTGGCATGTCTGAAGGTATACGCAGAGCCTCTTCTCTTCGGAATTTCCAAAGAGGAGCCGGAATATCTGGAGGCAAACAGGCTGCTGAAATTTTTTGATTATTTTGTAGCTGTGCCAAGCGAGGAAGTGCCTAATAATTCCCTGTTAAGAGAATTTATAGGGGGAAGCTGTTTTAACACCTGATGATGCAGATGTGCTTGTAAGAAATTGAGGAGTATTTTATGAAAAAAAGTCGCAAAGGCTTTACATTGGCTGAGCTTTTGATCGCGGTTGCAATTATTGCGGTACTGGTGGCTGTTGCAATACCTATTTTCGGAAGTCAGTTGGAAAAAAGCAGGGAAGCAGCAGACCTTGCAAATGTACGCGCTGCTTATGCGAAGGTGCTGACTGAGGCAAACATGGGGATTTATAATGAACCGGTTACTGTCAATCTGAAACAGAAACAGTCTGACTGGCAGTCGGCGGATGTAATTACAATTGGGGGGATCAGCCATTCAGTAAAGGACGGCGATACGGAGAACTGGATTGGAAAGCCAGGAGCAAATGGAACCTGTGTGATTTCGTTTGACCAGGAAAAAGGAACCAAATTTGTGTGGAGCGGGGATGGGACTTCTGCGTCAAATAGCTATAACATGAGTGAGAATTTCTTTGAAACTCTGGAAAGCAGTGGCTGTCTGAATGAACCACAAATAAAGAATAACAGTAGTTTTGAAATTGATTCGAAAGCAGCGGGGTTTTCAACTTTTGTTCCGAAAATTGAAAAAGTATTGGGCGAACAAAGTCTGCTGAAGAATGGTACATGGGCGTTCCTGGGAGATGGAAGGGCAGAAAAAAATCTGAAAGATATTTGTTCTGGACTTCATTTGATATCGATAAGGTGGGAGTTGGTAAGCAGATTCCAATATTGATTCAAACAGGAGACGGGAAATATTATGTTTCGAATTCTACAACTGCCGCGAGAATTGGCAAAAATAACAAGGTAACGCATGTGGCAATCTCCGATCACCTAGATAAAGAAGGGTATAAAAAGGTTATTAGGGACGGGGATGGTAAAGAGTATAGCTCTCTGTCAGATGCCTATGCTGCATATGAGAAGGAACTTGAAAAGAAAGAGTATAAAGATTTACCCAAGTGATTATTTACTGGGTTACTGTTCACTCCGTTTACAGTAACCTTTACAGGTTCTACGACAGGAAGAAATGAGAAATAGTGCTTTACATCTTAAAGCAATAATGTTAAAATAGCACTTGCGCAAGCAGGCCAGGTGATCGCGGCTGGACAGACGAAAGGGTTCAGACGAGGAAAGTCCGGGCTTCACAGGGCAGGATGCCGGATAACGTCCGGTGGAGGCGACTCCCAGACCAGTGCAACAGAAATAAACCGCCATGGCTTGCCATGGTAAGGGTGGAAAGGCAGTGTAAGAGACTACCGCCGTCCTGGTAACAGGCCGGGCACATGTAAACTCCATTCGAAGCAAGACCGAGCAGAAAGCGATACGGCGGCCCGTCGTGCTTTCAGGTAGGTCGCTTGAGCCTTTCGGCAACGGAAGGCCTAGACAGATGATCACTCAACGACATAACCCGGCTTATCGGTCTGCTTGCGTATTTAAGAATCGGATTGTATCATACAATGTGAATGTGATATTTAACCTGAGAAGGTTCAGTTCTGCTGGATTTTCTCAGGTTTTTTATGTGGTAGGAAATTTCACCGGAATTTCTGTTATAAAAAAAGTGGAAGCTGTATTCAGCTTCCACAATAAAATATCAATATTGTTATTAAAAATAATGATTTACAGAGATAACTTACTTATTTCTGTGACCAGAGTATTTCTCCTCACAATATTTACATCTGTAAACCTCATTCTCCTCATCAGCCAGAACAAACACCTGATCCAGTCCCTGCTCGATAGAAGTGATACAGCGGGGATTCTTACATCTGATCACGTTTACAACCTGCTTCGGAAGACGAAGGTCTTTTTTCTCAACGATCTTCTCATCCTTAATAATATTTACGGTGATATTGTGATCAATGAAACCAAGGATATCCAGATCCAGATCTTCAATCGGACACTCAACCTTGATGATGTCCTTTTTGCCCATCTTATTACTCTTTGCGTTCTTGATGATCGCAACGGTACAATCAAGCTTGTCAAGCTTCAGGTCATGATAAATAGTCATAGCCTTGCCGGCTTTGATATGGTCTAATACGAAACCTTCACGAAGTGCTCCAACATTTAACATGGCAGTTCCACCTCCAATAATGTAAGAATCAGGGCCATACGAACATATACACCGTACTGGGCCTGTTTAAAGTATGCAGCTCTCGGATCGCTGTCCACTTCAACAGAAATTTCGTTAACACGAGGAAGCGGATGAAGAATGTACATGTCATCCTTTGCAAGGGAAAGCTTCTGCTTGTCCAGTATGTAGAAATCTTTCATACGAACGTAATCTTCCTCGTTGAAGAAACGCTCCTTCTGAACACGTGTCATGTAAAGAATGTCAAGCTCCGGAATAGCATCCTCCAGACGTTCTACTTCTAGGAACTCGATGTTGTTCTTTTTCAGTACGTCTTCACGGATATAGCTGGGAATACGAAGCTCTTCCGGAGAAATCAGTACGAATTTAACATTGTTGTAGCGAACCAGCGCCTCGATCAGAGAGTGAACGGTACGTCCGAATTTCAGATCTCCGCACAGACCGATGGTAATGTTGTCAAGACGTCCCTTTAAGGAACGGATGGTAAGTAAGTCTGTAAGAGTCTGGGTTGGATGCTGATGACCACCGTCACCGGCATTGATAACAGGAATATTAGAAACCATAGAAGCTACCAGCGGAGCACCTTCTTTGGGATGACGCATAGCACAGATATCTGCATAGCAGGAAACAACACGAATGGTATCGGCAACAGTTTCCCCCTTCGCTGCGGAACTGGAATCTGCAGATGAGAAACCAAGAACCTTACCGCCAAGGTTCATCATAGCAGCTTCAAAACTGAGACGGGTACGGGTACTTGGCTCATAGAAAAGTGTGGCAAGCCGTTTGTCGTCACAGGTATGTGCGTATTTTTTGGGGTTTTTCTCAATATCGCTGGCAAGATCCAGAAGCTTCTCAAGCTCCGGAACACTAAGGTCCAGCGGACTCATTAAGTGTCTCATGATATACCTCCGTTATGAGTGTGTGGTTTTGGGGTAGAGTGTTACGGTTCACGAAAACTCTTTCAAAAAGGATCTTCTGTGAGTGGTAACGCAAAATCTCTTCGACCTATCATATACTACTTGGAATGATTTTTCAAGAAGATTTTGTAAGTATTTTTTCGAAAAACAGTCCAGTGAGAAACCAGACCGGGAGATAGTCCAGACGGATGATTCCTTTGTACTGATGGGGCACTCCAGAATAGTCCCAGGGGCACATGTGAAAAGCCTGCAGGATAGAACCGCTGGTAAATTCTGCCAGGTAAAATCCGGCAGTATAAAGGGAGCCGCGCAGAAGTGCCGGAAGGCTTTTCAGCTTTTTGTATACAGGCAGAATCAGGGATGCACAGCCATAAATGGGGAACATAAGAAGAGAGGTAGTGCCTTTCATGGAAGCATCTCCCCGGAGCAGGGAATGGAGCCCGGTCCAGAGAATCTCCAGACACAGGCCAGTAAAACCACAGAAGAGAAAAGGGTATTTTTTCATATGCTTGGTCTCCTTGGGTAAAATGATAAAAATAACATTCCCATTCTTGCTAAATTTATGCTGCAAGGTTATAATGGAGAGAAAAAGATATTTGATAAACGAGGAGCTTTTATTATGAACTATCAGGAATGCCGTGCATACATCGATGATTCGGCGAAATACGGTTCTGTGCTGGGACTTGATAATATGCGTGAAATGCTGGACAGGCTTGGAAATCCACAGGATGCAGTCCCTTATGTTCACGTAGCCGGAACCAATGGAAAGGGTTCCGTGATTGCTTATTTATACACCACTCTTACCCGGGCAGGCTATAAAGTGGGCAGATACATATCTCCAACTCTTTATTCTTACAGAGAACGTCTTGAGATTGCCGGTGAGAAGATCTCACAGGAAGATTTTGCAAAGTATGTGACAGAAATTTCCAGGTCAATTGATCAGATGACAGCGGTTGGCATGAATCATCCCACCCCTTTTGAGATTGAGACCGCAGCAGCGTTTTTATATTTTAAGGAAGAAAATTGTGATCTGGTCCTTCTGGAGACCGGAATGGGCGGTAATCTGGATGCCACCAATATTGTGAAGAATACCAAACTGGCTGTGCTGGTTTCTATCAGCATGGATCATATGTCATTTCTTGGAAATACCCTTGGAGAAATCGCAGAGAAGAAGGCGGGAATTATCAAACCTGGCTGCCTGGTTGTGACCACAAAGCAGAAGCCGGAAGCGGCACAGGTGATTGCAGATACCTGCAACAAGCTTCATGTACCCTGTGTGGTATCTGACCCTGATGAGGCTGTTTTGGAAAAAGAGAGCGTATTCGGTCAGACCTTTTCTTATAAAGGAGAGAAATTTGCAATTTCCCTTGCCGGTGTTTACCAGAAAGAAAATGCAGTGCTGGCATTAAACGCCCTTGAAGAACTGGACAGACTTGGCTGGACTACTACCATGGAACAGCGGAAGGACGGTCTTCTCCACACAAGCTGGAAGGGAAGATTTACGGTTATCAATAAAAAGCCTCTTTTTATTGTAGACGGCGCTCACAATGCCGGAGCAGCCGACAAGATGGCAGAATCTGTCCGGCACTATTTTAATGGGAAAAAACTGATCTATATTATGGGGGTTTTTGCAGACAAGGAATATAAGATTGTCCTTGAAAAAACAGCCCATTTTGCAGAAAAAATCTATACCATAGAGACACCGGATAATCCCCGTGCACTGCCGGCAGAGGAACTGGCGAAGGCGGCAAGGGTATATAATTCCAGTGCCGAGAGTACAAAAAGTATAAAAGATGCTGTAGAAAAGGCATTTTCCTGTGCAGGAGATGACGAGAACAGTGTGATTCTGGCATTTGGTTCACTTTCCTTTATTGGAGCGCTTACAAATGCGGTGGAAGAATATGTCGGATAAGTGTCAGGTACTGAAATGGCAGCGTGTTACTGGTCACGGAGTGAACAGTAATGGCAGTACATTGTGGAAATTGAAGTGTGCAGCAGCTGAATTTGCATGATTAAATACAAAAACTGGAGAGAAAACAATATGACAGATTTGCAGGAATGCAGACGAAAAATAGATGAAATTGACAATCAGATGGTGGAACTTTTTGAGAAGCGGATGAAGGTCTGCGAGGAGGTTGCAGAGTATAAGATCCATACCGGAAAGAAAGTGCTGGATCCGGAGAGAGAGCATGCCAAACTGGAAGAGATCAGGAAAAAAGCGCACGGTGAGTTCAACGAACTTGGAGCCCAGGAGCTTTTTCAGCAGATCATGGCCATCAGCAGAAAGCGTCAGTATCAGCTTCTCACCGAATATGGTCCGAAAGAAAAGGAAGACTTCCAAATGGTGGAGCAGCTTCCCAGAAATAATGTGACTGTTGTTTTCCAGGGGGTAGAGGGCGCCTACAGCTATGGAGCCATGCGCGCCTACTTTCAGGAAGACATTAAGAGCTATCATGTGAAGCTGTTCCGGGATGCCATGGAAGAAGTTGCAGCAGGAAGAGCAGATTACGCAGTCCTTCCTATTGAAAATTCCACAGCCGGGATTGTGGCAGATATTTATGACCTTTTGACAGAATATAATCTGTTTATCGTGGGAGAGCAGATCCTGAAGGTAGAGCATGTGCTGCTTGGCCTGCCGGAGGCTGAGCTTTCCGATATTGCCGGGGTATATTCCCATCCTCAGGGGCTTGCCCAGTGTAAGGAATATCTGGAAGAGCATAGAGAGTGGAAAACCACAGCAGTAACCAACACCGCCGCAGCGGCCAAAAAGGTCAGCGCAGATCAGGATAAGACCCACGCAGCGATTGCAAGCAGGGATGCCGGAGAGATTTACAATCTGAAGGTTCTGGCAGAGAATATCTGCAAAAATGACAGCAATGTGACCAGATTTATTATTCTGGCAAAGAAACCGGTTTATGAGAACAACAGCTCCAGGATCAGTGTATGCTTCGAGGCGCGTCATGCAAGCGGAACTCTTTACAATGTACTTTCCCATATGATCTATAACGGTCTGAATATGACCAAGATCGAGTCCCGGCCTATTCCGGGAAAAACATGGGAATACCGTTTCTTCGTGGACTTCGAGGGAAATCTGCGGGACAGCGCGGTAAAGAATGCACTGCGGGGCATGGAAGCAGAGACCAGCTATTTGAAAATTCTGGGCAATTATTAGAGTGTGTTTGAAAAAGGCTTTCTGCAAAATCTCCCGCAAAGTGGGGCGTGCGGGAATGATTTTTCAAACACGCTCTAGAGCCGGTTATAGCTGCGAAGGCAGAGAGTGGCAGCAATTTCATTTATTGTTAAAATTAACCAAAGAATTTAAGAAGATTTTATCTGTTTTTAATATAAGAAAAGTAAAATGAAAAACGGTGCAAATGCGTGAGCCTGTATATCCGAAAGTATGCTGCCATGAATTGTGCGGGCAGCAAAAGGGAGAAGAGACACGTAAATGCGTCATGGAATTGAGAGGAAACAAAAATGGCAAGAACAGAAGAATGTATCCTTTACCGCAATTTCGACAACGGTGAGGTATTGGACAGAATGACATCACTGATGAACAGCTATGAGGCTGGTGAAGAAGGCTTTGAGAATCGTAAAGAGGAATTTTTCCATATGGCAGGAAGCCTGGTGGAAATGGCAGGAATGTATGGGTTTTCCGGGAATCTGTGGCACACTTATCTGACGCAGCTTCTTGTCAATCACGAGAATGCATTCAGCACCGCTTCCGAGATCAGAGGGGCAGTGGAGGGAAGCATTAACCATCTGGCTCTTCATGATTTTGGAATTTTCAAAGAACTCTATGACTTTGATCTTTCTGTTTTTGACAGGGTGTTTGGAACAGACTGTGCTGATTTTCTCTGTAATTATGTGAATACAGGATGCAACAGCAAGGTATACAACCAGCGTATCTGCGACAGAATCTGTGATATGAGCAAAACACTGGCAGAGGCTTCTACAGTGGAAGAGTTTATGGCAGATATGGTGCAGTTTTACAAAGATTTCGGTGTAGGCAAGCTGGGATTGAACAAGGCATTTCGTATTGAGCATGGTAAGGATGGCAAGCCGATGATCGTACCGATTACCAGAATCGCTCATGTGAATCTGGATGATCTGGTTGGATATGAAATCCCCAAGCAGAAGCTGATCGAGAACACGGAGGCTTTTGTAAGAGGAAGAAAGGCCAATAACTGCCTGCTTTTTGGTGATGCAGGAACTGGCAAATCTTCCAGCATCAAAGGTATCCTGAACCGTTATTATGACGAAGGACTTCGCATTATCGAGGTGTACAAGCACCAGTTCCAGGATCTGAATGATGTGATCGCACAGATCAAAAACCGTAATTACAAATTTATTCTTTATATGGATGATCTTTCCTTTGAGGAATTTGAAATCGAATATAAATATCTGAAAGCAGTGATCGAGGGCGGCCTTGAGAAAAAGCCGGACAACATCCTGATCTATGCAACCAGCAACAGACGTCATCTTGTTCGGGAGAAATCCGGGGATAAGCTGGAGGTGGCAGACGATGAAGATCTGCATTCCTCCGATACTGTGCAGGAGAAGCTTTCTCTGGTTTACCGTTTTGGCGTGCGTATTTATTTTGGTGCACCGAATAAGAAGGAATTCCAGAATATTGTTACTACACTTGCAGAGCGCTATGGTGTTACAATGCCTGCAGAGGAGCTTCTGATGAAGGCAAACGCCTGGGAGCTTTCTCACGGCGGTCTCACTGGAAGAACGGCGCAGCAGTTTATTGATCATGTTCTGGGAACAAGTGAGGAACAGTAAAAGAATACCAGAGATTATCTGAAATTTATACCTGTGCAACCGAATTCGGGTGAAATCTCCCGCAAAGTGGGGCGTGCAGATTGCGGGAATGATTTTTTAAACAGGCTCTAGGTTTTGGCGAAGGCTGGCAGTACAATAGAAAAAGCTTTTGCTTGTGTCTGACTTACAGGCACAGACAGAAGAAATAATCCTTGGCAGGAGGGAAAAACGTATGGCAGTGACCACATTTGCGGCAATTGATATCAGTTCCTATGAGATCACCATGAAAATTTTTGAATTTTCCAAAAAGGGTGGTTTCCGGACTGTGGACGATATCCGGTATCGTCTGAATCTTGGAGTAGGGGTATATTCCGGCGGAACCATGGAAGTGGATAAGGTAGATACTATTTGTGAAGTACTTAACGACTTTAAGAGGATCATGGCAGAGTACGGCGTGAAAGAATACCGCGCCTGTACCACAAGTGTTTTCCGTGAGATGAAGAATCCGCTGATTATCATTGAACAGATTTTCAGAAGAACCGGAATTCATGTGGAGGTTTTAAGCAATGCCGAGCAGCATTTTCTGGGCTATAAATCTATTGCGGCCATTGAGAATGGCTTTAAGAAAATGATCCAGAAAGGAACCGCTATTCTGGATGTGGGCGGTGGAAACCTGCAGATTTCCCTGTTTGACAAAGATGCACTTGTAACCACCCAGAGCCTGAAAATGGGAAGCGTGCGTATCCGCCAGCGTCTGAAAGAGCTGGAGAAAACCAATACGAATTATGCACAGCTGGTGGAGGAGTTTATCCGTAATGACCTGACCGGGTTTAAGCGTCTTTATCTGAAAGACCGAGAGATAAAGAATTTGATCCTTATGGGGGATTTTCTTACTGAGACTATTTTCCGTGAGGAGAGACAGGACAACATTATTACACGGGCTGAGTTCGAGAAGCGGTATGAGAATACGGTTTATAAGACCGAGACTTCACTGTCAGAGGAAATGGATATTGATCCGGAGTATGCCGCTTTGATCGTGCCAACTATGGTTATCTGTAAAGATTTTATGGATCTTTTCAATGCAGAAGCGCTTTGGATGCCAGGTGTATCTCTTCTTGATGGTATTGCTTATGATTTCGGGGAAAAGAAGAATTTTATTAAGAGTGCACACAATTTTGAAAATGATATTCTGGTGGCAGCCAGAAACATTGCCAAACGTTATTCTACTGGAAAGGATCATATTAAGGGCACTACCGACCTTGCCCTGGCGATTTTTGACAGCATGAAGAAAGTTCACGGAATGGGAGACAGAGAGCGCCTGCTTCTTCAGATTGCAGTGCAGCTTCATGACTGTGGCAAATATATCAGTATGGGAGATGTGGCAGAGTGCTCCTATCAGATCATTATGGCTACGGAGATCATCGGACTTTCCACAGAAGAACGTCAGATCATAGCAAATGCGGTGCGCTACAATACCACAGAATTTGTTTATTACAGCGAGATCGCAGGAGAGATCGGAATGGATCGTTCCGTATATCTTCTGATTGCCAAGCTGACTGCAATCCTTCGTATTGCAAATGCCATGGACCGCAGTCACTATCAGAAGGTAAAGAATATGAAGGCTATGCTGAAGGACAGAACCCTGCTTCTTACAGTTGATTCTGAGCAGGATATCTCCCTGGAGCTTGGACTTCTTATGGATAAAGTCGAATTTTTTGAAGAGGTATTTGGTATCCGTCTGGTATTCAGGCGTAAGAGAAAAGTGTGAGGAGGGGCACAATGGATCTGAAAAATTTTGAAAAACCGGAGTATTTTGTGAACAGGGAGTTGAGCTGGCTGAAGTTTGACGACCGTGTTCTCTCAGAAGCAAGAGATAAAAGTCTGCCATTGTTTGAAAGACTGAAATTTACCAGCATTGTATCTTCCAATCTGGATGAGTTTTACATGGTTCGTGTGGCTTCCCTGAAGGACCAGGTTCATGCCGGCTATGAGAAAACAGATATTGCAGGAATGGGACCAAAAGAGCAGCTGAAGGAGATCAGTGTCCAGACACATGAGCTTGTCCGTTCCCAGTACAGCACTCTGAACCGCTCCCTTCTTCCGTCACTTGAGAAGGTGGGGCTTCATCTGGTGATGGAGCACGAGAAATTAAATGAAGAACAGCAGGAGTATGTGGACCGTTATTTCGAGGATAATGTTTATCCGGTTCTTACCCCTATGGCAATGGACTCCTCCAGACCTTTTCCGCTGATTCGAAATAAGACATTAAATATTGGCGCCTTGATTTCCAAGAAGGATAAGAAAAAGGGAAAGGATGTACTGGTATTTGCCACTGTCCAGGTGCCGTCTGTACTGCCGCGTGTGGTTGTTATTCCATCCGGGGATAAAGAGGACACTACTGTGATCCTTCTGGAGGAGATTATCGAGCGCAATATTGACAAGCTTTTCCTTGGATACGATGTGGTTTGTGCACATCCTTACCGTATTATGAGAAATGCGGATCTTTCCATAGATGAGGACGGGGCTGAGGATCTTCTGGTGGAAATTCAGAAGCAGCTGAAGAAGCGCCAGTGGGGTGAGGTGATCCGCCTGGAAGTGGAGGATAAGACGGACTCCAGACTTCTTGGCATTCTGAAAAAGGAATTTGACATTAAAGAAGAGGATATTTTCTATATTAACGGGCCACTGGATCTTACCATGCTGATGAAGGTTTATGGACAGGATGGCTTTGATCAGTACAAAGAGCCGAAATATACCCCTGCTGTGGTGCCTGCATTTGCAGATACCAGCAAGGATATTTTCCAGGTGATCCGTGAGGGAGATGTGTTCTTACACCATCCATATATGAGCTTTGACCCGGTTGTAAATTTTGTACGCCAGGCGGCAAAGGATCCGGATGTACTGGCGATTAAGCAGACGCTGTACCGTGTCAGCGGAAATTCCCCGATCATTGCAGCACTTGCCCAGGCTGCGGAGAATGGCAAACAGGTTTCGGTTCTGGTAGAGCTGAAGGCACGTTTTGATGAGGAACATAATATTGTGTGGGCGAAAATGCTGGAAAAAGCAGGCTGTCATGTTATTTATGGTCTGGTTGGCCTGAAAACACACAGTAAGATTACCTTGGTGGTTCGCCGTGAGGATACCGGAATCCGCCGTTATGTCCATCTGGCAACTGGTAACTATAACGATTCCACTGCAAAGCTTTATACGGACTGCGGCATTTTTACCTGTGACGAGCGCTTCGGCGAGGATGCAACTGCAGTGTTTAACATGCTTTCCGGATATTCTGAGCCGAAGAACTGGAATCGTCTGATCGTGGCACCAATCTGGATGAAGGATCGTTTCCTGAAGCTGATCGAGAGAGAGGCAGAGCACGCGAAGAAAGGAATGCCGGCTATGATCGTAGCGAAGATGAACTCTCTTTGTGATCCGAAGATCATTGCAGCTCTTTATCATGCATCTTCCTGTGGCGTGCAGATTTACCTGCTGATCCGAGGCATCTGCTGTCTGAGAGTGGGAATCCCGGGTGTGAGTGAGAATATCCATGTGCGTTCTATCGTAGGAAACTTCCTGGAGCACAGCCGTATCTTCTATTTCCACAATAATGGCAGCGACGAGATTTATATGGGAAGTGCGGACTGGATGCCACGTAACCTGGACCGCCGTGTGGAGATTGTTTTCCCGGTTGAGGACGATCAGATCAAGAATGAGATCAAGCATGTTCTGGATCTGGAGTTCCGTGATAATGTAAAAGCCCATATTCTTCAGCCTGATGGAACTTACGAGAAGCAGGACAAGAGAGGCAAGCTTCTGATCAATTCCCAGATGGAATTCTGCAGGGAGGCCACTGAGAAAGCAGAAGCGTTAAAGAAAAAAGAGAAACATGAAAATTCCAGAGTCTTCATCCCGGCAGAACCGGCGGAGGATGTGGAAGAATAAGAAGTTGAAGTGAATTAGGAAAAATAAGGAAAGCCGCTGTATTGTGATGTGAGATTACAATATGGAGGCTTCCTTCTTTTGTGTTACTGTTGACTCCGTTCACAGTAACGCGCTTCGCGATGCACAGAAATCATGCTTTGCATGATTTCGCGCCGCAACTCTCGGGTTTTCTGTGAACTTTGTTCACAAAAAACACCTCGCGGAACGTTACCAGTGAACAGTAACTCGTTTGTTTGCAAAATTTAACCAAAATGTACTTGAAATAGAAGAAAGAATATTTTATTATTAAATTAGTCCAGTTTATCACGGTAAACCGGAAAAATATTTTAACGAAGGAGGAGCATTATGAGTAAGAAAATGTGGAAAAAGCTTTCTGCACTTTTGCTTATGGTTGTTATGGTGCTGACTATGAGCCTTTCGGTCCAGGCAGCAGCCGTAAAAATGAATAAGGCAAAAGCAATCCTGTATCCAGGCCAAAAAGTTACACTCAAGGTTACAGGAACCAGCAAAAAAGCAAAATGGTCCAGCTCAAATGCAAAAGTAGCAAAAGTAAGCAAAGGTAAAGTTACCGCAGTGAAAAAAGGTAAGGCTACGATCAAAGCCAAAGTAGGAAAGAAAACCTATACCTGTAAGATTACGGTAAAAGCACCGGCTCTGAGCCAGAAAAAGCTGAATGTAACAGTTGGTTCAAAAGCAACTGTAAAGCTGAATGGAACAAAGATCAAATCTGTATCCAGCAGTAATAAGAAAGTTGCGGCTGTTACCAAAAAAGGTGTGATCACAGGTAAAAAGACAGGAAAATGCACCGTTACATTTAAGGGTGCGAATGGAAAAAGCTACAAATGCACAGTAACTGTCAACGTAGCCCCAACTGCAACCCCGGCACCAACCGCAACTCCAGTGCCAACTGCGACTCCGGCACCAACCGCAACTCCGGTGCCAACTGCAACTCCGGCACCAACCGCGACTCCAGTGCCGACTGCAACCCCGGCACCAACTGCAACTCCAACCCCTACTCCAATTACTCAGCAGGTGGTTTCCACTCAGGCTGAACTGAATGCAGCACTCGCTTCTTCTAATCCGGATCTGAAAGAAGTAGTAATTGAGCAGAGTGGAGCAAGCAGCTTCGAAATTCCAAAGGAAGACAAGTCTGATTTAACACTTGTAGTAAATGCACCAAACGGCGAAGTTGTCAACAATGGTAATTTCAAAGAAATTGTAATCAAAGCAATTGCATCCAATACCTTTATTGAGAAAGCAACTGGCAATAACATTATATTCCAGGCAGCAACCGGACGTGTGGCAATTGATGAAGGCGCAAGCGCAAACATCGAAGTAAACAAAGGTGAGTCCGAAGCACCAAAGCTTGATCTGGTAAATAACGGAACTGTATCCGAACTTACCCTGTCCACAAAGGCAGATGTAAATGTATCCGGCAAAATTACTGCAACGGCAATTCCTGTTACCAGTACGGCTTCAGCAGGGGGAAGTACCATTTCCACCAGTCAGAACCTGAATCTGAAAGCAGAGAGTAAGGTAGAACTGACACTGAACGCAGGTGCAGAAAGCACAACAGCTGCTGTATCTGACGTAGCTAATATTCCAGATGTAAAAGGTCTTGGAAAAGTTCAGGTAAAAGATTCTGATTCAGGTAAAATTCTGGATACAGTAGTGGCAGAGAAAGATGAAAATGTGGCAGTTAATAAGGTTTCTGTAACCGGTAACGTAAAAAATGCAGGGGATAACACTGCATTTTCCGGTGCTTCTGTATATCTGTTAAACTATGTTGCAGGAATCAATGCAGGAAATGTTTCCCAGTATCTGACTGCAGAAAATAAAGTGGCAGATACAGCTGAAGACGGAAGTTATGCGTTTGAAGCAGAATGGGGAAATTATTATCTGGTAGTTGTTGCAGACGGATACCGCACTGCATTACAGACTGTAGAGATCACAAGTGCAAATGAAAACTCATTCAGCTGTGAGCCAATCAGCCTTGTAGCTGGCGGCGAAGATGAGACAGGCAGCGTGGATCTTACATTTGTAGATGCTGCAACAGGAAGCGTTATTGATTATGCAGTTGCCCTTGAAATTCGTGAAGGAGCAAACAATGTTTCTGGAAAAGTATTAAAAGAGATTGCAGTAGATGCGTCTGAAAATGGAAAATGCACAATAGAAGAGCTTCCGATCGGAACGTACACCATTCAGGTAGTATCAGCAGATGCAAAGTCTGAAATTGTTGCTGCGCCGTTCAGTGTAACAGTAGTAAGCGGACAGACAGTAACCAAGACCTTCTCTGTAACGAGGATTATCAATGATGACCAGATTCGTTTCGTTCTGAGATGGGGCGATGAGGAGTCTGACGCACCTTCTGACCTTGATTCTCATCTGGTTGGTCCAAAAGCAAGCGGAAATGGTAAATTCCATACCTATTATTCGGATAAGACATATGGAGATACAGACACACAGGAGAATTATGTGACCTATGCAGATCTGGATGTAGATGATACAGATTGGGAAGGACCAGAGACAACCACAATTTACAAACAGACGGCAGGAACTTATAGTTTCTATATTTATGATTTTACAGATCAGTCTGATGAAGAAAGCACCAACATGTCTAACAAGTCTGGTGCAATTGTCACAGTTTACAGAGGAAGTACCCTTCTGAATACATTTAGTGTACCGACTGGTCAGGCTGGAAATCTGTGGCATGTGTGCGATTATGATTCTGTTACTGGCAGGGTAACCGGTATTAATACAGTTGGTTACTGGCCAAATGGTGGAAGCGATACTGTTGGTATGTCTGAGACTGATGTTTTGAAAGCAGAATTGGACAGAAAAATCAGCGAAGTATCAAAACAGAAAGCGGCTCTTGTAGATAATGCATTTAAGGCTGACCTTGATATCCTCCTTTCTGAAGCAAAGAGTGTGAATAGTACTTCAGATAATATAGATGACATTAAGGCAATGATTCAGAAGCTGAATGATATTATAGATGCCATTGACAGTGTTTCAAATGTGGAAAATGTTATAATAGACGGTGAGTACGCTGACTATGAGAAAGTGTATAATGATGAAGAAGACTGTGATGGAATCCTAATCCGCGGCAAAGGTGAAAATATTGGAAATCTGGAAATAACTTTTGCAAACGAAAATGGAGAAAAGGCAGATGTTCAAGTAGCAGATGTATCTGGTCAAGATTATGTAAAAATGGTTACGGCTACTAATGCTAAATATGGTATCTCTAGAGTTTGGAAAATCTTTTATGAAATGGATTTAAGAGAAATATTCAGCCTCAATGAAGATGATATTGTAGGTAGTATGATTACGCGGGTTGATATTGAAACCTATGATACCAGTGGATGGATGGCAATTTATGGAGTTTCAGAGTCCTTGCCAGAATTTACAGTAAATACAGCTGAGGGTATTGAATATACAATTAGCGAGGATGATGGAAGTCATGAATGTGATGTAGTAATTACATTAACATCCGGAGAAAAAACTTTTAAATATTATGTTGAATATGAAAGAGACTTTAAACTTGTACGTCCGGACAGAATTTCTGGAAAAGGTATTGTTTCATATTCTGTAAGTAATATTAACAATATTATTAGTGTAACAGGAACGGAAGCAACGTTGACAGACTTGTCTGTAACAAATGATGACGAAAATAAATCTGTACAGATTAACAAGGATGAACAGGGCGTTGTAAAAGAAATTGTAGTAACAAACAGCAAATATAATATTACTGTTACATATTCGGTTAAATACACAATGTTAGAAGCTTCTGCAATTGAGTGTGACACTGAGTATGAAGTATCTCTGGAGGAAGGCGAATATGCGGATTATACGTTTGTACCGGAGAAAACAGGTTGGTACAATATTAAAAATATAACTTCTGATTATAGTGATGTATATATTGAACTGTACAAGAATGGAATAAGAGTTGATTATTCTAGTGACGGTTTCGTTGAAGATGCATATCTGCTGGCTGGTGAAACTTATTATTGCAGAATAAGACAATTTGAGAATGAGAACGGTGTTTATACGTTTACGTTCAAAGTGATTTTTGCAGGGGATGACGTGGATATGCTCTCTTTACCAGAATCTGACGGATTCACTGATGAAGCAGTAGTAGCAGATACCGAAGGAACCGCATTTGGTGACGAGAGTTTCGTAGAAGAGGGCGAAAGCACACCAGAGGCTGACGGATTTACAGCTGGTTCCGGTGATTTCACAGAAAATGCTGGAGAAAGCATTGAGGCAGATGCAGACGACTTCGCTTCCGAAGATTTCCAGTAAAAACTAAAATCCTGACTTTATACTTGTAAAGCCGGATCAAGGGTGCCGCAGGGCAGACTGATATAGCAGTCGCGCTGCGGCACCTTTTTGAAAAAAAAGAATTTAACAATATTTATGGGAACTTGTTTTTCCATAAGAGTGAATGGAGTTGGTTTCTTGTTTAAACTATAGAAAAATGCAACAATATACAAAAAAACTTTCATAAAATCTGGTAAACAAAAAAACTTCCGAATCACTTCGGAAGTTCCTAGCAGCCAGTACGAGAATCGAACTCGTGTTTTCGCCGTGAGAGGGCGACGTCTTAACCCCTTGACCAACTGGCCTTGTAAGCGGTTCGCTTAACATATGTATTCAATTTGTCGGAAAATAAAGCAGCCAGTACGAGAATCGAACTCGTGTTTTCGCCGTGAGAGGGCGACGTCTTAACCCCTTGACCAACTGGCCTTGTAAGCGGTTCGCTTAACATATGTATTCAATTTGTCGGAAAATAAAGCAGCCAGTACGAGAATCGAACTCGTGTTTTCGCCGTGAGAGGGCGACGTCTTAACCCCTTGACCAACTGGCCTTGTAAGCGGTTCGCTTAACATATGTATTCAATTTGTCGGAAAATAAAGCAGCCAGTACGAGAATCGAACTCGTGTTTTCGCCGTGAGAGGGCGACGTCTTAACCCCTTGACCAACTGGCCTTGTCAACCGACTCGCTTAGTATATCTTACTTTGCAGGAGAATGCAAGCACTTTTTTTATTTTTTTTGCGAAAAATTGAAAAACTCCGAAAAAAGCCAGGAAATAAGCGGGTTTGCGGTGTCAAATAATTTTAAACAAAATAGAAAACCCAAATTTTACTTGCAAAAATACCATAAACTGGGGTATGATATAGAACGAATGTTTGAACAGAAGATAAGAATGGAAAAGAAGCGGACATACTGTCCGCTTTTCACAACCATTGGAATAAATGCTGAAGCCCAGACAGTGCATCATGAAATGTAGAGCTGTAAATGAAATGAGCAGTTATTTCGTGCATTTACAAGTTGATTTCTCGAACAATCCTGTCGGTACACTGGATGCATAAAAGAAGAATATGGGACAGCAGAGTCTGAAGTTACTGTTCACTGGTAACAGTCTGAATGATAGTAAGAAAGGAATTAACACCATGGCAAAGAAAGACACTTACGACGCGGGTAGTATTTCTGTCCTGGAAGGATTGGAAGCTGTTCGGAAACGTCCGGGAATGTACATCGGAAGCGTATCCAGAAAAGGCCTGAACCACCTGATCTATGAGATCGTGGACAATGCGGTAGATGAACATCTGGCCGGTTACTGTTCTGAAATTGAAGTAACACTGGAGAAAGACGGCTCCTGTACGGTCACTGATAATGGACGAGGAATTCCGGTAGATATGCATGCGAAAGGGGTATCTGCAGAGCGTCTTGTATTTACCACCCTCCATGCAGGCGGTAAATTTGACAACTCTGCTTATAAGACAAGCGGTGGACTTCATGGCGTTGGTTCTTCCGTTGTAAATGCCCTGTCCACATATCTGGATATTAAGATCAGCCGTGATGGATTTGTACATCACGATCATTATGAGAGAGGTATCCCCACGATTGAACTGGAAGAGGGACTTCTCCCCAGGCTTGGCAAGACCAGACAGACCGGAACCTGCGTGAATTTTCTTCCGGACCCGGAGATTTTTGAAAAAACAAGATTTTCATCCACAGAAGTAAAGAGCCGTCTCCATGAGACTGCATACCTGAATCCCAACCTTACCATTCATTTCATGGATCTTCGTGGTGATACTCCTGAAGATATCACTTATCATGAGCCAGATGGAATCGTGGGATATATCAAAGACCTGAATCACAATTCCGAAGCCCTCCACGAACCGATTTATCTGAAAGGAGAAGCTGACGGAATCCAGGTAGAAGCAGCATTTCAGTACACCAACGAATTTCGTGAGAACGTACTTGGCTTCTGCAATAATATTTACAATGCAGAAGGCGGCACTCATCTTACCGGATTTAAAACAACCTTTACAACGGTGATGAATACTTACGCTCGTGAGATCGGTATTCTGAAGGAAAAAGATGCTAATTTCACAGGAGCGGATATCCGTAATGGAATGACAGCGGTTGTTTCCATCAAGCACCCGGAGCCACGCTTTGAGGGGCAGACCAAGACCAAACTGGACAATCAGGATGCAGCCCGCGCCACGGGAAAAGTAATGTCTGAGCAGCTGGTACTCTATTTTGACCGAAACCTGGAAACCTTGAAGACCATTTTGTCCTGTGCGGAAAAGGCCGCCAAGATCCGTAAGACAGAGGAGCGTGCCAAGACCAACCTTCTCACCAAGCAGAAATATTCTTTCGATTCCAATGGAAAGCTTGCCAATTGCGAGAAAAAAGATCCTTCACTTTGTGAAATCTTTATCGTAGAGGGAGATTCCGCTGGCGGTTCTGCAAAGACTGCCAGAGATCGTAATTACCAGGCAATTCTTCCGATCCGCGGTAAGATCCTGAATGTGGAGAAAGCCACCATTGACAAGGTGCTTGCAAACGCAGAGATCAAGACTATGATCAATGCATTTGGATGCGGATTTTCCGAAGGCTATGGAAACGACTTTGATATCACCAAACTTCGTTACGACAAGATCGTGATTATGGCCGATGCGGATGTGGATGGTGCTCATATTTCCACACTTTTACTTACTTTATTCTATCGTTTTATGCCGGAACTGATCTATGAGGGACATGTTTATATTGCCATGCCCCCTCTTTACAAAGTAATGCCGAAGAAGGGTGCCGAAGAGTACCTGTATGATGATAAGGCACTGGAAAAATACCGCCGCAGTCACAAGCCGGGAAGCTTTACCCTCCAGAGATACAAAGGTCTTGGAGAGATGGATGCCCAGCAGCTTTGGGAGACAACCTTAAATCCGGAAACCCGGAGAATGAAACGGGTGGAAATTGAGGATGCCCGTATGGCTTCCAGCGTGACGGAAATCCTGATGGGAAGCGATGTGCCGCCAAGAAAGGCATTTATTTACGAGCATGCAACTGATGCAGAACTGGATATTTAAGAAGGCTGAAATCCGAAAGAGCAGAATTTTTCGGACGAAAAAGCAGAATATGGTCTGAACGTAATATAGAAGAGTATTTTGCAAGAGGAGAACCTCAGATTTTAGCTTGGAGTGTGTTTGAAAAATGCTTTCTGCAAGATGTGCGTCACAATTTGTGGGAGATTGCAGGAATGATTTTTTAAACAGGCTCCAGAGTGTGTTTGAAAGGAAAACAGATTATGGAAACAAAGCAGGAGAATGTAATTGCCACGGACTATGCGGACGTGATGCAAAAATCCTATATAGATTATGCCATGAGCGTTATCATTTCCAGGGCACTTCCGGATGTCCGCGATGGTCTGAAGCCGGTACAGCGAAGAACCCTGTATGATATGTACGAGCTTGGGATCCGTTACGACCGTCCATATCGTAAGTGCGCCCGTATCGTTGGAGATACCATGGGTAAATATCACCCTCACGGGGACAGCTCTATTTATGAAGCACTGGTTGTAATGGCACAGGATTTCAAGAAGGGCAAAACCCTGGTAGACGGCCACGGAAACTTCGGCTCCATTGAGGGAGACGGTGCCGCTGCCATGCGATATACAGAGGCAAGACTGGAGAAACTGACCCAGGAGGTTTTTCTGGCAGACCTTGACAAAAATGTAGTGGACTTTATGCCAAACTTCGATGAGACAGAGAAGGAGCCCCAGGTACTTCCGGTGAAGATTCCAAACCTTCTGGTAAACGGTGCAGATGGTATCGCCGTAGGTATGGCCACCAGCATTCCGCCTCATAACCTTGGGGAGGTTGTGGATGCAGTGAAGGCTTATATAAAGAACAACGACATCAGTGTGAAAGGCCTGATGCGTTATCTGAAAGGACCGGATTTCCCTACAGGCGGTCTGGTTGTAAATAAAGATGATCTTCTGAATATTTATGAGACCGGAAGCGGCAAGCTCCGTCTCCGCGGTAAAGTGGAAGTGGAAAAAGTAAAAGGCGGCCGCCAGCAGCTGGTGATCACCGAGATTCCGTACACCATGATCGGTGCCAATATTGGAAAATTCCTTAACGACGTAGCCTCCCTTGTAGAAACCAAGAAAACCACAGATATTGTGGATATTTCCAACCAGTCCTCCAAGGAAGGAATCCGTATTGTACTGGAACTGAAAAAGGATGCAGATGTAGAGAATCTCACCAACATGCTCTACAAGAAAACCAGACTGGAAGACACCTTCGGAGTCAATATGCTGGCTGTTGCAGACGGACGTCCGGAAACCTTAAGCCTGAAGCAGGTGATTGAGCACCATGTGGATTTTGTGTTCGAAGTAACTACCCGCAAGTACAAGACTCTTCTGGGAAAAGAGCTTGAGAAAAAGGAAATTCAGGAAGGCCTTATCAAAGCCTGTGATGTAATCGATCTGATCATTGAGATCCTTCGAGGCAGCAAGAGCCGTGACCAGGTTAAAAAGTGTCTGGTAGAGGGTATCACAGAGGGAATCAGATTCAAGTCAAAAGCCAGTGAGAAAGCTGCAAAGAATCTGAAATTTACGGAGAATCAGGCTACAGCCATTCTGGAAATGCGTCTGTATCGTCTGATCGGACTGGAAATTGAGGCACTTCAGGCAGAGTATGACCAGACTATGAAAAATATTGCTTCTTATGAAGATATTCTGAACAACTATGATTCCATGTGTGAAGTAATTATTGAAGAACTTGACGGAATCAAAAAAGAATACAGCACCAAGAGAAGAACTGTGATCGAGAACGCAGAAGAGGCAGTTTACGAAGAAAAGAAGATGGAAGAGACAGAGGTCTGCTTCCTTATGGACCGCTTCGGCTATATGCGCCTTATTGATAAGAATGCTTATGAGAGAAACAAAGAGGCTGCCCATGCAGAGAATAAATTTATTTTTACCTGTATGAATACAGACAAGATCTGCATTTTCACAGATATGGGACGCATGCATTCCATCAAAGTGGCAGACATTCCGCTGGTGCGCTTCCGTGACAAGGGAACTCCGGCTGATAACCTGAGTAACTACGACAGCAGCCAAGAGCAGATCCTTTATGTGGCACCTGTAGGACAGGTGAAATTATCCACCCTGTTGTTCGTGACTAAGACCTCCATGTGCAAGCTTGTCGCAGGTGAGGAATTCGATGTGGCAAAGAGAACGATTGCATCTACCAAGCTGGGAGAAGAGGATCAGCTGATATTTGTAGGTCCTGCAGATGAAATGGAACAGGTGGTGTTCCAGAGTCAGAATGGCTATTTTCTCCGTATCCTGAAAACGGATGTTTCTACTATGAAGAAGACCTCTGTTGGTGTAAGAGGAATGAAGCTGGGGGACGGGGATGTTCTTGAGCATGCCTATCTGGTGGAACCGAGACAGGAGTACACCATTCAGTATCACGACAAGCCGTATGCATTGAACAAGGTAAAGCTGGCCAAACGTGATACCAAGGGTATGAAGCCCAGAATCTAAGCAGCAGATTATGAAGAAAAGGCTGTTATACAGGTTGTGTAGCGGAAGCTCAAAAGAGCTGAGAGTAAAAGCTGTTGCTGGTGAAACAAGCTTAACAATACTGTCAAAATGGGTTAAAACCTTGTAAAATGGGCATTTATAAGAAAAAGCCCTTGCAATTTGGATTTAAAGGTGTTAGAATAATACAAGAAATCAGAACTTGTTGACAAAGGAGTGGGCGTGAGCCCACTCTTTTTGATGATAAGGACCAGAGCGGCATTCGCAGGTGATAACCGCGAATACCGGATTAGAGCGTGTTTGAAAAAGGCTCTAGAGAGGCAGGTGGGAAAAATGAGCAGAAAAGAAGAGTATGAACAGAAAGCAGAAGCATTGTTATCTCCGATCGTAGAAAGCAATGGATTCGAACTGGTAGATGTGGAATATGTCAAGGAAGCAGGAAACTGGTATCTTCGCGGCTACATTGACAAACCAGGTGGAATCACAGTGAATGACTGCGAGACAGTAAGCAGGGCTTTCAGCGACAGGCTTGACGAAGATGATTTCATCGAGGACAGCTACATCATGGAGATCAGCTCTCCGGGACTTGACAGACCTCTGAAGAAAGAAAAAGATTTTGCCAGAAGCATTGGCAAACTGGTAGAAATCAGAACCTACCGGCCAATCGAGAAACAGAAAGAATTTTGTGGTGAACTGACAGCATATGATAATAACAGTGTGACCATTGATGAGGAGGGAACTCCACGCACTTTCGATAAGAAAGATATCGCACTGGTGCGTCTGGCGATTGATTTTTAAGTTACCATGAAAGTCCGGACGCAGCTGTGGGAGTACCACAGGCGCGGAACAGCTGACTTTCATATAGGAAGATGCTGCCAGTCGGCGACATGTCCGATTTAAGAAATAAGCGATTATGCTGGAAAGCAAAAAGGAGGAAATAAGAAAAATGAACAAGGAGTTAATGGGTGCTCTGGACGAACTGGAACGCGAGAAAAATATCAGCAAGGAAACTTTGCTGGATGCCATTGAGCAGTCCCTGATCCAGGCATACAAGAATCATTTTGGAAAAGCTGACAATGTACATGTTACCATTAACAGAGAAACAGGCGATTTCAGTGTATATGCAGACCGCAAGGTTGTAGAATTCGTAGAAGATCCTGCTGAAGAGGTTTCTCTTGTAGAAGCACAGAAGCAGAATACCAATGCAGAGGTTGGCGATATCCTGAAGGTACCGGTTCACTCTGACAAATTTGGCCGTATTGCAACACAGAATGCAAAGAACGTAATCCTTCAGAAAATCCGTGAGGAAGAGCGTAAAGTTCTGTTTGACCAGTATCACGGCAATGAGAAAGAAGTTGTTACCGGCATTGTACAGCGTGTGGTAGGACATAATGTAAGCGTAAATCTTGGCAAGGCAGATGCAATCCTTGCTGAGAATGAGCAGGTGAAGGGTGAGACCTTCAAGCCTACTGAGAGAATCAAAGTGTATATTCTTGAGGTAAAGGATACACCGAAGGGACCTCGTATCCTTGTTTCCAGAACACATCCTGGCCTTGTAAAACGCCTCTTTGAGTCTGAGGTTGCTGAGGTGAAGGACGGAACTGTTGAGATCAAGAGTATTGCCCGTGAGGCAGGTTCCCGTACCAAGCTGGCAGTATGGAGCAACGATCCTGATGTAGATCCGGTTGGAGCATGTGTTGGTGTAAATGGTGCCCGTGTAAGTGCGATTGTAAATGAGCTCCGCGGTGAGAAGATTGATATCATCAACTGGGATGAGAATCCTGCAATCCTGATCGAGAATGCATTAAGCCCGGCGAAGGTAATCGCTGTTATGGCAGATCCGGATGAGAAGACTGCACTTGTTGTGGTTCCGGATTACCAGCTTTCCCTTGCAATCGGTAAAGAAGGACAGAATGCACGTCTTGCAGCACGTCTGACTGGATTTAAGATTGATATCAAGAGTGAAACCCAGGCAAGAGAGTCCGGCGACTTCTATGATTATGACGAGGATGACGATGAGTACTATGAGGATGACGAGTACGAAGAGTCTGAGGAGTCCGCTACAGAAGAAATTTCTCAGGATAGCGAAGAAACAGCTGCCGGTGAAGAGTCTGAAGAGACTGAGGATGCGGTAGAGAATGAAGACGAAGAATAAAATTCCCATGCGCCAGTGTACTGGCTGCAGAGAAATGAAGAATAAAAAAGAAATGATCAGGGTGTTGAAAACCGCAGAGGATGAGATCGTTCTGGATGCTACAGGCAGGAAAAACGGTCGCGGAGCCTACATCTGCAAGAGCCGTGAGTGCCTGGAGAAAGCCAGAAAAAATCACGGACTGGAGCGTTCTTTGAAAGCAGCTATCCCGGATGAGGTTTATGATAGCCTTGAGAAGGAGTTTGATAGTATTGAAGAATAATAAAGCACTGTCCCTGATCGGACTTGCAACAAAGGCCGGAAAGACAGTCAGCGGAGAGTTTTCCACTGAGAAATCCATTAAGACCGGCAAAGGATATCTGGCAATCGTAGCCGGAGATTCTTCTGATAACACCAAGAAGAAATTCCGGAACATGTGTGAATTTTACGAAGTGCCCTTGTATATCCTTTCAGATAAAGAAACGTTAGGGCATGCCATGGGCAAGGAATTCCGTGCCAGCCTGGCTGTACAGGACTGGAATTTTGCAGAAGCTATTATGAAGGTGCTGCAGGATGAGGGGAAGGAGCTTTAGAGCATACCACTGTTGTCTGAGAAAACGACCTGAACCAAAGAGGAAAAAGCGTTCCAGGGAATGCTTTTAAATGTTCCCGGGAAATGATTCTTGATGATACGAGCTGCGAAAGACTTATGAAAGCGTATCCTGGCTCGTACTGGTGAAGGGAGAATGGCATATGGTGATAAAGTCACATGAGCCTGCTAAAGACAGAAATAAGCAAAACAGAGAGAATAAAAACAGAGTGAAAAAAGTTATAGATACGGGAAAGGAGAAAGGAATAACATTGGAGACTCCTAAGACAGAAGAGCAGAAAGTGTCAGTAAAGAAAGAAGGCGACGGTGCAGAGGCACCGAAGAAGAAAAAAAATATTATCCGCGTATATCATGCACAGAATGCAAGTGACGGCGGGAAGAACAGAAAGAAACCAGCTGGAGAGAAAAAACCGCGTCCACAGGGCACACGTCCTGCAACACAGGCACAGCCGGCAGCGAAAGCGGAAGCACCTGTAAAGGCAGCACCGAAGACAGAAGCTCCTAAGACAGAAGCACCGAAGCCGGTAAGTGCACCGAAGGCTGAGGCTCCTAAGACAGAAGCACCAAAAGCTGAGGCACCAAAGGCAGAAGCACCAAAAGCTGAGACAGCACCAAAGAGCGCACCGGTAAGTGCACCGAAGACAGAGCCTGCAAAACCGGTTCAGGCTGCACCGAAAGCAGAAGCTCCAAGGACAGAATCCCAGAGACCAGCTGCACAGCAGAACAGAAACGACGGCCAGCAGCGTCAGGGAAATGGCCAGGGCAACCGTAATTTCCGTCAGGGCGAAGGTCGCGACAATAATCGCGGGGACAGAAATGGAAACGGAGGCAGATTTGGCCAGGGAAGACCACAGGGCGGCAATGGCGGCCAGGGTGGATTCCGCGGAAACAGAAATAATGATGGTCAGGGAAGACCTGTAAGACAGGGAGACTCCCAGAACAGAGGACCGCGCCAGGGTGATGGAAACGGACGTGGATTCCGTCAGGGCGGTGACAACAGAGACAATAGAAATGGAAACGGAAATGGCAGCAGATTTGGCCAGGGAAGACCACAGGGCGGTCAGGGACGTTTCGGAGGAAAAGACGGAGATAACCGTAGTGAAGGACGCTTTGGCGGACAGAACCACCAGGGTGGACAGCGCTCCGGCGGTGCAAGAAGAAGCGGCGGCGGATCTGACGCAATCTTTACACCAGAGCTGACCAAGACATCCAAGGACAGCAAGCGTGAGCGTGACAGAGAGAACAAGAATAAAAAGAAAGATTTCGATAAGACATCAGGTGGCGGACACAGACCAAACCAGGGCGGCAGAAACCAGATGTCCAGAATCCCGAAAGCACTTCAGAAACCTGCTCCGCAGCAGAAACAGGAAGAGAAGAAACCGGAGATCAAGGAGATCACAATTCCGGAGAAGCTTACCATCCGCGAGCTTGCAGAAGCGATGAAGATGCAGCCATCTGCAATTGTTAAGAAGCTGTTCATGGAAGGTCAGATGGTAACGGTAAACCACGAGATCGATTTCGAGCAGGCAGAAGAGATTGCTCTTGGATTTGACATTATTGCAGAAAAAGAAGAAAAAGTAGATGTAATTGAGGAACTTTTGAAAGAGGAAGAGGAAGATGAATCCACAATGGTTTCAAGACCACCGGTAGTCTGTGTAATGGGACACGTTGACCATGGTAAAACTTCTCTTCTGGATGCAATTCGTAAGACAAACGTAACAAGAGGCGAGGCTGGTGGAATCACACAGCATATCGGTGCTTATGTAGTTGATATCAACGGACAGAAGATCACCTTCCTTGATACGCCGGGACATGAGGCATTCACTGCCATGCGTATGCGTGGAGCAAACTCCACAGATATCGCTGTTCTTGTAGTTGCAGCTGACGATGGTGTTATGCCGCAGACAGTAGAAGCTATCAGCCATGCAAAGGCTGCTGGCGTTGAGATCATCGTTGCCATCAACAAGATTGATAAGCCAAGTGCAAACATTGAACGTGTAAAACAGGAGCTTTCCGAGTATGAGCTGATTCCTGAGGACTGGGGCGGTACAACTCCGTTCGTTCCGGTATCTGCCAAGACAGGAGAGGGCATTGATGATCTTCTTGAAATGATCCTTTTAACCGCAGAGGTTTCTGAGTTGAAGGCAAACCCGAACCGTGCAGCAAGAGGTCTTGTGATCGAGGCTCAGCTGGATAAAGGCAAAGGACCGGTTGCTACGATCCTTGTACAGAAGGGTACTCTTCATGTTGGAGATTTTATCGCAGCCGGAGCATGCAATGGTAAAGTACGTGCCATGATGGATGATAAGGGACGCCGTGTAAAACAGGCTGGTCCGTCTACTCCTGTAGAGATCCTTGGTCTTGGCGATGTTCCGAATGCCGGAGAGGTTCTTATGTCCTTTGAGAATGATAAAGAGGCTAAGAATTTTGCAGCAGCATTTGTTTCCGAGAATAAGAACCGTCTTCTTGAGGAAACTAAGGGTAAACTTTCCCTGGATAACCTGTTTGACCAGATCCAGGCAAGCGACCTTAAGGAGCTCCCGATTATTGTCAAAGCCGATGTACAGGGTTCTGTAGAGGCTGTAAAACAGAGTCTTGTAAAACTTTCCAATGAGGAAGTTGTTGTAAGAGTGATCCATGGCGGCGTTGGTGCTGTCAATGAGTCTGATGTCAGCCTTGCTGCTACATCAAATGCGATCATCATCGGATTCAACGTTCGTCCTGATACCACAGCGAAACAGCTGGCAGAGCAGGAAGGCGTAGATCTTCGTCTGTACCGTGTTATCTACCAGGCAATTGAGGACGTGGAAGCTGCCATGAAGGGTATGCTGGATCCGGTATTTGAGGAGAAGGTAATCGGTCATGCAGAGGTTCGTCAGCTGTTCAAGGCTTCCGGTATCGGTACTATCGCAGGAAGCTATGTGCTTGACGGTACCTTCCAGAGAGGATGCAAGGTACGCATCACCAGAGGCGAGGAGCAGATCTACGAAGGTGAGCTGGCTTCCCTTAAGAGATTTAAAGATGATGTCAAAGAAGTTCGTGCAGGCTATGAGTGTGGTCTTGTATTCCAGGATTTCAATGACGTTAAAGAAGAAGATAAAGTTGAAGCATATATTATGGTTGAGGTGCCGCGCTAGAGCGTAGTAATCGCAGGTGTCAGTTGGGGGCAAGCTCATTGCCCCCAATTTTCGTTGTCAGAGCCTGCGCTCATATAGGAGACCAAAAAATGAGAAAAAACAGCATTAAAAATACAAGGATCAATGCAGAAGTTCAGAAAGAACTGAGCAACATTATCCGCGGTGAGATCAAGGATCCCCGCATCCATCCCATGACATCTGTCATGGCTGTGGAGGTTGCACCGGATCTTAAGACCTGCAAGGCATTTATCAGTGTCCTTGGCAGCGAGGAATCCAAGCAGTCCACAATTAAAGGGCTGAAAAGTGCAGAAGGCTATATCCGCCGTCAGCTTGCGAAGAACCTGAATCTTCGCAACACTCCGGAAATCCGCTTCATTCTGGATGAGTCCATTGAATATGGCGTAAATATGTCCAGACTTATCGATGATGTGATCGAACACGACCATTCGAAGGGCACTGAGAGTGAGGACGGGGAAAACCAGGATACAGCAGAAACTGAAGACGAAGAGTAAAAATCGAGGTGAAGGGAATGGAGAGAATCGAAGAAATTCTGGATGGCGTAAAGACCATGGGAATTGGGGGACATGTTCGCCCAGATGGTGACTGTGTAGGTTCCTGCATGGCACTTTATCTGTATATAAAGAAATGGTATCCTGAAATCAAGGCAGATATCTATCTGGAGAAGCCGAAGCCGGTATTCGGACATATTGCATGCATGGATGAGGTACATTATGAAGCAGGTGAGCCCAGAGAGTATGATCTTTTTGTGACCTGTGATGTGAGCGCTCCTGACCGTCTGGCAGTAGCGGCTGATTATTTCGCTTCTGCGAAAAAGACCGTCTGCATTGACCATCATGTGAGCAATCCGGGATTTGCAGATGTGAACCACGTACATGGTGAGATCAGCTCTGCCAGCGAGGTTCTGTATAAGCTTCTTGACAAAGAAAAAATCAATCTGGATATTGCAACTGCTATTTATACCGGAATGATCCACGATACAGGTGTATTCCAGTATTCCTCCACATCTCCGGACACCATGCGCATTGCCGGCGACCTGATGGAAAAAGGTGTTGATTTTTCCAATATTATTGACGAATCCTTCTATCAGAAGAGCTACATTCAGAATCAGGTCATGGGGCGTGTTCTGGCAGAGAGCATTATGCTTCTGGATGGTAAATGTATCGTTGGCTACATGAAGCTGAGAGACATGGATTTCTATGGTGTAAAGCCGTCAGACCTGGATGGAATCGTAAGCCAGCTCCGTCTTACGAAAGGTGTGGAAGTGGCAATGTTTATTTATGAGCATGAAAGCCAGGTGTTTAAGGTATCACTCCGTTCCAACGGTTCTGTAGATGTAAGCAAGATTGCTTCCTATTTCGGAGGAGGCGGACATGTGAAAGCAGCAGGCTGTGATCTGGCCGGCTCCATGTATGACGTTATCAATAATATTTCAGAACAGATCGAAAAACAGCTTTTAGGACAGGATAAGTAATGGCAGATTTTCAGGGAATCATTGTAATTCACAAGGAAAAGGGCTTTACCTCCCATGATGTGGTAGCCAAGCTTCGGGGAATTCTCCATATGAAAAAGATAGGGCACACAGGTACTCTTGACCCGGATGCTACCGGTGTTTTGCCGGTAGCTCTTGGAAAGGGCACCAAGCTGGTGGATCTTCTTACAGATAAGGAAAAAACGTATGAGGCAGTGCTTCATCTGGGAATCGACACGGATACCCAGGATATGTCCGGAACAGTTCTGGAAGAGCGGCCAGTGAATGTGACTGAGGAGGAAGTGCGAAAAGTACTGAAAAGCTTTGTAGGGGAGCAGCTTCAGGTTCCGCCTATGTATTCTGCTCTGAAGGTAAATGGAAAGAAACTTTATGAGCTGGCAAGAGAGGGCAAAACGGTTGAGCGAAAAGCCCGGCCAGTGTGCTTCTACGAGATAGAGCCTCTGGAATTTCATCTTCCGCTGGTGAAAATAAGAGTGACCTGCAGTAAGGGAACCTATATCCGCACCTTGTGCCATGATATTGGTGAGAAGCTTGGCTGTGGCGGCTGTATGGAAGAACTGCTCCGGTCAAGGGTAGGCCGGTATTCTCTCTCTGAGAGCCATACGCTTGCCCAGGTGGAAGCTGCCGTGGCAGATGGAACCGTCCAGGATATGATCGATCCGGTAGAGGCAGTTCTGGCTGAGTACCCCGCTCTTTATGCGGATTCTTACGGGGACAGGCTTCTGGCAAATGGAAATCCGCTGTCCGACAATCTGGTGAGTCCCCAGCACAAAGAAGGCTGGGTGCGCATGTACGCCAGTGACGGAACTTTTACAGGTATTTTTCAGTGGGATGCAGGGGAGAAGAAATATTATCCGGTGAAAATGTTCTGAATAATAAAGTGACGATTTGGCAGGTGCTGAATAGTCACCAATCAGACATAAACTGGTGTGACAGGAGAGATTATGGAATACCTGAAGATAGAGGGTGAGTTTCCAAAGCTTGCCAACTGTGCAGTAACAATGGGAAAATTTGACGGGATCCACCGTGGCCACAGGAAACTGGTTGAGAAGATCAGGGAGCGGAAGACACTTGGAGAACAGGCTGTTCTTTTTGCCATTGATGCTTCCAGCAACATGATCCTTACCAGCCAGGAGCGCGCTTCCCTTCTTGAAAAGCTTGGCGTGGATGTGCTGGTAGAATGCCAGTTAAATGACAGGATCCGGCATATGAAGGCTGAGAATTTTATAAAAGAGATTCTTATGGGAGATCTTGGGGCATCCTACGTAGTAGTAGGAGAGGACAACCGGTTTGGCTTTGAGCGGAAAGGTACGCCCCGGCTTCTTATGGAATTTGGAGAAAAGTATGGCTTTGATGTGGAAATCCTTTCCAAAGAAATGGATGGACACAGGAAGATCAGCAGTACCTATATCAGAGAAGAACTGAAAAAAGGAAATATGGAGAAAGTTACTTCCCTTATGGGAAGGGATTACTTTGTGGAAGGCCAGGTGGTGCATGGCAGGGGAATGGGACATAAGGTCCTGCTTCCCACCACCAATCTCGTGCCTCCCAGGACCAAGATCCTGCCGCCAAACGGTGTGTATGTAACAAGCTCTTATTTCGGGGATAAGATATACCACGGAATTACCAACATTGGCTGTAAGCCTACGGTTGGTGAGAGCTTTATAGGGGTGGAAACCTATCTTTTTGACTGTAAGGAAGATCTCTACGGAGAGGAATGCCGGGTGGATTTCAAAAAGTTTTTGAGGCCGGAACGGAAATTTCCCTCTCTTGAGGCGCTGAAGAGCAGACTTCTGGCGGATGCAGAGGATGGCCGGAGATTTTTTGAAAAAACTGAGAAATAATATCGGGAAGAAAAACGAAAAAAACAGTTTACAGAATCTGGCGGGTATGCTATACTAGGCAAGGTGTGAGTAGGTTTACTTCCTGCGTTCACATATCAGACAGCCCATATTCAGGGGTTGGACACTCCGACCGTCTCTTAATATGCGGCGATTACGTCCCCACAGGAATACCTGCATGGGAGACCATTAAGAATAATAAGGAGGAAATCAAGATGATTTCAAAAGAAAAGAAAACAGCAATTATGAAAGAGTATGCAAGATGTGAGGGAGATACTGGTTCACCAGAGGTACAGGTAGCTGTTCTTACTGCAAGAATCCAGGAGCTTACTGAGCATTTACAGAACAACCACAAGGATCATCATTCCAGACGTGGTCTGCTGAAAATGGTAGGTCAGAGACGTGGACTGTTAGCTTACTTAAAGAAAACAGACATCGAAAGATACCGTGCACTGATTGAGAAATTAGGTTTAAGAAAATAATTAGTATGCGGAAGGGGCGGATATCCATCCGCCCTATTTTAAGATGTGAGGAAAGTTATGATTGTTCACTGACAAGCTTTCTACCGGAGCTTTTGTGGATAGTGATAAGTGTCACAATAGAGGCACTATTGTCTGTAAGGGCAACCTGACAGATAAAGATTTCCGAGACTTCTGAAAAGGACATTTGAAGAGAACATTTGAAGAGAACTGTTCCCAGCAATATCAAATGTATTTTTCAGTCGTTTCGGACTTCTGTTGTGACAGAGGCAAAGAGAGCTGCAATATACGTCGGTCAGAACTGGTTTTTACAGCTTCTGCAGAAGTGTAAGGTGGCTTCAGATCAATATTTTATATGAAAAAGGAGAGAAGACATGTACAAAAGTTATTCCATGGAATTAGCTGGAAGAACACTTACCGTAGATATCGGACGTGTTGCGAAACAGGCCAATGGCGCAGCACTTATGCATTATGGTGATACCACTGTACTTGCTACAGCAACTGCATCCAAGGAGCCAAGAGAGGGAATCGACTTTTTCCCATTAAGCGTTGAATATGAAGAGAAAATGTACGCCGTAGGAAAGATTCCGGGCGGTTTCAATAAGAGAGAAGGAAAGGCAAGCGAGCACGCAATCCTTACCTCCCGTGTTATCGACAGACCTATGCGTCCTCTGTTCCCGAAGGATTACAGAAACGACGTAACACTGGTAGACATGGTTATGTCTGTAGATCCGGAGTGCAACCCGGAGATCCCGGCTATGCTTGGTTCTTCCCTTGCTACCTGTATTTCTGATATTCCATTTGATGGCCCATGTGCAACGACACAGATCGGCCTGATCAATGGAGAGTATGTTGTGAACCCTACACTGGCTCAGAAGGATATTTCTGATCTTCAGCTGACAGTAGCTTCCACAAGAGACAAAGTTATCATGATCGAGGCCGGTGCCAACGAGGTTCCGGAGGATCAGATGATCGAGGCTATTTATAAAGCACATGAGGTAAACCAGGAGATCATCAGATTCTTCGATCAGATCATCGCTGAGTGCGGTAAAGAGAAACACAGCTATGAGTCCTGTGCAGTTCCGCAGGAGCTGTTTGACGCCATCAAGGAGATCGTTCCTCCGGAAGAAATGGAAGTTGCCGTATTCTCTGATGACAAGCAGACAAGAGAGAACAATATTGCAGAGATCACAGACAAGCTGAAAGAAGCTTTCGCAGAGAAAGAGGAGTGGCTTGCTGTTCTTGGTGAGGCTGTTTACCAGTATCAGAAGAAGACCGTTCGTAAGATGATCCTGAAAGATCACAAACGTCCGGACGGCCGTGCAATCACACAGATCCGTCCTCTGGCAGCAGAGGTTGACATCATCCCGAGAGTACATGGCTCTGCTATGTTCACCCGTGGACAGACTCAGATTTGTACGATCACTACTCTGGCACCTCTTGCAGAGGCACAGAGAATTGACGGACTCGACGAGTTTGAGACAAGCAAGAGATATATGCATCACTACAATTTCCCGTCCTATTCTGTAGGTGAGACAAAGCCATCCAGAGGACCGGGACGCCGTGAGATCGGTCATGGAGCACTTGCTGAGAGAGCACTTGTACCGGTTCTTCCAAGCGTAGAAGAATTCCCATATGCAATCCGTACTGTATCCGAGACCTTTGAGTCAAACGGATCTACCTCCCAGGCAAGTATCTGTGCATCCACCATGTCTCTTGAGGCTGCCGGTGTACCGATTAAGAAGCCGGTTGCAGGTATTTCCTGTGGTCTTGTAACAGGTGACACAGATGATGATTATATCGTTCTTACTGATATCCAGGGTCTTGAGGACTTCTTTGGCGACATGGACTTCAAGGTAGCCGGAACTCATGACGGTATCACAGCGATTCAGATGGATATTAAGATCCACGGTCTTACAAGACAGATCGTAGAAGAAGCAATCAGACGTACTAAGGAAGCAAGAGAGTACATCCTTAACGAAGTTATTGAGAAATGTATCCCTGCACCTCGTACAACTGTTGGAAAATATGCTCCGAAGATCATCCAGATCCAGATCGATCCTCAGAAGATCGGTGATGTTGTTGGACAGAGAGGTAAGACCATCAACACCATCATCGAGCGCACAGGCGTTAAGATCGATATCACAGATGAGGGTGCTGTATCTATCTGCGGCGTAGATGATAAGAACATGCAGGAAGCAAAGCGTATGGTTGAAATCATTGCTTCTGACTTCGAGCAGGGACAGATCCTCACCGGACAGGTTGTAAGCATCAAGGAGTTTGGCGCATTTGTTGAGTTCGCACCTGGCAAAGAGGGAATGGTTCACATTTCCAAGATCTGCAAGGAGAGAATCAACCGCGTAGAGGATGTTCTTACACTTGGAGATAAAGTGACTGTTGTATGCCTTGGAAAAGACAAGATGGGAAGAATGAGCTTCAGCATCAAGGATGTTCCGGCAGAGGCAAAATAAGAATAAAATGCAAGGCCACTGTGTAGGAAAAGCACAGTGACAGCTTGGGGGATGCCGGACAGATGTGCCCGGCATTCTTTATATCCGCTGCAGAGCCGGAGCTTTGGAAAATGCGTCTGCACGGGATAAACAGGAGGAAACATGAAGAGAATTGCAAAATTTCATAAAGTAAGTAAAGAGCGCTTTGTGGCAGACTGGATGGATGCTTTTGAGGGCGTGGCTGCTGATGAGGCAGAGAAGATTTATGAGGGAATCCGTCTTCCAAGACGGGCTACTGCCGGAAGCGCAGGCTATGATTTCTTTTCCCCGGCTGATTTTACCATCAAGCCAGGAGAGACCATCAAGATTCCGACCGGGATCCGTGTGGAGATGGATCAGGAGTGGGTACTGAAATGTTATCCAAGAAGCGGTCTCGGATTCAAATTCCGTCTGCAGCTGAATAATACGGTGGGGATTATTGACAGCGATTATTTTTATTCTGACAATGAAGGTCATATTTTTGCCAAGCTGACAAATGATACCAATGAGAATAAGGTGGTAGAGTTGAAGGCAGATACAGGCTTTATGCAGGGAATCTTCGTTGAGTATGGGATTACCGTAGATGATGATGTGACAGATGTGAGAAATGGCGGGTTTGGAAGTACGACGAAGTAACCCGCTGCGGCGCCCTCGCAGTTTTATGGGAAATACAAAAGCAGGTAAATGTGATGAATTTATCAATCACAAATACCTGCTTTTGTTATGCTTAAGCTTTTTTCAAATTTTGCAGAAAGCCTTTTTCAAACAGGCTCCCGCAGGAAATCTCTTTAAAGACCACTGGAAAGATTACTCTGACGCTTCCGCAGGAAATCTCCTTAAAGACCACCGGAGAGGTTACTCTAAAGGCGTTCCGGCAGCTTCTGCTTCCCGTGCATTCTGTAAAACAGTGTCAAATGCGATAGCAGCCTTATTGTACTCTTCGTCGCTCTCAATATTGGAAAGCATAGGAGCACCCTCTGCAGTGCGGGTGAAGGAATACAGATAAACTTCACCGTCATGATTCTGGCCCTCTTCGTCAAGAGGAAGAAGCGCAATATATTCCTTTGCATCTACCGGGAAAATGGTAAGGATGGCGCATTCTACCTCAGTATCATCCTCCATGGTAAGAGTAATGGTGCTGTGCTGGTTTGCGTCAGTGCTGCATCCACCGCATGTGGAACAGTCGGAACCGCCGCAGGATGAGCTGCTTCCGCAGCTGCTGCAGGAGTTTGTCATATCTGAATCACTCATTAAAAATACCTCGCTTTATAAAAAATTTGTATTTATATGTTACCTGTGAAAAAGCATGTTCATGCTGTAAAACAAGGTAACACCGGGACTTCTTTAGCTTCATTTTCACTGGTAACGGTATGCCCGGACAATATTTAGATTGTACCAGAAAAATAGGGTTTTGTGAATAGGGAAATCTGTGTTATAATGAAGAAAGTGTTAGAATATATTGAATATTCACAGGCAATATCCTATGAGAGGTTTTGAGTGAATGAAGTTCACTGGAAACTTTGAAAAAATGGGCAAAATCATGTACAGAAGGATTTTGCGCATCATATAAATTTTACAGATTGGAGAACAACATGAAGCTTGTATCATGGAACGTAAATGGAATCCGTGCCTGTATTATCAAGGGCTTTGAAGAAAGCTTTGCGAAGCTGGACGCAGACATTTTCTGCCTTCAGGAGACCAAATGTCAGGAGAATCAGGTGAAGCTGGAGCTTCCAGGTTATTATCAATATTGGAATTACGCGAACCGCAAGGGATACTCCGGAACAGCGGTTTTTACGAAAAAAGAGCCGTTGTCCGTGACCTACGGACTTGGAATAGAGGAACACGATAAGGAAGGCCGTGTGATCACTGCAGAGATGGATGATTTTTATCTGGTTACTGTATATACGCCCAATTCCCAGTCTGAGCTTCGACGACTGGAATACCGCATGGAATGGGAAAGAGCTTTCCTGGCTTATCTTCTGAAGCTTCAGGAGAAAAAGCCTGTGATCTGCTGTGGAGACATGAATGTGGCACATCAGGAAATTGACCTGAAGAATCCTAAGACCAACCGGATGAACGCAGGCTTCACAGATGAAGAGAGAGCCTGCTTTACCAGAACTCTGGAAGCTGGATTTATTGACACATTCCGTTACTTTTATCCGGAGCTTGAGGGTGCCTACTCCTGGTGGTCTTACCGATTTAAGGCAAGAGAGAAGAATGCCGGATGGAGAATTGACTATTTCATCACCTCTCCGTCCCTGAAAGAGAATCTGGAGGATGCGAAGATTCACAGCGAGATAATGGGATCCGACCATTGTCCTGTAGAGCTGGATCTGAAATTTTAGACCATAGGGAGTTCTGTATGGCAGGATCTGGGGATAAACAGATAGCATCGGATGATTTTATTTCATAAGAAAGATTGCATTATGCAGATTCCCTTTGGGAAACGTGCTCTGTGTACAAAAATGGCTACAGACGAGACAGCAGACAAAGACAGGAGGGCTTATAAAGTGCCAATACCGGGAAATAAGAGCGTGGTTGTGACATACGGTTATCCTCTTTTACTTGGGGTAACCCAGATGGCAGATGGATATAATTTTGCAGTGGAAGCGGAAGAGGATTCCGAGGTTTACCTGCTCCTTTACAGGAAGAGGGGAAGAGAGCCCTTTTATGAGCTTCTTCTGGATGAAAAATATCGTACAGGACGGATTTTTTCTGTCTTTATGAAAAAATTAAATGTAACCAATCTGGAATACAATTTTAAGATAAACGGGGAAATCTATCTGGATCCCTGTGCCAGCAGAATCAGCGGAAGAGAGCACTTTGGGGCAGCGTGGGAGGAGGATCCTCACAAGGTGCGCTGCGGCTTCTGGTCAGGCAATGGTTATGACTGGAGGGATGAGAAAGCACCGGAAACAGACTTTGGAGATATGATCCTTTATAAAGTACATGTCCGTGGATATACCAGGCAGGCTAAGCTGCCGGCAGGCCTCCGGGGCACTTTTTCTGGTCTGGTACAGATGATCCCATACTGGCAGGAGCTTGGCATTAATACAGTAGAGCTTATGCCGGCCTATGAATTTATGGAGGTGGTTCCGCCAAAGGAGCCAGACGGTCTGGTTTCTCAGAAGGGGAAAAAAGACGAGGTAAATTACTGGGGATATGGAAATGGTCTTTATTTCGCGCCAAAGAGTGCTTATTGCGCTACCCGGGATCCACACAGGGAATTTTGTGACATGATCAGGGCTTTTCACAAAGCTGGGATTGGCTGTATCATGGAAATGTATTTTCCGGCAGAAGTTAATCCTTTAATGGCACTTCGTGCAGTGCAGTTCTGGAAACAGAATTATCATGTGGACGGCTTTCATATTCTGGGAGAAGGGGCACCTCTTAACCTGATCATGAAGGACGGCCTGCTTGCAGGAACGAAGATCATGGCAGAAGGAATGGATACGGCTGCTCTTTATAAGAACCGCAGACCAGGAAAGCGCTGTTTTGCGGAATATAATCTGGGATTTTTGCAGGATATGCGCAGATTCCTGAAAAGCGATGAGGATATGGTTCCGGCTGTGCAGTACCGCATCCGTCATAACCCGGATGACCATGGAGTGATCAATTATATCACCTGCCAGGACGGTTTTACTTTAAATGACCTTGTTTCCTACAATTATAAGCACAATGAGGCAAATGGCGAAGGCAATAACGACGGCTGCAGCTATAATTATTCCTGGAATTGCGGCATTGAGGGACCAAGCCGGAAGCAGTGGATCCGTCAGATGAGGGAGCGCCAGATGCGTGCTGCTTTTGCCATGCTGCTGTTTTCCCAGGGAGTACCCATGATCTATGGCGGTGATGAGATCGGCAATTCCCAGGAGGGAAATAACAATGCTTACTGTCAGGATAATTCCATTGGCTGGATTGACTGGCGGGGACTGCGGCGAAATGCCAGTATGCTCGCCTTTGTAAAAAAGGCAGTTGCACTTCGGAAGGCTCATCCTGTCCTTCATATGAGTGAGAGCATGAAAGAGGCAGATTACCTTGGCAAGGGATTTCCGGATATGTCTTTTCATGGGGAACGTGCATGGTTCTGCAACATGGAAAATACCAGCCGCATGATCGGCATGATGCTGTGCGGGGCATACGCAAAGCTGCCGGACGGAAGTGAGGATGATTTCCTTTATACAGGCTATAATTTTCACTGGGAAACCAGGAATATTGCCCTTCCCAATCTGCCAGAGGGGATGGAGTGGAAGAAAGTGATGGATACCGGAGATCTGACCTGTGACGGATTTTATGGGGAAAATGGCCAGGTTTATGAAAGAGCCGTGGAGGTGGGACCGCGTACAGTGGTTGTACTTCAGGGTGTGAAGAAACCGGAGCCTGAAAGAAAGCATACTGGCAAAGGAAAAAAGAATGAAAAACTGCCAGTCGCAAAAGCGAAGAAAACTGCAGCTTCAGACAATACTGTGACAGAAGCTGAGAATAAGGAAAGGAGGTCCGGTGACAATGCATCCATGGCTTCACTTTAAAACGATCACAAAGCATAAGCTGATGGTCATGCACTATTGCTTCCGAATCGGACTTTACAAGCAGGGGCTTCTCCATGACCTTTCCAAATATACTCCATCGGAATTTCTGGTGGGTTGCAAATATTATCAGGGGAACAGAAGTCCAAATAACGCAGAACGTGAGGATACTGGCGTATCTACCGCCTGGCTCCATCATAAAGGGCGCAATAAGCATCATTATGAGCATTGGGTGGATTATTCCATAAATGATCCGGAGCATGTGATCATGGGGGCGAAAATGCCTCGCAGATATGTGGCAGAGATGGTGATGGACAGGATCAGTGCCTCCAGGACTTACCTTGGGGACGCATACGACAATCACAAGCCGCTGGAATATTTTCTGAAAAGCAAGCCGAAGCTGTGGTTTGTACATCCCCAGACCAAAAAAGAGCTAGAGGGGCTGCTTCGGATCCTCAATGACAAGGGGGAAGAAAAGGCTTTGTGGTATATTAAACATGTTTATCTGAAAGGGAAAGAGAAGTAGTTTCATATTCTGTGTTTATAAAACGCATACTTTCAAAAAAATATATAATATCACTTGCACTTTCATACTCTTCTGTGGTAAAGTATGAAATATGTTATTTTGCTGTCCGGATGATTTGGGGACAGCAGATTTTATAACAGAGGAGGAGAAAAAATTGAGTGGTACAACAGTGATAATTCTGATTGCTTTTGTGTTTTACCTTGCCATGATGATCGTCATCGGCGCGGTTTACATGAAAAAGACCTCCAGCTCAGAGGATTATTTCCTTGGAGGACGAGGACTGAACGGATGGGTGGCAGCCCTTTCAGCACAGGCTTCTGATATGAGCGGATGGCTTCTGATGGGTCTTCCTGGAGCCATTTATTCTTTTGGATCCGGACAGATCTGGATCGCGGTAGGACTTTTTATCGGAACTGTTCTCAACTGGGTTTGTATTTCCGGAAGACTTCGTAAATACACCATCGCAGCAAACAATTCCATGACTATCCCGGCATTTTTCGAGAACCGCTACCGTGATAAGAAAAAGATCCTGCTTCTGATCTCATCAGTGGTAATCGTAATCTTTTTCCTGGTGTATACAGCTTCTGCGCTGGCAGCAGGCGGTAAGCTGTTCAATACCGTATTTGGACTTGATTATCACATAGCACTTGCCATTGGAGCTGCAGTTATTCTTTGCTACACCTTCATGGGCGGCTTTATGGCGGTCTGTGTAACAGACTTTGTACAGGGAACCCTGATGCTTATCGGATTGCTTGTAGTTCCGTTGGTGGCATATTTCCTGCTTCCAGGCAATCTTACAGACCTGATTTCCCAGAGCGGCGTGACCGGCGGTGCAGGTGCTTATCTGAACCCGTTTATGAATGGAGACAGACCATATACCTTTATAGAGATCTTTTCCCAGCTGGCATGGGGCTTTGGATACTGTGGAATGCCCCACGTACTGGTAAGATTTATGGCAGTTAAGAACGAGAAGGAACTGAAGAAATCCTGGGTGATTGCCATTGTATGGGATCTTCTTTCCCTGACAGCTGCATTTGCAATCGCTGTGATCGGAAGAGCTTATCTGCTTCCTGTTATTCTTGGGGAGAACGGAGCCGCTTCTTCTGAGAGCGTATTTATTGAGATGATCCGCAAGGTGTTTACCTCAGAGCTTGCGCTTCCCTTTATCGGTGGACTGTTCCTCTGCGGAATCCTTGCAGCGATCATGTCCACAGCGGATTCCCAGCTTCTGGTAACTGCTTCTGCAGTATCTGAGGATCTGTATCACAGCTTTATCAAGAAGGATGCTGACACAGAGGAAATTCTGAAAGTAAGCCGCATCACGGTTATTGTGATCGCAGTGATCGCATTTGTCATTGCATGGAATCCGGACAGCAGTATTATGGGACTGGTTTCCAATGCATGGGCAGGACTTGGTTCCGCATTTGGACCGATCGTGGTAATGTCCCTGTTCTGGAGAAGAACCAATCTTCCGGGTGCCATTGCAGGTATGGTGACTGGCGGACTTACCGTTATTATCTGGGACTATATTCCGTTAGTTGGAGGACAGACACTGGGAACCTATACAGGACTTTATTCCCTGGCAGTTGGTTTCCTGCTCAGTCTGGTGATGATCGTGATCGTCAGCCTTGTTACGAAGGCTCCGTCCAAAGAAATCACAGATGAGTTTGACAGAGTTGCTGCGAAATAATGCGGTTGCATGATCGTTGTCCATCGTGAAGTGTGTTACAGGTTACGATGCGACCATTAAGAAAGTTTTATAAAAAAGGTAGTCCTTACATGGAAAGGGCTACCTTTTTTTCTGAAAATTTGTTATAATAATAACATCTTTATCCGGGAATGAAAGACATTGTATATCAGTGTCTGGCAGAAAACGGACGTAATATATCTGCATTCCCATAATAGAAAGGGGCAACACAAGATGAAGAAATATGATTATTTAATTGTAGGAGCCGGACTTTTTGGAGCTGTATTTGCTCACGAAGCTACTAAGAAGGGCAAGACCTGCCTGGTGATCGACAAGCGTGATCATATCGGCGGTAATATTTACACAGAGGAAGTAGAAGGCATCCAGGTCCACAAGTATGGTGCACATATTTTCCATACCTCTAAGAAGGAAATCTGGGATTATGTGAACCAGTTTACAGAGTTTAACCACTTTGTAAATTCACCTATTGCGGTGTATAAGGATGAACTGTATAACCTTCCGTTTAATATGAATACATTCCATCAGCTCTGGGGAGTTCGGACTCCGGCAGAGGCGAAGGCGAAGATTCAGGAGCAGATCAGCCGTATGCACATCACACACCCGAAGAACCTGGAAGAGCAGGCACTGGCGCTGGTGGGACAGGATGTGTACGAGAAGCTGGTAGAGGGCTATACCCGCAAGCAGTGGGGAAGAGAGTGTAAGGAACTTCCGTCCTTTATTATCAAGAGACTTCCTCTTCGTTATACCTATGATAATAACTATTTTAAGGATCCCTATCAGGGTATTCCGAAGGGCGGCTATACCCGTATTATCAAGAAGCTTCTGGAGGGTGTCCAGGTTTGCCTGAAGACGGATTTCTTTGCAAATAGAGAAGAGCTCACTGCACAGGCAGATAAGATCCTTTTTACCGGTATGATCGATGAATTTTATGATTACTGCTATGGTGAGCTGGAGTACCGTTCCCTGCGTTTTGAGACAGAAGTGCTTGATATGGGGAACTATCAGGGAAATGCGGTTGTGAACTATACCGATTATGAGGTGCCATATACCCGTATTATTGAGCATAAGCACTTCGAGTTTGGGACACAGCCGAAGACTGTTATCACAAGAGAATATCCGGCAGCATGGGAGAAGGGAAAAGAGCCATATTATCCCATTAATGATCCGAAGAATGACGAGCTCTTTGACAAGTATGAGCGTCGTGCATTAGAAGAGAAGAATGTACTCTTTGGCGGACGACTGGGCATGTACCGCTATATGGATATGGATAAAGTAATCGAGGAAGCTCTTAATATGGCTGAGACCGAGCTGACCTACGAAGAAGTATAAAGGAGAATACTATGGATACCCCGACTATTACACAATACTACAGAGAATCGGACCCGGCCAGACGTCTGGCACTTTTGAATATGTCCATTGAGGCAGGAGAGGAGCCAGAGCTGAATCAGATCCGCAGGGAGCTTTGGGACATCCGTTATCAGGATCCGTCTGAGCTTGGCGGTGATACCCGTGCAGATGGTTTTATCGCACTGTGGATGCTGATGGAGTTTAATAAAGACAGCGGCAAGCGCTTTATGGGAGTCCGCGGCGGACGTAAGGAGATCATGAAACAGCTGAATAAAATGAAATTCCAGGAAATCTGCGCCAAGGGTAAGGATTATGAAGAGCTTCTTTACAGAGAGTGCTGCCATATGGTGAAGACTTATATGGAGCTTAGTGAGTCGGATAAGGCTTATAACAGCACACTGTTTGGGATTATGAAAATGAGCAGTGAGCGCGCCAAGGACAAGCTGAAAGCGGATATTTATGATACTGCCGTGGTGCTTCCGCAGACATTGAAGATGGAAGAAGAGCTTGGAATCGTCACCCGCGCTGCCCGGGAAATGTACGAACTGCATTTTCCAGGAGAGGGAAGCCTGGGAGCAGACAGATAACATGCCAGGCAAAAAAAGCCTGACATGTATAAAAGATATAAAATTATAAAGTTCTTAGTACCGCAGCAATCTCCGAATCTGGAGCTGGCTGCGGTATTTATTATGCAGCTCCAGCCCCAGTGCCTTCTCACATGCATCCAGAATCATATCATAATAGGTAAACTGATAAATATTTCCTGCAATCTGCACACAATTATACCGCTGCAAAGAAGTCCCAATCTGTTCCATGGAAAACTGGAAATCAAGCTTCGCCTGCAGCATACGCATTAAAGTAAAGGACACAAACCCAATCACAAAATGGGCATTGATCTTATCCGGTGTCCAGATGAAGGTAGCAGAGGAGTCATACTGGCTTTTGGAATCAAGGAAAATTTTCTCCATATGGCGAAGTCCGCTGAAAAGACGATAAGGGGCAAGGTTATCTACCTCCAGATTATCAGTAGCAATGGCAGTATATCCGTCCAGCTTCAGTCCGGTACGCCTTCCGGAAGACTCCCTGGCAAGGCGCTGTTGTCTGGCCTGAAGCTCATGGTAATATACAAATTGTTTTTCCCTATCCTCAAAAATTCGCTCTTTATAAAGAAGAGGGATGGTTTGATGCTTTTCATTCAGAATTTTCATTTCCTGATAACCATCCTTCAGAACCCAATCCTTAAATTCTGCATTCGCAGTATGTACAGGCAGACCATAAATATATCCGTCTGCCGGTACTCCATTGCAAATAAAAGGCTCCTCCTCCGGACGTGCAGGTGCAGTATTATAAAAACGGGTTCTGGGATTTTCTCTCTTTAATTGCTTTACGGCATTAAAAACAGACTGGTTCAACACAGTACCACTGGTAGACAGGTCATATGCAATGGGAATTCCATTTCTGTCCGTGAGAAGATCCAGGTGAAGGGTGGAATCTGTACGTCTGGCATTGGGCTGCGTGTCAGAGGGCATGCTTCCAGGAATGGAAAAATTATAGCTGGTGTGATCCAAAAATGCAGAAGTAGTATCTCTGGAAAGGATACTGCCGGAATGCTCATAAATCCACTTCTGCAGATCTTTTTGCAGTTTCACAATAACATGAAAGGCAGAATCCAGGTCTTCGTCTGAGATGCTTCCGGATTCTTCGAAGTAGAGTCCTTTTTCAATAGCTTCATTCCAGGTACAATTCGGGTAAAGAGCACGGGAAATGACCATATATCGGAAAAGCTCTTCTATATTATACGAAAGAGATAGATTCCAGGTCCTGGTACGCCAGAAAATGTCCAGCTGAAGCTCCTTATAAAGGTATTTCAGAATGCCGTAGCCTACATTTTTCAGAGAGTGTTCTCCCGGAGAGAGAGCAGTAGTAAGGTCAACATATACCACAGAGTTCTTTTTGGCTTCTCGTTCCTGGTTCATATCAGCGACAACCTTCTCGAAATGGCTGATGGGATCCGGGTAATCCTTCTTTAAATCTTCCAGATATCCCAACCCCATAATGGTCTTCTGACGAGTGGCTTTCTTCTCTTTATCATAGTAGGATTCGGTGATGGCAAGGTAAGTTCCCTTTGCCTTAGGGGTCTTTTTGAGAAACATAGGGGGTCCTCCTGTATGCTTTATCATTTGAAAATGAAGATGGTGCGTAGTCCTTGTTTGCCAATTGCATAAGTGCATTGGTTTTCTGGCATTTATTATAGCACGAGAAAGGATGTACATCAAGATACACCATGAGAAAATACGAAAATCGGAGCGAATATAGTTTAGAAAACAGGGCGTGAAATTGTGCAAAATGATGAAATTCAAACAGGGGAAAATGGAGTAAACATGTAGTTTTTTGTCCTGTGAAAACAGAAAAAATAAGAAATTGTGTGTTTTTTTCAATAAAAAGTCAAAAATAGCGACAGTACACTAAAATACACACTATAAAAATACGAAAAAAAGACCGATTCGTGCCCGGTTTCTTAGTGAAACAGCAGAAAACAGGGATTTTTCAGGTGATCATAAATTATTGCTCCTTTAAAATCAGTGTGATATGATGATGAAAATGGGTTTGGGGCTGGTTCTGCCTGCAAAACCACACTGAAAAAAGGAAAACCCAATCTTAAAAAGGAGGCTGTAACATGAAAAAGAATTCAAGGCTGAAATCGTTTTTTGCCATACTTCTGGCGGTATCTATGATATTCCAGCAGTCTAGTCTGACTGTTCTGGCAACGGACGATACCTACGTTGAGGACGCTGCGGCAACGCCGACTCCGTCTGAAAGCGAAGCAGAAGCATACGCAACGGAGGGAGCGGAACCGGTTGCTGAGAAACAGGAAGAACCTCAGCAAGTGCAGGAAACTCCTGCTGCGGAACAAGCTCAGGAGCCAACGGAAGCACCTGCCGAGCAGCCAACAGAAGCGCCAGCAGAGCAGCCAACGGAAGCACCAGCCGAGCAGCCAACAGAGGCGCCTGCAGCAGCTCCGACAGAAACACCTGCAACAGAGCCCACAGCGGCACCAGCAGCAGAAGTGACGGAAGCTCCTGCAGCACCGGAAGCTACAGCAACACCAGCTGCCGAGGCAACTGCAACTCCTACACCGGAAGTCAGCGCGTCCCCAAGTGAGACACCGACTCCGGCTCCGACAGAAACACCGAAGACTTCTTTCAGATATGAAGACAGTCGTGTAGTGATTACAGCAACAGCTCCGGAAGATGCAAACCTTCCACAGGATGCAGAAATCAAAGCTGACTATATTGCACCTGGCACTGATCGCTACAATGCGGCAGTAGCAGCATTCAACAGCCAGCTGAGCAGCCAGTTGGGACTGGACGCTGAGAATACGGAAGCTGAGTACGTACTTTACGATGTATATTTTCTGACCGCCGACGGAAGCCGAATCGAGCCGGAAAGCGGAAATGTAAAAGTAGATATGAGCTTCAAAGAGATTCAGAAAAGCACCGTTGACGGTGACGTCGTAAATAAAGATGTTGTACATCTGGACAATGAAGGTCAGGCAGAGGTTGTAACCGAGTACGTAAACACAAACGCAGACGGAGAGATCACCTCTATGGGTTTTACGCAGGATAGTTTTTCAATTGTGGGTGGCGTGACGACAGTACAAAATGTGGCGGTACAAACTGGAAGTAGTAAATTGTCCGATTTTATAACAGGAATGACAATTAAAGTCGATGGAAAAGAAATTTCATCAAATGATAAAATCAGTCCTTCTGCGAGATATGACTTTACTATTTCATTTGCCGAAACTTCAGAGCTTGTTAATCAGGGAAAACACATTCAGAAAAATATGACTTTTTCTATGCCTAACAATTTGACAAATTGGCCGGAAAGTGGAAAATTATATGCGGATGATAATAAGACTGTTGTTGGAGATTATACTATTAATGATGCGGGAGATGTTTCAGTTGTTTTTACAGATGAGTTTATGCAGCAGGCTGATAAAGGCCTTGTAAAGGGGAATTTCACGTTTTCAGCAGAAATAAAAAATACGGTTACGGACGAAGTAGTAAAAATAACTGTACCAGGAACCACAATTGAAAAAGAGATTCATGTTAATAGAGATGTAAACCTTTATACAGAAAAAAGTGCATCATATGATGAAAAAACTGGAGAAATAACATATACAATTATAACTAAAGCAGAAAATGGAAATGCAACTGACGTTAAAATTATTGATAAGCTGGGAAGTGACTTGGAGCTTGTGAAAGATTCACAAGGAAATGAGTATACACTTACCGTTGATGGCGGAACACCAACGCCGGGAAAGTTTGCTGTAACAGGAAATGGTTATGAAGTAACAGTAGGTGAATTGCTTAAAGATAAAACAGCTACGTTAGTTTATAAGGCAAGATTTAAAGATGGTGTATTAGAGAAGATAAGAAATGGGGAAAGTTATTCTACTAATAATGGCGTAGTTGTAAAAGGTAAAAATGGCAGCAAAGATATCATCAGCAATGAGCCATCAGTTGATATTGGAAATAATTTCAAAAATAATCAGTGGTTTAAGAAGGATAATGCTAAATTAGTTACAGAAGGTGGTAAGACATACTTAGAGTGGTCTTTCGTATACAATGTTGATGGAAAACAACCTGTTAAAGGAAACACGGTAACAGATACTTTACAGGATAACGAGTATACGAAATTTAAGAAGGGAGATGTGATTCATGTTAAACGATCTGATGGTGTTGAGTTTGATATTACTGTACCAGCAGATGGAAATACATGGTCATATACGATCGGAAAAAATTCAGGAGATAATTATACTGACGATAGTTTGATTTACAAATATACTTTTTCATATAAGACTCTGGTTGATGAGGCAAAATTAGATAGTCTTATTGGTTCAGTTAGCGTAAAAAATGATGTTGATGATGGCAACCGTAATCATCCGGGAGCATCTGGATCAGGTCCATTAACAGGTAAAGTTCCTAATCCCGAAAAGACATTTCTTTCTGGAACACAAGATAAAATGAAATGGAGAGTTACTATTCATGTTCCGGCAGGTGGTATGAAATTTTTTATTAAGGATACTGTAAGACAAGAGTCAGATAATGAGGATGCTGATGGTTGGAATAAATGGGGGTGGATTGATACATCATCAATAACTGTCACTGATCCAGGAAAAAAGATTAGTAAAGATAATGTAAAATATGGACAAAATGTAGAAGGTGGAAAATTATGTAATTATTTATTCTTTTTATCAAAGGATTCTTCTGGAAGTGATGTGGAAACTAATAAAACATATTCGGAAATTGAGGGAATCGGAGAAGCGAGAGATATTATATTAGAATATGAAACCTTCAACAAATATCAGAATGCTACTGGGGATGTGGCTTATAAACCTGGTGTTTTAGTAAGAAATACGGCATCTGGAAATGGCTGGGAAGTCTTTGCAGATGGATATGTTCCGGGAAAATTGCAGGTTGCAAAGGAAAATGTAAGTTCCTATTTTACAGGATATGGTGCAGACGATAAAAAATGGAGCACAGAAGGAAACAAGATATGTTATTGTATCACAATTGACAAGAAGCGTATTGGCTTAGGCACCGAAGATGTTATTATAACTGATACACATAGCTCTTCGTTGTCATATGTTTTGGGTAGTGCAAAACTCATGTGGGCACAAAATGAGTATAAGGGTGATAGTAATGCTAGTGGTTCTGATGAGGCAGGTTGGATGGCAGATCCTACGATAGAAGAAAATGGTAAGACTGTTCTAAAACTTAATCTTGGAAAATTAACAAGAACATATGAAGGTAAAAATTGTGTTTACAAGTTGTATTATCAGATGGCAGTAGATGAGTCATTAGTAACATCTAGCGATGGACAAGTATTGAGTAATAGCGTATCAGTAAAGGCTGATGGTAAAGAGGTAGCAGGAGAAGCTAGTTGCGATTATACTTATAAAAAAACATTATTTACTAAAGAAGAGGATTCAAACTCAAAACCTAATGCATCAAATGGATATCAGGCTGGTTTTAAGATTACCATACAATATACTGATAGTTATAAAAACTCAGATGGATATTTAGAAATTGATGATGATTGTACAAATCTTAAGATTGATTATAGTACATTTGGTGTAAAACAAGGGGAAACAACGCTTACAGCTAATACAGATTATATTGTGGCACCAACGTCGACTGGAATGAAGATTCTGGTTTTAAAACCTGTAGAGGGTGCTACATATGTAATTGAATATAAGGCGACAGTAATCGGAAGTATTGGCAGTAAAATTGACTATGGTAATACGGCATTTATAAATGGAAGGGATGAGTATTACAGCAAAGTTAGTAATAATGTAGAAAAAAAGCAAAATTCAAGTGGAAATGTTGAAGTCAGCAGTCTTAAACTTTTGTTGTACAAATACGATGAAGAAAATGCATCAAGGGGATTAGAGAATGCGGTCTTTGAATTGCAGGATTCAAGTGGAAAAGTTTTAAAGCAAGGCATTACAACAAAATCTAATGGTGAAACAGATACAATTCAATTATCTAAACAGTTAGATAAAACAGTATTTGATTTATATGTAAAATATAAGTTAGTGGAGACTACTGCACCTAGTGGTTATAAAACAGGAAGTCCTATTGAATTTTATTTTACTGATTATAGTAAATCAGCAGATGAGCTAGCAATAATGGGGCTTCAGGACGCAATTGCTGTTTTCAGTAATTCAACTGTGGTTGGAATGATTGAAATTAGTAATAAGAAAGCTGAAGATGTAGAGGGAAGCGCAGAACTGGAGATCCAGAAGGCAGCTAAAGAAAACTGGACAGGGGAAATCCCGAATTACTTTAAATTCAAGCTGGAAGCGCTGACT
>OBLO01000215.1_pt1 | contig 62698 bp, 54 predicted proteins | sample 1519401 | NCBI WGS metagenome assembly OBLO01 (sample SAMEA2602897, study PRJEB22501) | metagenome | reverse complement strand
TGTGGGGGTTGGTCGCCCCACTTTGGTGGGCGTCTTTTTAACCTTCGGCGCCGCTCGTGGGGAGGGTGGGTGTGTTGTGGCGGGTGCGGCGCCATCGAGAGCGGGGGGCACCGCCGCCGCGCCCCCCCGGGCCAAACCACGGGCCGACCCCTCGGTGGCAGGGGTCGCCGCGGCGGCGCCCCGGTTGTTTGCGGCGGGGTTCATAACAACCGCCATTCTGACGCCAATTCTTACGTCGTGGGTCGCGAAAAGGCAGTCTCGTCAGACCGTGCAGGAGAAGAAAGCATGAAAATGATCGTTATCGCCGATGACTTTACGGGCTCTAACGATACCGGCGTACAGTTGGCGAAAAAAGGGGCGCGTACCGAAGTAATGCTGACCCCAGCGCAGAAACCGTCGCGCCGCGCCGATGTTCTGGTCATCAATACGGAAAGCCGGGCGATGCCGGCAACGCAGGCCGCCGCGGCTGTACAACAAGCGTTAGCGCCATGGTGTGAGGGCGAAGCAACACCGCTGGTATACAAAAAAATAGACTCAACATTTCGTGGCAATGTGGGGGCTGAAGTCACTGCCGCCATGCGTACAGCCGGTCGGACGCTGGCCGTGATTGCGGCGGCAATTCCTGCTGCCGGGCGCACTACGCAGGATGGTTTGTGCCTGGTCCATGGTGTGCCGCTGCTGGAAACGGAATTCGCCAGCGATCCAAAAACGCCTATTCACTCTTCGCGTATTGCTGAACTGGTCGCACTGCAAAGCGATGTCCCTGTACATGAGGTGTCGCTGGTGGATGTGCGTCGGGGAAGTTTGAGTGCGCTGCTGGGTGCTTTTGCAAAAGCCGGCGAATGTATGGTGGTGGTGGATGCCATGGAAGAGCGAGATCTCGCGCTCATTGCACAGGCGGTTTGTGAGCAAAAACAGATGCCGCTGCTCGTAGGGGCGGCAGGGCTGGCCAATGCGCTACCGGCCGCAACGTTTATGCAAGAAAAGCAGGAATTACCGGTGTTGGTTGTGGCTGGCTCAATGAGTGAGGCAACGCGACGTCAGGTGGAAAAAGCAGTATGTCAGGGCCGGGCAAAAGTCGTTGATATCGATGCCGCGCGGTTGGTTGCACCGTCATTTGCACAGGAAATGGACTCAGTTATTGAACAGGCTTGCGCTCAACTGAGCCAGCAGCAGCACACGATCTTACGCACCAGTCGATGTGCAGAAGACCGGGACATGATCGACACGCTGTGTTTCAACGTGGGGATGAGCCGCCAGCAGTTGGGAGAACTGCTGAGCCAGCGTCTAGGGGAGATAACGCTGCGCATTATTGAACAAGCACGTATCGGCGGTTTGTTCCTGACCGGAGGCGATATTGCCACGGCGGTCGCCAGTGCGTTGGGTGCTGAAGGGTATCGCATCCACAGTGAGGTCGCCCCCTGTATTCCGTGCGGAACGTTTGTGAATAGCGAGATTGACGACTTGCCGGTTATTACCAAAGCGGGTGGATTCGGTTCTGATACGACCCTTTGCGATGCGCTGTATTTTATTGAGGAGATGTACCGTGGTAACTAAAACAATTGCGATTACGATGGGAGATCCGGCGGGGATTGGTCCGGAAATTATTGTTAAAGCGCTACGCGAAGATGAACTTAATGGTGCACCGCTGGTGGTGGTCGGGTGCCTAAAAACGCTGCAGCGGTTACAGGCTCAGGGGCTGGCTGACGGAGTAACATTTCGCGCTATTGAACAGGTCGCCGATGCCAGATTCACGCCAGATACGATTCATGTGATTGATGAACCGCTGGCGCAGCCTGACGAACTGGTCCCTGGTACAGTGCAGGCACAGGCGGGAGATCTGGCCTATCGCTGTGTGAAGCGGGCGACTGAACTGGCGATGAAGGGGGATGTACATGCCATCGCGACCGCGCCGTTGAACAAAGAAGCGCTGCATCTCGGCGGACACAATTATCCTGGACATACCGAACTGCTGGCAACGCTAACCGAAAGCCGTGACTATGCGATGGTGCTGTACACCGATAAGCTGAAAGTTATCCATGTTTCGACGCATATCGCACTGCGCAAATTCCTTGATACGCTCAATGGGCAACGTGTCGAAACGGTGATTAGTATCGCGGATACCTTCCTGAAGCGCGTAGGCTTTGCACACCCGCGTATTGCCGTTGCGGGGGTGAATCCACATGCCGGAGAGAATGGCCTGTTTGGCGATGAGGAAATTCGTATTGTCGGACCCGCGATTGAGAATATGAAAGCGAAGGGGATGGATGTTTACGGTCCGTGCCCGCCGGATACCGTGTTTTTACAGGCTTATGAAGGTCAGTATGACATGGTGGTGGCGATGTACCACGATCAGGGGCATATCCCGCTGAAATTGCTGGGTTTCTATGATGGTGTAAATATCACAGCAGGTTTACCGTTTATTCGTACCTCTGCCGATCACGGTACGGCATTTGATATCGCCTGGACGGGAAAAGCAAAATCTGAGAGCATGGCCGTATCGATCAAACTGGCAATGCAACTGGCGTAATTTACTGTTATGAAAGGGCAACACCGTCTGGATAAGATTGTGGCGTATTTGAAAAATCATACGCTGGTTACCGTGGAACAGTTGGTTGACGCGGTTGACGCCTCTCCAGCAACGATCAGGCGCGATCTCATCAAGCTGGATGAACAGGGTGTGATCAGCCGCAGCCACGGCGGTGTTGCGTTACGACGCTTTGAAGCGGCGCAGCCAACCACAAACGAAAAGCAACTGCGATCGCCTGCTGAGAAACGGGCGATTGCGCGTTTTGCCGCCTCAATGGTGCGTGCGGGCGATGCCGTGGTGCTTGATGCCGGTACCACAATGCTGGAGCTGGCAAAATGTCTGACGCATTTGCCGCTGCGAGTGATTACCGTTGATCTGCACATTGCCCTGTTTTTGTCAGAATTCCGTCAGATAGAGGTGACGATCGTCGGTGGACGCATCGATGACAGCAGCCAGTCCTGTATTGGTGAGTTTGGCCGGAAAATGTTGCGCAGCGTCTATCCTGATATTGCTTTTATGAGCTGTAACACCTGGAGTATGGAAAAGGGTGTAACCACGCCAACGGAAGACAAAGCGGGATTAAAGCAGGAAATTATTGCGAATGCCCAACGTAAGGTATTGCTGGCGGATAGCAGTAAGTACGGCGCACATTCATTATTTAACGTCGCGCCGCTTAGTTGCTTTACCGATGTTGTTACCGATGTGAATCTACCGCCAAACGCGCAGACTGAATTAAAAGCGCAATCCGTTGCCCTGACGCTGGTACAGCCAGAGTAACGGCACTCTCAACACTTATTGCGCCGGAGGTTATTTAACGTAGGCCAACAGGCTCAGGGAGTCACGCGCCAGCGCTTTGCATTTCTTTGCTGTAGGGATGCCGATACCGCTGAGATCGCGGTAGCTGTCTTCACCCAGCGCTTTCATATTGAAGGTGTCGTAATTACTCAGGTCCCACTGGTTTTGCTGGGCAAAAAAGACCAGTGCGCGACGAATCTGCCCATTAGGCAAATTCTGGTATCCACAGTCATTTTTCAGAAAAACAAAAACTGCCGTTAAATCGGCCATATCTTCGGCTTCGGACTCGCTGAGCGCGTAGCTATTTGCGCATACGGCCATCAGGGTGCCGAACAAAACTGTTCTGAAAAACGTCTTCATTGCTTCTACCACTGCATCACGGAATTTAAACGTTAGCATACTGCGAGCGAAGCGACGACCTTTATTATTAGCCGTTCACTTGACCTTCCCGTAAGGGGAAGGCTTATGCTTAAAAGATAGCCTGCTTAAGCTGCTGAATATAAGGAAGTGATTATGCAACGTCGTGACTTTTTAAAGTACTCCGTGGCGCTGGGCGTCGCGTCAGCGTTACCTCTGTGGAGCCGGAGCGTATTTGCCGCAGACCGCCCTGCATTGCCCATTCCTGACCTGCTAACCGCGGATGCCTCAAACCGTATGCAATTGGTGGTGCAAGCCGGAAAATCGAGCTTTGCTGGTAAAACAGCGACGACCTGGGGATATAACGGCAATTTACTCGGACCTGCGGTCAAGCTGAACAAAGGGCAGTCGGTGACTGTGGATATCCATAACCAGCTTGCCGAAGAGACGACGTTGCACTGGCACGGTCTGGAAATCCCCGGTGAAGTCGACGGTGGGCCGCAAGGCATTATCCCGGCGGGCGGGAAACGTTCAGTGACCTTCACGCCGGATCAGCGCGCGGCAACCTGCTGGTTCCACCCGCATCAGCATGGAAAGACCGGCCGTCAGGTAGCGATGGGACTGGCCGGACTGGTGCTGATTGAAGATGAAGAGATTCGCAAGCTGATGCTGCCTAAGCAGTGGGGCATTGATGATGTGCCGGTGATTATTCAGGACAAACAGTTCTCTGCTGATGGGCAGGTTGATTATCAACTGGACATCATGACCGCCGCAGTCGGCTGGTTTGGCGATACGCTGCTGACCAACGGGGCGATTTATCCTCAGCATGCCGCACCGCGTGGCTGGTTGCGTCTACGCCTGTTGAATGGTTGTAACGCACGCTCATTGAACATTGCGGCCAGCGACAATCGTCCTTTGTACGTCATTGCCAGCGACGGCGGACTGTTGGCGGAGCCGGTAAAAGTGACCGAGCTTCCTATGCTGATGGGCGAGCGCTTTGAAGTGCTGGTGGATGTCAGTGACGGCAAAGCTTTTGATCTGGTCACTCTACCAGTCAGCCAGATGGGGATGGCGATTGCGCCATTCGATAAGCCGCACCCGGTGATGCGCGTTCAACCGTTGCTGATTACCGCTTCCGGCACGCTGCCAGATTCGCTGACATCCATGCCATCGCTGCCATCACTGGAAGGTCTGACGGTGCGCAAGCTGCAGCTGTCGATGGATCCGATGCTCGATATGATGGGCATGCAAATGCTGATGAAGAAATACGGCGGTCAGGCCATGGCGGGTATGGATCATGGGAAGATGATGGGCCATATGAATAATGACAATATGGGCCACGGCAATATGAATCATGGCAATATGAACCACGGTGAGATGGGGAATATGCAGCATGGCGACATGGGCAACATGAAGCATGGATCATTCGACTTCCATAATGCCAACCGGATTAATGGTCAGGCATTTGATATGAATAAACCGATGTTTGCCGCGGCGAAAGGTCAGCACGAACGCTGGGTGATTTCCGGGCAGGGCGACATGATGCTGCACCCGTTCCACATTCACGGCACGCAGTTCCGCATTCTGTCTGAGAATGGCAAAGCGCCTGCCGCACACCGCGCGGGATGGAAGGACACTGTGCGGGTAGAAGGCGGCGTGAGCGAGGTTTTGGTGAAGTTTGACCACGACGCGCCAAAAGAGCATGCCTATATGGCGCACTGCCATCTGTTAGAGCATGAAGATACCGGGATGATGCTCGGCTTCACCGTCTAAAATATTACGCTGAGCTTATCCGGCCTGCAGAAATCTCTCGTAGGCCGGATAAGACACAGTCTCTTTACAGCGTTTCACCGCACGACTCCCTCCTCCTGCAAATTCTTCTATTGCACATAAAGTAATCGCCTTTGAAGCCGATAATCATTGGGTACCCAATGTGAGTTCAATGGATGAAATACTATGATTAAAAATGTGCGTGTTATTACCGGCATTCTTCTGGTTCTCGCCATTTTCTGTTTGCTACAGGTCGTGACAGGAAGCTTTTTTTATTCTGCGGTAAACAATGATCGCCATAATTTCCAGAACTCAGGCACCCTGAATGCCCAACAGGAAAATCTGAGTGATAGCGTCAATACGCTGATTAAAACCCGAGTAACGGTAACCCGCGTAGCAATTCGTTTCTTAAAGAATCAACGCGATCCGGCCTCACTGGCGGCCATTGATACTTTGCTAAAAACGGCGAGTGAGTCGATGAAGAAGGCTGAGGGATACTTCGCGCATTATCAGTCATTGCCGCAGGTGTCGGGGCAGAATCCGCAAATTGCATCTGAAATGGAAAAACAGTATCGGCAGATGCACGACGTGATGGCGTTATCGATAGAGTATCTGCGCGCGAATAACTATCAGGCCTATGGCGATCTTGATGCTCAGAAGGTGCAGGATGAAATGGAAGCCAGCTATGACCAGTGGCGTAACGAAAACAACGCGTTGCTCCAGCACGCGGCGGCGGAAAATCAGCACAGCTTTACCCGCATGCAATGGACGTTAGGGGCAATTGTCATCGCTGTGCTCATCGTTCTGGGCATGATCTGGAGTGGGTTGCAGCATATGCTGCTAAAACCCCTGGCGCAGATCATGGAGCATATCCGTATTATTACCCGTGGTGATCTGACCCATCAACTCGACGTCCAGGGACGTAATGAAATGGGACGTTTGGCGACGGGCTTAGATGAAATGCGACAGTCGCTGATTTCGACAGTCACGTCGGTGCGTAACAGCTCAGAAACGATTCATAGCGGCGCAACGGAAATCTCATCAGGTAACAACGATCTGTCTTCGCGTACTGAGCAGCAGGCTGCTTCACTTGAAGAGACTGCCGCCAGCATGGAACAGCTTACCGCGACCGTGAAGCAAAATACGGACAATGCGAAACAGGCGACTCAACTGGCTAAGAATGCGTCTGATACTGCCGCACGTGGTGGGCGGGTTGTTGATACTGTCGTGCACACGATGAGTGAAATTGCCGGTAGTTCACAGCAAATTGCGCAGATCACCAGCGTCATCGACAGTATTGCTTTCCAGACCAATATCCTGGCGCTCAACGCGGCAGTTGAGGCTGCCAGGGCAGGAGAGCAGGGACGCGGATTTGCTGTTGTGGCGGGGGAGGTCCGTACCCTGGCAAGCCGTAGCGCTCAGGCAGCCAAAGAGATCAAAGCGTTGATTGATAACTCAACCCACAGCGTGGGGATGGGATCTCAGCAGGTGTCGGACGCGGGTAAAACGATGAAAGAGATTGTCGCAGCGGTCACCCGCGTGACGGACATCATGGGGGAAATCGCCTCAGCCTCGGAGGAACAGAGTCGGGGGATTGAGCAGGTGAGCCTCGCGGTCTCGCAGATGGACAGTGTCACACAACAAAACGCCGCGCTGGTAGAAGAGTCTGCTGCCGCCGCCGCTTCGTTGGAACAACAAGCTGAACAGTTACGCCTGGCCGTGGCGGCATTTCGCATCACTCGCGATGCCTCCAACAGTGAGCATCGAAAACCACCTAAGGATACTCCACGATCGACCTCCGCGGGGAGTTCGCCACAAGACCCGCACTGGGAAACGTTTTAGCCACAGGCTGCCGTGCGCTCCTGGTTTTGATTAATAAGCGTACAAAAAACGACGCAAACGGGTTCTCCTGTGAACTATCAGAGGAACCCGCTCTCTTTACTGGTATACTTCATCAACTGAATTGTTTGTATGCTGTCGCAAGTTTTGTGGTTAGAGCGGGTCGCCGTCTGTCAGTCGGTGTATCAACGTAAGCGCTTTCTTTCGATCTGCATGATGTGTCAACTGATAAAAATCAGTGAGTTATAGGGTTTATGAAACATACTGTTGAAGTGATGATCCCGGAAGCGGAGATCAAAGCGCGTATTGCTGAACTGGGGCGCCAGATTAACGAACGTTACAAGGACAGCGGCAGCGATATGGTGCTGGTTGGTCTGTTACGTGGCTCATTTATGTTTATGGCGGATCTGTGCCGTGAAGTGCATGTCTCTCACGAAGTCGATTTCATGACGGCATCCAGCTACGGTAGCGGAATGTCTACCACGCGTGATGTTAAAATCTTGAAAGACCTGGATGAAGACATTCGTGGCAAGGACGTGCTGATTGTCGAAGACATCATCGACTCCGGCAATACGCTGTCCAAAGTGCGTGAAATTCTGAGCCTGCGTGAGCCGAAATCCCTGGCTATTTGTACGCTGCTGGACAAACCTTCTCGTCGTGAAGTGAATGTTCCGGTCGAGTTTATCGGCTTCTCAATTCCTGATGAGTTTGTGGTCGGTTACGGCATTGACTATGCCCAGCGTTATCGCCATCTGCCGTATGTTGGCAAAGTAGTGCTGCTGGACGAGTAATTGGCTGGAGCGCCTGATGGCGCGGGTTTGTAGGCCGGGTAAGGCGTCGCCGCCTCCCGGCAATGTCACATTATTTATGGTTGCTGTGTTTCTGACTCAGGTTAGACAACCCCTGGCGATAGCGCTGTTCCAGCGTTTCGCGGCTGGTGGCGGTGACGTCGAGATCGCGCAGCAGGCCATCATGAATACCGTAAGCCCAGCCGTGAATGGTAACTTTCTGACCGCGCTTCCAGGCTGAACGCATAATGGTTGAGTGGCCCAGGTTATAGACCTGTTCCATGACATTCAGTTCGCACAGGGTGTCCATACGACGTTCCTGCGGCATTTCGCCCAACAGTGAGCTGTGTTTGAACCAGATATCGCGGATGTGCAGTAACCAGTTATCAATCAGCCCCTGTTCTTTATTTTCAATCGCCGCCTGGACGCCGCCGCATCCATAGTGGCCGCATATAATAATATGTTCCACTTCCAGCACATCCACCGCATACTGAACCACTGAGAGACAGTTCAGGTCGGTGTGAATAACCAGATTGGCAACATTGCGGTGAACAAATAATTCGCCCGGTTCAAGACCGGTTAATCGTTCAGCGGGAACGCGGCTATCGGAACATCCAATCCATAGAAAACGCGGATTCTGGGCATGCGTCAGCGTTTCAAAAAATCCGGGATCTTCTTCTACCAGCATCTTTGACCATAGTGCATTGTTGCTGATGAGTGTATCTATGTCTTTCATGGAGTAGCACGACCCGAAGCCAGATAAATTCGATGGGCTAATATAGGGTAACTCCATCATTATTTAAACTATATATAAAATGTCAGAACGTAAGGTAAGTATAAAAACATGACCATTGCTCTGGAACTTCAACAACTTAAAAAAACTTACCCCGGTGGCGTTCAGGCGTTACGCGGGATAGATTTGCAAGTCGAAGCGGGTGATTTTTATGCGCTTTTGGGACCGAATGGCGCAGGAAAATCCACCACCATTGGAATAATCAGCTCGCTGGTGAATAAAACCTCCGGGCGGGTGAGTGTCTTCGGATACGATCTTGAAAAAGATACGGTTAACGCGAAACGCCAGCTTGGACTGGTACCGCAGGAGTTTAACTTTAACCCGTTTGAAACCGTGCAGCAGATCGTGGTCAACCAGGCGGGTTACTACGGTGTTGAGCATAAAGAAGCGGTCAAACGCAGCGAACTATATTTAAAGCAGCTCGATTTATGGGAAAAACGTAACGAGCGCGCGCGCATGCTGTCTGGTGGGATGAAACGTCGTCTGATGATTGCCCGTGCGCTGATGCACGAGCCGAAATTACTCATTCTGGATGAACCAACGGCGGGCGTCGACATTGAGCTGCGTCGTTCAATGTGGGGCTTTTTAAAGGATTTAAACGACAAAGGCACCACCATTATTCTGACCACTCACTATCTCGAAGAAGCGGAAATGCTGTGTCGTAATATCGGCATTATTCAGCACGGCGAGCTGGTGGAAAACACCTCGATGAAGAGTCTGCTCTCCAAGCTGAAATCTGAGACCTTTATCCTCGATCTGGCACCAAAAAGTCCGCTGCCGAAACTGGAAGGTTATCAGTACCGACTGGTCGACACTTCCACGCTGGAAGTGGAGGTTCTGCGTGAACAAGGGGTCAACAGCGTCTTCTCTCAGCTGAGCGCGCAGGGCATTCAGGTATTGAGTATGCGTAACAAAGCCAACCGACTGGAAGAACTGTTTGTTTCTCTGGTGCATGAAAAACAAGGAGATCGCGCATGATGCAGCTTTACTGGGTTGCGCTGAAAAGCATCTGGGCGAAAGAGATCCACCGCTTTATGCGTATCTGGGTCCAGACTTTGGTGCCTCCCGTCATCACCATGACGCTCTATTTTATTATCTTTGGTAACCTGATCGGCTCGCGTATCGGCGAAATGCATGGCTTTAGCTACATGCAGTTTATTGTGCCGGGGCTGATTATGATGGCAGTGATCACCAACTCGTATGCCAACGTGGCCTCGTCGTTCTTTAGCGCCAAGTTTCAACGCAATATTGAAGAGCTGCTGGTCGCCCCGGTGCCGACGCACGTGATTATCGCCGGTTTCGTCGGCGGCGGCGTGGCGCGTGGCCTGTGCGTAGGCATTCTGGTCACGGCTATTTCACTGTTCTTCGTACCGTTCCAGGTGCATTCCTGGGTCTTTGTGGCGCTCACGCTGGTGTTAACGGCGGTACTGTTCTCGCTGGCAGGTTTGCTGAACGCAGTCTTTGCTAAAACCTTTGACGATATCAGCCTGATCCCAACTTTCGTGCTGACGCCGCTGACCTATCTGGGTGGCGTATTTTATTCGTTAACGCTGCTGCCGCCGTTCTGGCAGGGACTTTCGCATCTGAACCCAATTGTCTACATGATTAGCGGCTTCCGCTACGGCTTCCTGGGTATTCATGATGTTCCGCTGGTCACCACGTTTGGCGTGCTGGTGGTGTTCATTGCGGCATTTTACTTGCTGTGCTGGTACCTGATTCAGCGCGGACGCGGCCTACGTAGCTAATTCTTTCTTCCTCTCCTGACTCGGGAGAGGAAGACTTTTGATGCTTATCACCATTACCGATTTATCACCCTGATAAACTACTTGCCTGCTAAGGAGGTAGGCAATGTTAGGTTGGGTAATTACCTGTCATGACGATAAGGCACAGGATATGCTGCATCGTCTGGAGAAAAAGTACGGTCCGTTGGAGCAATGTCAGGCGGTAAGTTTCTGGCGTGGGCTCAGCTCGAATATGTTAAGCCGCATGATGTGCCATGCCCTGCATGCCACAGACTCTGGTGAAGGGGTAGTATTCCTGACGGATATGGCCGGGGCTGCGCCATACCGTGTAGCCTCGTTAATGAGTCATAAACATCCCCAGTGTGAAGTGATTTCAGGTATCAGCTATCCATTGCTTGAACGAATGCTTTCGTCGCGGGAATTACTGAGCAGTTCTGCGTTTCGCGATTGCATCGTCGCGCTTGGCGGCCCCGAAGTCTCCAGCCTCTGGCATCAACAACAAAAAAATCCCCCCTTCGTGTTGAAGCATGATTTGTATGAGTATTAATCATTGGTATTGATGATGCTTTTGCTACAATAGCCGAGGTTTCTCGCCTCGGTTATCTCATATGGTTATGCGCGTTCTGTTTGTTTTGTTGCTCCTGTTCTCTGGTGGCGTAGGTGCGGCCTTGCCCGCTCGCTATATGCAAACCACGGAGGATGCGGTGATCTGGGCGCATGTTGGCAATAAGACGGAGACTGTCGGTAATTTACGCGCCGGACAGATTATTGCCGTTGAACCGGATGCAAAGGATTACTACACCTTCAACTTCGGTTTTGGCAAAGGCTACATCGACAAAGGGCACCTGGAACCTGTGCAGGGGCGTCAGCGTGTGGAAGACGGCCTGGGTGACTTAAATAAACCGTTGAGTAACCAGAACCTGATCACGTGGAAAGATACTCCGGTCTATAACGCACCGGACGTTGGCAGCGCACCGTTTGGTACGCTGGCAGAGAATCTACGTTATCCGGTGCTCAGTCGGTTGAAAGACAGACTGAATCAGACCTGGTATCAGATTCGCATCGGCGAGCGGCTGGCCTATATCAGCGCGCTGGATGCCCAGCAGGATAACGGTATCCCGATTCTGACCTATCATCATATTCTGCGCGATGAAGAGAACACGCGTTTTCGTCATACCTCAACCACCACCTCAGTGCGCGCGTTCAGTAACCAGATGACCTGGCTGCGCGATATGGGCTATACCACGCTGACGATGTATCAGTTGGAAGACTACCTCAATAATCGCGCGAACCTTCCGGCGCGTTCGGTCGTTATTACGTTTGATGATGGTCTGAAGTCCGTTAGCCGCTATGCGCATCCCGTCCTCAAGCAATATGGCTTTAAGGCGACGGCGTTTATCATTAGCTCACGTATCAAGCGTCACCCGCAAAAGTGGGATCCGAAATCGCTGCAGTTTATGAGTATTTCCGAGATGGAAGGGATCAAAGACGTATTCGATTTCCAGTCGCACACCCATTTCCTGCATCGGGTGGATGGCCAAAGGCGGCCAATTTTACTCAGCCGTAACTATCACAATATTCTGTTTGATTTTGAACACTCTCGTCGGGCGCTCGGGCAGTTTAATCCGCATGTGCTCTATCTTTCCTATCCGTTTGGCGGTTATAACGCGACGGCGGTGAAAGCGGCGCATAATGCCGGTTTTCACTTGGCGGTGACGACGGTGAAAGGGAAGGTGAAGCCTGGCGATAACCCGATGTTGCTCAAAAGGCTGTATATTCTGCGCACGGATTCGTTGGAGACCATGTCGCGGCTGATCAGCAACCAGCCGCAGGGGTAATTTACTGGTAGGTCACCTGGAAGGTGATGGTCGTTCCGAAAACGCCAGGCGTTACGGCTTCGGTGTTGGTTTTCACCAGCTTTGCGTTATAAGTGGCGCTAACCTGATAAACAGGCGCACCTATCGGGTTGCCCGCAGCGATAGTCTCTGACTGGTTATTGTGGATCTGTGAATATGCGGGAGTGCGCAGTTTTACACCTACACCTTTTGCCGCGGTAACGCTGGAATTACTGGTAATGGAATTGGTAAATAATGCCCCATCTGACGTGGTGTGTTCCGATACCACTTTCGCATCGACCTCAATGACGTTTGCGCAGGAACCCTCAATTTTAAACGACACCTCTGTTGTGTTATCGTTTTCCAGATCGGAGCGATACCAGTCCCCAAGGTCTACGGTGGTCGGCGCACGAAGCACGCAGGAAGGTGCATGCAGCGGGAGCTGGAACGACATATCATTGATATTGATCGGCACGCGGGGGTGATCGCTCTCGGTTCCGGTATGAGGGTCGCCAATCACCGCATGCCCTAGCATGCCGCCTGCTGCCGTTAAAAACTCCACGTTTGTAGGAAGCCCTTTAAATGTGGGGTCCTGATAAATATCCATCCGGGCGTGCCAGTATCTGGCATTGACGACGCCCTCGTCGTTATTCGCATCGCCTGTTTCATAGTAACTGCCCGCTTGCGGGGGAAACCATGCAGTGACGGTATTGGCGTCCGGGTAAATCGCCAGGGTGTAGTAAATTCCCTCCACGTTGGTACGAAACGTTGCGTGACCGTTTACGTTTCCCCACAGCAATGCGTTATCGGTCATTTGCCAGACACTTTCACCGTCGTTACCAACGTTACAGGAGGACTGCAGAGGCGTGTCAAATTCAAGAAGGATCGTGGGGCTGATCTGTGTGGGGACCGAAATGGTTCCTGGCGGAAGCGGGACGATCATCGTTGACATGCCCGGCATAATTGTCCGGGTGTTGCCGTCATTAAATTTACACTCCATGGCGGCATGCGCTGCGCCCGATGCACCAATTGCGATAAGCGCGAGCCAAAAGTGTTTCAGTCTCATCAATAATTCCTTTTATTCGTAGTTCACATCCACCAGCACGTTACTGGTGACAACGCCGCTGACAACTGCGCCCGTATTCTGATAGCGCGCGTAAAACTGATAATCCGTTAAATACAGAGAACTACTTTTCCCGCTGACGTCGTAAATCACGTTAGAACTGCCATCGCTGTTTAAGACGTTAGTTTTATGGTCCGCAGAGAATATGACGATACCAACGTTTTGTGCAGCACCTGTCGTGGCATCATTTTTGAATACCTGGTTTTGATTGCTCCAAAAACCAGATTGCGGCGTAAAGCTGAATATCAATTGCTTGATGCTACCGTTATCTGCACAGTCTTCGAGACGCACGTTAAAAGGCGTGCCACCCGCCTCGTCGGTAGGCGCATATTTACTGCTGCCGTCGCTATTATAAAACCATGCCCGCGTGACGTTGGGGAGGTAGACTTCCCCCCCATTTTCCAGACTGAGTTTGCAAGTGCTGTTAACAATACTGGCGGTCAGATTGATATCTAAATTGGAACCCGCCTGGCTGATGCCAGACCAAAGCCAGCCCGTCAGACCCATAAGCAACACAAGACCGGGCTGGCGTAAAAGAAACGGTAATAGTTGCATGAGAAAAACACCTGAAAATTAAGGGTATGTCACAACAAAGGTGACCGGAGCCGTGACATTACCGGCGGTGACGTCGCTCAGGGTTTTACCGTTTGCCACGACAATACGTGACGTCATTGGGTAGGTACCGGCACCGTTGGTAATAGTCACCTCTTGTGCAGTTGGTGGCGTTTTACAAGACAGTTGCACACCCGTATCTGCATCACCGCCCCAAATTTCGAAAGCGGTATTAAAGCCAGCCGCATAAGAGTCTCCGTCTAAATTATCACCGGAGCAGGTACCACCTGTGCCCGCTTTAGCTTCTACTTCTGCGATTGTTACGCCGGAGCAGTTGCTGAAGGCAATGCTCAGCGGCATCGCTTTCTTGTTAAGATCCGATTTATATGTCTCACCATAGCCAATAGTGCTGACATTTTGGCCCTCACCATTAACGACGATAGCTTTACAGGTACCGGTTGTAATTGTGGTCCTAAAGGTCATTTGTACACTGTCGGTACCGGTAATAGCGGCTCTGACCATTCCTGAGAATAAGACGGCAGAAACGGATAATGCGATTAAAGCTGATTTAAATTTCATAGTGATGCTCCGTAGTTCCGCGTTAATTACTCGTAGGTAAATACGAATGTCGCAACGGCTGAGAAAGCCCCTGTTGTGGCCGAATTAGCATTGGTCTCTTTCATGATGGCGATCAGCGGAACCTCTTTACTGTTAATTTCTGCCTCACTCCAGACCAGACGTTCTGAATCGACGGTGGAATTAATAACAAAAGGTTCATCAGGTTTGGATGAGCGCGCTACTGACACCCCTGTGTAGTCGGCTGAGCCTTTAGTTCCATTCGTTAATATTTTTGTTGAATACCCGGATGGCGTTCCGTTGATTGATGTCTTTAACGATTGAAGAGACGCAGGGCATTCAACAATCACTAATTTAAAATCTGCCGTTGCCGTCCCCGCCCTTACATCATCAATACGAACTTCACCGCTACTATTACCAATGATTAATTCTTGTATCGTATCGGAGCCTGTACCACCGACCAGTTTCATATCGCAGGTGGTTTCTTTAATTGTGGCCGTGAAGTTAACATCAAGGTTTGTGGAATTAGCGGCAAGCGCGCTTCCAGAGGCTGCCATTGCGACAAATGCCGCAATGGGAAGAGTGAGGCGGTTTCTTTTCATATAAACTCTCATTAGTTTTTCCCTAAACAGGTAATTACATGTGGCAAAGTTGATTGTTCAGTACTGGGGTTAGCCCCGCTTTTGCCGTGGTTTCAGTTATCTGGTAACGCACCGTACAGGTGCTTTCTTTGCCACTGCCCCACACCACGCGAAGTTCTCCCTGTGGTTCCACGCCGCGCACGTAGGCTTGCCCGGCCTGGCCGACGGTACCGACAGTTTCATTTTTCTCGTTAAGGACATCTGCGCCTAAAGGAATGAAGCCTTTATCGCTGCGCTGTAATTCCAGAATCAGTGAGCGGCCTTCATCGGTTTCAAAATTCACCAGCACAACGGCACCGCTGCGCGGTACGGTAACCGTACTGGTGCTTTTGACTTCAACATCGTTCTCCAGCGAGCTGATATCCAGAGAAACCCGGTTTTCGCGGTAGGCTGACATATACGGCAAAATGCCATATCCCGAGCTGCCGATTTCGCTGCTGCTGTAGCCTAGTCCTGCGCCCTGTGCGCCGCTGGCTTTCACCAGCGCGACGGCATCGGTTTCGCCAATGCTGCCCGGCGCGAACGCCACGCCGCCAGAATGCAGCACCATACCTCCGCTGTAGCTGGCGGAATATTGCCGGCTATTGTCGTCACCAAACGAGGCGGAAAGTCCTAATGGGCCATAGCTGCTGTTGAGGGAGCCAAAACCACTCACCTGATTCAGGTTGCCGTAATTACCGCTGCTTGACGCGGCGCTCACGGAGTAGCTGATGTCATTATCTTTGGTATTGCCACTGGCGGTGGAGTTGACGTTAGTTCCGCCCTTCATGTCAGAACGCAGGCCCATATTGATATTGGAGAAGCTGTCCGAACGTTCCCCACTGTGGGAAAACATACTCAACGGAATACTGAAACTGAGATAGATACTGTCGTCTTTACTGCCGTTCTGGTTATAGGCGCGTTGTAATGACACGCTATAGCTGCCGTAGGCAAAACTGTTGTTGTAACCCACGCTATAGTTGGCCGTTGATCCTGCATCATTCCAGTAGTCCTGCCATGTTCCGCTGACATATACAGAACCCCAGGTTGTTTCTCCCTGGTTTAAGGGTTGGTTGATGCTGAGCTGTACCTGATTTTTGGTACGTTGGTAATCAGCATAAAGCTCATCACCTGAGCGATAACTTTGCTGGGCATATTGCTGGTGCTTAACGCTGTCTTGCAGAGACGCGGCGTCATTGAGGCTGAGGTAGTCTTCAGTAGAAAAACGATAAGCGGCGACGTTAAATGAGGTATTGGTCGCCTCGATCATTTTGCTGTAGGTCAGCCGGTAGCTTTGCCCACTGAGCGTGCCGAGATCATCAATACTGGCGTGAGATTGCGTCACATCAAAGGCGAATGCGCCAATGCCGGTGTTCATTGCCAGGCCTAATAACCCAGCATAGAAATCCATATCGGTATATTGCGCGCCGATATAGCCGGTAAAGGTGTTGTTTAGGCCATAGTAAAACTGCGCATAACCCACCTGCGGTTTATCATGCAAAGAATCATCGTTTAGCTCGCCGACGCCGATATCCCAACGTGTCGCGCCAGGGCGCAACATTTGGGTGACAGAAGAAAAGGGGACGGTAAAGCTCCGTTTGCTGCCGTCGGTTTCTTCTACGGTGACCAGCAGATCGTTACCGTAACCCGTGGTGCTGAGGTCGTTAATCTCAAATGCACCCGGTGGTACGGTCGTTTCGTAGATTTTATTGCCACTTTGCATCACCGTGACTTTGGCGTTGCTGTTGGCTACGCCGCGGATGACGGGCGCGTAGTTGCTGGATCCCATCGGTAACATGCGGTCATCGTTATACATGCGCGCCCCGCGCAGGCTGAAGGAGTCAAACGCATCGCCACGGGTGTAGGAATCGCCTATTACCATTTGTGCTTTCAGCGCTGTGATATCTCGCTGTAAATAAACGTCCTGATTGTTGTATTCACTACCAGTATCTTTGTTCCAGTTAAGGCTACCTCGGGAACGCAAACGCCACGGCCCCATATTTAAACCGTAACGCAGACCCATGTAGGCGGTATCGGATGTTGTGCCATTGCCTTCACTGTGCCAGGCGTTCATATCATAAGAGACGATGGCTGCCGGAACTCCATCTTCCCACAGTGATGGGTCAACGTACCCGGCGGGGCGCTTCAGGATATAAATCTGCGGGAAGTTGAGATCCATAGCCTGTTTGCCGGAATCGTAATTCGCCGTTGCTCCGGGGTAGTATTTTTTTATATCCAGACACGTGGTGTTGTCGTCGAGCTCGACGTCATCGCGCATTGCTGCGGGGTCAACGCCTGCCTTGGTGAGTAAAAGCGGTGTCAGACATGCACTGGCGCGTGGCGTACCGTTTTCATTAAAGGTAATTTCAGAGGTGGATTTCAATGCATTGTTAAGATTCACTTTAACACGATAGGTTCCGGCAAGTACCGGGTTGCCATACGCATAGCGACTAATATCGATATTCGCACCGCTATTAAGTAAAAATTGCTCGTTAAATTCTACGGCTTCGTCCGACTCAACAACGGTTTTTTCGGCTTCTGAATTTGCTGCAGAAACAGAAAAAGGGAGTGCTGTGCCAATAGCAAGACATAATAATGAGCGTTGAAATAGCATTGTTTTTCCGAGTAATTAATGCGAGCAATAATTGCCCGCTATATTGGTACGTAATTGTTATAAGTGATTAGTCGATTTTTGCTTCTCGCTTATCTGTGCCACCATTATCATTAATGGTGTTATAGATAACGGTACCGCTAATATTATTCGAAAGACCTTTTACGGGCATGCTGACTCCGCTAAAGGGCAAAACGGATTTGCTGTCGACAGTATATTCTTTACCGCCCATTTTTAATTTTACGTTGGAAACGGAAACGTTGTACGGGCTGTCATTTTGGGCAAACAACGAAAGCGTATTGCCTTCTTTTTTCTGCGACCATTTCAGGTTTGTAGCCGCATCGCCAGGCGTGCCCTTCAGACCATCCGGGCGGAAAAATAGTTTGATCCGGGTGCGAAAGGCGAGTTGAAGTTGATTTAAACTTTCGCCTTCTTTCGCTTTTGATTTTGGCGGGATTTCCAGCACGTTAAACCAAAACAGCGATTCTCGATCCTGAGGTAATGCGCTACCCATATACGTAATACGTAAGGATTGCCCTTTTTGTGGATCGATACGAGATACCGGAGGCGTAATGACAAATGGCAGTTTTAGCTCCTGCGGATTAACACCGTCACGCCCGTCATCCAGCCAGGTTTGCACCAGTAGCGGTTTATTGCCTCGGTTATCCAGATTCACAATCACGTCTTTTGATGACTGCGGGTACACAATACGTGTTCCGGAAATGACGATATCCGCGTTTACCTGGAATGTTGTAAATGCCGCGAAGGCCGCAGCAGCGAAGCAGGTGGCTTTAAATCCCTTTGTAATAACCATATTGACCATTTTACCCTCCCTGTAGGCACACTTTAAAATCCCCCAGCACAGCCGCTGAGGGATTGGCTAATCTTTTTAAATAAAAGGATTAGTTATAAATAACGGTGAAGGCAACTTGCGCCTGTACGGTTCCTGCCGTTACCGGACTGCTGTCTGCATTCCACTTCTGGCCTTGGGTGTAGGCTACGCGGTAGAACAGGTCACCGGTGCCATCAGCGGAAATAGTGGCTTTCTGGGTGTTGTTAGTCTGGTCAACTTTGATCAGATCGGTAGCGCCGTTGCCGTTGTTAGCCAGCACCAGGTTAACGTTTTCTGCGGCACCCTGCAGATTCGCCGGTGGTACTAACAGGCCACCGGAGGTTGAGCTGGAACCGCCCCAGGAATCAAACTGAGCGGAGGCATCTTTTACCGTTGCGTTATCACATTCACTCAGATTCAGAGTGAACTGTTTTTCGCCCAGAGTGCTGTTTTCACCCAGTGCGGTAGCGAAGTTTTTAACAAAAACGGTATCCAGAGTAACGTCAAAATCATTACCATCTTGATCGATTTTATGATCAAGAGAGATTTTACAGGTATTGTTAGAAACCAGACCGTGGAAAGTAATGGTACCTGTATCAGGCTCTGCAGCCATTGCAGAACCCGCACTCAAAGTCATTGCAATAAAAGCTGCTACGCCATATTTTCTAAAAAACATTTCTAATGTCCATATTTAGGTATTAAGCATAAATATAAGATATGTTTTCATATATCTTATTTGTTGAAATATTATATTTCAAACGCATTTTATAGAGGGGGAAGGTGAAAGGGAATAGTGTTATTTATTAGAAATACTTCACGTTCTTTTAAGTAAAATTAAAGTGCCTTATTTAAATGATGGTATAAATAATAAATAATATTATTTATTCGTAATATTAAATTAAAGACAACCCACCCCAAAATATGTTTTCTGGAAGGGTTGTCCTATTATTGAAGTTTAGGCAACCTGTACCGGAATAGCTTTCGCTGTGCGCTTCATTTCGTTGTCGCCTTCAAAATAGGCCACTTTCGGACGCCATGTACGGGCTTCTTCGTCAGACATGGTGACGAAGCTGGCGATAATTACAATATCGCCAACATCAGCGCAATGCGCCGCTGCACCGTTCACTGAAATGATTCTGGAGCCGCGTTCAGCAGCAATCGCATAGGTTGAGAAACGTTTACCGTTGGTCACGTTCCAGATATCAATAGCTTCGTTTTCCAGAATACCTGAGGCATCAAGGAAATCCTGGTCGATGGCGCAGGAGCCTTCGTAGTGCAGGTCCGCCTGCGTGACTTTTACGCGGTGGAGCTTGCCTTGCAGCATGGTGCGAATCATAACGTCTATACCCTGTCGTTTACCTTGGCTAAGCAGGCGTGACTGGCCTGCTTTGAGAAATCTTCAGGCAGTATTGCCCGATTTTTAACCCCTGTCTACTGGGCTAATGTAACGCTTTGATTATCGATCAGACGCGCCTGACCCAGCCAGGCGGCAGCAAGAATTACGGCGCGTTTACTGGTTTCAGTCAACTCCAGCAGCGTGTCGGCATCGCGGATCTGAATATCGTCGGCGCGAAAGCCTTTTTCATTCAGCTCTTGTTCCGCAATGGCAATAATTTCTTGCAGCTCACGATTACCCGCAATCAGCTTTTCAGCGATACCGTTCATCACGTTGTGCAGGCCCGGCGCGATTTTACGCTGTTCTGCCGTCAGATAACCGTTACGTGAGCTGAGGGCCAGACCGTCTTTGGCACGAATAATCGGTACGCCAACGATTTCAATGTCATAACCCATGTCCGCTACCATTTTGCGGATCAGCGCCAGTTGCTGGAAATCTTTTTCACCAAAGCAGGCGATATCGGGTTGGATCAGGTTAAACAACTTGCTGACGATGGTGGCAACGCCACGGAAGTGACCTGGACGACTGGCACCTTCCAGCATGGTAGAGAGGCCGGGAACATCAACGAAAGTCTGACCTTCCAGACCCTGCGGGTAGATTTCCTCAACGGCTGGTGCAAAGACATAATCAACTTTGCGTTTGTTCAGCTTTTCGCAATCTTCCTGCAGTGTGCGCGGATAACGCACCAGATCATCCGGTCGGTCGAACTGCATCGGGTTAACGAAAATGCTCACTACCACCACATCAGCCCGGGCTTTTGCTTCATCGACCAGTTTCATATGGCCGTCGTGCAGGTTGCCCATGGTGGGAACCAGTGCTACGCGTTTGCCTTCCTGACGCAGACGACGAATATGCTGGCGCAGCAGCGGTAGGGTTTCAATGATTAACACGACAAGACTCCTTAATGGAAACTGTGCTCTTCGCCCGGATAAACGCCGGACTCCACTTCAGCCATATACTGCCGCACTGCGGCGCGCATGTCGCCTGCTTCATTGAGGAAATTCTTCGCAAATTTCGGGATGTGGCCGCCGGTAATACCAAACGCATCATGCATGACGAGGATTTGCCCGTCGGTGACGTTACCGGCGCCAATTCCAATCACCGGAATCGTCAGCGCTTCAGTGACGCGCTTCGCCAGCTCAACCGGTACGCACTCCAGCACCAGCAGTTGAGCGCCCGCTGCTTCTAAGGCCAGTGCGTCATCCAGCAGTACCTGTCCGGCATCGCCTCGGCCCTGAATTTTATAGCCGCCGAAGATATTCACTGACTGAGGCGTTAATCCCAGATGACCACAAACCGGTACGGCGCGTTCGGTGAGCATTTTCACCGTATCTACCAACCAGGCACCGCCTTCAATTTTGACCATATTTGCGCCCGCACGCATGGCGACAGCAGCGTTTTCAAATGCCTGTTCCGGGGTGGCGTAAGCCATAAACGGCAGGTCGGAGAGCAGCAGACAGTTGGGCGCGCCGCGACGTACAGCCCGGGTGTGGTAAGCAATGTCTTCAACGGTGACGGGCAGGGTGGAGTCGTGTCCCTGTACCGTCATGCCCAGCGAATCACCGACCAGCATCACATTGATGCCTTCATCGGCGAATAATTTGGCGAAGCTGTAATCGTACGCGGTAATGGTGGCGAAGCGCTTTTTCTCTTGTTTGCATTTCTGCAGCACAGCGATAGTAGTGGGTTTGCTCATAACCTCTCCGGCCATAATATTGATGAATAGAATGGCCGCATTGTAGGGGAATGAATCAGAAAAGCGTTAGCCCTTTGTGGGAAACTTATCGACCACCACTTAAACAGACATTAGGGGTAGTCGATGGTGAATATGCCGTTCGCTTTGAAATTCCCTGACCCGATTTGCTGGGTGCCGTCACGTTTGAGCGTCGCCAAAAAATTGAGGGTTTGCGACTGGACGACACCATTTTCACTGCTACCGTAGATATTGTCATCACTGGAAGTATCGCGCTGATCGTTATAGATCGAGGTGGTATCGTTGGGGATCATCACCATCTGCTGGCTATAGCTATTGGCCGCGCCGCTGATTTCCAGACCCACGCCAGTGGCTTTGTTGCTGGTCAGTATATTACCCAGCAGAGTGGGGGTTTTAGCGACAGTGGTGGAGGTGAGCGTCACGTTGATATTGCGCAGGCCCCTACAACCCGCCAGCTTGATTGAAAACGGCACCGCCGTAGCGCCGTTAATAATGTCGTTCGGGCTGTAGTGGCCAAGATCGACGGTAGTACCGCTAACGCTGCTGCCGCTGGCCACCGGTTGTGTGGTGCAGGTGGGTTCTGCGACGGTTACTGCGCTTATATCAAAGGTAGCATTCAGATAATAACTCTTAATACCGGCCCCTACGTTCTCGTTCCAGAAGCGCACATGATAATCGCCATTTTTGAGCAGCGTGATCGTTGAGTTGCCCGGAGTATAAGTTTGATCGGTGTAAAATGTTACCGCGGCATAGTAACCCAGCCCACCCCAGGTATAGTAATATCCTGGTCCTGATTGAGTCGGGCCCTTACAGCCGCCATTATCGCTGACTGAAATCACGTTGTGCATAATACCGTTCTGTATCTGCAAATTTGGGGCACTGACTTTGAGGGTATATGAACCAAAGCTACGTAACTCCAGCGAGAAATAGAGCCCGGTAATGTTTGTTTTAAAAATATCGACTCCGCCGTAGCTACCCGCAGAAACGAGGCCGGACTCCACTGATAAGGTACCCGTAGTGCTCTGACCTTGATCTGAAACGTAGCAATAAAGACTGTTATTTGCCGATGATGAGCCATGGGCACCGTTCCAGTTGATGGTGACGTTCGCGGGTGCCAGCGCATTTGTGCGGCTGAAATAGACGGTGCGCCCGCTCGGATAAATTAACTGGTTAGTACCATCGCTTGATGGGCCACCATACTCATAGTTATGTTCCCCGTTGCCTAATACAAAGGTATCTGTCTGCGCATAACCCGCTGCGGGAAAAGATAACAATATGACCAATAAAGTAGACACAACAACGGAAAGTACCGTCTGCCGTCCTTTAAATTTACGATATTGCGCAGGTGTGTTCCCTCTCATTGCTATCTCCTTGTAATTTTTATTCGTAATACACTGACACCAGCACGCTGGACTTCACCGCGCCGCTGACGATGGCCTGGCCGGACTGTACTTTCTGCATCCGGGCGTAAAACGAATAGCGGCTATCGGCGTAGTCGGCGGCGGTGACGTCATATTGGCTACGCGGTGTACCGTCGGTGTTCATTACGTTATAGATATTGTTGGCATCGTTGACGGAAAAAATCACCACCCCAACATTTTTCGCGCCGTCGCTGGCGTCGTTGGCAAAAATCTGTGCGGAGCCGGGGGCGAAGCTACCGGATAGTGGCGAAAAATGAATGGTGAGTTTCGACGGATCTTTGCCGCTGACCGGCATACAGTCTTTAACGTGGATATAAAAGGTGCTGCCGCCCTGGTAGGGATCTTCCGCAGTTACACCGCTGGCAAAATAGTCGTAGCTTTTTGTACCTAAATCCACCAGACCGTTATCGTCGACTGAGACTTCACAGCTGGTATTAACTACATTGGCTCTAATTTCTACATCGGTGTCGGCCTCGAGCACGGGGGCCAGTAACAAAAAGCCAATGGTGATGGCGCTGCGCAATAGTTTGCTCATCGTGTCTTACTCATAGGTAATGGTGAACAGGCCCTGGGTAGAGAAGGCGCCAGTGTGTAAATCCGCGACGGTGCTGCCAGAGGACAGCACGATGCGGGCGCTGAGCGGTATGGCGACCGTGGTTTCATCGCTGGCCTGGGCCAGATCGACCAGTTGCTGTACCGGGCTGGCGCAACTTAGCTGTTTGCTGCCGCTGCTGGCTGGTGTTGACGTCGTCCAGATTTCCGCGGACACGTTGGCAGCGTCGTCGCTACCGTTTAGCGCGTTGCGAAAGCCGTTGCCACCGCCAGAAGCGCCATCGCAACCGGTTTTCGCCGTTAGGGTGACGGTAGCCTGTTTTTTGGCCAGCCCCACGCAGTTGCTGAATACCAGTGAAAAAGCCTGTGAGTTGGTTTTATTCACGATTTGTGGAATATAGACATCGCCAATATCGACAATGCCATTTACTTTGCCGGTGTTGTCGTGTAGCGCTGCCTGACAGGTTGATGGTGTAATCGTGGTGGAAACCGTCATCTCCAGCGAGTTTGTGCCCGCGTAGCCCGGCAATGCGGGGAGGAGAACCGACAGTGCGCCACATAGCCGAAATAAATATCGCATCAACATAGCCTCCCTGCTATTGATAGGTAAAAGTAAAGGTGACCTTGGCCTGAAAGTCTCCAGCCGTTGGGATTAATGAGGTACTGGCACGACGAAAAAAGGCGCTTAGATCCATACCGTCAGCGATCTGGCTTTGTTTCCAGGTCGTTTTTTCCGTGCCGTCGAGTTTCAGACGGGCCGTGTCATCTTCGCCGTCCGGCTTAAAGCCAAGACCGACGTTTTCGGCATTTCCGCTGGTCAGCGCGTTTTGCAGCATGTAGTTGCTGTTTGAAAGCGTTGTTCCTTTCACGGTCATCGTGATTGAGGCTATGTCGTTATTACACTCTTGTGGCTTGAGCCTGAAGCTACCTTCTGTATTGGCGGTAACGTTAAGCAGCTCAGAAATCCCGATATTCGGGATGGTGAGCGCATACTGAGTGTCGCTGCCGCTGAGAGACGAGTTATTGAGGCTGGTGACTTTCATCACACAGGTGGTCTCTTCAATGACTGCGGTGAAGTTAAGGCTCAGTCCCTGAGTACTGGCAAAGCCTGGCGACGCCAGCAGTGCGTAAGTGAGCGCCAGTACGTTGACTACGTGGTGTTTTCTCATCCTTTATCCTCGTAATCTATTGCATCTTGCAAGGAACGGCGTTGAGGACGAGGGTCTTACCTGGCGCGTCTTCATTGCCTGAAGCAACCTGATAATGCAAACGGCAGCGCTGTGCCTGGTTCTGTAAGCTCCAGCGCACTTCCAGCTCGCCGCTGTCATCGATACCACGGACAAACGCCTGGCTGCCCTGGCCAACAGTGCCGAGCATATTATTATTCTGGTCGAAGACTTCAGCGGTGAACGGAATCGGCTGACCATCGCTGCGGACCAGGTTAATAATCGCGGAACGCCCCTGATCGGTTGCGAACTGGCTCATTACTACGGCCCCGCGCCGTGGGATCACGGTTGCGCTGGTGCTTTTCATTTCGATATCGTTATCCAGTTCGTTAATATCGAGTGAGACGATATTTTCTCGGTACGGCGTTAATGAATTGCCGATACCGTAGCCGAAGCGGTCGATTGTGCTGTTGCCGTAATCAATACGCGCGCCCTTCGCGCCAGGGGCATCAATAAGCACTAGCGTATCGCCGTCGCTAAAGCTCTGGTTGCTGAAGGTCAGCCCGCCGCTGTGCAGCACAAAGGCGCCATCGGTATTTAATGAATACTGACGCGAGCTGTCATTGCTGGCCGATGCGGACGCGGTGATATTGCCGTAGTTGGAGTCGTAGCTTACGTAGGAACTAATGGTGGAGAGATCTTTGTCCTCTTTTTCCATGTCGTAGGCGGTACTGATGCTGTAGTTCCAGCGGCTATCGGCGCTGTATCCGCTGGCGCTGGTGTTGAATTGATTGCTACCGTCGAAATCGCTGCTGACGCTGCTGTTCAGTGTGCGGAAGCCGCCGCTGTCCCGGTCGGTGCCCAGCAATTTATCCAGTGGGATTGTCACGCTCAGGTAGACCGAGTCATCGCGGTGATTGTCTTCGTCATAGGTGCGTTGCACGTTGATGCTGTAGCTGGCCCAGCCCAGGCTATTGCTGTAGCCTGCAGAGAAACTGCTGCGGGAATCATTGGTTACCCAGTAGTCGGCCCAACTGCCGTTCAGATAGAGCGAACCGTAGTTGATATACCCGTTTTTCAGACTTTGATTCAGGCTGATGGTGAACTGGTTTTTCATCCGCGAATAGTTGTTCATGCCGTGGGCAGTGTCACTGTCGCTGTGTTTGGCATCATCAATAATGCTCAGCGCATCGCTCAGACCCAAATAGTCTTTCGTCGAATAGCGGTAGGCGGCGATGTTCAATGAGGTGTCCGCCGGTGCGAAGAATTTATTCCACGACACGCGGTAGCTCTGACCGCTGTATGTTTTATCGTCAGGAACGTTAGTCTGTGATTGGGTGACGTCAAAGGAGACAGCACCGATTAGGGTGTTCATCCCCAACCCCAATAACCCAGCAAGATAGCCGTTGTCTGTGGCCTGAATACCGCTAAAACCGGTGAATGTGTTGTTAAAACCGTAATAGAACGTGCCCTGTGCCAATCCCGGCTCATCACGTAAGCTATCGTCGTTGACCTGGCCCACACTGAGATCCCATTTGCCAACACCAGGGTGCATCATTTGTACCAGAGATGAAAACGCCTGACTAAAGCTATGCTTCGAGCCGTCGGCTTCGGTAATGGTGACCTCTAAATCGGCGCCATACCCGGATGGCGAGAGGTCATCAATCGCAAACGGCCCTGGCGGGACCGTGGTCTCATAAATTTTGTAGCCGTTCTGTGTAATGGTGACTTTGGCGTTACTGTTGGCCACGCCCCGAATTGTTGGCGCATAGCTGGCAAGCTGCGGTGGCAGCATTTGTGATTCGCTATAAAGGCGAATACCGCGTAGGTTGACGGTGTCGAAAGCCTCACCGCTGGTGCCGGATTCACCAATGATCAACTGGGAGCGTAGCGCGGCGATATCTCGCTGCATATAGCGGTTTTGATAGTCAATATTGCTGCCGCCGTCCTTTTGCCTTGAGTAGTTGCCTTGTGCGCGGAAATGCCATGCGCCCAGGTTTACACCGCCATTAAAGCCAGCATAGACGCTGTCTTCAGTACCGTAGTCGTTCTCATTTTTCCACGCACTGACGTTGTACGACAACATGGCGGCAGGGATGCCGTCATCCCACAGCGAAGGATCAACATAGTTGGCGAAACCTTTTTGCACCCACATTTGTGGTACGCCGATATCCAGACGCTGGTCGCCGCCGTCAAAGTGGTTGGTTGACTGGGGAATAGCGAGCGCGAGATCAAGGCAGTTGTTAATGCTTTCCTCACGTTTCACCAGTACGGCTTTTTCGGGTATATCGTCAGGCAAACGAATATGTAACTGGCTGAGCATCTTGGGCGTAATGCATGCCTGTGTTTTACCGTTATGCGCGATATCGATGAACTCGACCTTCAGCGTGGTGACCAGATCGTTATTAACGTAGCCGCTGGCATCGTAGACGCCAGGGGAGATCGCATTACCGTCGGAATAACGACTAAGATCGACCTGGCTTGATCCCGGTCCCATTAAAAACGAGCTGTCAAACTCCATCGTTTCATTTTCAGCCCATGCGCAAAAGCTGCCGGGTAATAGAGTACAGACAATAAAGCGGGCCAGGAAAGTAACCCTGAAATTTTTCGACAGCAGTTTCATTGGCGCATCCCAAAGAGTAAAGGTAAGCGTTAAATATTCACCTTGCCGTTAATTGCGCCGCCAAAATCACTGATCGCAATATAGTTAATGCTGGTTTTGGTGGGTGTGCCGGTTAAGCCAGAAATGGTGAAATCGGATTCGCCTTTGGGGGCAACCATTGAAGCGGAAACAGCATATTTTCGTCCGCCAACAACGGCTTCAATTTTATTAAACGAGACAAAATAGCCGGTAGGGTTAGTCACATGAATGACGGGTTTCCCTGCTTTTTGCTGGATGCGCCACTGCAATTTCTGCGGGGCTTCTGATGCGATACCTGCCAGTCCGTCCGGGCGGTAAAACATTTTGATACGCGTGCGGAAAGCCAATTGCAGGATATTTTTATCTTTTACCTCTGCATCTTTCATTTTGGGGGGAACTTCCAGCACGTTAAACCAATAGATGCTTTCGCGATCATTAGGTAATGTGCTGTTGCTTGTATAGGTCAATTTTACCGTTTGTCCCCGTCCCGGTTCGATACGGGAAACCGGTGGTGTGGCGTTAAAGGGTACATTGATGGTACTGGGATCAGCGTTTGGATCGCCGTCATCCAGCCAGCTTTGTACTAGCGCTGGTGTCGAGCCTTTATTTTCCAGTCGAATGGTGGTGTCCTTTTGTGCGGCTTTATAAATAATACGCGTGCCGGAAAGGACAATATCTGCAAATGCCGGTTGGACAGCCAATAGTGCAGTAATAGCAAAAGAAAGGGAGCGACACATCCTGGTCATAGTTATTCCTCCATGTTGGTATATAAGGAGGGAAATTGTGATAAAGCACACGATGCCCCTCCTGCCAAATACGAATGATTATTCGTAGGTTACGGTATACGCTGTGTTGGATTTCACGTAGCCCGCGGTTACAGGGACAGCATCAGACTGCTTAACGTAAGAAACGACGAAGTTGAACTTTGCCACACCGTCAGCATTAAAAGATGCATCGTGAATATCGGCAGCGTCGTTTACTTTGACCTGGGTATAGGCCAGCGCGGAGCCAGAATCATCGACCTGGTGGATGGCCAGGTTAACGCCGGTAGCCGGGTTGGAGATAGAGTCATCGTTGTTCAGCGTACCGAGGCTGTTGCTGAAGAACGTTGAAGCCATGCTCAGGTGCGCTTTCGTGTTGGCGTTGCTGGAGCCGCAGTCTACGGTAATGTAGAATGGTTCAGGTTGTACGCCAGGCTCACTGCCCTGTACACCTGGGTCGCTTGCAACATTCGCCGTGACAGCCGTGTTCAACTGAACCTGGCCGTCCTGGCTACCGCCGTTCACGTGCGGCGTGCAGGTGTTATCGCTGACCAGACCGGCAAAGTCTACCTGGCCGCCATCAAGGGCGAATGCAGATGTTGTAGAGGCGGCAGACAGCACCAGTGATAAAGCAATTAACTTTAATTTCATGTTGAAATATCCTTATTAAAAATAAATGTCATTTCAGACCGCCGAGATTATAAAACTCGCGCTGGAAATAGAAAAATACCGAGCAAGGATGTTTCTCATTATGATATTCACGGAATGAATATTTTGTTTATGTATTGGTTTCGCTTTTGTTCTGCCATGACCGACCCTCTAAAAATACCATGATATTTATGCTGCTTATATTATGTTTGCGATAAAAATAACCGTGTTTTATATTTTTGGTTTATTGTTTTCTTTTGGTTTATTGTTATCATGTATATATTTGGTGTATTTGTTTTTATTTGACATTCATCATGTATGATGAAAAAAAATAAAAGCATGTTTAATTAAATCTTAAAATATTCTGCTCAATAGCAATTTAATATCATCGGCTGTATTTGGTTTTCAGGGGTAAATGATGGAGTTATCTTGTTGCTTTCGATAACCCCATGAATATTAACAATTAATTATAGGTTAAAGTATAGGCCGTATTAGACTTCACATAGCCTGCTGTCACCGGAACGGCGCTGGACTGCCTTACATATGAGACGACAAAGTTGAATTTGGCGACGCCGTCAGCATCAAAAGATGCATCGTGAATATCGGCAGCGTCGTTTACTTTGACCTGGGTATAGGCCAGCGCGGAGCCAGAATCATCGACCTGGTGGATGGCCAGGTTAACGCCGGTAGCCGGGTTGGAGATAGAGTCATCGTTGTTCAGCGTACCGAGGCTGTTGCTGAAGAACGTTGAAGCCATGCTCAGGTGCGCTTTCGAGTTGGTGTTGCTGGAGCCGCAATCTACGGTGATGTAGAACGGTTCAGGTTGTACGCCAGGCTCACTGCCCTGAACGCCCTTGTCGCTCGCAACATCCGCCGTGACAGCCGTGTTCAACTGAACCTGACCGTCCTGGCTGCCGCCATTCACGTGCGGCGTACAGGTGTTGTCGCTGACCAGACCGGCAAAGTCTACCTGACCACCATCGAGGGCAAAAGCGGAAGAGGAGAGCAGCGCTGTAGAGAATGCTATAGCGAGTAGCGTCTTATTCATTTCGTAATGTCCTTATTAGAACTTAATGTCTTTAAAAATAACTGGTGAATAAATTATTGCGAGTGGATTAAAGCAAATATCAGCATGAAATGTAAAATTCATAAAATCTATTTGTTTTGATGTTATTATTTTTAACGCAAATGATATTTGAATTTCATATTTATTGGAGGTTGATTTTTTCAACTGATTATTGTTTCTGTAAGATTTTTAAGCGTAGATTGTTGAGAGGATGGAGATATTTGCATTTATAGCATTTATCTTGTTGATGTTTGTATTAGACGTATTGATTCTGTGACAGTTTTTATGTAGAGAAAAAAAGAATGCTTGGATATGGTTTATCTTTTATATCACTGTGATTGATGTTTTTTTATTGATTAGAAAAAATACAATATTGTTGTAAAAAAAAATAACAAGGGCAATGTTAATTGGTGATTTAAAATATTAACGCTTTGTATGATTGTCGAAAAATATAATATTGAATGTTATATCAAATGGTTATGACCATGTTGTGATTGCGTGGTTAACGTTGAATGGTTATACGGGCATAAATCGTGCCGCGCCTCTTCACGCAGTGTTCCGGAAATCAGTGCTATTACCAGAGAGCAGGACGTTGAGGGTAATTCTGGGCGAGATAAGTACGGAGCGGAGTATTGCCAGGGAAGAGCAGTTCTGGCGCGATTTCAACTAACGGCCACAGCATAAAGCCCCGGTTTTTCATGTCGTAGTGCGGCACGGTCAGACGTTCGGTGTTAATCACTTCATCGCCAAACAGCATAATGTCGAGGTCCAGCGTTCGCGGCCCCCAGCGTTCAGCTTTGCGCACGCGGCCCTGTTGCAGTTCAATACGCTGGGTATGGTCCAGCAACGCTTCGGGGGCGAGGGTGGTTTCCAGCGCCACGGCGGCGTTCAGGTAATCGGGCTGATCCTGTGGGCCTAATGGCGGTGTGCGGTAAAATGAAGAGACGGCCATAATGCGGCTGTCGGGAATTTCACCGATCGCCTGTATGGCAGCATTCACCTGTTCCAGCGGGGAGGCGAGGTTGCTGCCAATAGCGATATATACCCGTCGTCTTTCAGGCTGCATCTGTGTTGGCTTTCCTCGCTCATCCCAGTCACGTACTGATGTACGCTCCCGGGAGTTCGCTGTGTCGCCGCCTTGATGCAACCCGAAATCCATTGGGTATACGCGATTGGTCACGCGGAACCTTCGCGGCGTGGCGCGCGTTTACGCGGGCGACGATGGCGACGGCGTACGTCTGGCTCTTCATCCAGCTCGTTCAGCATGCCTTTTTGTTCCGGCGGCGCTGAAACCTGGAATTCACCCCACCATTTCGCCAGTCGCTGCAATTCCGCGTTGTGTTCGACTTCAGCACGCAGCGCTAACAGGTCGTAAGCTGCGCGGAACTTTGGATGCTCCATCAGCTTCCAGGCGCGTTTGCCCTGGCGACGGGACATACGTAACTGCAACTGCCAGATATCGCGGGTCAGTGAGGTCAGACGTTTCGGGATCGCCAGCGAGCGGCAGGCTTCGTCCAGCACGTCGTTCATTGCCAGCGCGAAAGCGTCGTAATAGGCCAGACCGCTTTCTTGCGCAATTTTCTGTGCGGCTTCCAGTAACGGATACCAGAACATGGCAGCAAACAAGAACGCCGGGTTAACGCGCATATCATTGTGAATGCGGTTATCGGTATTCTTCAGTACCTGGGCAATGATGCGTTCCATCGGGCTGTCACCGTCTTCGGTGAAGTAGCGCGTAATGGTTGGGAACAGCGGTTGGAACAGGCTGTACTCACGCAGTTTTTTATAGGTTTCGTACCCATAGCCTGCCTGTAACAGCTTGAGCGCTTCTTCAAACAGGCGTGCAGGAGGAATATCGTTAAGCAAGGTAGCCAGACGCGGGATAGGCTCCGCGGTTTCCGGGCTGATACGCATGTCGAGCTTGGCGGCAAAGCGCACGGCGCGCAGCATACGTACAGGATCTTCGCGGTAGCGCGTTTCCGGATTACCGATCAGGCGAATGATGCCCTCTTCGAGATCCTGCATTCCCCCGACGTAATCACGTACGGTGAAATCGGCCACGCTGTAATACAGGCTGTTGATCGTGAAGTCGCGACGCTGGGCATCTTCTTCGATGGAGCCGAAGATGTTGTCACGCAGCAGCATACCGTTTTGCCCACGCTGCGATGTTGTGCGATCGGATTCGCTGCCTTCATGATGACCGCGGAAAGTCGCCACTTCGATAATTTCTGGGCCGAACATGACATGGGCCAGACGGAAACGGCGACCGACCAGGCGACAGTTACGAAACAGTTTGCGCACCTGATCCGGCGTTGCGTTAGTGGTGACATCAAAATCTTTCGGTTTTTTGCCCAGCAAAAGATCGCGTACACCACCGCCAACCAGCCATGCCTCGTATCCGGCCTTATTGAGCCTGTACATTACCTTCAGGGCATTTTCACTGATATCTTTGCGGGAGATAGAGTGCTGCTCACGCGGAATTACCGTCATATGTGGACGGGCGACGGCGAGCTCAGCCTCGCGCTCCTCGCGGCTTAGCACCTTGCGGCAAAAATTAGCGACTCGGGTAAAAATAGTGCACCTCGGTAGTGTCAAACTTCAATCAGAACAAGTGTTGCTGTGTAAAAATAGCGGCTAATCATAGCTCAGCATGATGCATTTGAGAATGCCGGATTTAAGATCGCCGAATCAGGCACCGCTGTCAGACGCCAATTCTCAACGGCAAACTCCAGGATCTGATCAACCTGCATATCCTGCCACGGGATATCGGCACGCTGGCCGAGAAAGCGCAGCGCGGCAATAATCACCGGACGCGGATCGCCTTGCGGCAGCGCAGGTGCATGATTTTGTTTTGAAAGTTTAGCGCCTTGTTCGTTGAGCGCCAGCGGAAGATGAATATAGTCAGGCGCTTGCCAGCCAAACTGCTGATACAAAGAGATTTGCCGCACCGTGGGTTCGATAAGATCGGCGCCGCGTACAATCTCCGTTACGCCCTGAAAGTGGTCATCAACCACCACAGCGAGGTTATAGGCAAACAGCCCGTCGCGTCGGTGGATAATAAAATCTTCCCTCGCAAGCTGCGGGTCAGCCTGAATCTCACCGCGCAGTTGGTCAGTAAACTGCATCACCGGATGGCGTTGCTTTATGCGGACAGCCGCCTGCTCTGGTCCGAGGCGTAACTCACGGCAGTGGCCGTCATAAATACCGCCGACGCTTTGAATACGCGCCCGCGTACAGGTGCAGTAATAGCTCAGATCCTGTTGATGTAACCAGGCGAGCGCCTCGCGGTAGGCATCATGACGTTGGGATTGCCATAAAATATCGCCATCCCAGTGCAGTCCGTAATGTTCCAGCTGACGCAGAATCGTATCTGCAGCACCGGAACTTGCAGGAGGGGATCAATTATCTTAATTGCCCACTGGCAAGTTCCCGCGTTGGGGGGGGCCCTGCAGTAACCTCCGGAGGGCGGAAATTGGGAACCCAAAATGCGGTTCGCCAGAGGGGGAGGGGGCGAGGGGGCTTATATAGTGTAAATCGCTCTTTTGGCGAACAAAAAAAAAAAAGGGGGGGAGAGCCTCCCGCCTGTAGTAAACGTGGTAAAAATGACCGGAATTAACCTGCCATTTGTTTTTCGCGGATTTCTGCCAGCGTTTTACAGTCGATGCACAGATCGGCTGTAGGACGCGCTTCCAGACGGCGAATACCAATTTCTACGCCGCATGATTCGCAGTAGCCGAAATCTTCGTCTTCTACTTTCTTCAGCGTCTTCTCGATCTTTTTGATCAGTTTGCGCTCACGGTCACGGTTACGCAGCTCAAGGCTGAATTCTTCTTCCTGTGCGGCGCGGTCCACCGGATCAGGGAAGTTAGCCGCTTCGTCTTGCATATGAGTTACGGTGCGATCGACTTCATCCCTAAGTTGATTGCGCCATGCCTCAAGAATACGCCTGAAGTGCGACAGCTGGGCTTCGTTCATATACTCTTCGCCCGGTTTCTCCTGGTACGGCTCCACCCCAGCGATGGCGAGAATACTCAGGGACGATGTTTTACGGTTTTGCCCTTCTTGCATGTTGCTTCTCCTTAACACGCACTATCGATCCCCATGTTCGGGGGAAAAATCAGGTCGCTATAAATAGCAGATGCTTTTCCGGATAGCAATTATCTAAACGTAACACTTGACAACCCTGTGAGGAAAAGCGTATTTGCCCACGCGCCCAGAATACTAATTGACCAGATATTTACACCATTACAAGGTAATGGGCAACGGCTCTTTAAGAGTCATACCGTGGGCAGAAAGTTCCGCTTTATAAACCAGAATTTCAACCCCCTTAAGCTGTGCTTCAACTAATAATTGCGCATATTTTGCATCGATATGGCGCGCGGGTGAAAACCGTGTAATGGCTGAATGTAGCACGGCGAAAAATATCACTGCCCGCTTGCCTTCAGCCGCTACGCTCATCAATTCCCGAAGATGCTTCTGACCTCGTTCAGTGATGGCATCGGGAAAATAACCCTGCTCTTTTTCCGCCAACGTGACTGATTTCACTTCAATATAGCAGTCAGGTCGGGAATCTGCCTGTAACAAAAAGTCGATGCGGCTCCCTTCGGCGCCGTATTTTACTTCACTTTTCAAAGTGCTGTAGCCTGAAACTTCTGAAATTAACGCCTGCTGAATCGCCTCTTTCGTTAATCTGTTGGCCCACAGCGTGTTAACACAAATAAATTCACCGGATTGAGTTTGCGTTAATTCCCAGGTATGTGGATATTTGCGTTTAGTATTTTCTGATGTCGAATACCAAACGGTGTCACCTGGCATTGCGCATCCAGTCATCGCACCGGTATTTGGGCAGTGTAACGTTAACTCTGTGCCATCTGGTGTGATCACATCCGCTAAAAAGCGCTTATAGCGCTGGATGAGCGTTGCTGGTTGTAAAGGTGGAGAAAATTGCATAAACAGTCCCTTTGATTATTCAGTCAGCGTCCAGCGTTGCAACTGCGTGTAACGCGTGCGTCCTCGCGCAAATGAGGAGGAATAAAGCGCAAATTCCGTGACTGGAAACGACCAGCCAAAGCCCGGTGGCGGGATTGGCACCGCGTGGCCGGCATCGCGCAGCAGCGTGATATGTGGATGAAACGGCTGCGGGCTTTGGTAGCAACCGCTGCGTGCGGCCTGTGCCCGCAGCATATTCGCCAGTTGCAGCAATCCGCGCGGCGGCTGACGCATTCCCAGCCACACAACCCGGGATCGCAACCATTGCCCGGCATCATCGAGTTTGAGCGTAAAACCCGGCTGGCGAATACGCCCCGCGAGCTGCGACAGCGCCTGTTGCTTCTCAGCGCTGACGTCGCCTAAAAAGGCCAGCGTCAGATGCAGATTATCAGCCGCGACGGGGCGACCCGCTTCAGGGGGGAACTGCGCGGCCCGCCAGTGGATTAGCTGCTCCCGAACCCCGGCTGGCAATTCAATCGCAAAGAACAGCCTTTTTGGCTCAGACATGATGGATACTCGGTTATGAATTAACGCGATGCTACAATGCAGCGCGAAGAATGTTAACCCTCTGGAGCCATTTGTGACGTCGTTGCCCGTTGCCGCCGTAGTGCCTGAACTGCTTACCGCCCTTGATGCCTCGCCGCAGGTTCTGCTGACGGCGCCGACCGGTGCCGGGAAATCGACCTGGCTGCCGTTGCGACTTCTTGAGCATCGCGGTATTACGGGGCGGATTATTTTGCTGGAGCCGCGCCGCCTGGCAGCGCGCAATGTGGCGCAACGATTAGCGGAATTGCTGAACGAAAAGCCGGGTGAAACCGTGGGTTATCGCATGCGCGCACAAAGTTGCGTAGGGCCGCAGACCCGGCTGGAAGTGGTAACAGAGGGCGTCCTGACGCGGATGATCCAACGCGATCCTGAACTGACAGGCGTCGGGCTGGTGATCCTCGACGAATTTCACGAACGGAGTTTACAGGCTGATCTGGCGCTGGCGCTATTGCTGGATGTGCAGCAAGGGCTGCGGGACGATCTGAAACTGTTGATTATGTCCGCCACTTTGGATAACGGGCGTTTGCAGCAGATGTTGCCCGATGCGCCGACGATCGTTTCTGAAGGCCGCGCATTTCCCGTTGAGCGGCGGTATCAGCCGTTGGCGGCGCATTTGCGTTTTGATGAAGCGGTAGCGATAGCGACGGCGGAGCTATTGCGCCATGAAGGTGGGTCACTGCTGCTGTTTTTACCGGGTGTGGGCGAAATCCTGCGTGTACAGGAGCAGCTGGCTACGCGTGTAGGCAGCGATGTTGTGCTGTGTCCACTGTACGGCGCGTTAACGCTTTCCGAGCAGCGTCAGGCGATTGTGCCCGCGCCGCAAGGCAAACGCAAAGTGGTGCTGGCCACCAATATTGCTGAAACCAGCTTAACGATCGAAGGCATCCGACTGGTGGTGGACTGCGCCCAGGAACGCGTGGCGCGCTATGACGTGCGTACCGGTCTGACGCGACTGATTACCCAGCGCATCAGCCAGGCTTCGATGACTCAGCGCGCGGGACGTGCGGGTCGTCTGGAGCCCGGTATTTGCGTGCATCTGCTTGCCAAAGAGCAGGCAGAAAGAGCGGCAGCGCAGGGGGAAGCGGAGATATTGCAGAGCGATCTGTCCGGGCTACTGATGGAGTTGCTGCAATGGGGATGTACCGAACCTGAACAACTGAACTGGCTGGATACGCCGCCCGCCATCAATCTGCAGGCGGCAAAACGGCTGTTGCAGATGCTGGGCGCGCTTGAGGGCGACAGGCTCAGTGCTCGCGGACAGAAAATGGCGGCATTGGGTAACGATCCTCGTTTAGCGGCGATGCTGGTCGGTGCCAAAAATAATACCGAAGCGGCTACGGCGGCAAAACTGGCTGCGATTCTGGAAGAGCCGCCGCGCGGCGGAAGTACCGATCTGACCGTGGCGTTTTCACGAAATCAGCCCGCCTGGCAGCAGCGCAGTCAACAGTTGCTGAAACGGCTTAACGTTAGCAGCGGACAGCCCGACAGCACGTTGCTCCCCTCATTGCTGGCGCGGGCGTTTACCGATCGGATCGCGCGTCGACGCGGGCAGGAAGGGCGCTATCAACTGGCGAATGGCATGGGCGCAATGCTGGATGCTGATGACGCTTCAGGACGCCATGAATGGCTGATAGCGCCACTTTTGTTGCAGGGTAGCGCTGCGCCAGACGCGCGTATTTTGCTGGCTCTGCCGCTGGATATTGAGGCGCTGATGCAGGCATGTCCTGAGCTGCTGCAACAGTCCGACACCATCGAATGGGATGAGACTCAGGGAACGTTAAAGGCATTGCGTCGGTCGCGCATTGGTCAGCTCACGGTAAAAGTACAGCCATTAGCCAAACCCTCGGAAGAGGAGTTGCATCAGGCGATGTTGAATGGCATTCGCGATAAAGGGCTAAGTGTGCTCAACTGGACGTCGGAAGCCGAGCAGTTTCGACTGCGTCTGCAATGTGCGGCAAACTGGTTGCCAGAGTATGACTGGCCCGCGGTAGATGAGGATTCTCTGCTGGCGTCGCTGGAGACCTGGCTGCTGCCGCACATGAGCGGTGTGCACTCGTTACGCGCATTAAAAGCACTCAATGTGGGACAGGCGTTGCGCGGTTTACTGGACTGGTCAATGTTGCAACGTCTGGATAGTGAGCTGCCTGCGCATTACACTGTGCCGACGGGAAGCCGGATTGCCATTCGCTATCATGAGGATAATCCTCCAGTATTGGCGGTTCGGATGCAGGAAATGTTTGGTGAAGCAAAGACCCCAACCATTGCCCAGGGGCGCGTGCCGCTGGTGCTGGAGTTGCTGTCTCCGGCCCAAAGACCGCTACAGGTGACCAGCGATCTGAGCGCGTTCTGGCAGGGATCGTACCGCGAGGTGCAAAAAGAGATGAAAGGGCGTTATCCCAAACATGTCTGGCCGGACGATCCGGCGAATACTGCGCCAACGCGGCGCACCAAAAAGTATTCGTAATGTAACTGTAGGCCGGATAAGGCGTTATGCCGCATCCGGCGAAAGAGCGGTAATAATTGAGAGATTTCTTCTTCTGTCGCAGGACGGAAGAACAGAGAATCGGGCCCTTGCGCCTGAATGTTGCGGAGAAAAAGCATGGCGGGGAATGACCGCGAGCCAATTGGACGTAAAGGGAAACCCTCGCGTCCGGTGAAACAAAAGGTGAGCCGTCGTCAACTCAGAGATGAAGAGTATGACGACGATTATGATGATGATGACTATGAGGATGAAGAACCGATGCCGCGTAAGGGTAAAGGCAAAGGGCGTAAGCCTCGTGGTAAGCGCGGCTGGTTCTGGCTGCTGGTAAAACTGTCGATTGTCTTTTTGGTGCTGATCGCCATTTACGGCGTTTATCTGGACCAAAAAATTCGTAGCCGTATTGATGGCAAAGTCTGGCAGCTTCCTGCGGCAGTTTATGGCCGTATGGTTAACCTTGAGCCAGAAATGCCTATCGGCAAGAACGAGATGGTGAAGCTGCTGGAGGCCACGCAGTACCGTCAGGTGACGAAGATGACGCGTCCGGGCGAATTTACCGTGCAGGCGAAGAGCATTGAGATGATTCGTCGTCCGTTTGACTTCCCGGACAGCAAAGAAGGGCAGGTGCGTGCGCGTCTGACCTTTGACGGCGATCATCTGGACACCATCGAGAATATGGATAACAACCGCCAGTTCGGTTTTTTCCGTCTTGATCCGCGTTTGATCACCATGCTCTCTTCACCTAACGGTGAGCAGCGCCTGTTTGTTCCGCGTAGCGGCTTCCCGGATCTGCTGGTGGATACGCTGCTGGCGACCGAAGACCGTCACTTCTATGAACATGACGGTATCAGCCTCTATTCCATTGGTCGTGCGGTGCTGGCGAACCTGACGGCGGGTCGTACGGTACAGGGGGCCAGTACGCTGACTCAGCAGCTGGTGAAAAACCTGTTCCTGTCCAGCGAACGTTCCTACTGGCGTAAGGCCAACGAAGCCTATATGGCGCTGATCATGGATGCGCGTTACAGCAAAGACCGCATTCTTGAGCTGTACATGAACGAAGTCTATCTCGGCCAAAGCGGTGATAACGAGATTCGCGGCTTCCCGCTGGCGAGCCTCTATTATTTCGGTCGTCCGGTAGAAGAGCTGAGCCTCGACCAGCAGGCGCTGCTGGTGGGGATGGTTAAAGGGGCGTCGATCTACAACCCGTGGCGTAACCCGAAGCTGGCGCTGGAGCGTCGTAACCTGGTTCTGCGTCTTCTGCAGCAGCAGCAGATTATCGACCAGGATCTGTATGACATGCTGAGCGCGCGTCCGCTAGGCGTACAGCCGCGTGGTGGGGTGATCTCCCCGCAGCCTGCCTTTATGCAGATGGTGCGTCAGGAGCTCCAGGCGAAGCTGGGCGATAAAGTTAAAGATCTCTCCGGCGTGAAGATTTTCACCACCTTTGATTCCGTGGCGCAGGACGCCGCAGAAAAAGCGGCGGTGGAAGGCATTCCGGTATTGAAGAAACAGCGTAAGCTGAGCGATCTGGAAACCGCGATTGTGGTCGTTGACCGCTTTAGTGGTGAAGTTCGCGCCATGGTCGGCGGAGCAGAACCGCAGTTTGCGGGCTATAACCGTGCGATGCAGGCGCGTCGTTCGATTGGTTCTCTGGCCAAGCCTGCAACCTATCTGACCGCGCTCAGCCAGCCGAAGTTGTACCGCCTGAATACCTGGATTGCCGATGCGCCGATTGCGCTGCGTCAGCCGAACGGCCAGGTGTGGTCACCGCAGAACGATGACCGTCGCTATAGCGAAAGCGGCAAAGTAATGCTGGTGGATGCGTTAACGCGTTCAATGAACGTGCCAACGGTAAATCTGGGGATGGCGCTGGGCCTGCCTGCTGTAACCGATACCTGGTTGAAGCTGGGTGCGCCGAAAGATCAGCTTAACCCGGTTCCGGCCATGCTGCTGGGTGCGTTAAACCTGACGCCAATCGAAGTGGCGCAGGCGTTCCAGACTATCGCCAGCGGTGGGAACCGCGCGCCGCTGTCGGCGCTGCGTTCGGTGATTGCCGAAGATGGTACCGTGCTGTACCAGAGCTTCCCACAGGCCGAGCGTGCTGTTCCGGCGCAGGCGGCGTATATGACGCTGTGGACTATGCAGCAGGTGGTTCAGCGTGGTACGGGTCGCCAGCTTGGCGCGAAGTATCCGGGTCTGCATCTGGCAGGGAAAACCGGGACCACCAACAACAACGTGGATACCTGGTTTGCCGGGATCGACGGCAGCCAGGTGACCATCACCTGGGTGGGCCGCGATAACAACCAGCCAACCAAGCTGTACGGTGCCAGCGGCGCGATGTCGATTTATCAGCGTTATCTGGCCAACCAGACGCCAACACCGCTGGTGCTGACGCCACCGGAGGATGTGGTGGATATGGGCGTAGACTACGACGGTAACTTCGTTTGTAGCGGGGGTATGCGCACGCTTCCGGTATGGACCACCGATCCGGATTCACTGTGTCAACAAGGTGAGATGTTGCAGCAGTCGGGTAATCCGTTCGATCAATCTTCTCAGCAGCCGCAGCAACAGCAGCCTCAACAGCAGCAACCGCCGCAGCAGGAGAAGAAGGACGGCGATGGCGTAGCCGGTTGGATTAAAGAGATGTTTGGCGGTAACTAATGCCTGCCTCAAAACCCGCTTCGGCGGGTTTTTCATTTTTTGCGCTATATGGTTTTAGTTTGCCTTGCCTGACGGCGCTGCGCTTATCAGGCCTACGGAATTAAGGTAGCCATCCGGTACGTTATCCGTTAAAACATTTCAGCCTAATTTATTAACCCTTTCTTTTCATCTGGTTATTTCTTAACCCCTCAGTTTTAGTAGGGACGCGTATTGCTTGCTATCTCGCCAGAGTTTCGAATATTATGCTGCCGTTATAATAATAATTCTCGTTTACGTTATCATTCACTTTCATCAGAGAAATACCAATGGCGCGTCTTAAAACTGCTCAGCCAAGTTCATCACTGCGTAAAATCGCAGTAGTGGTAGCCACAGCGGTTAGCGGCATGTCTGTCTATGCACAGGCGGCGGTTGACCCGAAAGAAGAAACCATCACCGTAACTGCAGCACCTGCTCCGCAGGAAAGCGCATGGGGGCCTGCGGCAACCATCGCTGCACGACAGTCTGCTACGGCGACCAAAACCGACACTCCGATTCAAAAAGTTCCTCAGTCTATTTCAGTGGTCACCGCCGAAGAGATGGCGTTGCATCAACCAAAATCGGTCAAAGAGGCGCTCAGCTACACCCCGGGCGTTGCCGTGGGTACACGTGGCGCGTCCAATACCTATGACTACCTGATTATTCGCGGATTTGCCGCCGACGGCCAAAGTCAGAATAACTATCTGAATGGCCTGAAGATGCAGGGCAACTTCTACAATGATGCGGTCATCGACCCTTATATGCTGGAGCGCGCCGAAGTGATGCGCGGTCCGGTTTCCGTTCTGTACGGAAAGAGCAACCCGGGTGGGTTGTTGAATATGGTCAGCAAACGTCCGACAACAGAGCCCCTGAAAGAAGTTCAGTTCAAAATGGGCACTGACAGCCTGTTCCAGACCGGTTTTGACTTCAGCGATGCGCTGGATGACGATGGTGTGTACTCATACCGCCTGACTGGCCTGGCGCGTTCCGCGAATGCGCAGCAGCAAGGCGCAGAAGAACAGCGTTATGCCATCGCGCCATCTTTCACATGGCGTCCGGATGATAAGACGAATTTCACCTTCCTCTCCTACTTCCAGAACGAGCCGGAAACCGGTTATTACGGCTGGTTGCCGAAAGAGGGGACCGTGTCTAAGCTGCCAAATGGTTCACGTCTGCCGACCGATTTCAACGAAGGTGCGGACAACAATACCTACTCTCGTAACGAGAAGATGGTGGGCTACAGCTTCGACCACGAATTTAACGACACCTTTACCGTACGTCAGAACCTGCGTTATGCGCAAAACAAAGTGTCGCAGAAAAGCGTGTACGGCTACGGCATGTGCTCCGATCCGCTGTATACAAAAAACCAGGCAGCACTCAACGCTAGTCCATGTAAAAGCATCCCTCAGTCAGATTGGGATCACACGCTGACTCGTCAGTACGTTGACGATAATGAAAAATTGCAGAATTTCTCTGTTGATACCCAGTTGCAGAGCACATTCGCCACCGGTACCCTGGATCACACATTGCTGACCGGCGTTGACTATATGCGTATGCGTAATGATATCAACTCCTGGTTCGGTTGGGCTGGTTCGGTAGCGCCGTCTGATATCTATAACCTTGACCGTAGCGACTTTGATTTTGGGGCGCATAATGGACCAGGCGCACCTTATCGTGTCCTGAATAAACAGGAACAAACTGGCCTGTACGCTCAGGATCAGATGCAGTGGGATAAGGTGCTGGTCACTCTGGGCGGCCGTTACGACTGGGCTAAGCAGGACTCATTGAACCGCGTTTCTGGCGTGCTGGACTCCCGTGATGACAGACAGTTCACCTGGCGTGGCGGTGTTAACTACCTGTTCGATAACGGTGTAACCCCGTATTTCAGCTACAGCGAATCGTTTGAACCTAATTCTCAGGTTGGGGAAAGCGGCAATATCTTTGCGCCATCTAAAGGTAAGCAGTACGAAGCGGGCGTGAAGTACGTACCGAGCGATCGTCCGATCGTGTTGACCGGTGCCGTTTACCAGTTGACCAAAACCAACAACCTGATGGCCGACCCGAATGGATCGATCTGGTCAGTTGAAGGCGGTGAAATTCGCTCACGTGGTGTGGAAATTGAAGCGAAAGCGGCGCTGTCAGCCAGCGTTAACGTGGTTGGTTCTTATACCTACACCAACGCGGAATACACCACCGACACTACCTACAAAGGCAACACGCCTGCTCAGGTGCCAAAACATATGGCATCACTGTGGGGGGATTACACCCTCTATGATGGCGCGCTTTCCGGGCTGACGTTGGGTACGGGTGTTCGTTATACTAGTTCCAGCTATGGCGATCCGGCAAACTCCTTCAAAGTGGGAAGCTACACGCTGGTAGATGCGTTAGTACGTTACGATCTGGCGCGTGTTGGTATGGCTGGCTCCAACGTGGCGCTGCATGTGAACAACCTGTTTGACCGTGAATACGTCGCCAGCTGCTTCAATACTTATGGCTGCTTCTGGGGCGCAGAACGTCAGGTCGTTGCAACTGCAACCTTCCGTTTCTAATTTCTCTTTGGGCACGCTTTGCGTGCCCGTTTTACAAGTTGGCTGCTATGCAGGAAAACAGATCCCATCCCGACACCACTTTTGCGTTGCGTAATGTCTCCTTTCGTGTGCCTGGCCGCACGCTTTTGCATCCTCTCTCATTAACTTTTCCTGTAGGGAAAGTGACGGGTCTTATCGGCCACAACGGTTCCGGTAAATCGACATTATTGAAAATGCTGGGACGTCATCAGCCGCCGTCAGAAGGTGAAATCCTGCTCGACGAACAGCCGCTGGAGAGCTGGAGTAGTAAAGCGTTTGCCCGCAAGGTCGCCTATCTGCCGCAACAGCTGCCGCAGGCAGAAGGGATGACCGTACGCGAACTGGTGGCGATTGGTCGTTATCCGTGGCACGGGGCGCTGGGGCGTTTTGGCGTTGCCGACAGAGAGAAGGTAGAAGAAGCCATTTCGCTGGTAGGTTTAAAGCCGCTGGCGCACCGTCTGGTCGATAGCCTGTCCGGTGGGGAACGCCAACGCGCGTGGATTGCCATGCTGGTGGCACAGGACAGCCGTTGTCTGCTGCTTGATGAACCAACTTCCGCGCTGGATATTGCCCATCAGGTTGACGTGCTGGCGCTGGTGCACCGCTTAAGCCAGCAGCGTGGGCTGACGGTGGTAGCGGTGCTACACGATATCAACATGGCGGCCCGCTATTGCGATTACCTCGTTGCGCTGCGCGGCGGTGAGATGATTTCTCAAGGAACGCCTGCTGAACTGATGCGCAGTGAAACTCTGGAACAAATTTACGGTATCCCGATGGGCATTTTGCCGCATCCGGCCGGTGCCGCACCCGTGAGTTTTGTCTATTAATGATCGGATTACATCATATTACCCGTCGGCGGCTGCTTACGGCGATGGCGCTGTCGCCTCTGCTGTGGCGGATGAATACGGCGCACGCCGCGGCGGTTGATCCACAGCGCATTGTAGCGCTGGAATGGCTGCCGGTAGAGCTGCTGCTGGCGCTGGGTATTACGCCGTACGGCATCGCAGATATCCCTAACTACAAGCTGTGGGTCAGTGAGCCTCCTCTGCCGGACTCGGTAATTGACGTCGGGCTACGTACGGAGCCCAATCTCGAACTGCTGACCGAAATGAAGCCCTCATTTCTGCTCTGGTCGGCAGGCTATGGTCCTTCCCCTGAAAAGCTGGCGCGGATTGCACCAGGCCGGGGATTTAATTTCAGCGATGGCAAAAAGCCGCTGGCCGTTGCGCGACAGTCGCTGCAGGAAATGGCGCAATTGTTCAATCTGCAAGCCTCTGCTGAACGCCATTTGACTGAGTACGATCGTTTTATTGCCAGCCTGAAACCGCGCTTTATGCAACGCGGCGCGCGTCCCGTGCTCCTGACATCCCTGCTTGATTCGCGGCATATGCTGGTGTTTGGTTCAAACAGCCTGTTCCAGGACGTACTGGACGAATATGGGATCCCTAACGCCTGGCAGGGAGAAACAAACTTCTGGGGCAGTACTGCCGTGAGTATTGACCGTCTGGCTGCTTATAAGGATGTCGATGTGCTGTGCTTTGATCACGGCAACGATAAAGAGATGGCTGCGCTGATGTCTACGCCATTATGGCAGGCGATGCCGTTTGTCCGTGGCGGACGTTTTCAACGTGTGCCTGCCGTTTGGTTTTATGGCGCAACGCTATCGGCCATGCATTTTGCCCGCATTCTGGATAATGCATTGGGAGGCAAAGCGTGAACAGGAAACTTGAAATGCCGGATGGCGGCGCGAAAAGCGCCTTATCCGACCTACGGTTTGGGCGCTTTGTAGGCCGGATAAGGCGAAGCCGCCATCCGGCGTTGCTGTTGTTGGTGCTGTTTGTTGCTGCCTGCTGGCTGACATGGGTTAACTTCTCCGTTGCGCTACCGCGCAGTCAGTGGCAACAGGCTATCTGGTCACCGGATATCGACATCATTGAGCAGATGGTTTTTCACTATAGCCTGCTGCCGAGGCTGGCGATATCGCTACTGGTCGGCGCCGGGCTGGGTCTGGTCGGCGTGTTGTTTCAGCAGGTGTTGCGTAACCCGCTGGCGGAGCCAACCACGCTGGGCGTTGCGACCGGTGCGCAGTTGGGCATTACGGTCACCACGCTGTGGGCTATTCCTGGTGCGCTGACCACGCAATTTGCGGCGCTGGCGGGAGCATGTGTCGTTGGGGCGCTGGTGTTTGGCGTTGCCTGGGGCAAGCGTCTTTCTCCGGTGACGTTAATCCTTGCCGGGCTGGTGGTCAGCCTGTACTGCGGGGCGATTAACCAGTTGATGGTTATCTTCCATCACGATCAGCTGCAAAGCATGTTTTTATGGAGCAGCGGCACGTTAACGCAAACCGACTGGAGCGGCGTACAGCGTCTGTGGCCGCAGCTGTTGGGCGGTGTGATGCTGACTCTGTTGTTATTACGCCCAATGACGCTGATGGGACTGGATGACGGCGTGGCGCGCAACCTCGGTCTGGCGCTGTCGCTGGCACGTCTGGCGGCGTTATCGCTGGCCATTGTCATCAGCGCCTTACTGGTTAACGCGGTTGGGATTATCGGCTTTATTGGCCTGTTTGCACCGCTGCTGGCGAAAATGCTCGGTGCGCGTCGTTTGCTGGCACGTCTGGTACTGGCCCCGCTGATTGGTGCGTTGATCCTCTGGCTCTCCGACCAAATCATTCTGTGGCTGACCCGCGTATGGATGGAAGTCTCCACCGGTTCAGTGACGGCGTTGATTGGCGCACCGTTGCTACTGTGGTTGTTGCCGCGCTTGAGGAGTATGAGCGCCCCGGATATGAACGTCAGTAATCGCATCGCCGCTGAGCGTCAGAATGTGCTGATGTTTGCGCTGGCGGGTGGCGTAATCTTGCTGCTAACCCTCGTGGTGGCGCTGTCGTTTGGCCGCGACGCACATGGCTGGACATGGGCTAGCGGCGCGATGCTGGATGAGCTGATGCCCTGGCGCTGGCCTCGCATTCTGGCGGCCCTGATTGCCGGGGTGATGCTGGCGGTAGCGGGCTGTATTATTCAACGTCTGACGGGCAACCCGATGGCCAGCCCGGAAGTGCTGGGCATTAGCTCCGGTGCGGCATTTGGCGTGGTGCTCATGCTGTTTTTGGTCCCCGGAAATGCTTTTGGCTGGCTGCTGCCTGCCGGAAGCCTCGGGGCCGCGGCTACTCTGCTTATCATTATGATAGCTGCCGGGCGCGGTGGTTTTTCACCGCACCGTATGCTGTTGGCCGGTATGGCGCTCAGTACGGCCTTTACTATGCTGCTGATGATGCTGCAAGCCAGCGGCGATCCGCGCATGGCGGGCGTGTTGACCTGGATTTCTGGTTCAACCTATAACGCGAGCGGAGAGCAGGTACTGCGTACCGGGATTGTGATGGTGATTCTGCTGGCGATGACGCCACTGTGCCGCCGTTGGCTAACAATTTTACCGCTAGGCGGCGATACGGCGCGGGCTGTCGGTATGGCTATCACGCCATCACGCGTGGGGTTACTGCTGCTGGCGGCAGGGCTGACGGCGACAGCCACCATGACTATTGGACCGTTGAGCTTTGTCGGGCTGATGGCTCCGCATATTGCCCGTATGATGGGTTTTCGCCGGGCGATGCCGCATATGCTGATTTCGGCGCTGGCGGGTGGCGTGTTGCTGGTCTTTGCTGACTGGTGCGGCAGGATGGTGCTGTTTCCGTATCAGATCCCGGCGGGATTATTGTCGACGTTTATTGGTGCGCCGTACTTTATCTATCTGCTGAGAAAGCAGAGTCGCTGAGGCTGACCCCTTTCATGTAGGCCGGATAAGACACTTTTAGTCGACATCCGGCAATAAAAAAGCCGGGTGGCGGCTTCGCCTTACCCGGCCTACATTTCTGCACGTTCTCTTGTTTACAATTTCGCAAACACCCGGCGCGCGGCGTCGATGGTGTTATTGATATCGTCTTCACTGTGCGCCACGGACATAAAGCCCGCTTCGAAGGCAGACGGCGCCAGATAAATTCCTTCATCCAGCATCATGTGGAAGAAGCGCTTGAAGCGTTCGACGTCGCATGCCATCACATCCTGATAGCAGGTTACGGTTTCTGCATCGGTGAAGAAAATCCCGAACATCCCGCCCACATGGTTAACCACCAGCGGAATATTCGCTTCTTCGGCAGCTTCCAACAGACCTTCCGCCAGACGCGTTGTCAGTTCGTTCAGCGTTTCATGAATACCCGGTTGGGTCACTTCGGTCAGACAAGCAAAGCCCGCCGCCATTGCAATCGGGTTACCGGACAGCGTACCCGCCTGGTAAACCGGACCGGTCGGCGCCAGCGCGTCCATCACATCACGACGGCCACCGAATGCGCCAACGGGCATCCCGCCACCGATGATTTTACCCAGGCAGGTCAGGTCCGGAACAACGCCGTAATAATCCTGCGCACCGGCCAGTGCCACGCGGAAACCGGTCATCACTTCATCGATAATCAACAGCGCGCCAAACTCATCGCACAATGCACGCAGGCCTGGCAGGAATTCTGGCAGCGGCGGGATGCAGTTCATGTTGCCGGCGACCGGCTCAACGATGATACAGGCGATCTCCTGCGGGTACTGTTCAAACGCTGCACGCACTGAAGAGAGATCGTTATAGGTGCAGGTCAGGGTGTGTTTCGCGAAATCAGCTGGAACGCCAGGGGAGTTCGGCTGGCCCAGCGTTAACGCGCCGGAACCGGCTTTGACCAGCAGGCAGTCAGCATGGCCGTGGTAGCAGCCTTCAAATTTGATGATTTTATCACGACCGGTGAAACCGCGCGCCAGACGGATTGCGCTCATTGTCGCTTCCGTACCGGAGTTCACCATGCGCACCATGTCCATGGTCGGCACTAATTCGGTGACCAGCTCCGCCATTTTCACTTCCATCTCGGTCGGTGCACCGAAGCTTAAACCGCGTTCCGCAGCTTCAATCACCGCATTACGGATTGCCGGGTGGTTGTGACCCAGTACCATCGGTCCCCAGGAACCGACGTAATCGACATAGGCTTTACCATCGACATCGTACAGATACGCGCCGTCCGCTTTTTCGATAAACAGCGGAGTACCACCCACGCCAGTAAAGGCGCGAACGGGGGAGTTAACGCCGCCTGGGATAAGTTCGCGTGCTGCGCTGTAGAGATTTTCAGACTTACTCATGGATGGGGTCCTGGTTCGTAGAAAAAGTAAATGCCCGCTATTCTAGTTATTCAGAGAAGGTTATGAAAGTTTTACGCATTTGAAACAATGCGATTTGCAGGGGATTTTCGCGAAATGTGCGAGTAGAATGCCGATTCCGTATTTGTATTACCAATTAATGATCATCTGATGAAGACAGACACTCCCTCTTTTGAAGCACAGCAAATTGTGCGTTTACGCCGCAGGGATCAAATTCGTCGTCTCCTGGAACGAGACAAAACGCCGTTGGCGATCCTGTTGATGGCTGCAGTAGTGGGTACTGTGACAGGGCTTGTTGGCGTGGCATTTGAGAAAGCGGTGACCTGGGTGCAGAATCAGCGCATTGGCGCGCTGGCTCAGGTTGCGGACCATGACATTCTGCTGTGGCCGCTGGCGTTTATTCTCTCGGCGTTGCTGGCGATGGTCGGCTATTTCCTGGTGCGTAAATTTGCGCCGGAAGCCGGTGGTTCGGGGATCCCTGAGATTGAAGGTGCGCTGGAAGAGCTGCGACCTGTGCGTTGGTGGCGTGTCCTGCCGGTGAAATTTATCGGCGGCATGGGCACGCTGGGTGCTGGCATGGTGCTCGGGCGAGAAGGGCCGACCGTGCAGATTGGCGGCAACATTGGACGCATGGTGCTGGATATTTTCCGTATGCGCAGCGCCGAAGCGCGGCATACCCTGCTGGCTACCGGTGCCGCAGCGGGCCTTTCGGCGGCGTTTAACGCTCCGCTGGCGGGGATCCTGTTCATTATTGAAGAGATGCGCCCGCAGTTTCGCTATAACCTAGTGTCGATCAAAGCCGTGTTTACCGGCGTTATTATGTCGAGCATTGTGTTTCGTATTTTCAACGGTGAAGCCCCGATAATTGAAGTCGGGAAACTGTCTAATGCGCCGGTGAATACGCTGTGGCTGTATCTCGTGCTCGGGCTTATTTTTGGCTGTGTCGGGCCATTGTTCAATACCATGGTGTTGCGCACTCAGGATATGTTCCAGCGCTTTCACGGTGGTGAAATTAAAAAATGGGTGCTGATGGGCGGCGCGATCGGCGGTCTGTGTGGGATCCTGGGATTAATTCAACCTGAAGCGGCAGGCGGTGGCTTTAACCTGATCCCGATTGCCGCAGCAGGCAATTTTAGCGTCGGTCTACTGCTGTTTATATTTATCACCCGGGTCGTCACCACACTGCTGTGCTTCTCATCCGGTGCGCCCGGTGGGATCTTCGCCCCGATGCTGGCGTTGGGGACGTTGCTTGGTACGGCGTTCGGTATGGCTGCGGCAGCCTCTTTTCCGCAGTATCACCTGGAGGCCGGAACCTTTGCCATTGCCGGAATGGGGGCTTTGTTGGCTGCTTCGGTGCGTGCGCCGCTAACGGGTATTGTACTGGTGCTGGAGATGACCGATAACTATCAGCTCATTTTGCCAATGATTATTACCTGTCTTGGCGCAACACTATTAGCCCAATTTATGGGCGGAAAGCCGCTATACTCGACTATCCTGGCTCGTACGCTGGCAAAACAGGAAGCGGAGCAGGCGGCAAAAAGCCAGGGGACTGCCGCTGGCGAGAATACTTGAACGAAATACCAGGGTATTAGATAATGGCCCAAAATATTGGGTTGAAATTTACCCAATTGCCGATGTCGTTTGGAGCAAAATATGAGTGATGACGTAGCGCTGCCACTGCAATTTACTGAAGCAGCAGCCAATAAAGTTAAAAGCCTGATCGCTGACGAAGATAACCCGAATCTGAAATTACGCGTGTATATCACTGGCGGTGGTTGCAGCGGTTTCCAGTACGGTTTCACCTTTGATGATCAGGTCAATGAAGGTGATATGACCATCGAGAAACAAGGTGTTGGTCTGGTCGTTGATCCGATGAGTCTGCAATATCTGGTGGGCGGCGCGGTTGACTATACCGAAGGTCTGGAAGGTTCCCGCTTCGTTGTGACTAACCCGAATGCGAAAAGCACCTGCGGGTGTGGTTCTTCTTTCAGCATCTGATTGCTGTCTGTAATACTGATGGTCTGATGTTGTAGGCCCGGTAAGCGTAGCGCCACCGGGCAATGTGCCGGATGGCGGCGTAAACGCCTTATCCGGCCTACATGTTCTGTATCGTCATATCAACGCCCGTTATCATCCAGCGCAAACGTCGGCAATTTCAGATGCCAGCGAATGGCGGCAAGCCGAATCAGCAGCGTGACAATCATCCCCATCATACTGGCGTTTTCCAGTGAAACATCAAAGGTATAAAACGCTGTCGCATGCACGATCCCGCCGATAATACAGGCTGTGGCGTAGATCTCGGTGCGCAAAATCATCGGGACTTCACGAGCTAACACATCGCGAATGATCCCACCACCAACGCCGGTAATCACCCCCATACAAATCGCCACCAGCGGCCCTGTTCCTGCGAGAAATGCCTTGTTGACCCCAATACCCACGAACACCGCCAGACCAACGGCATCCAGCACCGGAAGGATCCATTTCGGTATGCGTCTTGGTTGACGTACCAACAGGATCGTCAGCATGCTGGTGATCATCGCCACCACCAGATCGGTCGGATCCTTAACCCAAAAAACCGGTCCATTATCCAGCGCCATATCGCGGATCGTGCCACCACCAACGGCGGTAACCACGCCGAGTACCAGGACGCCAAACGGATCCATACGTAATTTTCCGGCCAGTAATACGCCAGAGATTGCAAATACTGCGGTGCCGACAATATCAAGCCAATAGACGAGCATTTTTAAATCCTCACAACAGACCTGGTGGGGGCAGGCGCTAATTTATCTGTGAAAGCGCATTACAGAGTTGTTTTGCGGCGAGGATAATACGCGGGCTCGCGCGTTCGAACCAGTCACTATTAAGTGTAATAATGGGTATTTTTAGCTGGTTTCCCCAGTATTGCTCAATTTTCAGAGTTTCGCCCGGACCGCCTGTGGCAACAATAGCCTGGGGGGCTCGTGCCAGGACCTGCTCACGGCTAACCTGCGGCCAGGGAACCCGACTACCGGCAAAGATGTTTTCTCCGCCGCATACCTCAAGAACTTCGTGCTGAATAGAACCTTTTCCACTGGTAAACAGAGGATTGGCACCAAACTGGAGAAACACGCGTTTTTTCGGTTTGTTGGCATACTGAGATTTAAGTAAAGCATAGTCATCAAGCATGGTTTGCGCCGCCTGTTTAGCTTGTTCAGGCTTGGGGCTCCATGCCGCTAATTGGCGTAGCGCATCGGCAACCTGCTCAATGGTAACGGCGTCCACCCAGATGACCTTAATACCCAGAGAGGTTAGTTGATTCACCTGCCGCTCAGCATTTCCCCCGCGCCAGGCGACAACCAAATCAGGTTTCAGCGCCACAATACGTTCAAGATTCATCCCTTGCCAGGTTGAGACTTCCTCAATATTTTTGGCTTCTGGCGGGTAGTTTGAATAGCTGCTGACGCCAACGGGGGTAATGCCAGCGGCAAAAGCGAGTTCAGTATTGGCAGGAGAAAGCGTCACAACACGCGGTGCGGCGTAAAGGAACGCCGGGAGAGTGAAAAGCAGGGCGACCAGCGCCCTGGAGAGTAATTTAGCCATGCGCCAGTTTCTGTACCAGCGTTTCAACCATCAGGCTTGACTGCTTCGCGGCAACCACCAGGAATTCGTCAAAGCTGAGATGGGACTGCTGATCGGCAACGTCAGAGATAGCGCGAACCACGACAAATGGCACGTTAAAGTTGTGGCAAACGTGCGCAATTGCGGTCGCTTCCATCTCAACGGCAATCGCCTGCGGGAAGTTATGCTTAATTTTAGCCAGCCCCACGGAACCATTAATGAAGGCGTCGCCGCTGACGATAAGTCCGCGAACGGCGTTCAGATTGAGTTCGGCGATGCAAGACTCTGCGGCAGCAATCAACGTAGGATCGGCTTTAAAACCAGCCGGGCAGCCCGGTAGCTGACCAAATTCATAACCAAAGGCAGTGACGTCGGCGTCGTGATAGCGCGCTTCGTCAGAAACTACGATATCCCCGACTTTCAGCGTAGAGGCCAGGCCACCCGCAGAACCGGTATTAATGATGGCGTCCGGCTTGCAGCGTTCAAGCAGCAGCGTAGCGCCCAGTGCCGCAGCCACTTTACCGATACCCGATTTCAGCAGCGCAACCTCTGTACCGTTCAGTTGGCCGGTGTAAATTTCACAACCGCCGAGCGCGATGGTCTGACGGTTTTCGATTTTGTCACGCAGCAGCGTAACTTCTTCTTCCATTGCACCAATGATGCCGATTTTCATAGATTTACTCGCGATAAGCCAGATTTGAGGGCATAGTCTATCATGCGCTTAAGGGGTAGCGCATTTCTCAGGCGGGAGAGGACATGGCACAGATCGATTTCCGAAAAAAAATAAACTGGCATCGTCGTTACCGTTCGCCGCAGGGCGTGAAGACTGAGCATGAGATCCTGCGTATTTTCGAAAGCGATCGCGGACGTATTATCAATTCACCGGCAATTCGCCGACTGCAACAAAAGACCCAGGTCTTTCCGCTGGAACGTAATGCGGCGGTGCGCACGCGTTTAACGCACTCAATGGAAGTTCAGCAGGTTGGCCGCTATATCGCGAAAGAGATCCTCAGCCGACTAAAAGAGCAAAAGTTGCTGGAGCAGTATGGCCTGGATGAACTGACGGGGCCGTTTGAAAGTATTGTCGAAATGTCCTGCCTGATGCATGACATTGGCAATCCGCCGTTTGGCCATTTTGGGGAAGCGGCGATTAATGACTGGTTCCGCCAGCGGCTGTATCCCGCAGACGCAGAAAGTCAGCCCCTAAGTGATGACCGCTGCCAGGTGGCGGCATTACGGTTGCGTGAAGGCGAGGAGTCGCTGAATGATATTCGCCGTAAGGTACGCCAGGACCTGTGCCATTTTGAAGGCAATGCGCAGGGTATTCGGCTTGTGCATACGTTGATGCGTATGAACCTTACCTGGGCGCAGGTTGGCGGTATTTTAAAATATACCCGTCCAGCGTGGTGGCGCGGCAGTGCACCCGAAACACACAATTATTTAATGAAGAAGCCGGGTTATTACCTTTCTGAAGAACCGTATATTGAGCGGTTGCGTAAAGAATTATCATTAGCGCCTTACAGTCGCTTTCCATTAACCTGGATTATGGAAGCTGCCGATGATATCTCTTATTGCGTAGCGGATCTGGAAGATGCCGTTGAGAAAAGAATCTTTAGCGTCGAGCAGCTTTATCACCATCTGCATGAGGCGTGGGGGCAACATGAAAAAGGTTCCCTGTTTATCCAGGTTGTTGAGAACGCCTGGGAAAAATCACGTTCAAATACATTAAGCCGGAGTACCGAAGATCAGTTCTTTATGTATTTACGCGTCAATACGCTGAATAAACTGGTGCCGTATGCGGCCCAGCGGTTTATTGATAATTTGCCGCAGATTTATGAAGGCAGCTTTAATCATGCGCTGCTAGAAGATGCCAGTAGCTTCAGCCAGCTACTGGGCGTTTATAAAAATGTGGCAGTAAAACATGTGTTTAGCCATCCGGATGTTGAACAACTGGAATTACAGGGCTATCGGGTGATCAGCGGGTTGCTGGAGATCTATCAGCCGTTATTAAAAATGTCTCAGTCAGATTTTTCTGAACTGGTCGACAATGAAAGAGTAAAACGTTTTCCTATCGAGTCCCGTTTATTTCAGAAGTTGTCTACCCGCCATCGTCTTGCGTATGTTGAGGCGGTTAGTAAAATATCGACGGGGTGCGCTGAGTATTCGGTTCTGGAATATTATTATCGCTGCCGGTTGATCCAGGATTATATCAGCGGGATGACGGATTTGTATGCCTGGGATGAATATCGTCGCTTGATGGCCGTAGAACAATAAATACTCATTTGTAAAGACGGACAATAAAATTTTACTTTTTCCTTAAACTTAATTCTGGAACTTAGCGCTATAAAACGACTCTGACGTATACAGCAATTTTGCGTTACCTGTTAATCGAGAACGAAACACATGAAAAAAACCACATTAGCAATGAGTGCACTGGCTCTGAGTTTAGGTTTGGCGTTGTCCCCCCTGTCTGCTACAGCGGCTGAGACGTCGTCTTCAGCAATGACCGCCCAACAGATGCCAAGCCTGGCCCCGATGCTCGAAAAAGTGATGCCATCGGTGGTAAGTATTAACGTCGAGGGGAGCACGACGGTAAATACGCCGCGCATGCCGCGTAATTTCCAGCAGTTCTTCGGTGATAATTCACCGTTCTGCCAGGACGGTTCTCCGTTCCAGAGTTCGCCGTTCTGCCAGGGCGGCGCACCGGGCGCTGACAATGGCGGCGGCCAGCAGCAGAAATTTATGGCACTCGGTTCCGGCGTAATTATTGATGCCGCGAAAGGGTATGTCGTGACCAATAACCACGTGGTAGATAACGCCACGGTGATTAAAGTTCAGTTGAGCGATGGTCGTAAATTTGACGCGAAGATCGTGGGTAAAGATCCGCGCTCCGATATCGCGCTGATCCAAATTCAGGATCCGAAAAACCTGACGGCGATTAAGCTGGCAGATTCCGATGCGCTGCGCGTGGGTGATTACACCGTGGCAATTGGTAACCCGTTTGGCCTCGGTGAAACGGTGACTTCCGGTATCGTTTCTGCACTGGGCCGTAGCGGCCTGAATGCGGAAAACTACGAGAACTTTATCCAGACGGATGCTGCGATCAACCGGGGTAACTCCGGTGGTGCGCTGGTCAACCTGAACGGTGAGCTGATCGGTATTAACACCGCGATCCTCGCGCCGGACGGCGGTAACATCGGTATCGGTTTTGCGATCCCAAGCAACATGGTGAAAAACCTGACTTCACAGATGGTTGAGTTCGGCCAGGTTAAACGCGGCGAGCTGGGTATTATGGGTACCGAACTGAGCTCTGAGCTGGCGAAAGCGATGAAAGTTGACGCCCAGCGTGGCGCATTCGTCAGCCAGGTGATGCCGAACTCTTCTGCAGCGAAAGCGGGGATTAAAGCTGGGGATGTGATTACCTCCCTGAACGGCAAACCTATTAGCAGCTTCGCCGCCCTGCGTGCGCAGGTCGGTACGATGCCGGTTGGCAGCAAAATCACCCTGGGTCTGCTGCGTGACGGTAAGCCGGTCACCGTGAACCTGGAATTGCAGCAGAGCAGCCAGACTCAGGTTGACTCCAGCTCTATCTTTAAAGGCATTGAAGGTGCCGATATGAGCAATAAAGGACAGGACAAAGGTGTCGTGGTAAGCGACGTGAAACCGAATTCTCCGGCTGCACAGATTGGCCTGAAGAAAGGGGATGTGATTATCGGTGCGAACCAGCAGCCGGTGAAAAACATCGCTGAACTGCGCAAAATCCTCGACAGCAAACCAGCCGTACTGGCGCTGAACATTCAGCGTGGTGACAGCTCCATCTATCTGTTGATGCAGTAATCTCCCTCAACCCCTTCCTGCACAGGAAGGGGTTTCTTTTTGTGATACTTCCCACAACTCCATACTTCTCCCTTCCGCTTTGTGCATTTGCACAATGTCGCCGCTTATTATCTTCCCTATGCTTGAGCTCTGCTCACAGGAGGGGTTTATGGCTGGCTGGCATCTTGATACCAAAATGGCGCAGGATATCGTGGCGCGCACCATGCGCATCATTGATACCAATATCAACGTAATGGATGCCCGTGGGCGGATAATCGGCAGCGGCGATCGCGAACGTATTGGTGAATTGCACGAAGGGGCGCTGCTGGTACTTTCGCAAGGTCGGGTGGTCGATATTGACGATGCGGTGGCCCGGCATTTACACGGTGTGCGTCAGGGGATAAACCTGCCGCTGCGTCTGGAAGGCGAAATCGTTGGCGTTATCGGTCTTACCGGCGAACCGGAGCATCTGCGCAAATACGGCGAGTTAGTGTGCATGACCGCCGAAATGATGCTGGAACAGTCGCGCTTGATGCATCTGTTAGCGCAGGATAGCCGTCTGCGTGAAGAGCTGGTGATGAACCTGATTCAGGCGGAAGAGAATACGCCAGCGCTGATGGAATGGGCCCAGCGCCTGGGCATTGATCTGAACCAGCCGCGCGTGGTGGCGGTAGTGGAGGTCGACAGCGGTCAGCTTGGTGTTGACAGCGCGATGGCTGAACTACAGCAATTACAGAATGCGTTGACCACGCCAGAGCGTAATAATCTGATTGCGATTGTTTCCCTGACTGAGATGGTGGTGCTGAAACCGGCGCTCAATCAGTTTGGCCGCTGGGACGCTGAAGATCATCGCAAGCGCGTTGAGCAGCTTATTGCCCGCATGAAAGAGAACGGACAGCTGCGTTTTCGCGTGTCGCTGGGCAACTATTTTACCGGGCCTGGTAGCATTGCCCGTTCGTATCGTACGGCGCGCACCACCATGATGGTCGGTAAACAGCGGATGCCGGAAAGCCGTAGCTATTTCTATCAGGATTTGATGCTGCCAGTACTGCTGGACAGCCTGCGCGGCGGCTGGCAGGCCAATGAGCTGGCGCGTCCGTTGGTGAGGCTGAAAGCGATGGATAACAATGGGTTGCTGCGTCGGACATTGGCGGCATGGTTTCGTCATAACGTCCAGCCGCTGGCGACCTCAAAGGCACTGTTTATTCATCGTAATACGCTGGAATATCGCCTGAATCGTATTTCAGAACTGACCGGGCTGGATCTGGGGAATTTTGACGACCGACTGCTGCTGTATGTGGCGTTACAGTTAGATGAGCAGCATTGATTAATTGCCTGATGGCGCTACGCTTATCAGGCAAAATGCCGGGTGGCGGCTTCGCCTTACCCGGCCTACGAATACATTCACGTGCGGTTATTTACGCGTCAGTTTTTCCAGATCGGCTTCAATTTCGCTGATCTTGTTGGTCACGACGCTTTCGAGATGGCGTAAATCATCAAGGATCTTGCGTTTAAGATCGACTTCGCTGCGATCGCGCTGGCAGATCTGATCCAGTTCATCGATCACATAGCGCAGGTTGGGACTGATCTCCTGCACTTCTTTGTAACCCTGGCCGATGCCATCAGCTACCACCGTTTTGCGCTGACGGGGATATTTGAACTTCACGCTCTTGGCAAAAAACTCGCCTTTATCCTTTTGGAAATAGATTTTCAGGATATCGTTGTTGGCTTCTTGCCGCAGGCTGTAACGATCGATTTCTTCAGGATTAGTAATGCCCAGACTTTTCAGATTGTCATACATAGCGGTACCCTTAAGCTCACTATAACCATTGAATAATTAACGAAAAGCCTTGTTTATGCCACTCGCAGATGTAAAAAAAGCGGGCTAAGCCCGCTTTTTCAAATCGCTGTTAGTCGATAGTGCGCAACAGTTCGTTGATTCCCACTTTGCCACGCGTTTTGGCATCGACTTTCTTCACAATCACCGCGCAGTACAGGCTGTATTTACCATCTTTCGACGGCAGGTTGCCGGAGACGACCACGGAGCCTGCCGGAACGCGACCATAATGTACTTCGCCAGTTTCGCGATCGTAAATACGGGTGCTCTGACCGATGTACACGCCCATGGAGATAACAGAACCTTCTTCGACGATCACGCCTTCAACCACTTCAGAGCGTGCGCCGATGAAGCAGTTGTCTTCGATGATGGTTGGGTTAGCCTGCAACGGCTCCAGTACACCGCCGATGCCAACGCCGCCGGACAGGTGTACGTTTTTACCGATTTGCGCACAGGAACCGACTGTCGCCCAGGTATCAACCATCGTACCTTCATCAACATAAGCGCCGATGTTTACGTAAGATGGCATCAGCACGGTGTTACGGGCGATAAACGCACCCTGACGCACGGCCGCAGGCGGAACCACGCGGAAACCTTCCTTCTGGAAGCGCGCTTCGTCGTAGTTGGCGAATTTCATCGGTACTTTATCGAAGTAACGGCTTTCCGCACCTTCGATGACCTGATTATCGTTAATACGGAAAGAGAGCAGGACCGCCTTTTTCAGCCACTGATGCGTGACCCACTGACCCTCAATCTTCTCTGCGACGCGCAGTGCACCGGAATCCAGTAAAGAAATAACCTGATTCACCGCTTCGCGGGTTACGGTATCTACATTTGCCGGAGTAATGTCGGCACGGCGCTCGAAAGCGGACTCAATAACGTTCTGTAACTGCTGCATTGTTAAACTCTTTCCATAATAAATAAAAACATCACCCTTTATCGTTTGGATTGAGGGCCTCTGTCAACCGTTGATGCACTTCCTGCTGCAGCTCATTATTAAGGGCGCGCCGGTCGGCGGTGGCGATTATGAATAAATCTTCTACTCGCTCGCCAATGGTTGTAATTCGGGCGCCATGCAGCGAAATTCCCAGATCGGCAAAAATCTGCCCGACCCGCGCCAGCAGGCCGGGCTGGTCGAGAGCGATAAGCTCCAGGAATGATTTTCGGTCGGTATGGGTCGGCAAAAAGGTGACCTCAGTATCGACGGTAAAGTGGCGTAATTTTGCCGGCTGGCGACGCGGTTGCGGTGGCTGCCAACTGCGCTGCGTGATGGCCTGTTCCAGTCCAAAACGGATCGCTTCATGTCGGTCTGAAGACAGCGGGCTGCCGTCCGGTTCCAGCACGATGAACGTATCCATCGCCATCCCATCGCGGGTAGTGAAAATCTGCGCATCGTGGACGCTAAGATTACGCCTGTCCAGTTCGGCGCAGACGGCGGCAAACAGGTAAGGGCGGTCAGGGCTCCAGATGAAAATTTCTGTCCCGCCGCGCGTGGCCTGTGGGCTGAGCAGGATCAGCGGCTTGCTGAGATCGTGTTGCAGCAGATGGCGCGCATGCCAGGCCAGCTGATTTGGGCTGTGACGCACGAAGTAGTTGGCGCGACAGCGTGACCAGATGTGGTGCAACGCTTCTTCATCAATGCTGTCCATTCGCAGTAGCGCCAGCGCCTGAAGCTGATGATGGCGTACACGCTCACGCATATCCGGCGTATTTTGCATGCCACGACGGAGTTGTTTTTCCGTTGCGAAGTACAGCTCGCGTAGCAGGCTTTGCTTCCAGCTATTCCACAGCGTTTCGTTGGTGGCGCAAATATCCGCGACGGTCAGACACACCAAAAAGCGCAGACGGTGTTCCGTTTGTACCTCTTCGGCGAATTGCTTAATTACTTCGGGATCCTGAATATCGCGGCGCTGAGCGGTCACCGACATCAGCAAATGCTGGCGCACCAGCCACACGATCAGCTGCGTTTCGCGGGAATTCAGGCCGTGCAGTTCGGCGAACTTGAGCACATCCTGAGCGCCGAGTACCGAGTGATCGCCGCCGCGACCTTTGGCGATATCGTGGAACAGCGCGGCAATCAGAATCAACTCCGGCTGTCGCAGACGCGGCCATAGATCCACACACAGCGGATGGCGCTGACGGGTCTCTTCGTTAGCAAAACTTTCCAGCTTGAGCATTACGCGGATGGTGTGTTCATCCACCGTATAGGCATGAAACAGGTCAAACTGCATTTGGCCGACAATATGCGACCATTGCGGCATATAGGCCCACAACACGCTGTGGCGATGCATCGGCAGCAGACCGCGGCTCACCGCGCCCGGATGGCGTAACATGCTGAGAAACAGCGATCGCGCTTCCGGGATGTAGCACAGCGGCTGCGTTAAATGACGGCGGGCATGACGCAAATGGCGCAGCGTGGTGGAGTAAATCCCGCTGATCGCGCTGTTACGCACCATGATGTAAAACATCCGCAGTATCGCTTCTGGTTTGCGGATAAACAGATCGTCGTTGCGCAGATCGATCAACGTGCCGCGCAGTTGGAAGTCGTCATCAATCGGGCGCGGTTTTTCATCGGCGGGCATGGCGAGGATCGCCTCGTCGAACAGTTGCAACAGCATGTGATTCAGTTCGCTGACCCGTCGGGTGACGCGGAAATAGTCTTTCATCATCCGCTCGATAGGCTCGTTGCCTTCGCCGCCGTAGTTTAGCCGTTGCGCCACGCTGAGCTGGCGGTCAAACAGCAGGCGGTTGTCGTAACGACTAACGACCAGATGCAGGGCGAAGCGAATCCGCCACAGGATATGCAAACATTCATTCAGCTCGGCGCGTTCAGCCAGTGTCAAAAAGCCGAAGCCGACCATTTCGTCCAGTGAGGTGGCGCCAAAATGGCGGCGGGCCACCCATTGCAGGGTATGGATATCGCGCAGGCCGCCGGGACTGCTTTTGATATCCGGCTCCAGGTTGTAGCTAGTGCCGTGATAGCGCTGATGGCGCTGATTCTGCTCTTCCACTTTAGCGGCGTAAAACTTGTCGGAAGGCCAGAAACCTTCGCTAAAAATATGCTTTTGCAGCTCCAGAAACAGCGCCACATCGCCGATCAGCAGGCGAGTTTCAATCAGGTTGGTGGCGACGGTTAAATCTGACAATCCTTCCAGCAGACACTCTTCCAGCGTACGCACGCTATGCCCAACCTCCAGCCTCACGTCCCATAGCAGCGTTAACAGCTCACCGACTTTCTCGGCCTGCGCATCAGGCAGCTTTTTACGACTCAGGATCAGCAGGTCAATATCGGAAAGCGGGTGCAATTCGCCTCGTCCGTAGCCACCAACGGCAACCAGCGCCAGATCGGCTATTTGCCCGAACCCAGCTTCTATCCACAAACGCTGTAGCAGTTGGTCAATAAATTCGGTGCGGGCCTCAATGAGCTGTTCTGCGGAAATTCCACTGTCAAACGCTTCGCCTAACCAGTTCTGGAAGGTGTCGATATGCGCTTTAATGCCGGAGCAGTTGAGATCTTGCTGTGGCCATGTCCCTGGGTTTTGCGGTTGGCCAGGCAGGGTGGGGAGGGCAGTATTTGCGTGCTGTTCAGGAAGAGTATTCATTATGCGCCACCCATTAAAAAGCCAGATGATGGCGTGAACGCCTTATCCGGCCTACTAAGTAGTACAATTTGTAGGCCTGATAAGATGCGAATGCATCGCCATCAGGCAAAACATTATTCGCCGTGTGTGATGATCGCTGGGATAGTGTCATCCTTGCGTAACGTCAGAATTTCACAGCCGTTTTCCGTCACTACAATAGTATGCTCGTACTGTGCAGACAAGCTCCGGTCTTTGGTTTTCACCGTCCAGCCGTCTTTCATGGTGCGGATGCGGTAATCACCGGCATTCAGCATCGGTTCTATGGTGAACGTCATGCCAGGCTGCAGTACCACACCACCGTCGTCTGCATCGTAGTGCAGAACCTGTGGCTCTTCATGGAAGCCGCGACCGATACCGTGACCGCAGTATTCACGAACAACAGAGAAACCTTCGCCTTCCGCGTATTTCTGAATTGCAGCGCCCAGCGTGCGCAGGCGAATGCCCGGTTTAACCATCCGCAGCGCCAGATACAGGCTTTCCTGCGTTACACGGCACAGACGTTCGCCAAGAATGGTGGGCTTGCCGACGATAAACATTTTAGAGGTATCGCCGTGGAATTCGTCTTTAATCACGGTCACGTCGATGTTAACGATATCACCATCTTTCAGGTGCTTCGCGTCGTCCGGGATCCCGTGACACACCACTTCATTAATAGAGATACATACGGATTTCGGATAGCCGTGATAGCCCAGGCAGGCGGAAATGGCCTGCTGCTCATTCACGATGTAGTCATTACAGAGGCGATCCAGCTCGCCGGTGCTGACGCCCGGTTTAACAAACGGTTCGATCATTTCCAGTACATCAGCGGCCAGGCGGCCAGCGACGCGCATTTTTTCGATTTCTTCAGGGGTCTTGATTGAGATAGCCATAAATTCTGTCCATCAGTGCCGATGATATCGGCAATAATTGTTTAAGTGCTGCCAATGGTATCAGTCCCGCATACATGCTGCCAAATTGAGAATCATTCTGAACTTCGCCTTTCGTGCCACAGATGCGTTGGCTACATTTTTTCACCCCAGTCACTTACTGGTTGTAAGCTCCCGGGGATTCAAAAATTTGCCGCCTTCCTGTAACACGAAATTCATCGTTCATTCAGCACAGACCGCCAACAATTATTGGTGTCGGTGGCGTATTTGTGGTATAAAGCGCGCCGGACTTCCGATCCATTCGAAGACTACACACGATGGACGGGAGCGACAAATCTCACTTTGTGTAACAACACACACGTATCGGCACATA
>OBLO01000213.1_pt1 | contig 62817 bp, 56 predicted proteins | sample 1519401 | NCBI WGS metagenome assembly OBLO01 (sample SAMEA2602897, study PRJEB22501) | metagenome | reverse complement strand
CTGATAAGCGCAGCGCCATCAGGCACAACGGTTGCCGGATGCGGCGCAAGCGCCTTATCCGGCCTACAGGCTTTATGCATATTCTGTAGGCCAGACAAGTGTTGCGTAATTACAACAGCGGCTTGAGGAAACGGGCCGTGTGTGAGGCTTCACACTCAGCGACCGTTTCTGGTGTGCCGGAGACAAGGATTTCGCCGCCGCCGCTGCCGCCTTCCGGACCGAGATCGACAATCCAGTCTGCGGTCTTAATCACGTCCAGATTGTGCTCAATCACTACGATGGTGTTGCCCTGATCCCGGAGTTGATGCAGCACGTCCAACAGTTGCTGAATATCCGCAAAATGCAGACCGGTGGTCGGCTCATCGAGAATATACAGCGTTTGCCCGGTACCGCGTTTGGACAGTTCGCGCGCCAGCTTTACGCGCTGTGCTTCACCGCCCGAGAGCGTGGTAGCGGACTGGCCCAGTCGAATGTACGTCAGGCCAACGTCCATCAGCGTTTGCAGCTTACGCGCCAGCGCCGGAACGGCATCGAAGAACTCACGTGCTTCTTCAATCGTCATATCCAGCACTTCGTGGATAGTCTTGCCTTTGTACTTAATTTCTAACGTTTCGCGGTTATAGCGCTTGCCTTTGCACTGATCGCACGGCACGTAGATATCCGGCAGGAAGTGCATTTCGACTTTGATCACGCCGTCGCCCTGACAGGCTTCACAGCGTCCGCCACGGACGTTAAAGCTGAAACGCCCCGGCGTGTAACCGCGTGCGCGTGACTCCGGTACACCGGCAAACAGTTCGCGCACTGGCGTAAATACGCCGGTGTAGGTTGCCGGGTTAGAGCGCGGCGTACGGCCAATCGGACTTTGGTCAATGTCGATCACTTTGTCGAAATGCTCCAGGCCCTGAACGTCGCGATACGGCGCAGGTTCAGCCAGCGTCGCACCGTTCAGCGCCGTCTGTGCAATCGGGAACAGTGTGTCGTTAATCAGTGTCGATTTACCCGAACCGGAAACACCGGTAATGCAGGTAAATAAACCTACCGGCAGCGTCAGGGTGACATCTTTCAGGTTGTTACCGCGTGCGCCGGTGAGCTTCAGCACTTTCTCTGGGTCAGCCGCAACGCGCTGTTTAGGCACTTCAATCTTGCGTTTACCGCTCATGTACTGGCCGGTCAGCGACTCAGGCACTGCCATGATGTCGTCGAGTGTCCCTTCGGCGACGACCTGACCGCCGTGAACACCCGCGCCCGGGCCGATATCGATAACGTGGTCAGCGGCGCGAATCGCGTCTTCATCGTGCTCGACCACAATAACGGTATTACCCAGATTACGCAGGTGGATAAGCGTACCCAGCAGACGTTCGTTATCGCGCTGGTGCAGGCCAATAGACGGCTCATCCAGTACGTACATTACACCGACCAGACCCGCGCCGATCTGGCTTGCCAGGCGAATACGCTGGGCCTCACCGCCGGAGAGTGTTTCCGCCGACCGCGATAGCGTCAGGTAGTTGAGGCCGACGTTGACCAGGAACTTCAGACGATCGCCAATCTCTTTAAGAATTTTCTCGGCAATCTTCGCCCGCTGACCTGCGAGCTTCAGATTGTTGAAGAAATCCATTGCATGACCGATGCTCATGTCAGAAATCGCAGGCAGCGGCGTATTTTCAACAAATACGTGACGGGCTTCCCGGCGTAAACGCGTCCCTTCACAGCTGGCGCAAGGACGGTTACTGATGAACTTGGCTAATTCTTCACGTACTGCGCTGGATTCCGTCTCTTTATAGCGGCGCTCCATATTGTGCAATACGCCTTCGAACGGATGGCGACGTACGGACGTATCACCACGATCGTTCATGTATTTAAATTCGATATTCTCTTTACCGGAACCGTAAAGTACCACTTTATGCACAGCAGGGTTCAGGCTGGCCCACGGGGCTTCAACGTCGAACTTATAGTGTTCCGCCAGAGACTTAAGCATCTGGAAGTAATAGAAGTTACGGCGATCCCAACCGCGGATAGCACCACCGGCCAGCGACAGTTCCGGGTTTTGGATCACCCGATCAGGATCGAAATATTGCTGCACGCCGAGACCGTCACAGGTTGGACACGCGCCCGCCGGGTTGTTAAACGAGAACAGCCGCGGTTCCAGTTCGCGCATGCTATAGCCGCAGATAGGGCAGGCGAAGTTGGCGGAGAACAGCAGCTCCTCCGCTTTCGGGTCGTCCATATCGGCAACGACCGCCGTACCGCCGGACAGTTCCAGCGCGGTTTCAAAGGATTCCGCCAGTCGTTGGGTGAGATCGTCACGGACTTTAAAGCGGTCAATCACCACTTCAATGGTGTGTTTCTTTTGCAGCTCAAGCTTGGGCGGATCGGAAAGGTCACAGACTTCACCGTCGATACGGGCGCGGATATAGCCCTGGCCTGCCAGGTTTTCCAGCGTTTTGGTGTGCTCGCCCTTACGCTCTTTGATCACCGGCGCCAGCAGCATCAGACGCTTACCTTCCGGCTGCGACAGGACGTTATCCACCATCTGGCTTACGGTCTGCGCTGCCAGGGGGACGTCGTGATCCGGACAGCGCGGCTCGCCAACGCGGGCAAACAGCAGACGCAGATAGTCGTGAATTTCGGTAATTGTACCTACCGTGGATCGCGGGTTATGGGACGTCGATTTTTGTTCAATTGAGATGGCAGGAGAGAGCCCCTCAATGTGGTCGACGTCCGGTTTTTCCATCAGCGACAGAAATTGACGCGCGTACGCGGAAAGGGATTCAACGTAACGACGCTGCCCTTCGGCATATAAGGTGTCGAAAGCGAGCGAAGATTTGCCTGAGCCCGAAAGCCCGGTGACGACAATCAGCTTGTCGCGCGGGATGACGAGGTTGATGTTTTTGAGATTATGGGTGCGGGCGCCCCGAACTTCGATCTTATCCATTCATCTTTCCCGGATTAAACGCTTTTTTGCCTGGCTGCATGGTGCTACCGGCGATCACGAACGGTTAATTATGACACAACCTGACCTGAATGGATATACAGTATTGGAATGCAAAACGCAGACGTCTGTGCAACAATGTCTGGCTGGGGTTGTTTACTGGAATCAACTTCGCAACGTAGTAAAAGCGCTATTGGAAATGCTACAATCCCGCGCTTACACTTATTCAGTAACGTTTTTCAGGAGACACGATCATGGCCAGCAGAGGCGTAAACAAGGTGATTCTCGTCGGTAATCTGGGCCAGGACCCGGAAGTACGCTATATGCCGAATGGTGGCGCAGTTGCCAACATTACGCTGGCTACTTCCGAATCCTGGCGTGATAAAGCGACCGGTGAAATGAAAGAGCAGACTGAATGGCACCGTGTTGTGTTGTTCGGCAAACTGGCGGAAGTGGCCAGCGAATATCTGCGTAAAGGTTCTCAGGTCTATATCGAAGGTCAGCTGCGTACCCGCAAATGGACCGATCAGTCCGGCGTAGAAAAGTACACCACAGAAGTTGTGGTTAACGTTGGCGGCACCATGCAAATGCTGGGTGGTCGTCAGGGTGGTGGTGCTCCGGCAGGTGGCGGTCAGCAGCAGGGCGGTTGGGGTCAACCTCAGCAGCCGCAGGGTGGTAACCAGTTCAGCGGCGGCGCACAGTCTCGCCCGCAACAGTCAGCGCCGGCAGCACCGTCTAATGAGCCGCCGATGGATTTCGACGACGATATTCCGTTCTAACTCTGATAAATATTAATTTGTAACTTTTACAAGTTTTTCATAAATCGTAAGAGTTTAAGAATTAATAAGTTAAGTTGAATTTAAACCCTCAGTATTTGTAAAGATACTGAGGGTTTTTTTATGTTCGCAGAAAGTGTAACTATAATGTTTCTTATAAAGTATCGTTTGTAATTATATTACTCCGGATAAAGTTGGTTATGTAAGGTTAGGAGGACGAATGAGAATCGTCACTGTTGGCCATAAAACTGGTGATTTATTGCCAATTCTTTTGGACCATAACGAATTACCTATACCGCTACCAAATGAGTTCCTATTGAGCCGAAGACATCTAAGTACAAACACGTTACTTAGAAATCTCCGAGAACTGTCAGTCTTATATAGATGGCTTGCAAATAAGCAGATTGTTCTAGAGTGTAGGTTAAGAAATGGCAGGTTCTTTACAGAGGCAGAATATTGCGGAGGTTTGATAGAATACTTGAGAAAAGATATGGAGGTTGAGGGGGCTGTTGTTTCCCCTCACACGTTTAATAGTAGGTTAGTAACTATTAGACAGTATTTTATGTGGGTCATTGATATTTTTATATCTTTGCTGCCGTTAGGTGACGAAAAATATGACAGTCTCAAGTGTGAGAGAAAACGTATAAATTCATGGATCGATAAAGCATTCATTAATACCCCTAAGCGGGGAAGTATTTCTAGAAAGTATTTAACAAGTGATGAAACTGAATTTTTACTTAAGTGTTTGGACCCAGAAAGCCCTAACTCTTTCGGATTATTTCAGCCAGTGAAATGCAGAAATTTTGTAATCGTGTCGATGATGCTTAATTGTGGAATACGTCCAGGAGAATTGCTCAGTTTACGTGTTGAGGATATACAAATAGGGGCGATTTCAGCAGTGACAATCAAACGAAGACCGCCAGACCCTTTCGATATAAGAAGGCCAAGACCAAGTGTAAAGCGGAATGGCAGAGTATTGCCCCTGGAAGGGCGGTATTTTCTACAAATTTTGGATAGATACATCGTAGAATGGCGAGATTTCTTAGAGAGAAAATCGAATAACTCGACTAATTATTTAATACTAAGTGATGAAGGCGAGCCTTTGTCACACTCATCTTTAACTCAGCTTTTTTCTCGTCTTCGGAGCACGTATGCTGATTCATTACCTGAAATGCTGACACCTAAATCGTTAAGACATACATTCTCTAGTCGTATGGAGAAAGCTTTGAGGGCTGCAGGTTTGGAAGAGGATCGAAGAAGGGAAGCTTTGGCTATGTTACGCGGAGATTCAAGTCTAGAGTCTCAATCAATATACATTGCACAAGAGATTGAGGAGAGGGCTTATCAGGCTCTCTCAGAGTATCAGCGTAAATTGATTGCAGGGATAATTAAATGAAACAGCAATTGCATCAATTACCCCATGATTTAGATCATAAATTAGGGCTGCCGCCCTACTTTTATACCCGAGAAGGCGTTAAAGTTGATATTACAGAAGATAATTTTGTTTTACCTCTTTTCTATAGACATAGCAAGCTTGATTTTACTCGAATAGAAAATGAAAAATTAAAAGAAGCGATAATATTATGTATTATTGAACAGGCGACTAGAGTTTCATCACATTCGGGGTGTGCTTATTGGAGCGATATATCTGCAACAATAGTTTCTCGCCAAACTCATTTTTCTCTTATAGCCGGGGTTCCAATACAACAGTTTGAAGAACGTCTTGTTGTTCTGATGGAATATATTATCAGCCACGCGCGTAAAAAAAATAAGCTATGGGCTTTATATCGTCCTATACGTTGGTATATATGGTGTGCTGAAAATTATCCTGAGCTTGGGTTTTCTATTGATTACGCACAAGAGCTTGAGGCTCTTGAAATACCGGGTAATCCCAAAGGCGAGGCCGTCAGGCAAGAAGACCAGAATCATGGCCCATTACATAGAACATTTGAACTACAGCCAATTTTAAATGCACTCAAGCAGGATAAGAGTTTAATTTATGAGCATTTACAGCAGAAAGCTGCTGTAGCTCTTTCTATTGCATTCGGGCGAAATCCTGCGAACTTAACCTTTTTAAAAGAAACCGATCTCGTCAATTTAGCTCCTGAAACTGTCACTCCATGTTATGTCTTAAAGATGCCGAGAATCAAAAAGAGACAATTAACTCCTAGAGATGACATGGTTGATGAATACTTAGAGCCGCAGATCGCTGAACATCTTTTGGCACTTATTGACGCTTCGAGAGACAAAAAGCTTGTTCTAGAAATAATGGGGCATCCTGTAGAAGTTACGAGGCCACTATTTATAAACTTTAATAAAAATCGCTATGCTATTGAGTCAAAAAGATGGGATGAAGCATTCAATATGATGTCGATTGGGATAGCTAATCTAATAAAAGCTTTTGTTAAGCGCCACAAAATAATATCTCCTTTTACCGGGGAGTTATTACATGTAACCCCTCGGCGTCTACGTTATTCCTTAGCTACAGGTTTGGTTGCTGAAGGGATTAGTAAGCGAGAGTTAGCCAGAATATTGGATCATACAGACACGCAAAATGTAAATGTTTATTTTGATATGGCAGGTAACATAGTAGGGCATCTCGATAAAGCGATGGCGAAAGGATTCTCTAAATATCTTGATTTCTTCAAGGGTAATCTGATCTCTAGTGATGAAGAGGCTATCAATGGTGAGCGCAATGACAAGCATTTAATATTTCTAGATGAACAAGATTCATCTGAAATAATTGATGTCGGCGTATGCGGGGAAATAACTGTATGCCATCTAGATCCGCCTTACTCATGTTATGTATGTCCCAAATTTCAGCCTTATCGTAATGCTGACCATGAAAATGTGTTGGAATGCCTACTAGCCAGCCGTGAAGAGCGCTTAGAGAAGTACGAAAATTCGCGATTAGGGATACAACTTGATGAAGTGATAATGGCAGTTGCACAGGTGGTTAAGTTTTGTGAGGAGGGTATCAGTAATGACTGATGGCCGTTCTAATCGAAAGTTTAAAGTCATTCCTTTCATTAATCGAGTTGAACGCGATAGAAAGGAAAACCTTACTCATTTGGTTTACAGAGCAAAAATAATGAGGCTTGAGGGATTTGAGTCTGTAATTTGGACTGATTCAGTTTGGCAAATTTTTGCTGGTCGTCTGATTGAACAGTCAGGCAAACATGTGAAGTCAGCCTCTTTCAAGTTTTCACTTTCACCAAAATTAGGAGGGGAGCTATTTATCGGTAATTGGGCGGAAGTGGCAAAATCGCTATTTATTCTACGATTCCATAGAAAGCATCAATCAACGCCCAATCAACATAATTTTATTACGGCCATAGGTTATGTAGCTTTCGCAGCCAAGCAATTAGCGCAGGATCTAACTAATATAACACGAGAAACGCTCGATAATGCATGTGCATTAGTCTCAACGCATTATAGTGAATCAACGGCTTATAATATCCACAAGCATGTTGCAGAATTTAGTGCACACTGTGATGCTAATGGGTTATGCAGAGTTTTATTGCAATATAAATATATCAATATGACGCGTCCTGATATTTCAGGAGGATTAAACTATAAAAGGTTAGATGATCCTAGTGTTTTAGAAACAAAGTCGAATAAGCTCATTGCTCCTGATGTGTATCGAATCATAGGTGAGCTTTATTTAAAGGTTCCAAGTAAGCATAAATATAGGTTATATGTCTTGATGTTGACCTTTCTTGCTTGCACAGGACGTCGCTTTAGTGAAGTTTCACTATTACCCAATCAACAGCTGTCGTTTGATGCCGAGGGGAATGCATATATAGAATACTTCCCTCGGAAAGCTAGTCGTGGGAAGGTATTCACGCCGAAGCGCAGATTATTTTTATCGTCAGAAATGAGTTCTATTGTCGGGGATCTTCTGGTTGAAGTTTCCGAATTAACGTCAGATGCTCGAATAACTGCTGAAGAAATGCTTAGAGTTGGCGGCCCTGATATAAGATTTTTGCAAAAAATTCCAGATGATAAAAAAATATATTCTAATGAGCTAGTTAAGCTTGGAATAAGTGATACTGTTTTGGCTACTACTGGTTGGTTAAGAAAGAAAAAATTTGCATGGCCTGATAATAATGCTTTCACCAAAACTGGACGTAGTCCATTATACCCAGTTTACTATACCTATAAATCCGAGATCATAAAGTATTGTTGTCGAGATTTCTCGGACACATATCTATTGGCTATTCATACTGACCAATTCGGAAATAAATACTATATTAAGGATTTGTTGTTTATTCGTTCGCTGGGAATTTCCAGTGGATACTATGCTCACTGGTTGGCGGCAAGTTGTAGCCAGTCCATGTTCACCACTTTCCTACGCTATTTACCTAGGCTTGCCGCTAAATATACCTCTAGTAATATTGATGTTGATTTTACTAGTCACCACTTCCGGCATACGCTCAACACCTTACTTGATGAGGGTGGTTTAAGCGATCTGTTGCAAACTTCATGGTTTGGTAGAACCAATTCAAGAGATACTAGGGCCTATCAACATACTTCACGTGAAAAACGAGCATTGATGCTCCGTGAAGAGATAAAAAAAGGTTTGGTTGGTGGGCAACTGGCCGAACAGATTAAAGTAGTTTCGGTCGAGGTTCAGGACGCAATTCTTAAAGCTCGTATCCACGCTGTGCATGATGTAGGTACGGGCATCTGCATTCATAACTTTTCTCAATCACCTTGTGAGCGCCATTTGCAATGTTCTGCCAATTGTAAGGACTATGTGTGGATCAAAGATGATAAAGAACGGCTTGATGAGCAAAAACGTCAATATGCACTTACGCTCCTGGCTCGACAAAACGCAGAAAACCACTTGAACAGTAAGAACCCGAAAAAGAGCGCTGATTGGCTAGCGCACAATGAAAAAAAAATTAAAACTCTCGCTGCACAGTTGGCTGACAATGGGGTTGAGCACTTCGACCCCGAACAATATTTTAATGAGGTAGGGCATGATGAAACGCTTTAGACGAATGTCCGATAGTGACATAAATATGATTGTTTCCGATCTTGAGCGATGGGCAATGGGCGAGGTTGGCTCTAAGCTCACTTGGGCAATGCTGGAGAAGCGCTTTAGTTTTAGCCGCCAATCGCTTCAGGCGAAGTCCGAAATCAAAGCTGCTTATGATATCGCCAAGAGAGCATTGTCAAAGGGGTTGGTCAAGACTAGGGGGCAAGCAGCAAAAGAAGCTAAAGAGTTGCAAGTTGAGATTGATCGTCTTAAAACTGAGTTAGAAGCCTATAAACTTAAAGAGGGGCACTGGTTGCGCCGCTGGCAGCAAATTGCTTTCCATATTCGTCAAATGGGCATACAAATGATCAATGTTGACAAAATACCGCAGGAAGGGGCTATGTTGCCATCACATACCGTAACTGCCCAGATTCTGAAACCTTTTGATAAAGAGATTCCTCCGTCTGGACGTTTATAAGATTAAGCAAATACATCCATGATTCACGTTCTAAAAACGGTTATAATCCTCCTATAAGGAAAAGTAACAGATTTTTTAATTGTTTCTATTAATTCTGAGTGAGGGAGTATGGAAATTAAAAACAAGATTAGTTTTATATCCTCTGATGTAAAAAGAAACCCGGAGTCAAATCGGGTTGAACCAATTGAATTAAACTTGGATAGTGATGATTTCGATGAGGAGTTTACTCCATATTATCGATTCGTAAACAAAATATTGGATGCTGAAAATCTTGTTGTATTAGCAGGTTCAGGGACTTCATTAACTTTCAATAAGATTGGATTGCATCCAATAGCTCCAAGTATGTGGCATCTGTGGGATTACTGCCAAAAAGATGATGAACATTTATTTGAATTGGTATTAGCAGCAACGAAATATAATGCGCTTCAAAGTGCAAAAGACGAACATGGTAATGCTAAGCCAGATATTGAATTATTGTTGTCCCTTTGTGATTCATCATTATCTGTCGGAAATCTCTCTGCTCAAAGGAAAAATCAAGTTGAACGTTTCCTTGAGAGAGCAAAAAAGATAATACTGGGAAAAACAAATTTTACCGATAAAATACAGGATGTTACTGACTGGATTAGCCATGATAAATTTATCCGAGCAGTAGCTAGAAGGAGTGCTCAGCAACAAAGATTGAAAATTTTTACTACAAATTATGATTTGGCTTTCGAACAATCAGCATCTAACGTCGGTTTCGTTGTGATCGATGGTTTCGAATTTACCAACCCTTCATTTTTTAACCCAATGTGGTTTAATTATGACATCGTCAATAGGCGGCATTCCAGGAATAGTGAAGGTGCTTATATTCCTAATGTAATACATCTTTATAAAATGCATGGTTCTGTTGACTGGAGAAGAGTTAATGGGCGAGTTCAGAAATTAGGTGTAGAGAGTAATAAGGGAGAACCGGTTTTTATCTATCCGAGTAGTAGTAAGTACCAAACTTCCTATGACTCTCCATATTTAGATATGATGACATCCTTTTTAGAGATGTTAAAGCAGCCAAGAACCGCTGTTCTATGTCTTGGATTTGGGTTTAATGATAAACATATAAATAACGCTTTAACTATGGCTCTTCGAACAAATCCTGAATTTATGCTAATGGTAGCAACAAAAGATCCATTTAATGAAAATGCTTCTTTTAATCGTGATATTAGACAATTATTACTGGCTGCAGTAAATCAAGGAGATGGAAGAATAGCTATTGTTGATTCGACATTTGAACAGTTTTCAAAACTTCTTCCTGAGCGTAGATCTACGACACCAGAAGATGAGCTTTTCAAAGCATTTGAGAAGATAGCGGCGAACTTAAAATAAAAAGGTATGCTTATGGGACAAAACAAATGGTTTTCTCCATACGATCCAATCAGGCGTATAGGAAGCGTAATCAATGTTTCTGCAACAGAATTAATTGCGAACCTCTCTAAAGCGGGTTCTGGTGAACCTGGTTGGTCTTTTGGTAATAGAATTGCTGCAGGAGAAGTTAATGAGTTTGTCTTTATTGATGTCGGTGAGACTGCGATACTTGGTCGTCTAGTAAAAGTATGGATAGAGGGTGGGGAAAGATTAAGTGTTGATGGTTTAGCAGATAAACCTTCAGAGAATCACCCAATTGGTCTTATTCAACTATTGGTAAGTTTAAATCCTGTTAATGGCAAAAATTACAAAGGAATTAAACAGCACCCACGACTAGGTAGCCAAATATACTCGGCTCATTCTGAACTTGTATCTGTAATTGCAGAGGGTAAACAGGAAGATACCAATGGGAAAATATATCTGCCCCTTGCGACTTTTCCTCATGATTCATCCGTAACAATACATGTCACACCAGAGAAACTATTTTCCAGACATTGTGCGATTTTAGGTGCTACTGGTGGGGGGAAAAGTTATTCAATGACAAATATCATTGAACAAGTGCGTGATGCTGGAGGGAAAGCTATAGTAATAGATCCTACCGGTGAATATGAGTCATTAAATTGTGAAAGCTATTATGTTGGCAATCATATTAGAGCTAACAAGGATAATAAATTAACATTTCCACATTGGCAGTTTACCGACTCAGATATTCGAGCCTTTCTAAGACCTTCAGCTCAGAGTCAGTCACCAAAATTGGATGCTGCAATTGAGAGTCAGAAAATAGTATGGCAATACCATGCACAAACAGGGCATAACCTTAATATAAGCAATCAGTATCTGTTAAACAAATCCGGACAGCAAAAGCTTCCGTATGAGACTGCACTTCTAGCTATGAATTCTTATATTCAATTAGCTCCTTGGGTATTTAAGAATATTGCTGATCAAATTGTGAATGAGTGCGTTTGGCCAAATGGCGGAACTTCGGCAAATCCTAACTCAACAATATGGGGGGGGAGAGCCGACAATGACGTTGGGCATTGTTTAAACCTCATCTCTCGTATTAAATCGTATTCAGGCAACAAAAATTTAGAATGGATGATCGATGTTGACCACACACTCAAAACTATACCTAATTTAATCGATGAATTTTGCGGAGTCGACTGTAAGTCAAAAATTATCAGATTAGATTTATCTGAAGTTCCATTTGAAGCAAATTCACGTGAAATCCTTGTTAATGCGATCGGAAGAAAGCTTCTTTCTGTTGCAAGAAAAGGATTTATTAGCCATGAAAGACCTCTTTTGGTATTTATTGATGAAGCACATCAGTTTTTAAATAAAAAAGTAGGTGAGGATTCAAACAAATTTGAGCTAGATGCATTTGGAAATATAGCAAAAGAAGGTAGGAAATATGGTTTAAACACCATTATTGCAACTCAACGTCCACGTGATATTCCCGAAGATGTTTTGAGCCAGATCGGTACTCTTATAGTACACAGACTAACTAATCAGCTTGACCAAGATATTGTTAAAAAGGCGGTAGGTGCAATTGATCAACGTTCAGCTTCATTTCTTCCTGTTTTGGGACAAGGTGAAGCTTTAATGTTGGGTGTGGATTTCCCATTCCCTATGACAGTAAAAATGAAAAAACCTCTCAATGTTCCATATTCTAAAAATGCAAATTTTTCAGGTAGTTGGAGAGGGGAGGGGATTTAGGTTTTCACTTTATGATGATGTATACGGTGCTGTATCTGAGCTTAACATCTATTACTTAGCCAGCACCGTGTCAATTTATTTTAAAACAGCCTTATACGAACAACAGGCGTGCTCGTCGCTCTTGGATATTCTGGCCATGATGTGTTCGTTGATGTCCGCAAAGGTAACAAGAGCATTGGCAGGGAGTAGAATACATTTTTCCCAGCGCATTATCTGTTTGGTGTGTTGATAAGAGGCATTTTCTCCGTTTAGCTTTTAAACGAAATGTTTGATGGCGTCGCCATGATCTGGTTCTAAGCAATTGAATTTACTCCAATGAATGAGTGCGGCGTTATGCCGCGCCCGTATCATTCTATGAGTTCTCGAAATGGAGTAATTGGTCATGATCTTTCTACAGTGGTTAATAATGGTATTCATTATATGATTTTAGGTCCGGATGAAAAGAAATTGATCTGACCTGCTCCCCGTTGATTAATACACCTCGATGTTAGTAATGTCTTCATAAGCCACATGAGGACATCCCATGAAGAAGCGTTTTTCCGACGAACAGATCATCAGTATTCTCCGCGAAGCGGAAGCCGGAGTTTCTGCCCGCAAGCACGCCATTTCCGATGCCACTTTCTACACCTGGCGCAAGAAGTTTGGTGGCATGGAAGTTCCTGAGGTGAAGCGGCTTAAATCTATATGCAGGCATTGAAGCTTGAGTTGGTCATTTGATTAACTGTGTCTAAAAGCAACTTTTTCCATCTAAAATTATTTGCCTTTTCCCCTAATTGAATTTTTAGATGTAGGTAAAATCTATTAAAATCATTTAATGTCTCATTGAGAGTTCCGGAGTCCCTTAAGAATTCAATTCTTTCCATTATCCAAGCAACTTCTTGCTTAGTATCTGGTTTGTTATAAACATCATATAGGCCAAATATTTCGGTGTTAACTTTGAATTTTTCGCTTACATTTAAAATGTCAATCGATATATTGTTTGTAGAGATCTTGACATCTGGGATGTAGTTAATTAAAAAAACTGCCTGATGTGGGATCTGATCTGTAATTAAATTAGGATTAGAAGCAGTTCTTGTGTCTCTCATAAGCTTAAATGAGTTGTTACATCTGGTTCCTGAAGGTATTAGATTATATATTGATACTGCTAAAAAAGGGTAAAGAGCTTTAGGTAAAAAATGGTCAAGAGGTGGTCTAAAGGTCTTTCGTGTAGACTGGATGGAGTGTATCGGTTCATCATTGCAATATGGACAATAGCCAATGTTATAGAAACCATTTATTTCATGACCAAATTTTTTACTAACATGTTCGTAATCAAATGCTTTTTCGAGCATATTAACCCAAATGGGAAATTTTGTAGGGTATATTTCATTCAATACGCCAGGTTTGCCATTTAGGAATCCTTTCACTTTTTCAAGGCTTTTTCTAATGTCACCCGGTAATGTAGAATTGTTAATGTAAGAGATTAACTCATCAACGATTATTTCATTCTTTACACATTTTATTCTGTTAAGCTCAGCAATTACAAGTTGTAAACAATCGATTACTTTAAGCTTATCAGCCTTGTTCCTCGTTGATTCAGGAAGCATGGACAGTTTACTAATATCAAAATCAGTAAGCAATATGGTGGGGTTATATCTTTGGATTATTATTGGTAAGTTTATTTCCAGTTCTTTTACATACCATTTTAAATAATTTGCCGGGAGCAATGTTAATTTAATTATATTGTTTAAGCTAAAATAATATTCAAATATTCTCTTGCTTTCATATGGTACAAATTGATTAATCTCACATATTTCTTTGAAAACTTTTTTAACAGATACTTCATTTCTATAGCGAACCATGAAATCCTTCGTGAATCGCGGGGTGGTTTTAATCATTGGGACGCTCCAAGCATTAATCTGATATTTTTACTTTTAATTTTCTCGATGAGTTTTTTCTGGAATTCGTCAAGGTTGTCACGACTTTCAATTATGTCATCAATATATCTTTTTGAGCGAGATCCAAAAGTTGATGATAAATGCATTCCATCAATGTAGAGCTCAGATATCGGCGTTCCAAATCCGCTGGAACTAATTTTTTCCACTTGACCAGAATTGTTTTTATTAAGTGCTACTATATTTTCAGATAGAAAGTCGCTTATGATGATGGGAGAGTGAGTAGTTAATATCACTTGTGACTTCATGTTTATTCGAAGAGATGCTAAATGTTCAATTAGCTCATCAATGAACTCTCTTTGCCACTCAGGGTGAAGATATAAATCCACCTCATCAATTATAAATATAAAGCTTTTGGTTTTTTTTTGTAACTTTAATACTGCTGCTTCAAGTTCGCAAAAGAATTTTATTAATGCATACTCTCCACTACTGAAACCTTTCCATCCATATGAAATATTATGCTTAATCACTCTTGGTATTGCGTCGAGGTGTTTGACACCACGATAGGCTTCTTCTGCACTTTCAGTTTTTACCGTGATTCTTTCATCTTCAATTACTATACTTTCTATGTTATTTTTTTTAAAAATAATCTTGTTTTCTAATAAGTATGAAAGTGACCTAAAACCGTAAATATAATTTTCTAATAATTTTTCTGAGATTGAATTTTTGTTAAGCCCTTTAAGGCATAACTCAAAGGATTGATTCGCATTTTCCACACCGTAACTTCTGTTATTCAAGTAGGATGAGATTAACTCAATTAAATGCATGTTGAGTTCACTGGATTCATATTTGAGTCCTGATACTAATGATTTTAGCGTAGATAAACATGTAGCATCTAATATCTGGTCAATTATTTCATCTATGGTGTTAGTTGACTCATATTTATAACTAAATATTTTATCAATTTTGTTGACGACGTAACTATTTGAGTTGCCCCGCTTGATGTTATATTTATTATTCAACTCAATTATATCGTTAAGGTTGTGGTGGTTAAATATAAATTCAAAGCTTGCTTGAGAACCCTTGAGCTTATTCCCTCTTGGATTATGTAGGAGATAGGTGTACGTCCGTAAAAAACGGTCTTTAGTATTTATTTCTATCTTTGATAGCGGTATATTTTTGACATGTCTTGATTTTTTATTTTTCGATTCTCCGGTAGGGCTCGGCAGATTATTTATCTTTATTACTTTTACGTTTTCCTTGAATAACGTAGTTTCATAAAGGTAATATATTTCATGTGGGAATTGAGATGTATTATTAACTTGTTTAACATTCATGTTGTATACATGTATTAGGTATCCACTATCGGGATCGTGCCAAACAATTATTCCTGAGCCGTTAACATAACTAAAGGAGGCTTCTATGAATTCAAGTAACGTGCTTTTACCTACGCCATTTTCACCAATTACAGCTGAGAGAGAGATTTCATCATAATATTTTTCGGGAACTAAATCTTTTTCTTTTTTATTTATTTCTATGCAGCCATGATTGAAGTTACAATCGTGCTCTGCGTTTATAGGTATGTTTATTTCGTTAAGGATTTTGTACTTTTTTATATATATGTGTGCAATTTTCATTTGATTTATTAACCAGTAATATTTTTTGATATTTATCTACCATAAACTCTCGAAACATTGCAACCTTTTCCATCTCCATGTTCCAAATCCATCGAAACCATGGCCTCAGCTTCTTTCCTGCTAAGGCAATTTTTCCTATGCTACTCTGTAGTCTCTCGTATATCTGCATATCTCAGCCTGTGCGGCGCTTTTTCCCAGAAAAACTCGCATCCTTAAACACATTTACGTAGCGATCGCACTCCTCAGCCCAAGTTTATCGACCAACTTACTACCGTGCGCGACCGAATATGCTACCGCAGCATTTAAGCCGTGCACCAACTCATTGCACCTAGCGACCGTTGTATTTCTCGGTCTGCCGCCTTTGGTGCCGGATACAACACGCAACAGTACATCCCCACGCGCCAGCGCCTGTTGCCACGTCTTAAGTGATTTTGCCGACTGCACCGTTTCTTCTGTTCACAGCCCCTAAATAGCGCGTAATCACCATCGGCAATGCGATGCCTTTGCCTTTACTACGTACGAGGGCGAGCACATCATGAATCAAATTCTTATGCTTTGGAGCAGACGGTTTGGTTTTGCCTGCAGTGGCCTCAGCCGCTCGCAGATCCGCATTTCTTTTTGAAGCGTACGCTAAGAAATTTCATTTGCCAGACGGCTTCTTACGTAATGCTCGATGTGGTGGGGCTTGATATGGTTTACTGATCTTACCCGTGTAATGTGGACACACCTATAAGTGAGGGACTGGTTTTCAAACTGCTCCTAGCTGAGATCGCAGCAGGCACTGTGGCGACGCCACCGATTGCAATCACACTCTATCTCTATGTAGTTGAACACTGCAGCCCGCATTATCTCACGGCTGGTAAAGCGTTCCCCCCCGATGGCAGACAATTAATATTCTCTGCGAAGTTAAGGCAGGCATTTATACCTGCGAGTATTGCTGTAAACACGCTATTGTAAGTATCTAATGATGGGTGCAGGTCAAAGTTTTAAAGTGATATAATAACCTGCTGATAAACACAATTAACAGATGATCCTTTCATCTAAAGGATTTTAGATGGATAAAAAACTCTCTGAAAGTCTTGTATGTAGTATGGAAGAAATGCTCTTAATTGAGAAAGGCGAGTTTTTCCTATTGTCTGAAAATGTTCATTTGCACGTCGTTCCTGTTTCTGAAGAAGCCTATGAAGCAACAGGTTTAGAAGATACTCTTCATACGCCAAACGACGAGTGAATGTGTAAATTGTAAACTTTCTATCTTTACATTTGGTCCCATCTTTTACAAAACGCATTGACTGATGTACTGAAATGTATGTGTTAACTTAACATATGTAGCGTTTTTTATTTTAAAGCTAACTTAATCAATGGGTTGTCCTTCTTTATCGGTTTTATATGTGAACTACCGTTCTAATCCCACTGCGCTACGCTGAAAATAATGGCTACCTCAAGACTGGGGTAGCCATATGCAATTTTGTTATCAGTTCAACACCATCGGCCAATCTGGCGGTGTGTGGCTCATCACGTCAACCATTACGGTTTCAATGTTCTTCCAGATAGCGGACATATCCACCAGGGTTATGCCGAGCAATCCAGTCGCAAACCAGCAGGCAAAAACCAGCCCCAAACCGCTGCTAATGACGGCCAGGCCAATATAATCTGATTTACGAAAACGGATATTGAGCGTACTGGCTAAAAACATCAGCACCGCGCTGAGTAGTTGCCACCGCAGAAGAACCACGCCAGTTGTTATTGTCGCCATGAAAAACGTCCTCAGAAAGTCTGGATGCCCAGGACAGCGCGGGGGTGTTCACCGAGGGTGTGATACTCTGGCTATCGACGGGCAATAACATGAATGAAACATTGTTTCTGTTACATGATTTTTGTGAACTATATCACATCTGGTCGTTTGTTCACCAGTATTGGCCGTTATTTTTGTAGGCTTATAACCACTCTAAATGTGTGGTTTTGTTTAATGAAGAGTTGATAATAAATAACCATCTTTTAAACATACATTTAATCTACTTGTTATATTTATCCTAAATTAAACGTTAAAAAAATTTAATGAATTTCTTAAATGCAGCCAGGATAATGCTCATAAAAAATTACTCCGTGGGGATAATAACGTTATGAAATAAGCATAACTTTAAGTTTGCCTTACGGAAAAATAATATCATCATCAACTATTATCAGACTTTTACATAGAGAAGTCTGTTGCTAATACTGATAGATTCATGCAACTTAATCAGTCGGTGTTTATAGCATCCTGCCTTGATGGGTTCTGGCATATACGAAACAGGGAAATAGGGCTGACATGAATCACAGTGCGCGACGCAAGATGCTGAAGTTCCTGGGAACATTCATGGTGGTATTGTTCCCCGTGGTGCTGGCGATATGGTTTGCGCACATCCGGGCGATGACCGAAACCCATAGCCAACTCCGCTCTTTTGCTCAACTGGTGTTAAATAAAACAGAATTGGTGATCCTACAAGCTGATTTGGCGCGTGATATGGCCCAGTTGTATCAGGGTAAGATGTGTACCCCGGCACATCAGAAAAGTATGCTAAATATTATTCGCGGTCGTTTATATATCAGTGAGCTAATTTATGCGCAGGGCGATCATTTTTTGTGCTCTACGTCTATGACGCCGCCTGTTACTTATATTATGCCGACACCTGACTATAAACGTACGCCGGATATCGCCATCTATTACTACCGCGATACCCCTTTTTTCGCTGGCTACAGAATGACGTACATGCAACGCGGGAACTACGTCGCAGTCATCAATCCATTGTCCTACAGCGAAGTCATGTCAGATGATCCGGATCTCTCCTGGGGCGTGTATGACACAGTAACAGATACGTTTTTCTCTGCCAGCGAAGCGGCAAATATTGCGCAATTCGCGCCGCTCATACGCGGTGAAGCCTCGACCTTTCAACAAGACGATCGCTTCTACACCATCGTGCATTCTGAAAAACGTCCAATTGCGATTATTGTGTCGACCTCAGACAACCGCGTAAGTCAGATTTTCTATCACGAGGCGGTATTAACCATCCCCTTCGGGATTATCTGCAGCATCCTGATATTGCTAATGTGGTGGCGCACGCGCCAGGAATACTTATCCCCTCGGCGTTTGCTAAAACGCGCGATCAAAAAACGTCAGCTTTGCCTGCATTACCAGCCGATTATTGATATTAAGAATGGGCAATGTGTTGGTGCTGAAGCTCTGCTGCGCTGGCCGGGCTGTAAAGGTGAGGTGATGAGCCCGACGGAGTTTATTCCGCTGGCTGAAAAAGAGGGAATGATTGAGCGGATCACGGATTATGTCGTTGAAGAGGTGTTCAACGATTTGGGGTATTTTCTTTCGGCGCATCCTCAGCTTTCTATATCGATTAACCTTTCCGCTTCTGACTTTCATTCATCCCGATTGATTGCTCTGATTAACGACAAAAATCGTGAGTACTCCGTGGCGGCCCAGCAAATTAAAGTCGAAGTGACCGAGCGTGGGTTCATAGATGTACATAAAATGACCCCCGTAATCCAGGCGTTCCGCAAAGCGGGTTATGAAGTGGCATTTGATGATTTTGGCACGGGATATTCCAATCTGCATAATTTGTCAGCGCTGAATGTCGATATCCTGAAGATCGACAAATCGTTTATTAGCACGTTGTCCACTAACAGCACCAGTCACTTGATTGCCGAACATATTATTGAGATGGCACAAAGCTTACACCTGAAGACGATTGCGGAAGGGGTGGAAACGAAGGAGCAAATCGAATGGCTGCTTGAACGCGGCGTACAGTATTGTCAGGGCTGGTATTTTGCGAAGGCGCTGCCGCCGCAGGAGTTCATGCACTGGATACAACGGTCGCCCGCCATACTGACGCAGAGCGGGCAATAATCTTACAGACGATGGCGGTAGTCGCTGGGAGTACGATCAAATTCGCGGCGAAACACACGCGAGAAGGTTTGTTGCGACACATAACCAAGATCCATCGCGATATCAAAAATAGGTCGCTCAGTTGTCCGCAGTTCAACGGCGGCCAGCAAAAGCCGACGCTGGCGGATGTAGTCACCCAAGGTCTGGCGCGTCACCGTGCGGAACATTCTTTGTAAATACCACTTCGAGTAACCTGATTTTTTCGCCACCGCCTCAATGTTCAGCGGTTGATCGATATGTTCATCAATCCATTCAATAAGGGTCTGAATAATCTGCTGATGGGACATAGGGCTGCCTCTTTCTCAGTATTCGATTCGTCGTTTTGTCTGTGGGCGAGTATAATTCCTCAAGTTAACTTGAGGTAAAGCGATTTATGGAAAAGAAATTACCCCGGATAAAAGCGCTGCTCACACCAGGTGAAGTCGCCAAACGTAGCGGCGTGGCGGTATCGACCCTGCATTTCTATGAAAGCAAAGGGTTAATCAGTAGCATGCGCAACAGCGGCAATCAGCGCCGATACAAACGTGATGTGTTGCGTTACGTCGCGATAATCAAGATTGCTCAACGCATCGGGATCCCGCTGGCCACGATCGGTGACGCGTTAGGGGTATTACCTGAGGGGCATTCGCTTAGTGCCAAAGAGTGGAAGCAGCTCTCTTCGCAATGGCGTGAAGAACTGGACCGACGCATCCATACTCTGGTGGCGTTACGCGATGAGCTGGATGGGTGTATTGGTTGCGGATGCTTGTCACGTAGCGATTGCCCGTTGCGTAACCCTGGCGATCAGCTTGGTGAGCAGGGGACCGGAGCGCGCCTGCTGGAAGATGATTAATTGGTTTAAAATATGTGACGGGTATGAAGGATATAAAACTAAAGCGCCACAGAGGGCGCTTTAGTTTGGTTCCGGTCTTTGTCTTTCACTCTATCCCGCTGGTTCACGGGAGGGTTTCCCCCGACATCAACACCCCTCAGTCGAGCACATTAGGGGAGGTTCCGGCCTGTGTTGATAATGTAAGTGTAAGCCACCTCTCTCCATTTGCCAGTGAAATGGTGATTTTTTAGCCAAAAAATTTTACGCATCTTCACCTGTTTTCTTGCGCGAGTTGCGCGAAATAAACACGCCGATGTTGTAATAACTCCGCGAAATTTGTTGCCAAATTGCGCATTGACGATAACGTTTGCGCATCGACTGGTTATTTCTTGCGCGTTATAAGAAGAAATGAGTAAAAAGCGGCAAAGTTCAGTTGAAAACCAGCGTATGATCGCTGGATAATCGTTTGCTTTTTTTTACCACCCGTTTTTTATGCGCGGAGCTAAACGTTTGCTTTTTTGCGACACCCCTATTGACGCAAACCTGGCACATGGAGAAAACGTTTAGCAGGCAGTGGATTGTCCAGCACGCATAATGACGAAAAAATAAACTCTCAGGGGATGTTTTCTATGTCTACGCCTTCAGCGCGTACCGGCGGTTCACTCGACGCCTGGTTTAAAATTTCGCTCCGCGGCAGTACCGTTCGTCAGGAAGTCGTTGCCGGATTAACGACCTTCCTGGCCATGGTCTACTCCGTTATTGTGGTTCCGGGGATGCTGGGTAAAGCCGGGTTCCCACCTGCTGCTGTATTTGTGGCGACCTGTCTGGTCGCGGGCGTCGGTTCTATTGTGATGGGCCTGTGGGCAAACCTGCCGCTGGCAATTGGTTGCGCCATTTCTCTGACCGCATTTACCGCATTCAGCCTGGTGCTGGGCCAACATATTAGCGTGCCCGTTGCGCTGGGTGCGGTGTTCCTGATGGGTGTCCTGTTTACCATCATTTCCGCGACCGGTATCCGTAGCTGGATCCTGCGCAATCTGCCGCAGGGCGTTGCGCATGGTACGGGGATTGGTATCGGCCTGTTCCTGCTGCTGATTGCGGCAAACGGTGTCGGTCTGGTAATTAAGAACCCGCTGGACGGCCTGCCGGTTGCGCTGGGTGACTTCGATACCTTCCCGGTCATTATGTCGTTAATTGGTCTGGCGGTGATTATTGGCCTCGAAAAACTGAAAGTACCGGGTGGCATTCTGCTGACCATTATCGGTATTTCCGTGGTTGGTCTGATTTTCGACCCGGCCGTGCATTTCTCCGGCATTTTTGCCATGCCGTCTCTGAGTGATGAAAACGGCAACTCGCTGATCGGCAGCCTGGATATCATGGGGGCACTGAACCCGATTGTCCTGCCGAGCGTGCTGGCGCTGGTCATGACCGCTGTCTTCGATGCAACCGGAACCATCCGCGCGGTAGCCGGACAGGCGAATCTGCTGGATAAAGACGGACAGATTATCGACGGTGGTAAGGCGCTGACCACTGACTCCCTGAGCAGCGTGTTCTCTGGTCTGGTGGGCGCAGCTCCGGCGGCGGTTTACATTGAATCCGCAGCGGGTACGGCGGCAGGCGGTAAAACTGGCCTGACAGCGATCACCGTTGGCGTACTGTTCCTGCTGATCCTGTTCCTCTCTCCGCTCTCTTATCTTGTACCTGTGTACGCAACGGCACCTGCGCTGATGTATGTGGGTCTGTTGATGCTGAGCAACGTCGCGAAAATCGATTTCGCTGACTTTGTCGACGCAATGGCAGGACTAGTGACGGCCGTATTTATCGTGCTGACCTGTAACATCGTTACCGGCATCATGATTGGCTTTGCTACCCTGGTAATTGGCCGCATCGTTTCTGGTGAATGGCGCAAACTGAACATCGGCACCGTGGTGATCGCCATCGCGCTGGTGGCCTTCTACGCCGGCGGTTGGGCTATCTGATTCTGATTTCCTGACGATCCTAAAAACGGGTGGCTTTGGCCGCCCGTTTTCATTTTCAGAACACACTCGTTGTCTTTTGCGTTACTCTCAATTAGATAGAATTGAGGCACGACGCCTCTCATTAGCAATCATAAGAAACATCGCAAACAGGGAACGCATGGAAATCTTTTTCACCATACTCATCATGACCCTTGTGGTCTCGCTGTCGGGGGTATTTACTCGCGTATTGCCCTTCCAACTTCCTTTACCCCTTATGCAGATCGCCATCGGCGCCTTGCTGGCGTGGCCGACGTTTGGTTTGCATGTGGAATTCGATCCTGAGCTGTTCCTGGTTCTGTTCATCCCGCCGCTGCTCTTTGCCGATGGCTGGAAGACGCCAACGCGTGAGTTTCTCGAGCACGGGCGAGAGATTTTCGGCCTGGCGTTGGCGCTGGTGCTGGTCACGGTGGTCGGCATTGGATTTATGATTTACTGGCTGGTGCCGGGGATCCCTCTCATCCCAGCCTTTGCTCTGGCTGCTGTGCTATCGCCAACCGATGCCGTCGCACTTTCCGGCATTGTGGGAGAGGGACGTATACCGAAGAAAATCATGGGTATCCTGCAGGGCGAAGCGTTGATGAACGACGCCTCCGGTCTGGTCTCTCTGAAGTTTGCCGTCGCCGTGGCGATGGGGACGATGGTGTTTACCGTTGGTGGCGCAACGCTTGAGTTCTTCAAAGTGGCGATTGGCGGCATCCTGGCTGGTTTTGTCGTCAGTTGGCTGTACGGCCGCTCCCTGCGCTTCCTCAGCCGCTGGGGCGGGGACGAGCCGGCAACGCAAATCGTCCTGCTGTTCCTGCTGCCGTTTGCGTCTTACCTGATTGCGGAACATATCGGCGTTTCCGGTATCCTCGCGGCGGTCGCTGCCGGGATGACGATCACCCGTTCCGGGGTGATGCGCCGCGCGCCGCTGGCGATGCGTTTACGTGCTAACAGTACCTGGGCGATGCTGGAGTTTGTGTTTAACGGCATGGTCTTCTTGCTGTTAGGGCTACAGTTACCGGGAATTCTGGAGTCTTCTTTGGCGGCGGCCGAGGCCGATCCGAATGTTGAAATCTGGATGCTGTTTACCGATGTCGTGCTGATTTACGTGGCGCTAATGCTGGTACGTTTTGGCTGGCTGTGGACCATGAAAAAGTTCAGTCTGCGCTTCCTGAAGAAAAAACCGATGGAGTTTGGATCCTGGACGACGCGTGAAATCATGATCGCCTCTTTTGCCGGTGTACGCGGGGCAATTACCCTCGCCGGTGTGCTCTCCATTCCACTGTTGTTACCGGATGGTAGCGGCTTCCCGGCGCGATATGAGCTGATCTTCCTTGCCGCAGGCGTGATCCTGTTCTCGCTGTTTGTCGGCGTGGTGATGCTGCCGATTCTGCTACAACATCTGGAAGTGGCAGACCACTCGCAGCAGCAGAAAGAGGAACGTATTGCCCGCGCCGCCACGGCAGAAGTGGCAATTGTCGCGATCCAGAAAATGGAGGAGCGACTGGCCGCAGACACCGAAGAGAACATCGATAACCAGTTGCTCACCGAGGTGAGTTCACGCGTGATTGGTAACCTGCGCCGACGCGCCGACGGGCGCAACGATGTGGAAAGCTCGATGCAGGAAGAAAACCTCGAGCGACGTTTCCGCCTGGCAGCGCTGCGTTCAGAACGCGCGGAGCTTTATCACCTGCGCGCCACGCGTGAAATCAGCAATGAAACGCTGCAAAAACTACTGCACGACCTGGATTTGCTGGAAGCGCTGTTGATTGAGAATCAGTAAACGATAGCGCCTGATGCGCTACGCTTATCAGGCCTACAAAACCGGCAACAGCGATGTAGGCCGGATAAGGCGCTAGCCGCATCCGGCGAAGGGGGTGCCTGATGCGCTACGCTTATCTGGCCTACAAGACCGGCAATAGCGATGTAGGCCGGATAAGGCGTTAGCCGCATCCGGCGAAAGGTGGGCCAAATGCCGCGCAACTGGCTGCAAGAAATTATTCATCGTGTAATTTGCGAGCGGCTTTCCTGAACGAAACCATCCCTCTTGTCGATTCCCTCTTTTCTCCATACGGTTGAGGAAAGGGGGAAACATGTCCAACTATCGACGAAATTACATCAATGGGGGAACCTGGTTTTTTACGGTAAATCTGCAGGACCGTCGAAGCCACCTTCTGACAGACAACATTCACGCGCTTCGGTGTGCAATCGCTGCGGTCAAAAAGGTTAGGCCTTTTCGCATCAATGCGTGGGTCGTTTTACCCGAGCATATGCATTGTATATGGACGTTACCTGGCAATGATGCGGATTATTCCTCTCGCTGGCGGGAAATTAAGAAGCATTTCACCCACTCATTGTCTTCCCGACATATCTGGCAATCTCGCTTTTGGGAGCACACCATCCGTGATGAACATGATTATCGCCAGCATGTTGATTATATTTACATTAACCCGGTGAAGCACGGTTGGGTAAAGCAGGTACAGGCTTGGCCTTTTTCAACATTTCATCGTGATGTGAGGCACGGTTTGTACCCGCAAGATTGGGCAGGTGAAATCATGGATTTTAATGCGGGTGAACGTGCCTGATGCGCTACGCTTATCAGGCCTACAACACCGGCATACCGATGTAGGCCGGATAAGGCGTTAGCCGCATCCGGCATTTTACGACGCTTGCGGTAGCCAAAACCCTTCACAGCATTTGAGCCACGCCTGTGCGCTGTGCGACAGATACACGCCTTCGCGCCAAATCATGCCCAACTGCCAGCGTAAGTCACTCTCCAGAGGGATCCAGCGCAACGTTTGCTTATCCAGCCGCTGGCAAATCGGCTCCGGTAAAATGGCAATCCCGACCCCGGCTTGTACCATTGCCGCCAGAAAATCCCACTGCCCGCTGCGCACCGCGATGCGGGGTTTGACGTTGTGTTGGCTAAACAGCTCAAGCAATTGGCGGCTCAACGCGAAATCTTCGTTGTAGATAAGCAGCGGATGTTCCGCCAGCGCCTCGGGGGAAATGGATTCGCACGTTGTCCACTGACCGGAGCGAGGAACCAACACGCAGAGTGGATGGCTAAAAAGCGGTAAGGTTGCCAGACCGCTCTCTTCTTCAACCGGCAGCGCGGTCATCGCGACATCCAGGTCACCGTTCATTACCGCCTGCTGAACGGTTAAGCCGCCAAATTCAGAGACCTTCAGCTCAACGCCGGGATAGCGCTGGCGAAACAGGCCGATCGGCCCAGCCATTAACATCCCCACCATGGGCGGGATACCGAGGCGCAGCACGCCCTTGTTGAGGTGATTTATGTCACTGAGTTCCGCTTCAAGCTGGCGAAACTCGGCAAGGATCGCCAGGCCGCGTTCGAAAACGACCTGCCCGGTGTCGGTTAACAGCAGTCGCCGACCATCGCGGATTAACAGCGTGCAGTTAAGCTCGTCTTCAAGGTTCTTCAACATCTTGCTGATGGTGGGCTGGGTGACAAAAAGCTTCTCCGCTGCGCGGGTAAAGCTCTGCTGACGAACCACCTCAACAAAATATCGCAGCGTTCTGATATCCATGATTATTCCTTAAGACTATGCCTGCAATGAGTTTAATTCATTTCAGTCCTGGAAGGGGGCTCTCTATACTGGCGCTCTCTATTTTTTAAGGACATACCCTCATGGCTGTGGCGATAAGCCGCGTGACGCCTGCTGTTATTCATCGACTCCAGATTCCTGTTCAGGTTCTGTTGTACGCAGGTCTTTTTGTATTTGCTCAATATCTTGTCTCCTGGCTGCATCTGCCGCTTCCCGCCAACCTGGTCGGGATGGTGCTGATGCTGGCGTTAATTGTCTGTCGGGTTATCCCGCTGAACTGGATTCGCGCAGGTGCTCGCTGGTTACTGGCTGAAATGCTGCTGTTTTTTGTCCCGGCGGTGGTCGCCGTTGTGAACTACACGCAGCTGTTGCTGGTTGATGGCTGGCGTATATTTGCCGTGATTGCGATCAGTACGCTGATGGTGCTCGGCGCAACGGCGTGGGTGGTGGATAAAGTGTATCGCTATGAAATGCGCAGGCTAAACCGTGAGTAATTTCCAGTTAAGCGTGTTGTGTCTGGTGATTACGCTGGGTATCTACTTTGCCAATAAGCGCCTGTATCGCCGTTTTCGTAAATTACCCCTGATGCCATTAGTTCTCACCCCGGCCCTGCTGGTGCTGATGCTGGTTTTCGGCCATATCTCATGGCAAAACTATATTGGTGAATCGCACTGGTTGCTGTGGTTGTTAGGCCCGGCGACCATCGCGTTTGCTGTTCCGGTGTATGACAACCTTGCCGTGATTAAGCGTCACTGGATGTCGCTGACGGCGGGCGTGGTAACGGCAACGCTGGTGGCCGTCACCAGTTCCGTATGGCTGGCGCGCCTGTTTATGTTGCCTGATGAGATCCAACGCAGTCTGGCGGTGCGCTCCGTCACCACACCGTTTGCGCTGGCGGCGGCAGAACCGTTGGGCGGGCAGCCGGACCTGGTGGCATTGTTCGTGGTGGTGACCGGCGTATTTGGTATGGCGGTCGGCGATGTGCTGTTTTTACGGCTTTCCATTCGTGAAGGGATGGCGAAAGGCGCAGGATTTGGCGCAGCATCGCACGGTGCGGGCACGGCACGCTCTTATGAACTCGGTCAGCAGGAAGGGGTCGTTGCCAGCCTGGTGATGATGCTTTCCGGCGTGGTAATGGTGCTGGTGGCACCGCTGGTGGCGAGGCTGATGTTCTGAGGAAAGATATATTCCTCCGGCCCGAAAGCCGGAGGAGAAGGGAAGTTAGTGCGCGCGACCTTGTTCTACGCCGTACCCGGTCTGGGAACGGATGAACTGAGCACGGAACTGCTCGCGTTCGCGGTTGCCTTCTTCTGAGTTGTCGGTGGCAGAGAAGAACCAGATCCCGAGGAATGCTACGCTGATGGAGAACAGCGCCGGATACTCATACGGGAAAATGGCTTTTTCGTGACCGAGGATCTGGACCCAAATCGTTGGACCAAGAATCATCAGCACCACTGCCGTCAGCAGGCCTAACCAGCCACCCAACATTGCGCCACGCGTGGTCAGTTTCGACCAGTACATAGAGAGCAGAATGATGGGGAAGTTACAGCTCGCCGCGATGGCGAACGCCAGGCCGACCATGAAGGCGATGTTCTGGTTTTCGAACAGCACGCCGAGCACGATGGCAATCACGCCCAGCACCAGCACGGTGATTTTCGAAACCCGCAGCTCTTCACGTTCGGTGGCGCCTTTGCGGAACACGTTAGCGTACAGGTCGTGAGACACTGCCGATGCGCCCGCCAGCGTCAGACCGGCAACCACCGCCAGAATGGTGGCAAACGCCACGGCTGAGATGAAGCCGAGGAACAGGTTACCGCCCACCGCATTCGCCAGGTGAACCGCCGCCATGTTATTACCGCCAATCAGCGCGCCCGCAGCATCTTTGTACGCCGGATTTGCACCTACCAGCATGATTGCGCCAAAGCCGATGATAAAGGTCAGGATATAGAAATAACCCATAAAACCGGTGGCGTAGAACACGCTCTTACGTGCTTCACGGGCATCGCTAACCGTGAAGAAGCGCATCAGGATGTGCGGCAAGCCCGCCGTACCAAACATCAGGCCGAGACCTAACGACAGTGCGGAGATTGGGTCTTTTACCAACCCGCCCGGGCTCATAATGGCTGAACCTTTCGGGTGTACCGCCATCGCTTCGGTGAACAGATTATTGAAGCTAAAGCCGACGTGCTTCATCACCATAAAGGCCATAAAGCTGGCACCGAACAGCAACAGTACGGCTTTGATGATCTGTACCCAGGTGGTCGCCAACATGCCGCCAAACAAAACGTACATCATCATCAGCACGCCAACCAGTACGACAGCGATGTGATAGTTCAGACCAAACAGCAGCTCAATCAGCTTACCTGCGCCAACCATCTGCGCGATCAGATACAGCGCAACCACCACCAGGGAACCACAGGCGGACAGAATACGGATTGGCCCTTGCTTCAGACGATAAGACGCAACGTCTGCAAAGGTGTAACGACCCAGGTTACGCAAACGCTCAGCAATCAGGAACAGAATAATTGGCCAGCCGACCAGGAAGCCGAGTGAATAGATCAGCCCGTCATAACCGGAGGTAAAGACCAGCGCGGAAATCCCGAGGAACGATGCCGCCGACATATAGTCGCCCGCAATCGCCAGCCCGTTCTGGAAACCGGTGATGTTACCGCCAGCGGTGTAGTAGTCATTACGCGAACGTACGCGCTTTGACGCCCAGTAGGTAATGCCGAGCGTAAAGATGACGAAAATCAGGAACATGATAATCGCCTGCCAGTTGGTTGGCTGGCGTTGGACTGCACCGCTAATAGCATCCGCCGCGTTTGCGGCGAAGGGCAGCGTGGCGGCAAGCGCCGTCAGGACTCTCTTCATGATGCTTTAACCTCGTGCAGAACCGCATTGTTCAGGCGATCGAATTCACCGTTTGCCCGCCAGATGTAGATCCCGGTCAGGATGAAGGAGATAAGGATCACACCGACCCCAATCGGAATACCGCGGGTGACGCTGGTTCCCGCGTGTAGCGGAGTACCCAGCCAGCCCGGCGCAAAGGCAATCAATAATATAAAGCTGATATAAACTGCCAGCATGATGATGGACAGAATGGTGGCAAACCGTTGCCGTTTTTCTACTAACTCCCTGAAACGCGCACTGTCTTCTATCCGCTGATAAATTTGGTCATTCATCACAGAGCTCTCCAGAGGTCCCCCTGCGTCTTTCGTGCTACAGGTTCGTTGGCCGCACTCGCCCACCCCAGTCACATAGTGAACTATGCTCTTGGGGATGTGCTCGCTTGCCGCCTTCCTGTAACACGAAATCCTTTGGGGGAGGTTTTTTATATTTCCCTCCCGGTGAAGAGAGGGTAGGGTCAGATTTGTAGGCCGGATAAGACGCTTTCGCGTCGCCATCCGGCATTTTCAGGACTTTGTTATGATGGCATCGCGATGGCCTGCTTCTCTTCGAGCAGTTTCTCCACGACGCCAGGATCGGCGAGGGTCGAGGTATCGCCCAGATTGCTGGTATCGCCCGCCGCGATTTTGCGCAGGATGCGGCGCATGATTTTGCCGGAGCGGGTTTTCGGCAGTGAGTCGGTCCAGTGCAGCACGTCTGGCGTTGCCAACGGACCAATTTCTTTACGCACCCAGTTGCGAACCTCGGCGTACAACTCAGGTGACGGCTCTTCACCGTGATTCAGCGTGACGTAGGCGTAGATCGCCTGGCCTTTAATATTATGCGGAATTCCCACCACCGCGGCTTCGGCAATCTTCGGATGCGACACCAGCGCCGATTCGATTTCAGCCGTTCCCAGACGGTGGCCAGAGACGTTCAGCACATCGTCCACACGTCCGGTAATCCAGTAATAGCCATCTTCGTCACGGCGCGCGCCGTCGCCGCTGAAGTACATATTCTTGAAGGTAGAGAAGTAGGTTTGCTCAAAGCGTTCGTGATCGCCAAACAGCGTTCTCGCCTGGCCTGGCCACGAGTCGGTAATCACCAGGTTACCTTCCGTCGCGCCTTCCAGTGGATTACCTTCGTTATCGACAATCGCAGGCTGTACGCCAAAGAACGGACGGGTTGCAGAACCGGCTTTCAGCTCGGTAGCGCCCGGCAGTGGGGTGATCATGAATCCCCCGGTTTCGGTCTGCCACCAGGTATCGACGACCGGGCATTTTTCGTTGCCGATCTTCTTCCAGTACCACTCCCACGCTTCCGGGTTGATCGGCTCGCCAACGGAACCCAGGATACGCAGCGACGAACGGTCAGTACCTTCAATCGCTTTGTCGCCTTCTGCCATCAGTGCGCGAATGGCGGTCGGTGCGGTATACAGAATATTGACCTGGTGCTTGTCCACAACCTGTGACATACGCGCAGGCGTTGGCCAGTTTGGTACGCCTTCGAACATCAGCGTGGTTGCGCCGCAGGCCAGCGGGCCGTACAGCAGGTAGCTGTGTCCGGTTACCCAACCCACGTCAGCGGTGCACCAATAGATATCGCCTTGATGGTAATCAAACACGTACTTAAAGGTGGTTGCAGCGTAGACCAGATACCCGCCGGTAGTGTGCAGCACGCCTTTCGGCTTGCCGGTTGAACCGGAGGTATACAGGATAAACAGCGGATCTTCCGCGTTCATCTCTTCCGGTTGGTGTTCTGAGCTGGCTTTCTCGATAAGATCGGACCACCACAGGTCACGGCCTTCCTGCCACTCCGTTTTACCACCGGTACGTTTGAGGACGACCACATGTTCAACGGTCTTCACGTTCGGGTTTTTCAGCGCATCATCGACGTTCTTTTTCAACGGGATAGCGCGTCCGGCGCGTACGCCTTCATCGGCGGTGATCACCAGGCGTGAATTAGAGTCGATGATACGTCCGGCGACGGCTTCCGGTGAGAAACCACCGAAGATGACAGAATGCACGGCCCCAATGCGGGCACAGGCCAGCATGGCAACCGCAGCCTCTGGCACCATCGGCATATAAATGGCCACCACGTCACCTTTTTTAATGCCTAAATCCAGTAGCGTATTGGCGAAACGGCAGACATCGCGATGCAACTCGCGATAGGTAATGTTTTTGCTTTGGGTAGCGTCATCGCCCTCCCAGATAATGGCGGTACGATCGCCGTTTGCCTGCAGATGGCGGTCAAGGCAGTTTGCGGCCAGGTTCAGGGTGCCGTCTTCGTACCATTTAATAGACACGTTGCCTGGTGCGAAGGAGGTGTTCTTCACCTGGCTGTACGGCTTGATCCAATCAAGAATCTTTCCCTGCTCGCCCCAAAATGTGTCGGGTTCGTTAACGGATTGCTGGTATTTCTCTGCGTACTGCTCCGGATTTATCAGGCAACGATCCGCAATGTTTGCGGGAATAGCGTGTTTATGTATTTGGCTCATGGCTTTTGTTCTCCTTGTAGGATGTTAATAATATGTCTCATAAAAGTTAAATGTAGGGGCTTTGAGAGTTTTGTTTAGTATTTGCGCGGCAGATCACGCAATAAACGAATTGTGCAAATTAGCGACAAACTGAATTTTGAAGGGAACTAGCAAAAATTGATTAAGTCTCGCGATAACATGCAGTTATCTAAAGGATTGTTGAAAAGGTGATCTGTCTCTGAATTAGACAAAAGAGTGAGAGATTAGAGGGGTGTTATAACTCTAAAGTGGTATTTTACATACACTTACAATTGATTAAAGACAACATTTTCAGTGTGGTTTCTTGTTACAAATAGGGTGGAGCAATGTCATGACAGTATTCGTGTGGTTGCTGTTGTGGAAAACAATAAAAGAACCGCCATTGCAGATAATGGCGTCATCTGGATGAGACCCCTATGGCAAGGATAAAATCACGCGTACGCCGTTTCTTCAGCCTGTTATTACCTTTATTATTTATTTCTGCTGTTCACGCTGAACAAACTTCTGTACCTGCAAAAACCGTCACTGTTGAAGCGAAGAATGAAACCTTCGCACCTCAGCATCCCGATCAATATCTCTCCTGGAAAGCCACGTCTGAGCAATCAGCCCGTGAAGATGCACTGGCAGAAGATCCGCGTCTGGTGATCCTGTGGGCGGGATACCCATTCTCGCGCGATTACAACAAACCGCGGGGACACGCGTATGCCGTGACCGATGTCCGTGAAACCTTACGTACCGGCGCACCAAAAACGGCAGAAGATGGTCCGTTGCCGATGGCCTGCTGGAGCTGTAAAAGCCCGGACGTAGCGCGTCTTATCCAGAAAGACGGTGAAGATGGCTACTTCCACGGTAAATGGGCGCGCGGCGGTCCGGAAATTGTTAACAACCTCGGTTGTGCGGATTGCCATAATACCGCGTCACCAGACTTCGCCAAAGGCAAGCCAGAACTGACCCTGTCGCGTCCTTATGCAGAACGCGCGATGGAAGCCATCGGTAAACCGTTTGAGAAAGCCGGTCGCTTTGACCAGCAATCCATGGTCTGCGGCCAGTGCCACGTGGAATACTACTTCGACGGTAAAAACAAAGCCGTTAAGTTCCCGTGGGACGACGGCATGAAAGTCGAGAACATGGAGAAATACTACGACAACATTGCTTTCTCTGACTGGACCAACTCCCTGTCTAAAACGCCGATGCTGAAAGCGCAGCACCCGGAGTATGAAACCTGGAGCGCGGGCATTCACGGCAAGAACAACGTGACCTGTATCGACTGCCACATGCCGAAAGTGCAAAACGCGGAAGGCAAGATCTACACCGACCATAAGATTGGTAACCCGTTCGATAACTTCCCTCAGACCTGCGCGAACTGCCACACCCAGGACAAAGCGTCCCTGCAAAAAGTGGTCGCCGAGCGTAAACAGGCTATTCATGACCTGAAAATCAAAGTTGAAGATCAGCTGGTTCGTGCGCACTTCGAAGCGAAAGCCGCATGGGATGCGGGTGCGACTGAAGCGGAAATGAAGCCGATTCTGGAAGATATCCGTCACGCACAATGGCGCTGGGACCTGTCTATCGCCTCACACGGCATTCATATGCACGCCCCGGAAGAAGGTCTGCGGATGCTGGGTAGCGCAATGGATAAAGCCGCCGACGCGCGTACCAAACTGGTCCGTCTGCTGGCGACCAAAGGCATCACGCATGAAATTCCGTTGCCGGATATCTCGACCAAAGAGAAAGCCCAGGCGTCGATTGGTCTCAACATGCAGCAAATCAATGCTGAGAAGCAGGACTTCATCAAAACGGTGATTCCGCAGTGGGAAGATCAGGCGCGTAAAAACGGTCTGTTAAGCCAATAACCCCATTTCGCCCCGCAAGGGGCGGATAACTCAACGGAGTGAATATGAGCGTATTACGTTCGTTATTAACTGCTGGGGTGCTGGCGTCAGGCTTGTTATGGAGCCTGAGTGGAATCACTGCCACGCCAACGCCGCAGGAGTCGGATCAACGCTGGACGGTTACCCAACAGCGTAATCCGGATGCCGCCTGTCTGGACTGTCACAAGCCGGATACCGAAGGCATGCATGGTAAACATGCGGAAGTCATCAACCCGAATAACAAACTGCCGGTCACCTGCACTAACTGTCACGGCCAGCCATCACCGAATCACCGTGAAGGGGTGAAAGATGTGATGCGCTTTAATGAGCCGATGTACAACGTGGAGCAGCAGAACAGCGTCTGTATGTCCTGTCACCTGCCTGAGCAGCTGCAAAAAGCGTTCTGGCCGCACGATGTCCATGTAACCAAAGTGGCGTGTGCCAGCTGTCACTCACTGCATCCGAAGCAAGACACGATGCAAACGCTGAGCGATAAAGGACGGATCAAGATTTGCGTCGATTGCCACAGCGATCAGCGTAACAATCCGAACTTTAACCCGGCGTCGATTCCGTTGCTTAAGGAGCATCCATGAGTTGCTCTCGTCGCCAGTTTATCACCGGCGTCGGCGCGCTGGTGGCAGTGAGCGGGACGGCGGGGCGCGTTGTGGCGAAGACGCTGAACATCAACGGCGTGCGTTACGGTATGGTACATGATGAGTCATTATGCATCGGCTGTACGGCCTGTATGGATGCTTGTCGCGAAGTCAACAACGTGCCGGAAGGCGTATCGCGTCTGACGATTATTCGCAGTGAGCCGCAAGGAACGTTTCCTGATGTGAAGTATCGCTTCTTCCGTCATTCGTGCCAGCACTGCGACCACGCTCCCTGCGTTGACGTCTGCCCGACGGGGGCATCGTATCGCGATGCCGCCAGCGGCATTGTGGATGTGAACCCGGACCTTTGCGTTGGCTGCCAGTACTGCATTGCCGCGTGTCCTTATCGCGTGCGCTTTATCCATCCGGTGAGCAAAACGGCGGATAAATGCGATTTCTGCCGGAAAACCAACCTGAAAGCGGGCAAACAGCCCGCCTGCGTTGAGTCATGTCCGACGAAGGCGCTGACGTTTGGTAATCTGGACGATCCCAACAGCGATATCTCCCGTTTGTTGCAGCAGAAAACGACCTACCGTTACAAGCTGGCGTTGGGTACAAAACCGAAGGTCTACCGCGTTCCCTTTAAATTTGGGGAGGTGAGCCAATGACATCCGCTTCTGCATTTCATTTTGAATCACTGGTGTGGGACTGGCCCATTGCCATCTATCTGTTCCTGATAGGTATCTCTGCCGGACTGGTCACGCTGGCGATTCTGCTGCGTCGCTTCCATCCGGAGGCGGGCGGTTCGGACAGCACGCTGCTGCGCACTACGCTGGTGTTAGGGCCGGGGGCGATTATCCTCGGTCTGTTGATTCTGGTGTTCCACCTGACGCGGCCATGGACTTTCTGGAAACTGATGTTCCACTACAGCTTCACTTCGGTGATGTCGATGGGGGTCATGCTGTTCCAGTTGTACATGGTGGTGTTAGTGCTGTGGCTGGCAAAAATCTTTGAAAAAGAGGTGATTGCCCTGCAACAGCGCTGGCTGCCGCGGTTAGGTATCGTGCAGAAAGTATTGACGTTGATCGCGCCTTTCCATCGTGCGCTTGAGACGTTAATGCTGGTGCTGGCGGTCCTGCTCGGGGCGTACACCGGTTTTCTGCTGTCGGCGCTGAAATCTTACCCGTTCCTGAATAACCCGATCCTGCCGGTGCTGTTCCTGTTCTCTGGGATCTCCTCCGGTGCCGCGGTGGCGCTGATCGCCATGGCGTTACGCCATCGTAGCAACCCGCACAGTACCGAAGCGCACTTTGTGCATCGCATGGAAGTCCCGGTGGTATGGCTGGAGATCTTCCTGCTGGCGGCGTTCTTCGTCGGTCTGGCGCTGGGCGATGACGGCAAAATGCGCGCGCTGGCGGCGGCACTGGGCGGCGGATTCTGGACCTGGTGGTTCTGGCTTGGCGTGGCTGGGCTTGGGCTGATACTGCCGATGCTGCTAAAACCCTGGGCCAACCGCAGTTCGACGTTTCATGGCGTGCTGGCAGTCTGCGGTGCCAGCCTGACCGGCGTACTGCTGCTGCGTTTTTTTATACTCTATGCGGGTCAGCTAACCGTTGCGTAAGGTGATATCTGGACGTTCTCCTTCCTGAAGCCGGTTTTCTGGCGCTGTTATTAAGCCTTGGGGTCAACGTGTTGACCCCGCTTGCCGTGTTGGTGGGTGTCCGCCAGCGCTGGCAAGGGGTGATGCGCCTTGCAACGGTGGGCGTGTGGGCGCAATTTACCCTGCTACTGCTGGCTTTTGCCATTCTGGTATTCTGCTTTTTGACCAGCGACTTTTCGGTGGTCTACGTTGCTCAGCACAGCTACAGCCTGCTGCCGTGGGGATTAAAACTGGCGGCGGTGTGGGGCGGTCATGAAGGATCGCTGCTGCTGTGGGTGCTGTTTCTTTCCGGCTGGAGCGCGCTGTTCGCTTTACGCTATCGGCGTGATACCGACGCGCTGTTTCCGCTGACGCTCAGCGTCCTTTCAATGATAACGGCCCTGCTGCTGCTGTTTGTGGTGGTATGGTCCGATCCGTTCGTGCGCATCTTCCCGCCTGCCATTGAAGGGCGCGACCTTAACCCGATGCTGCAACATCTCGGGTTAATCCTCCATCCACCTCTGCTGTACCTGGGTTACGGTGGTTTGATGGTGGCGGCAGGCGTGGCGCTGGCCTCGCTGCTACGTGGTGACTTTAATGCGCAGAGCGCCTGGGTGTGCTGGCGCTGGGCGCTGCCCGGCTGGTGCGCGCTGACGCTGGGGATTATCCTCGGCTCCTGGTGGGCCTATTGCGAGCTGGGCTGGGGCGGCTGGTGGTTCTGGGACCCGGTTGAAAATGCTTCCTTATTACCCTGGCTTTCCGCCAGCGCGCTGCTGCATAGCCTGTATATCACGCGCCAGCGCGGAATCTTCCGCCACTGGTCGCTGCTACTGGCGATCGTCACGCTGATTTTATCGCTGCTTGGGACGCTGATTGTACGTTCCGGCATTCTCGTTTCGGTGCATGCTTTCGCGTTGGATAACGTCCGCGCCGCGCCGCTGTTTGCGCTGTTTACCGTGTTGAGTCTGGCGTCGCTCGGGCTGTACGCCTGGCGGGGCCAGCAAGTCCGGCAGAATGCGCGTTTTGGCGGTTGGTCACGCGAGATGCTGATTCTGGTTGCGCTGCTGCTCTTTAGTGCGGTGCTGCTGATTGTGTTGATTGGCACGCTCTACCCGATGATTTACGGGCTGTTCGGCTGGGGACGGCTCTCCGTAGGCGCACCGTACTTTAACCGTGCTACGCTGCCCTTTGGCCTGCTGATGCTGCTGGTTATCGTGCTGGCAACGGTCAGAAGCCGCAACGTGTCTTTCCGCATCCAGCTTCCGGCACTGCTGGCGCATGCCGGGGTGCTGGTGTTTGCGGCGGGGATCGTCTTTTCCAGCGGTAGCCGTCAGGAGATAAGCCTGAACCTGAGCCCTGGGCAGCAGGTTGAACTGGCGGGTTACATTTTCCGTTTTGAGCGTCTCGACCTGGAAGCCAAAGGTAACTACACCAGTGAAAAAGCGCAGATCACGCTGTGGCACAATGAGAAACGTATTGGCAGCCTGCAACCTGAAAGGCGCTTCTATGCCGCGCGCCGTCAACAGATGATGGAGCCGGGGATCCGCTGGAATCTGATGCATGACTGGTACGCGGTAATGGGTGAAAAAACCGGACCTGACCGCTATGCCATGCGTTTGTACGTGCAGACCGGCGTGCGCTGGATTTGGGGTGGGGGACTATTAATGGTCTTTGGCGCGCTGCTGAGCGCATGGCGAGGAAGGAAGCATCCAGAGTTATTGCCTGATGGCGCTGCGCTTATCAGGCCTACGAGTGAAAAGCAGGGTAGGCCGGATAAGGCGTTCACGCCGCCATCCGGCAAAACGATGTTACTTGTGGCTTTACTGATTTTTCTACCTTTTACCACACATGCCCAGGTTGTGGATACCTGGCGCTTTGAAAATCCGCAACAGCAGGAACAAGCGCTGTCCATTGCCAGCCAGCTTCGCTGCCCGCAGTGTCAAAACCAAAACTTGCTGGAATCCAATGCGCCGGTAGCGGTCAGTATGCGCCATCAGGTTTATAGCATGGTGGCGGAAGGGAAAAGCGAAGCTGAGATCACGACATGGATGACCGAGCGTTACGGTGACTTCGTTCGTTATAATCCGCCGCTGAATGAGCAAACGCTGCTGCTGTGGGCGTTGCCGTGCCTGCTGTTATTGCTGGTAGGTGTGGTGGTCTGGCGAGTGAGAAGACGTCAGCATACGGAGGAAGGTGAACAATGAACCAGTCCGAACCGCTGTTACGCCCAATGCCTGTGAAGCGGCTGACCGCTGCGGCGGTGCTGATGGTTGTGGCCTGCATTGGAGGCTACTTGTTGACGCCAAAATGGCAGGCGGTTCGTCAGGAGCAAACGAGACTGGCAGACCCTTTACATGCTTTCTCCGATGAAAATGTTCAGGAAAAACAGTTGCTTTTGCTGCAATCGCAGATTCGCGCTAATCCCCAGGACGGCGTGAAATGGGCGCAACTCGGGGAGTACTATCTTTGGCAAAACGCGTATCATAATGCGCTGCTGGCCTACGAACAGGCGCTGCGTGTCGGCGGTGAAAATGCTGAGATCTATTCCGCGATGGCAACGGTATTGTATTACCAGGCCGGACAACATATGACGCCACCCACTCGCGAGATGATTGATAAGGCTCTGGCGCTGGACCCGGCAGAGGTCACCGCGCTGATGCTGTTAGCCTCAGATGCGTTTATGCAGGCAGACTACGCCCAGGCTATTTCAGTGTGGCAAAAGGTTATGGATTTAAACTCGCCTAGGGTGAACCGGGCACAGCTCGTTGACTCTATTAATATGGCGAAGTTATTGCAGAATCGGCAAAAATAAATTTGTTTTTTTTGTGATTTGTATCATTTGGCCTGTTTAAAAAACAGGCAAACGAACAAATGGGCGAAAAAAACTCACACCATGACTTCTTCATTTTTGAACATATTAAAATTCTTTTATAACAAAAAGTTATTCATCAATACCGCGATAAAATTGCATTTTTATGCATAAAATCAGCCAAAAGCCCTGTTCTTAGAGGGTTGCGCGGAATGCCATGCAGATGATAATGATAATAAGCGTTAAAAAACTCCATAAACGAACGCAACACAATTCATACCCTTTCAGTATGTACTATTCCCACACACCGCATGTGGAATAGCGCTCCATCGAGGAAGTCCGTTGTTATGAAAAATTTGAAAGTCAGCCTGGCATGGCAGATTCTAATCGCCATGGTGCTGGGCATTCTGCTAGGGAGTTACCTGCATTACCATAGTGACAGCCGTGAATGGCTGGTTGTAAACCTGCTGTCACCGGCGGGCGATATCTTTATCCATCTGATCAAAATGATCGTTGTGCCCATTGTCATCTCTACGCTGGTTGTCGGTATTGCCGGAGTCGGTGATGCAAAACAGCTGGGCCGCATTGGCGCCAAAACTATTCTCTATTTCGAAGTGATCACCACCGTGGCGATTATCCTTGGGATCACGCTGGCTAATGTGTTCCAGCCGGGTTCCGGGATTGATATGTCGCAACTGGCGACCGTGGATATTTCGAAATATCAAAGCACGACTGCAGAAGTACAGAGCCACGCGCATGGTTTGATGGGGACAATTTTGTCACTGGTGCCGACCAATATCGTCGCCTCGATGGCAAAAGGCGATATGCTGCCGATTATCTTCTTCTCGGTGCTGTTCGGTTTAGGCTTGTCTTCCCTGCCGGCAACTCACCGCGAACCGCTGGTTACCGTGTTCCGTTCTATTTCCGAAACCATGTTTAAAGTGACCCACATGGTTATGCGCTATGCGCCAGTCGGCGTTTTCGCGCTGATTGCCGTTACCGTCGCAAACTTCGGTTTTGCCTCCCTGTGGCCGCTGGCGAAGCTGGTGCTGTTGGTGCACTTTGCCATCCTGTTCTTCGCGCTGGTGGTGCTGGGTATCGTGGCGCGTATCTGCGGTTTGAGCATCTGGATCCTGATCCGCATTCTGAAAGACGAGTTGATTCTGGCTTACTCTACCGCCAGCTCCGAGAGCGTACTGCCGCGTATTATCGAGAAGATGGAAGCCTATGGCGCGCCAGCTTCAATCACCAGCTTTGTGGTGCCGACCGGCTACTCATTCAACCTTGATGGTTCAACGCTGTATCAGAGTATTGCTGCGATCTTTATTGCACAGCTGTACGGTATCGACCTGTCGCTGTGGCAGGAAATCGTGCTGGTGTTGACGTTGATGGTGACCTCGAAAGGGATTGCGGGCGTGCCGGGCGTATCATTCGTGGTGCTGCTGGCAACGCTGGGCAGCGTGGGGATCCCGCTGGAAGGCCTGGCGTTTATTGCTGGTGTTGACCGTATCCTCGACATGGCGCGTACCGCGCTGAACGTGGTGGGTAACGCACTGGCGGTGCTGGTTATCTCCAAGTGGGAACACAAATTTGACCGCAAAAAAGCGCTGGCCTATGAGCGCGAAGTATTAGGTAAGTTTGATAAGACCGCCTTGTAGGCCAGATAAGGCAACGCCGCCATCCGGCAACCTGCTCCGGGTTGCCTGATGGCGCTACGCTTATCAGGCCTACAACGACTACCCGTTGGTTAACTTTTCAAACTCTTCGCAGCCGGTATCGAATCCTTCCGTACAGCTCAGATTCAGCCAGTGCAATGCCTTCTGTTTATTCTTCACGATAAAACCCTGCTCACCGTTTAAGAACATCATCCCGGCCCAGTATTCGGAATAACCGGTGCGGGAGATGGCTGAGCTACGTTTGAAATACCACGTCGCTTTCTCATCGTCTGCGGGAATACCCACGCCGTTGGCGTAAATCAGCCCAAGCAGCATTTGCGCGTCGACGGCGGAGTCGTTTTCCAGGTCCTCGGAGGCGTTTTGCAGCAAGGTAATGGCTTTGGGGTAATCGGTGTGTCCAGCCTGAGTGTTGACCAGAATACGCGCCAGCGTAATTTCCCCGGTTTTACTGCCTGCCTGGGTCGCTTTTTCCGCCAGCGTTTTGGCCTGGGGGTAATCCAGACTGACCGGATTGGTAATCTTAATCTGTGCCAGCAATGCGTAAGCATCGGCATCACCATTGTCGGCGGCTTTTTGCGCCCAATATTCCGCTTTACCCAAATCGCCTGAGCTAAACCAGGTATCAGCGAGGAAATATTGTGCACGTCGGTCTCCGGACTCGGCGGCTTTCAAAAACTGACTACCGGGCTCTTCGGCATGGACAAAGCATGTCATTAACACCATCAAGGCGAAAAGTCGTTTCATCTTATATTTAGATTTAGTGTAGGGAATGAACAGTATAGAGAGATTATGTGCATAAAAAAACGGCCTCCGAATGGAGGCCGTCAGGGGAAGCTTAACCCATCGCGCTTTCGCGCAGGCTGGCTTTCAGCTTGGTGTACTCATCAATGACATACTGCTCGGCAGCGCGCTGATCGGCAATGCGTTCAACGTTTACAGCACAGTACTTGTACTCCGGCGTTTTGGTAATCGGACTTAAGTTCTCGGTTACCAGTTCATTACATGCACCAATCCACCACTGGTAGGTCATGTAAATCGCGCCTTTGTTTGGACGATCGCTGACTGCCGCACGGGTAATGACCCGGCCTTTACGCGAGTTCACCCACACCAGCTCTTCATCCTGGATGCCCAGGCGTTCTGCGTCGGCGGTGTTGATCTGGGCATAGCCCGGTTCATCCGCCAGCGCGGCCAACGCCGCACAGTTACCGGTCATCGAACGGCAAGAGTAGTGGCCGACTTCACGCACTGTAGACAGTACCATCGGGTACTCCTCAGTGAGTTTGTCGATTGGCGCTACCCAGTCGCAGGTGAAGAACTGCGCCAGGCCGTTCGGGGTGTCGAACTTCTCTTTGAAGAGATAAGACGTACCCTGGTCGGCTTCTGAGGTGTCGCGGCAAGGCCACTGGATATAACCCAGTTCGCCCATTTTCTCGTAAGTGGCACCATAGAAATCCGGGCACAGATGACGCAACTCGTCCCAGATTTCCTGGGTGTTGTTGTAGTGCATCGGATAGCCCATACGGGTGGCGATTTCACTGATAATCTGCCAGTCCGTTTTCAGATCCCACTTCGGCTCAACGGCTTTAAAGAAGCGCTGGAAGCCACGGTCAGCTGCGGAGAATACGCCTTCATGCTCACCCCATGACGTAGACGGTAAAATAACGTCTGCGGCAGCGGCAGTTTTGGTCATGAAGATATCCTGCACGATGACCAGTTCCAGATCCTCAAAGCCTTTGCGCACTGCGGAGAGTTCAGCATCGGTTTGTAATGGATCTTCACCCATGATGTACGCCGCGCGGACTTCGCCATGCGCTGCACGGTGCGGCAGTTCGCTGATGCGATAACCGGTATGAGCAGGCAGACTTTCCACGCCCCAGGCTTTAGCGAACTTCTCGCGGTTAGCCGGATCTTTCACATACTGATAGCCCGGATAGGTATCCGGCAGGGCGCCCATGTCACATGCGCCCTGAACGTTGTTCTGCCCACGAACCGGGTTAACGCCCACGCTCGGCTTACCGAGGTTGCCGGTCAGCATTGCGAGGCTGGTCAGTGAACGCACGGTTTCCACGCCCTGATAGAACTGGGTAACACCCATGCCCCACAGGATTGCCGCGCTTTTCGCCGTGGCATACATACGTGCAGCCTGACGAATATCCTGCGCGCTAACGCCCGTGATATCTTCGACAGACTCCGGCGTATAGCCTTCGACGATCTTGCTGTACTCTTCGAATCCTTCCGTACGGGAGGCGACGAACGCCTGGTCGTACAGTTTTTCTTCGATGATGACATGACCCATAGCGTTGAGCAGCGCGATGTTCGAGCCGTTTTTCAACGCGATGTGCATGTCGGCAATACGCGCGGTTTCAATTTTGCGCGGATCGCAGACGATGATTTTCGCCCCGTTACGTTTAGCATTAATCACGTGATTCGCCACGATCGGGTGGGAATCCGCCGGGTTGTACCCGAAGATGAACACTAAATCTGTGTTATCAATTTCATTGATAGCATTACTCATTGCGCCGTTACCGACCGATTGGTGCAGACCTGCAACCGATGGGCCGTGTCAGACGCGAGCGCAGCAGTCAACGTTATTGGTACCAATAACGGCGCGCGCGAATTTTTGCATTACATAGTTGGTTTCGTTACCCGTACCGCGAGATGAACCGGTCGTCTGAATAGCGTCCGGGCCATACTTCGCTTTGATGGCGCTCAGACGACTGGCGACGTAATCAAGCGCTTCATCCCAGGAAACGGATTCCAGTTTGCCGCCACGCTGGCGACGGATCATAGGGGTTTTCAGACGAGGGGTCAGGATCTGGGTATCATTGATAAAATCCCAGCCATAGTAGCCCTTCAGACACAGGGTACCCTGGTTGGTTTTCCCCTGCGCCGCTTCAGCCCGGACGATTTTGCCGTTATCGACCACCAGGTTGATTTTGCAACCTGATGCGCAATATGGGCAAACCGTGACGACTTTTTTCATCGGTCTCGCTCCAGTTAATCAAATCGCGCATACGCGCTTGTCGTTTTTGTTATGCATCTTTTATGCCATGTTTTTATCAGGGGCATTAGTCGATATTACGGGCGAATTTTGCGCAAAACCCTGACGAAAAACAGGCTGTCGTCATATTTGACGTGACGAATCTCCAATACGTGACGCCCCGGCAGTGTGACCGAGGTTATGTTTCCCGCACATCCTTGTGCCTTATCGCTGTCACTCTGTGCAGAATCAATCACACTCATTTAAGTTGGCCAGAAATGGGGAAAAACAATGAAGCCAGCCATACTGGTTGTGGATGATGACATCGCTGTCTGCACGCTTTTACAGGATGTGCTGAGCGAACACGTCTTTACGGTGACCGCCTGTCACACCGGGCAGGAGGCGCTGCGCTGCATTGAGACTCAGCCGGATATCGCTCTGGTATTACTGGATATGATGTTGCCCGATATTAACGGTCTGATGGTGCTACAACAGGTGCAGAAGATGAGGCCCGGATTACCGGTAGTCATGCTGACGGGCTTAGGCAGCGAGTCGGATGTGGTTGTCGGGCTGGAAATGGGGGCTGACGACTATATCGGTAAGCCGTTCAATGCGCGGGTGCTGGTGGCGCGGGTAAAGGCGGTGCTCAGACGCGTTGGCGTGTTAACGGCAGAAAGCGGCGGCCCACAGACCACGGGGCTTTCTTTTAATGGCTGGCATCTCGATACCGCCGGTTGCCAGTTACATAATCCCCAGCAGTTGAAGGTGGAGTTGACGCAAGGGGAATACAGCCTGCTGTTGGCGCTGGCCCAAAATGCCCGGCGGGTGCTGAGCCGGGAACAACTGCTGGAGCTGACGCGCAGCGACAGCGTTGAGGTGTTTGACCGCACTATTGACGTGTTAATCATGCGGCTGCGGCGAAAAATAGAGAACAACCCGCACCAGCCAATGTTGATCAAAACCCTGCGCGGGCTGGGTTATGTGTTTGCCGCCGACGTGCAACATCACGATAAGGCGGCGTGAACGTGTGCAGTTGCCGGATGCGGCGTAAACGCCTTATCCGGCCTACAAAAGCGATAACAACTCCGTAGGCCTGATAAGCGTAGCGCATCAGGCGTCAGCCATTTCTGCTTTCAACTCTGCCAGCGTCTTCGCGCCATCTATCGCATTCGCGCACAGCAAACTTGCCCGCGCACAGGCGTGTGCCAACCTGACGCTGTCCGCCAGCGACCAGCGCTCATGACAGCCATACAAAAATCCAGCGCAAAACGCATCTCCCGCCCCGACGCTGCCAACGATCTCCTCCTGCGCCAGGTACTGCGACGGGATCCAGACGCCCGGCAGATCCGGCGCTTCACCCCAGGCACCTTCCGGACAGTGGATCACCACCCGCTGGCGTACACCTGCATCCAATAATTCGCGTGCGGCGGTGGCGATGTGCGCAATATGCAGTTCGCCGTTGGGCTGGCGGATCTCCAGCCCGCTGAACTCCCCGGCTTCCAGCTCGTTAATCACCAGATAGTCTAGATGGCGCAGGGCTGGCATCACCAGTGGTTGATAGCGCGGGTCGCCCTTGCGTGAGACCAGATCCAGCGACGTTTCAAAGCCGTTGTCGCGCATTTGCGCCAGCAGCCGTGCGCTACGCGTCCCGAACTCCTCATCCGGCATGTCCAGACTGTCGAGCAGCAGCAGATATCCCAGATGGAAGATTTTCATCGAGGTATCCAGTTGCTCAAACGCAGGCAGATCGAGTAGCCGATTGGCACCGGGCGAGTGGAAAAAGGTGCGCTGACCGCTGGGATCGGTCATCACCTGCGACATCGACGTGGGGGCGAATGTGGTGCGCTGCACGTGTTGGCGATTAACGTGATACTGCTCCAGCATCGCCATGATGTAGTCGCCGTCGCTGTCCTGACCGATTAACCCCACCGCCTGCAACGGCAGCCCAGTGTGCATTTTTGCCAGCGTCAGCAGCACATTAAGCGGCGCACCGCCCGTGGCGCGTTCGCTACGGGTGATTTCCGCCAGCCAGCCACGTTCCGGCCACTGCACAATTTGATGCACGTGATCGACCAGCATGTTGCCTGCGGCGATAACGCCTTTGCGTTCCATCAGACCCGTCCCGCGCTGCCAAAAATGCGCATCTGTTCCGAAACGGTATCGGTAATGGCCTCTTCAATGCCGAGCAGCAGTTCGGCGAATTCGTCGTACAGCGGCTGGCGATTCGCCATCCGTGTTTCTACCGCCGACAGCGCCGCCTGCGACATGCCGGTATAGAAGTTGATTTTGTGAATGCCGAGTTCAATCGCGCGCTTGAAATCGTCGTCGCTGATGCCGGAGCCGCCGTGCAGTACCAGCGGGATTGCCGCCTGCTGGCGAATGGCGTCCAGACGCGGGAAGTCGAGCAGCGGTTCGCCTTTGTATTTGCCGTGGGCATTGCCAATGGCGACCGCCAGCGCGTCAATCCCGGTTCTGTCGACGAAATCACGCGCCATCATTGGGTCGGTAAACAGCGACTCGTCGGCATGACCGTACAGCGCGCCGCCCTCATCACCGCCCACCGCACCCAGTTCGGCTTCCACCGACACGCCGACGGCATGGCACATTTTCACCACTTCGCGGGTCTGGCGGATATTTTCTTCATACTCCAGCGTGGAGCCATCGAACATCACTGAACTGAACCCTAAGCGTAGTGCCCGAACTACCGACTCAAAGTGCAGGCCGTGGTCAAGGTTTAGCACCACCGGAATGTCATGCCGCGCGGCTTCGAACTTGACCGCCTCGACCAGAGAATCCAGCGAGATATATTTAAAATGTACTTCGGCGATATTGATGATAAACGGCGAACGTTCCTGCTTTGCCGCGGCAAACAGCGCGCGCAGGAAGTGTGAATCCAGAACATTAAATGCCCCTAAGGCATAGCGATGCTCACGGGCATGTGCAAGGCCATCAGCGAGAGATATCAACGGCATAATGCGCTCCTTGGTTAGCGGAACAGGCGATATTCGTTACACAGCACCAGCTGCGCCGGCTCGTCTTCTTCAATGTCGTTATAGCGGGCGATCGGTTGCAGAAAGTGGTTATCGTGGTCGTCGTCATTAACAGAAGAAACCTCGCCGACCAACACGTCGCCAAAACCTTCTTCCGCCCAGAAGCTGTGATACAGGCCCGGCGGCAGGCAGATGCTTTCACCCGGCGTCAGGCGTAACTGACTGCCCGCTGCATGGGTTTGCCGACAGCCGTCAATCACTACGCTCACGTCGGTCTCCTCCGTTTGTTCCCGGATCCCCGCATTCCACAGTTCCACAATTAAATTGCCGCCGCCGCGATTGATAATGTCTTCGCGTTTGCGCCAGTGAAAATGCATCGGCGTGACCTGCGCATCGCGAACATGCATGATTTTCTCGGCGTAGCATTTCTCGTAAGGCATTCCTTTCGGCGAGCCATTACGCAGAGTGAACAGCGTTAACCCTTGCGCGGCGAAATTGTTGCCGCCAAATGCGGTGACATCCCAACCGAGCTTAAGGTCGAACACTTCGCTCCAGGCTGTGGCATCAAGCTTGCGCCATTGGGTCGGGGGGAAGCTGGCAAAAGGGGGGAGATGCACGTCGTGCTGAGAGAAAAACTGGCGCGTGTGGCCAAGGATCTCGTTTATTGCGGAGCGTTTCATCGGCTGAATCCTCCTTAATATAATGCCGGATGGGCCGCGCTTATCCGGCCTACAAATTCATAGCGATCTTGTAGGCCGGATAGGGCATTTTCGCCGCCATCCGGCGTTGTTGTGGCGGGCTATTTAACCGTCCAACCCTTATAACTGCCGACGTTGTTTTTATCGATCATCGTCACCGGGATCAGCACGGGTTCTTTCGGGGCGGGTTTCCCCTGCAATATGTCATAGCCGATTTCGACCGCTTTGGCAGCCATCACCTGCGGATCTTGTGCCGGAGTCGCCACAAATAGTGAGTTTTCGCGCTTAAGCGCTTCTTCACCGTCCGGGGATCCATCTACGCCGACAATAAAGAATTCGCTACGCTGCGCCTGTTTTGCCGCCAGATCGGCACCGATCGCCGTCGGATCGTTAATGGCGAATACGCCGTCGATCTTCGGATTCGCCGCCAGCAACGCGGTCATGATCTCCAGCCCGCCTTCGCGACTGCCTTTGGCGTTTTGGTTATGCGACAGCACCTTGATGTCCGGGTGGCGTTTGAACTCAGTCTGGCAGCCTTCCACGCGGTTCTGGACGGCGGAAACCGGCGGCCCGTTGATGATGACGACGTTGCCTTTGCCTTTCAGGCGGTCGGTAATGTATTTACAGGCCATTTCACCTGCCTGGGTGTTATCGGAGGTAATGGTCGCGTCTGCGCCTTCCGCCGCCACGTCAACGGCAACCACCACGATCCCGGCGTCTTTCGCGCGTTTTACCGCCGGGCCGATGCCTTTGGAGTCGGCGGCGTTAAGGATAATCATGTCGACTTTTGCGGCAATAAAGTTGTCGATCTGCGACACCTGTTGCCCCAAATCGTAACCGCTGGAAACCAGCGTTACTTTAACGCTATCACCTGCCAGCTTGCGTGCTTCCAGCTCCGCGCCTTTGGTGATCTGCACGAAGAACGGGTTGGCCAGATCGCCTACCGTAACGCCGATCGATTTCAGTTCTTTTGCCTGCACAAACGGAGCTGCAGCAAGCAGGGCGCCAGCACAGAGCGCGGTTACTAATGGCTTCAAACGCATACTCGTTTCCTCACGTAGGGTATTGTTGTTATACGCCTGATGGCGCTGCGCTTATCAGGCCTACGAATGAGCAGGCCAGTAAGCTTGTCTATGCACTTTGATGGTGTCGGGTACGGTATTTGTCGATCAGCACCGCTATGATGATCACCGCCCCTTTGATCACCAGTTGCCAGAAATAGGAGACGCCCATCAGCGTCATGCCGTTATTGAGCGTGGCGATTATCAACGCCCCCACCAGCGTGCCGGTGATGGTGCCGATCCCGCCAACAAAGCTGGTGCCGCCGAGGATCACCGCCGCGATGGCGTCCAGCTCGTAACCCATACCTAAGTTGCCGTTGGCGCTATACAGCCGCGAGGCGCTCATCACCCCGCCAAGACCTGAGAGCAAACCGCTCATGCCGTAGACGAACAGCAGCACCAGCCACACTTTGATCCCGGTTAAACGTGCGGCCTGCATATTGCCGCCGACCGCGTAGATATGAACGCCGAGCGTGGTGCGGCGCAGAATGAACCAACACACCACCACCACCGCCAGCGCAATGACCACCAGCCACGGAACCGGGCCGAGATAGTTGTTACCGATCCACTCAAAGCTGATATTGGAGTTAATCACCGTTGTACCGTCGGCCAGCAGATAGGCCGCACCGCGCAGCGCCGTATAGGTTCCAAGCGTGACGATAAACGGCGGTAGTCCGGCAAAAGCAACCAGCGCGCCGTTAAACAGCCCCAGCACCAGACCGAGCATCAGCGCCGCCGGAATCGACAGCATGGCAAGCTCAGGAATAAGAGAAACGACCATGGCTGCGACAGCGGTGGTACCGAGAATCGAGCCAACCGAGAGGTCGATCCCGCCGGTCAAAATAATGAAGGTCATGCCAGCCGCCAGCACGATGTTGATTGAGGCCTGACGGGTAATATTCAGCAGGTTGCTTTCGGTAAAAAAGTTAGGCGCGATAAAGCCAAATACCGCCACAATCAGGATGAGAATCGGTAAGATACCGACCGTTTGCATCAGATCGCTCATCAGCATTTTTTTTGCGGAGGCGGATTTCGCCACCTGCTGGGGAGTGGTTGGATTATTCATGGGGCACCGCCTGATGGTGGGAGTCGTTCACGCCGGTTGCCAGCGTCATAATATTTTCCTGGGTAATACTTTGTCCGTTCAGCTCGCCGGCAATGCTGCCTTCCCGCATGACGTACACGCGATCGCTCATACCGACGACTTCCGGCAGTTCGCTGGAGATCATCAGGATCGCTACGCCTTTGCGCGCCATATCGTTCATGATCCGGTAGATCTCGCTTTTGGCACCGACGTCCACGCCGCGCGTGGGTTCATCGAGGATCAAAATACGTGGGCCGATCGCGACCCAGCGTGAAATCAGCAGTTTTTGCTGATTACCGCCGGACAGCCCACCCGCGCGTACCTGTGCGTGCGGCACGCGGATGTTGAGCAGCTTGATGGCGTCATCGGAAATAGCCTGCGCCTTTTTGCGATCGAGCATGCCCCAGTTGGCGTCACGCTCCAGCGTTGCCATGGTGATGTTTTCTGCCGCTGCCAGCTCTAAAAATAATCCCTGTTCTTTGCGGTTTTCCGTCAGAAAGCCAATGCCGTGGTCAATCGCCTCGCGGGGGGAGTGGATCACTACCGGTTCACCGTCTACTTCAATCATGCCGCCGATGGCTTTACGCACGCCAAAAATAAGCTGAGCCAGTTCAGAACGCCCGGCACCGACTAGCCCGGCCAGGCCGACGATCTCCCCGGAGCGCACCAGCAAGCTGCACGGCTGGACTTTATGGCCGTCGGTCAGGTGATGAACATTGAGGCGTGCTTTACCTAAGGGAATGTCGCGCTCTTTGTTGAACAGATCGCTCAACGGACGGCCCACCATCATGCGTACCAGCTCCGAGGCGTTGAGCTTGTCGCGGGTCAGGCTGCCAACATATTGCCCGTCGCGCAGGACGCTGACGCGGTCCGAAAGTTCGTACACTTCCGCCATGCGATGGCTGATGTAGATAATCGCCATCCCCTCATCGCGCAGGCGCATGATCAGTTCAAACAGGCGGTGGGTTTCACGTGAGGAGAGGGCGGCGGTGGGTTCATCCATTACCAGAATGCGGCTGTTACGGTGCAGGGCGCGGGCAATTTCCACCTGCTGCTGTTCGGCGATGGTCAACGTCATCACACGGTCGCTGGCCTTAAACTGGGCGCCGAGTCGGTCGATGACTTTCTGCGACTGCATCACCATCTCTTTACGCTGGACCAGCCCGCCGCGCGACAGCTCGCTGCCAAGAAAGATATTTTCCGCTACCGTCAGGTTCGGCGCGAGCTGCATCTCCTGATAAATCAGCGTGATGCCTGCGCTAAGCGCATCTTTAGGACCGCGAATATGGAACGGCTGACCGTCAATCAGGATCTCACCGCTGGTGGCGGTATAGGCGCCCGCGAGGATCTTCATCAGGGTGCTCTTCCCCGCGCCATTCTCGCCCATCAGGGCATGAATCTCGCCCGGCCAGACCGTTAAATCGACCCCTTTCAGCGCGTAAAATTTGCCAAACGCTTTAGCAATGTTGCGCATCTCCAGAACCGGTGTCCTGCTCATGGCGGATCTCCTGTGGGGTGGCCGATATCAGCAGTCCATCACAGGAATGTAAATGCAAAATGTCAGAAGCCGTTCATATTTGTCATATTGCGATTTTTCTTCACGGAGCGTGATATGCCGCAACCGGGACGTCACTTTTTCGCCAGTGCGCGCGGACGATTGCTGTTCTTCAATCTGCTGGTGGTGGCTGTCACGCTGATGGTGAGCGGCGTGGCGGTGCTGGGTTTTCAGCATGCCAGTCAGATTCAGGAGCAGGTGCAGCAGCAAACCGTTGACGACATGACCGGCAGCATGAACCTGGCGCGGGATACGGCGAATGTGGCGACAGCGGCGGTGCGGTTGTCGCAGGTGGTCGGGGCGCTGGAATACAAAGGGGAAGCGGAGCGGCTGCAGGAGACGCAAAGGGCGCTGAAGCAGTCGCTGGAACAACTGGCTACCGCGCCGCTGGCACAGCAAGAGCCGGTGCTGGTCGAGCGTATTATCCAGCGCAGTAATGAACTACAAAGAAGCGTAGAAGGGATGTTGCAGCGCGGGCAGCGGCGACACCTGGAGCGTAACGCGTTGCTCAGTTCGCTGTATCAAAATCAAAGCTATTTACGTCATCTGCAAAAGTTGACCGGCGCGCAGGATGATGCGTTGCTGGGGCAGATGGACCGCTTAATTGTTGCCGCCATCGACACGCCCACGCCGCGTTCGGTGGTGAAACAACTGGATGCGGTGATGCCTGCGCTTCCCTTGCGCCATGCTAGTCCGCTGATTAGCGGTATCCTCAACGACTTCAACCAGGAGCTGCATAAGCTGGAGCCGCTCTCTTCCGCGCTGGAGCAGAGCGATTTGGCCATCAACTGGTATATGTTTCATATCAAAGCGCTGGTGGCGATCCTCAACAGCGATATCAATCAGTATGCCTCGCAGGTGGCGCTGATCTCAGAGCAGCGGGTGGCGCAAAGCCATCAGGAACTGCAATCCGGCGCGTTGTTTATTTTAGTGTTTGCGCTGCTGGCGGTGGTGATCACCGGTTTTGCCGGGTGGTATATCTACCGTAATCTCGGTTCCAACCTGACGGCCATTTCACGGGCGATGACCCGGCTGGCGCACGGTGAATCAGACGTCAGCGTCCCGGCCCTGCAGCGTCGCGATGAGCTGGGCGAGCTGGCCCGCGCTTTTAGCGTCTTTGCCCGTAACACCGCGTCGCTGGAGCACACAACCCGACTGCTAAAAGAAAAAACCAGCCAGATGGAAATCGATCGCACCGAACGTCAGGGGCTGGAAGAAGCGCTGTTGCACAGCCAAAAGCTGAAGGCGGTGGGGCAACTGACGGGTGGATTAGCACATGATTTCAATAACCTGCTGGCGGTTATTATTGGCAGTCTGGATCTGGTGAATCCGGAGTCGCCCGATGCGCCACGGGTCAATCGGGCGCTAAAAGCCGCCGAGCGTGGGGCGTTGCTTACCCAGCGACTGCTGGCCTTTTCGCGCAAACAGTCGTTGCACCCTCATGCGGTGGAGCTGAAAACGCTGCTGGAAAATCTGGGCGAACTGATGCGCCACTCTCTTCCGGCCACGTTGACGCTGGAGATTGAAGCCCAGTCTCCCGCCTGGCCCGCGTGGATTGACGTCAGCCAACTGGAAAACGCTATTATCAATCTGGTGATGAACGCCCGTTACGCCATGGACGGGCAGGCGGGCACGATTAAAATCCGTACCTGGAATCAGCGGGTCACGCGCAGCGATGGGCGCAAGCAGGATATGGTGATGCTGGAGGTTGCCGACCAGGGGAGCGGGATGTCACAGGAGGTGAAAGCCCAGGTCTTCGAGCCGTTTTTCACCACCAAACAGACCGGTAGCGGCAGCGGACTGGGGCTGTCGATGGTTTACGGTTTTGTGCGCCAGTCCGGAGGTCGGGTGGAGATTGAAAGCGCTCCCGGGCAGGGAACGACGGTCAGGCTACAACTGCCTCGCGCCGTTGTGCCGGTGCAGGCTCAGGCAGAACCGGTGGCGGTACATGCGGCGAACAGCGGTGAAAAACTGGTGTTGGTGCTTGAAGATGAAGCCGATGTACGCCAGACGTTGTGCGAGCAGTTACACCTGCTGGGCTACCTGACGTTAGAGGCCGCCAACGGCGAACAGGCGATGCATATGCTGGCGGCTTCATCCGAGATTGATATTTTAATCAGCGACTTAATGCTACCAGGAGGGTTGAGCGGCGTGGATGTGGTGAATCATGCGCTGGCACATTATCCGCAGTTGTCCATCCTGCTGATTAGCGGTCAGGATTTACGTCCGGCGCATAACCCAGCGTTGCCGGATGTGGCGCTATTGCGTAAGCCTTTTACTCGGGGAGAGCTGGCGCAGGCGCTGCGGCATTCGCGTAATTGAGATTCCTCCGCTACCCGCGCAAATACGCTTTGATTACCGTGGGGCGAGTTTCTTGATGAGGCTGGTTTTATGCAACGCTCCGCGACATTCCTTCTTTTTAGTTTGCTAATGCTGACCACCGTATCGGCACAGGCGGATATTATCGATGACGCCATTGGTAATATTCAGCAGGCGATTAACGACGCATACAAACCGGACAACGGGCGGGATTATGACGACTCCCGTGATGAAAGCTGGCAGCGCCAGATGAGTGACGACCGGCGCAGGCAATATGACAATCGCCGCCGCCAGTTTGAAGATCGACGTCGCCAACTGGATGACCGCCAGCGCCAGCTCGATCAAGAACGGCGTCAGTTAGAAGACGAAGAGCGCAGAATGGAAGAAGATTACGATCGTTAGCGAAATCTTTCGCTGGCAAGATTATAGACTTCACTACGCTCGCGTTTACCGACGGCAACGACCACGATGACCAGGGTGTCGTCAATGACTTGATAAACAAGACGAAACCCTGATGTTCGTAGTTTGATTTTGTAGCAATCTTTTATTCCCCTGAGCTTTGCTGAAGTAATATGCGGATTTTCACAGCATTTCTTTAGTTTTTTGGCAAATTGCTGCTGAATGGCTTTATCAAGTTTTTGCCATTCTTTCAGCGCATCTTCCCTGAACTTTACCGTATAACTCATAAGTAGCTGTCCAGATCCACATCCACCAGGGGTTGTTGGCTACGTTCATGGACTAATTTAACCAGCTGTTGATCGTCCAGCGCATCGAGCATTTTTTCGTAAAGCTCTGCTGGCACACAATAAAAGGCGGGCTGGTTACGGTTCAGGATTGCGACCGGAAACCCATCTCCTGCGCTAACAGTCGCCATCGGGTTCTTTTTTAGCTCACTCACACTCGCGGTGGTATCGCTTAAAATGATATGCGGCATAACCTCTCCTAAAGACCATTTAACTGGTCTTAATATAGGATTTAAGAGACCTGTTAACAAGTCTTATTGTCCGGGAAATTACTCCAGCACAATCTCCATTCCGTCATATCCTGCCTCAATCCCTACTGGTAGCGGATGTTCCATCATCCACAGGTCAAACTGATGGCTGATATGCGTCAGGATCACCCGTGGGCAGCGGATAACTTCGTTTAAGGCGATAACGGTGTTTAAATCACAATGATTGCGCGGTGGCTCGGCGCGCGGGGCATGGCTGCAGTCGATGATAATCACCTGAGGCTGGTTATTGTGGAGAAACTTCAACGTCTTGTCGGGAAGTCCGGCGGTATCGGAGAGCCACGCCACGCGGCTATGTGCGGTCTCCAGCAGATAACCAAACGTCAGCTTTGAATGGTTGAGCGGTAGCGGCGTTACCTGCAATCCTTGCAGGTCGAACACCACGAACGGTGCCACGGTATGGCTAAAATCGAGGATGCCGGGATGCTTAAACAGATCGTCGCAACCCTGTTCATCCGGCGGACCGTACACCGGGATAGTCGCCCCCACACCCCAGCGCAACGGAAACAGCCCTTGCACATGATCCATATGATAGTGGGTCAGTAGAAACTGCTGGAAGCTGCCCGCCGGCCAGTCGTCCATCAGATGTGGGAGCCCCGCGTCCAGCAGCGTCACCGTATTATTGAACTTGACCACCCCGCTACAAGGGCGTCGACGGTATTGCGCCTGTAAGCGTGCTCGTTGGCAGGCCGCACAGTCGCAGCCATATGTCGGCACCAGCTGCGCGCCGCCCGTTCCCGTCAGCGTAATGGTCAGACTCATGGCTCCCCCTACAACGGTTTAGTGAAGCGAAAATGGCTCTGGGTATAGCCTTCGCGCTGATAAAAACGGTGAGCGTTAAGGCGTTGAGTGCTGGTGGAAAGCTCGGTCATCTCTGCACCCGCTTCGCGCGCGGTGGCTTCGGCCCAGGCCAGTAACTGACTGCCTACCGTTAATCCTCGCGCCTGCGGCATCACCACCAGTTCCTGTATTTCGCCAATCCAGTTAGCGTGGTGCAGATGAAACTGCAGGTGCAGACCAATCAAGCCGACGACCTGTCCGTCGAGCAGCGCCAGTTGGTAGTGCATATTGGGATCTTGCAGATTTGCGGCGTACCCGGCACTAAAGGCCTGCAGGTCGAATTGACCCTGTTTCAACTCACAGATGAGCGCATAAACCGCATCGGTATCGTATAGCGTTGCGCGGCGTAATTCACAGACAGACATGTTTCTTCTCCTTGCGTCCCATCAGTGTGAGTAGTGTATCGACAGACTGTAGTAAACTTCCATCGTTGTTCAGGACGTGGCAGTCATACGGGGCGTAGCGGGCTGCGCGCTCAAGACGGGCGGCGATTTCCGTTTCGCTCTCCCGTCCACGAGCCTGCAAGCGCTGGCGTAAAATCGCCGGAGAAACCTGTAAGCAAATGGAGAGTAAAGATGTGCCGTAACGGGCCTGCGCCTGGGGCAGATGTGCACGCGAGCCGTTGACCACCACATCAAAACCGGCGTGTAGCCAGAGGTCAATCTCCACACCAACGCCGTAGTAGAAGCCATTGGCGTGCCAGCTCAGTGCCAGCAGGTTCTGCCCGGCGCGGGTAAAAAATTCTTGTTCGCTCAGCGCAATATGATTTTCATTCCCGGCGTTGGCGGCGCGGGTGATGTAACGGTGCGCCACCAGCAGTTGCGCCGGTTCCTGCTGGCGGAGTTCGGCCAGCAGACTGTCCTTACCGGAGCCGGATGGCCCCATCAGCCAGATCAGTTTACCCATAGTCAGAATACCCTTTTGCCCTGACGCCAGACGTGGTCGATATGGATGTTGCCGCCTTTGCGGTGTGCCAGCACCAGATCCGCGCGTTTGCCTTCGGCTACAACGCCACGATCGTCGAGATTTAATGCCCGCGCCGGATTGCGGGTCACCATGTGAATGGCCTGCGGCAGGGTAAAGCGGTTGGCGTCGTCATCCGCCACGCGAAATGCCGCGTCGAGCAGGCTGGCGGGGTAGTAATCGGAAGAAAGAATATCCAGTAGCCCCAGCTCAGCCAGCTTATGCGCCGCCACATTGCCGGAATGAGATCCTCCGCGCACGATGTTCGGCGCGCCCATCAGCACGTTCATACCATGCTGGCGCGAGGCTTCAGCCGCTTCGAAGGTGGTGGGAAATTCGGCGATCACGCTGCCAAGCTGGTGCGATTCCAGCACATGATCATGGGTGGCATCATCATGGCTCGCCAGCGCAATCTGGCGCTCACGACACATCTGGGCAATCGCCGCGCGATTGGGCTGTGACCAACGCGCCGCCAGCGCTAACTGTTCTTCTTCATAGCGGGCCATCTGCTCGTCGGTGAGCGAATACTTGCCTTGATAATACTCGCGGTACTTCTCGCGATTGGCGAACTGACGCTGGCCTGGCGAGTGATCCATCAGCGACTCCAGCGTTACCGGCTCGCGGCTGACCAGTTTTTCAAACAGCGGCAGGGTAGTGTGATGCGGCAGCTCACAGCGCAGGTGCAGGCGATGCTCGGCGCGATTGACCCCGCGCTTTTGCGTCTCTTCGACTGCATTGATCATCTTCTCCAGATTTTCCAGACGGTCGCCGCCGTCGCGTACATCGCCAATTGCCACCGCGTCCAGCACGGTGGTAATGCCGCTGGCGACCATTAGCGCGTCGTGACTGCTCATCGCCGAGTGGGCAGGCCAGTCTACCTTCGGGCGCGGGGTGAAAAATTTGTCGAGATTATCGGTATGCAGCTCGATAAGCCCTGGTAGCAGCCAGCCGCCTTCGCCGTCCAGCGCCTCAGGTAGACGGCTCTGGGTTTCGGCAAAGGCGCGAATAAACCCGCCCGCAATTTCCAGCGATCCTTGCACCACTTCATCTTCCAGTACCAGCTTTACATTATTGATAATCATGCTGTTGTTCCCATCAGATGCAGACGATCCGCTACGCGGTCGCGCACGGTTTGATCGTGAAAAATGCCGACAATTGCTGCGCCGCGGGCTTTCGCCTCTTCAATTAATGCGACGACGGCGGCGCTGTTTTTGGCGTCCAGCGAGGCGGTAGGCTCATCGAGCAGCAGAATTGGGTAATCGACGATAAACCCGCGGGCGATATTGACGCGCTGCTGTTCGCCGCCGGAAAAGGTCGACGGCGCCAGGTGCCACAATCGCTCCGGCACGTTCAGGCGGGTAAGCAGGTTAGCTGCTTTGGCTGCACACTCCTCACGGGAGACCCCCAGATCCAGCAGCGGTTGCATCACCACATCCAGCGCGGAAATCCTCGGGATCACGCGCAGGAACTGGCTCACCCAGCCGATGGTTGAACGGCGAACTTCCAGTACTTTGCGCGCCGGGGCCTGCACCAGATCAACCCATTCATCGCTGTGGCGGATGTGGATGTGTCCTTCATCCGGCAGGTAGTTGGCGTACAGCGAACGCAGCAATGTGGATTTGCCGCTGCCCGAGTGACCGTGCAGCACCACGCATTCGCCGCTTTTAACGTCCAGAGTGGCGTTTTGCAACACCGGCAGACGCACACCGTTTTGCTGATGCAGGACAAAAGTTTTACTGACATTTTCAACGCGGATCGCGTTCATTTTTAGCCTCTTTAGACATTTTTGCGTTCGATTGCCTGATGGCGCTTCGCTTATCAGGCCTACAACCAATGCCGCTCCGTAGGCCGGATAAGGCATAGCCACCATCCGGCGCAAGCGATACCACTCCGTAGGCCGGATAAGGCATAGCCGCCATCCGGCACAAGCGATGCCGCTCCGTAGGCCGGATAAGGCATAGCCACCATCCGGCACAAGCGATGCCGCTCCGTAGGCCGGATAAGGCGTAGCCGCCATCCGGCACAAGCGATACCGCTCCGTAGGCCGGATAAGGCGCAGCCGCCATCCGGCACAAGCGATGCCGCTCCGTAGGCCGGATAAGGCGCAGCCGCCATCCGGCACAACAAAAAATCAGTTCTGCAACACCGACGACACCAGCAACTGGGTATACGGATGATGCGGGTCGTCGAGCACGCGGTCGGTTAACCCACTTTCCACCACCCGACCTTGCTTCATCACCAGTAAACGGTCGGCCAACAGGCGCGCGACGCCCAAATCGTGGGTGACAATCACTACCGCCAGATCCAGTTCCACCACCAGGCCGCGCAGCAGGTCCAGCAGTTTGGCCTGTACGGAAACGTCCAGCCCGCCGGTAGGTTCGTCCATAAACACCAGTTTGGGATGGGTGACGAGGTTGCGGGCAATCTGCAGGCGTTGCTGCATGCCGCCAGAAAAGGTGGTGGGTAGATCGTCGATACGCGAGGCAGGGATCTCCACCTCCTCCAGCCAGCGCTGCGCGGTGGCACGGATGTCGCCATAGTGGCGCGCGCCGGTGGCCATCAGGCGTTCGCCGATATTGCCGCCTGCGGAGACCTGACGGCGAAGGCCATCCAGCGGATGCTGATGCACCACGCCCCATTCGGTGCGCAGCAGACGGCGACGGTCGGCCTCATTCATGCCGTACAGCGAACGGTTCTGATACAAAATCTCACCGCTCTGCGGCGTCAGCCGTGAAGAGATTGATTTCAGCAGCGTGGTTTTGCCGGAACCGGACTCGCCGACGATGCCCAGCACTTCGCCTGGCCACAGGTCAAAAGAGACATCGCTGAAGCCCTTGCCCGGCGCGTAGAGATGGGTCAGGTTGTTGACTGAAAGCAGCGGTTGCGTCATTTGCTGAGGGCCTCGCTCTGTTGGCGGCAGTAGTCGGTGTCGGAGCAGACAAACATGCGTTTGCCGGTGTCATCGAGCACCACTTCATCGAGATAGCTGTGGGTTGAGCCGCAGATGGCGCAAGGCTCATCCCAGCTCTGCACGGTAAACGGGTGATCGTCGAAATCGAGGCTCTCCACGCGGGTATAAGGTGGAACGGCATAGATACGCTTTTCGCGGCCAGCGCCAAACAGTTGCAGGGCTGGCATCATGTCCATCTTTGGATTGTCGAATTTCGGGATGGGCGACGGGTCCATGACGTAGCGGTCATTAACTTTCACCGGATAGGCGTAAGTGGTGGCGATATGGCCGAAGCGGGCGATATCTTCATACAGTTTCACCTGCATGATGCCGTACTCTTCCAGCGCGTGCATGGTGCGGGTTTCCGTTTCGCGCGGTTCGATAAAGCGCAGCGGCTCAGGGATCGGTACCTGGAAGATAATGATTTGATCTTCCACCAGCGGCGTTTCCGGGATGCGGTGGCGGGTCTGGATCAGTGTCGCATCTTCCGTACGTTCAGTGGTATTCACCCCGGTCACACGCTTGAAGAAATTACGAATCGACACGGCGTTAGTGGTGTCGTCTGCGCCCTGGTCAATCACCTTCAGTACGTCCGGCTCGCCAATCACGCTGGCGGTAAGCTGAATACCGCCGGTTCCCCAGCCGTAGGGCATCGGCATTTCACGTCCGCCAAACGGGACCTGGTAACCGGGGATTGCCACCGCTTTCAGAATTGCGCGGCGGATCATGCGTTTGGTCTGCTCATCAAGATAGGCAAAGTTGTAGCCGGAGAGGTTAGTGGTCACGGGTGGCCTCCTGTTGCAGGCGTTTGAGCAGTTCCAGTTCGGCCTGGAAATCGACGTAATGGGGAAGTTTGAGGTGCGAAACAAAACCCGCCGCCTCGACGTTATCCGCATGCGCCAGCACGAACTCTTCGTCCTGCGCCGGTCCTGTGACCGTTTCATCGTATTCGGCTGCCTGTAGGGCGCGGTCCACCAGCGCCATCGCCATCGCTTTACGTTCGCTCATACCGAACACCAGCCCGTAGCCGCGGGTAAAATGGGGAGATTCGTTTTCTGGTGCGACAAACCCGTTCACCATTTCGCATTCGGTCATCAGCAGTTCGCCGACGTTCACCGCAAATCCCAGCTCTTCCGGTACGGTTTCCAGTGCCACATAGCCGCTGCGGATTTCGGCGGCAAACGGGTGGTTGCGCCCGTAGCCGCGCTGGGTGGAGTAGGCCAGCGCCAGCAGATAGCCCTCGTCACCGCGCATCAGCTGCTGCAGACGTGAAGCGCGTGAGCAGGGGTAAACCGGCGGCGTGCGGGTGATGTCGTCGGGTGTCGCGCCATCATCCTCTTCACGCTTTGCCAGCCCCTGGTTGGCCAGCAGGGAAAAAACGTGCGGGGAGGCATCCTGCGCGCCGTCTGCGCTGCGCAGAGGCGGCGTTTCGCCATTGGCCAGCAGGGTAAAATCCAGCAGGCGATGGGTGTAGTCATAGGTTGGACCCAACAGTTGCCCGCCGGGAATATCTTTGTAGACCGCCGAGATTCGGCGCTCAAGGCGCATTTCTGCACTGTTAAGCGGCTCGCTGACCGCCACTTTTTCCAGCGTAGTGCGGTAGGCGCGGAGCAAGAAGATGGCTTCGACGTTATCGCCGCTGGCCTGCTTCAGCGCCAGTGCCGCCAGTTCGCGGTCGGCGATGCCGCCTTCGGTCATTACCCGGTCAACGGCCAGGTTCATCTGCTGTTCGATTTGTGCCACGCTCAGTTCAGCTATGGTTTCATCGCCCCGGCGTCGGTTTTCCTGTAGGGCGTGGGCGTTGGCTATCGCCTTTTCGCCCCCTTTGACGGCGACGTACATCAGCACACCTCCACATGGGTGGTTCGCGGAATAGCCAGCAGGCGTTCGCCGCAGGTGAGGATCAAATCGACCCCCAGTGGGAACGGGTGCGGGCGTTCGGTGAGTTCGTGAATCAGGCATTCCGGCAGCTGTGGCGCGATCATGCGCTCTTCGGCAATGCCCGCTCCGGTCAGACGCAGCATGCGTCCGCCGCTTAAGCCAGAGACCTGCACAATCAGCGTGGCGCTGGTCTCTGGCGCGACGGCTGAACCGGCGGAGAGGGCGTTAAGCTGTTCGCTGCTGATGCGCTCGTCGGCGACGGCAAAGGCCGCCAGCTGCGGCTGATCCACCAGCGGCGCGTTGGTATGAAAACGCAGGTTCTGGCGGGCAATATCGTTATCCATCGACGGCGCTAGCCAGACCGGCGTGTCGCCATCGACCAGGGTCAGCAGCACGCTGGTGGTGGCCAGACCCAGCGGCTGCCAGACATGTTTCAGTTGATGCAGGGCGACGATTACGCCCGGTTCGCTCATGGCTTTCAGCAGGCGACGAAAGCTCTGCTGAGCATCCTGAACGGGTAAATTAAAAGCGGTCAGAAGTGCTGTAGATCGTGTCATGCGTTATCTCCGCGTACCAGCGTGAAGAAGTCGACCCGGCTGGCGTTGACTTCGGCACGGCGTGCGTTAATCAGCGCATCGCGTTCCGCTTCCAGCGGGGTAATTAAGGTTTCCATTAGGTTCTGGAAATGCGTTTGTTCCTGCAGCAGTGCGTCAATCACCGCGCACTGCTCGGCATGTTGTTTATTGCGTCCCAGCAGGTAGCTGTAACCCAGCGTGCCGCTCTTCAGGCGTACCACTGCGCGGGTAAGCGTGGTGTCGCCAGCAAAGAAGCGGTTGCCGGTACCGCCCATACGGGCCTGGATCTGCATCAGTCCGCTTTCCGGAGCGCGGATAAGTTCATAGTCCGGCGTTAGTTTGAGCGCGGTGATGCGGGCGTTCAGGGCATCGGCATTGCTGTAAGCCAGCGCGCGCATCCAGCGCTGGCGGGTGGCGGTATCGAAATGCATTCAGTGCTCCATAGTGAATTCGATCATGTCGGCGCGGGTCAGGCTGACGGAGTATTCCGCCGCGTGTTCTTCGCCTTCACGGTGGTTCAGGGTGCGCACGCACAGCAGCGGCGCCATATTGGGGATTTCCAGTACCTTGCTCTCTTTGGCCTGCGCGCGGCGGGCGCTGATGCGCGTTTGCGTGCGTAGCAGCGTCAGACCGGACTGTTCGCGCAGGTAGTCATGCAGTGAACCGCTGTTGAAGCCTTGCAGCAGCGGCCACAGCGAGAGGTCGGAAAAATAGTGGTCGATCTGGCACAGTGCGATGCCGTTAACCCGGCGCAGGGTGCGCAGGTGAATCACGTTATCGCCCTCGTTTATGCTGAGCGCATCGGCAATGTGGCTGGAGGCCGGACGCAGCACCGCCAGCAGTTTTTCGCTGGTGGGATGGCTGCCCTGGTCCAGCAGATTCTGACTAAAGCGCGCCTGGGCATTAAGCGGGTAATCGAACGGGCGCATCAGCACCAGCACGCCGACGCCCTGCCGACGCTGAACCCAACCGCGCTCAACCAACTGGTCAATGGCGCGGCGCAGGGTATGTCGATTTACCTCGTAGCGCGCGGCAAGCTGATGCTCAGCGGGCAGATAGTCACCGCAGCGATAATGTTGACGAAGCTCCTGCTCAAGTCTCGCGGCAATTTCCTGATAACGCGTTGGATAACTGGTCGGATGTGTAGACAAGTGCATAGCAATCAAGGCCTCGCTAGTCAGATAAAGTGCTTACGCAAACGCTGGGAAAGGAAATCCAGCAGGCTGACGGTGACGATGATTAACACCATCAGGGCGCAGGTTTGCTGGAACTGAAAGCCGCGAATCGCCTCCCATAAGGTCACGCCAATACCGCCTGCGCCTACCATTCCGACCACCGTGGCCGAGCGAACGTTGGATTCAAAGCGATACAGCGAATAGGAGATAAGCAGCGGCATGACCTGTGGCAGAACGCCGTACAGGATCTCTTCAATTTTGTTGGCACCGGTGGCGCGAATGCCTTCTACCGGACCTGGCTCAATAGCTTCTACCGCTTCGGAAAGCAGCTTGGAGAGCACCCCGGTAGTGTGGATAAACAGCGCCATCACCCCGGCGAATGGGCCTAAGCCGACGGCGACTACGAACAGCATGGCGAAGACCATTTCATTGATGGCGCGGCAGGCGTCCCAGTCATTGCGCATCGGCTGGGAAATCCACCACGGGACGAGGGTTTCGGCGCCCATGCTGACCGAGGGGAATGGAAACGAAACCGCAAGGGCAGGTCCCCACACGGCACTATTGAGGGTGAGGGCGATTGTTCCACGGATGTCCTGTGCCTGGCCGGAGACCTGGGGAGAAGCAACGGCGCCGTCGACGTGG
>OBLO01000200.1_pt1 | contig 65044 bp, 62 predicted proteins | sample 1519401 | NCBI WGS metagenome assembly OBLO01 (sample SAMEA2602897, study PRJEB22501) | metagenome | reverse complement strand
ATCTACCCTCTTTCCCTACACGACGCTCTTCCGATCTCAGCGGTGATTTCCATGCCGAGGGCAATATTAAGGTATCGCAAAACGGTCAGGATATTTATACAACGCAGGTCAAGGGTAATATGAAAACTGGCGATATCTGGCTGCTGGAGGGTGGTAAGCTGGTAGAAGGTGCCAGCGAAACACAGGCTGCCTGGGGCCATTATAACTTTAACAATAAAACCGGTGAAATGAAAAAATTGACCGGTAAGAACGGCAAAGATTTCTTTGCTGCGCATCATGCCGAAATTTATCCTGATAAGATGATTTTGGACGAGGGCGGTTCTACGAGCCGTTGCCCCGCAGTAAAGCATCCCAAGTGCCTGGAAATCAAGGCAAAGACCTTTGAAATTTATCCTCATGATAAAATGGTAGCGCGCGACGTAAAGGTTTTTGTACGCGGCAAGCATATCTATTCCCGTGATTATTGGGAAAACAGCCTGACGGAAAAATCCAAGGAACGTATTCTGCCACATATCGGCTTTAAGGACAGCGACAAGGGTACCTATGTCAATCTTTCGTATGAACGTCCGTTAGGAGATAAGGACACAATTTATGCCGATTTGAATTATTACAGCAAGGTCGGCTATAAGCCTGTTTACGGCTTGGAGCATAACGAGCGTAACTTTAAAGTTACCTATGAAAACGGCTGGTATGAGGATGATGATGAATGGGTAGAGAAGCAGAACAATATCCGCTTTGACTATAAAAATCATCATATTGCACCAGGTCTTCCCTTATCATACAGTGCTTACTTTGAACGAGGTTTGTGGAAGAATGATGATAGCGGACGTAAGAGCTGGCATACAGAATACGGTGCCTTCCTTAACCATGACCGCATTTATCTGTTCAACAGCAAAAATACCTCTTTGGATTTGACAATCGGCAAGAAATGGACACGTGAGAGTGCAGAGGATACTTTGCAGTCTACCAATGTTTATTATGCAACCTTAGGTCAGAAAATTAGTCCGCATTGGAATACCTGGGTTGGCTATTATCGTGAAGATTTTACGACAGATGTATTTACCTACGATCAGCCTGATATGGCAAAAGAGCTGCGTAATGGTCTGCAATACATTATGGATGACAAGAACAGCTTTACCATTGTCAACCGTTATGATTTAGACCAAAAGGAAAATTATGAAACAAGATACAGCTGGACGCATAAGTTCTGCTGCTGGCAGCTTTCCTTGATTTACAAGCAGAGAGATACAAATGATAAAGACAGTGCATTTGAAGCTAAGTTTGATTTTGTAAACTGGTAATGAGGTAGAAAATGAGAGAGATTATTAAGCAACGCTTTCTGGACCATCTGCAGGTGGCAAATGCTGTGATGAACAGCGATATCCTGGCACAGATTGAGCGTATTGCTGTAGAAGTAAAAAAGGCGCTGGCCAATGGCAACAAGGTTTTGTTCTGCGGCAACGGCGGCAGTGCCGCTGACAGCCAGCATCTGGCTGCTGAATTTGTCGGCCGCTTTCAAAAGGAACGTGCAGGTCTGCCTGCTATCGCGCTGACGGTAGATACCTCCATTCTGACTGCTGTCGGCAACGATTACGGCTATGATAAGGTTTTCGTACGTCAGGTGCAGGCACTCGCACGTCCGGGCGATGTGCTGGTAGGCATTTCCACAAGCGGCAACAGCGCTAATGTTGTGGAAGCTGTTGAGCTGGCCAAGAGCATGGGTGTGTTCTGCGTCGGTATGACGGCTGAGGGCGGCGGCAAAATGAAAACGCTGTGCGACGAATGCGTTGCCGTGCCGGCGAAGGTTACTGCCCGTGCGCAGGAAATGCATATTTTGATAGGCCACATTTTATGTGAGCTGGTGGATGGTGAATAATTTGGCTGATTTAGCTGTAACAACTTTTTTAGCGGAACAGATTAAAAATGTACGCATTGCTGTTATCGGCGATGTGATGCTGGACAGATATTTTCAGGGTGAGGTTAAACGCATTTCTCCGGAAGCACCTGTACCGGTAACACGTATTACAAAGATAAATTCTGTGTTGGGCGGTGCGGCAAACGTTGCTGCCAATCTGGCACATCTGGAATGTCAGGTTTTTATGGGCGGTGTGACAGGTGATGATGAAAACCGTCTGCTGCTGGAAAAGCTGATGGATGATGCAGGCATCAATCATCAGGGACTGGTGAAAAGCAAACGCCGCAAGACTATTACCAAGCTGCGTGTTTTGGGTGGCAATCAGCAGATGCTGCGACTTGATTTTGAAGAAACCGGCGATTTGTTCTCCGAAGAAATTATTGAGCTGCGTCATTGGTTGGCAGGAATGCTTGATGAAGGCTTGGATGGTATTATTGTTTCCGATTATGCCAAGGGTGTCTGCTCGGATGATTTTTGCCAATGGGTGATTGCTCAGGGCAAGGCCTATGATATACCGGTGTTGATTGATCCTAAGGGAGCAGACTGGTCCAAATATGATGGCTGTGATTTTATTACGCCTAATTTAAAGGAAATGTGTGAGGCTGCAGGCTGTCAGCGTGAAAACTCTGATGAAGCCGTTGTCAGCATGGCGCAGGCTGCACGCGAAAAATTTCATATTAAGAATGTTGTTGTTACCCGCAGTGAGCGAGGCATGAGCCTGGTTAATGCTGAGCAGGTGCTGCACAGCCCTGCTACCGCCATTGAGGTGTTTGATGTTTCCGGTGCTGGTGATACGGTGGCGGCTACGCTTCTGGCAGGTGTTGCAGGCAAGCTGGCGTTGGCTGATGCTGTTTATATGGCGAACCGTGCTGCAGGAATTGTTGTGGCCAAGGTTGGCACTTATCCGGTGCACCGTGACGAGCTGCTGAAAGATTTGCTGACGGAGGAACGCAAGCAGGGCCGTGGCTATCGCACGCTGAGCTGGCAGGAGATTGCTTCTCTGGCAGCAACCTGGAGAGCATGCGGCGAAAAGATTGTGTTCACCAACGGCTGTTTCGATATTCTGCATGTAGGCCATGTAACATATCTGGAGAAGGCGCGCAACCTTGGCAAGCACCTGATTGTCGGCCTGAATACGGATGCTTCCGTACGCCGTCTGAAGGGTGAAACAAGACCTTTGGTGCATGAACTGGACCGTGCGCGTGTACTTGCAGCGCTGGCTTGCGTAGATGCGGTAGTGCTGTTTGACCAGGATACTCCGACTGAGCTGATTGAAAAAATTCGTCCCGACATTCTCGTCAAGGGCGGTGATTACAAGCCTGAGGAGGTTGCTGGACGTGAATATGCCGGTGAAGTGCGCATTATAGAATTTGAAGATGGTTATTCCACAACCGGTGTGGTGGAAAAAATTGCCAAAATGGTTAAGGAGGGCAAATTATGATTATCGTAACTGGTGGTGCCGGTTTTATCGGCAGTAATATTGTTAAAGGCTTAAATGACCGTGGTATTGATGACATTCTTGTTGTTGATAACCTGACCAACATGGTTAAATTCAAAAATATCCAAGGCCTGAAGGTTAAGGATTATATGGATAAGTATGCTTTCATGGATGCACTGAAGGCAGGCAAATTCAATCATGAAAAAATCGACGTTATCTTCCATGAGGGCGCTTGCTCCGATACTATGGAATATAACGGCAAATACATGATGGAAAACAACTTTGAGTATACTAAAAACGTGCTGCATTTCTGCCTCGACAGAAAGATTCAGATGATGTATGCTTCTTCTGCTTCCACTTATGGCAGCGGTGCTCATGGCTTCCGTGAAGAGCCTGCCTGCGAGGAAGCGCTGAACGTTTATGCTTTCTCCAAGCTGTTCTTCGACAACTATCTGCGCCGTCTGCTGCTGCAGGCACAAAGCCAGGTAGTAGGCCTGCGTTATTTCAACGTATATGGTCCGCAGGAAAACCATAAGGGCAAAATGGCTTCTATGATTTATCAAATGTATAACCAATGGAAAGCAGAACATAAAGTTCGCCTGTTCGGTGAGTACGCCGGTTATGGACCGGGCGAGCATACTCGTGACTTTGTTTATGTAAAGGACGTTGTTAAGGTAAACTTCTACTTCTGGGATCATCCGGAAATCAGCGGTATTTTCAACTGCGGTACCGGTCATGCGCATCAGTTCAATACTCTGGCTAAGGCTGTGCTGAACCACTTTGGCAGCGGCGAGCTGGAATATGTACCGTTCCCTGAAGTACTGAAGGGCAAATACCAGAGCTTTACCGAAGCAGATGACACTAACCTTTTGGCAGCAGGCTATGACGGAGGCTTTACTCCGATTGAAGAAGCTGCTGAGGAATATTGCCAGCTTCTCGACAAGACCGGCGGTTATTACGTTTATGAAGGCTAAGGCGGTATTTTTTGACAGAGATGGCGTGCTCAATGTTGATGTAGCCTATCTCTACAAAATTGAGGACCTGCGCTGGATTGAAGGTGCACGCGAGGCTGTGGCGTATCTGTCGCAGCTTGGCTATAAAATTTTTATTGTAACGAACCAGAGCGGTATTGCGCGTGGTTATTATACAGTAGAGCAGATGAATGAGCTGCATGCTTATATGCAGCGTGAAATTGCTGCGGCAGGCGGCAAAATAGAAAAAATCTACTACTGCCCGCATCATCCCGATGGCAGCGTGCCGGAATATACCGGCGTGTGCGATTGCCGCAAGCCCAAACCGGGCATGCTGCTGCAGGCGCTGGCAGAATATGATATCGACAAGGAGCAGAGCTTCTTAGTCGGTGACGGTAAGCGCGATGTGGAAGCAGCGGAGGCTGCTGGTGTTAAAGGATATCTTTTCACGGGCGGCAATCTGCTGGATTTCGTAAAAAATATTGTAAGCGAGAGATGATAATGGAGTATCGGAATATCCTGTTAATCAAAATGAGTTCTTTAGGTGATATCCTGCACACTTTGCCCTTTGCGGCAGCGCTGCGCAAGCGTTATCCCAAGGCGAAAATCACCTGGCTGGTACATCCGCAGTTTGCCGGCTTTGTACCGGATCCTCCGGTGATTGATGAGGTGCTTTATTTTGATAAGGTAAAATTTAATAAGCTGGGCTTCAGTGATAAGCTGAAATATTTTTGCGAAATGCGCTCTTTGCTGCACAGCAAGCATTTTGATCTGGTAATAGATATGCAGGGACTTTTCAAAAGTGCGGTGCTGGCTGCTATCAGTGGCTGCGATAACCGCATCGGTTATTGCGAGATGCGCGAGGGCAGCGGCCTTGTGAGCAAGGCGATTGGTGGAAGTCATAGCAAGGACCATGTTATTGAGCGTTATCTTGACGTGGCGCGTTATCTTGGTGCTAAGGTTGATTCGTTGGATGATGTGGAATTCCCAATGCCGGATTTAAGCACGGAAACCGCTTCTGTGCAGCATAAGCTGCAGGAGGCTGGCTGGCAGGGCGGCGATTACGTTGTGATTGTTCCCGGTGCACGCTGGTGGACGAAGGAATGGCCGGTCGAGCATTATATCGAGCTGGCGAAAAAGCTTACGGTTGACGGTACTGCCGTGGTGCTGGCAGGCGGACCTGATGATGCTGTCAAGGGGCAGACGATTGCCGAAGGAACAGCGAGCTCATTGGTTATCGATTTGACGGGACAGACAAGCCTGCGTGAGCTGGCGGCGCTGATTAAGGGCTGCAGCTTCTACATCAGTGCGGATACCGGACCGTTGCATTTTGCGGCGGCTTTGAAAAAACCGCTTATAGCAATGTACGGACCGACGAAGGCTGACCGCACCGGTCCATATGGCAGCAAAAATTCCACGGTATTGTTTTCACCGGCAAAGTGTGCAGGCTGCTTGAAGAAAAAGTGCGATAACTGGCATTGTATGCATGATATAACGCCGGATATGGTCTATAAAATTTATCAGGAAAAGGTGGCAAAAGGCTGATGGCACAAGCTGTAGAATTAAATGGCAAAAAAATATTGGTAACATTTTTGATGCATCTGGGAGACCTGACGCTGACCACGCCTTTCATCCATGCGCTGCGTAAGGCAGCACCGGATGCGCATATTACTTTTCTGGCAGATGAGAAGCTGAAGGATGTAGTACTGCATAATCCGTATTTAGATGAGGTTATCACGATTGACAAGAAGGGCAAGGACAACAGCCTGCTGGCGCTGATGGCCTGCGCCCGTCGTCTGAGCAAGATGGATTTTGATGTGCTGATTAACCTGCATCCGAATGAGCGTTGCAGCTTTATTGATGCTTTTACCAAAGTGAAATTGCGTTGTGGTACAACACACACTTTGTTCAAACCGCTTTGGGATGTGTTTACACCGCTCAACCGCAAAATCCATGCAGCGGATATGTATCTTGATGTGCTGACGCAGCTTGGCGTCAAGAAGCTGGAGCATAACGGCCTGGAGATTTTCCCGAGCGAGGAATATCAGCAGCATGCAGAGGAATTCTGGCGTGAGCACGGTGTATTTGCTACAGATAAGCTGGTGGGATTTAACATCGGCAGTGCTGTTGTTACCAAGCGCTGGGCGCCTGAGCGTTTTGCGAAGGTAGCGGATATTCTTGCGGAAAAGGGCTATAAGCCTGTATTCTTCGGCGGAACGATGGACGAAGAAATGGTGCAGGAGGCCGTCAGCTTCATGAAGACAACTCCTGTTGTAGCAACCGGCTGCTTCCGTATCGGCGAGCTGGCGGCGGCAATGCGTCGCTGCAGCCTGATTATCACCAACGACAGCGGCCCGATGCACGTAGCAATCAGCCAGAAGGTGCCTATCGTAGCGATGTACGGTCCGTCCAGTCCGAAGCTGTACGGCCCTTATACCAAGGATGCAACTATTGTGACAGCGTTGCCACCCTGCCCTGGTTGTGCAGGTGGCATGAAGCATAAGTGTGATGATATGCAATGTATGACACGTCTGACGGTAGAGCAGGTTGTACAGGCTGCTGAACAGATGCTGCAGCAAAAGGAGAAATAATTTTGAGTAAGCAAAGCATTATTACCGGAGAGGTTTTATTGCTGTGTGAAAGAGTGGAGATGGCGCAGTTTATGCACGCTTATCTCCGGCATTTATTTAAGCAGGGTATCAGCTTGCCTAACATGCAGATTGTAAATTATCAGAGTATCGATAAGTTAGACTTGCTGACTAAACGCCTTATACAGCTGGAAGGTAGAGAAATAGTGCAGAAGGCAGTATTCTTTGCTGACGCGGCTGATGAGCGCGAACGCCGAATGCAGAAATTTTTTGCAGTGCGTGACAATACTTTCTTTAGAGGAGTGGAGTATTGCACGCACTTTTTCTTTCCCGGCAAAAAAGCTACTAAACGTTGGCAGAAGGGTTATCTTGAGGATATGCTGCTGCAGTCGCTGCGGAGGGAAAGCTCGGAGTGCAGTGATTATTATAATCTGTATAATATGAGTGCGGAGTATTTGCAGTCAGTAAATTGCTGCCGTGGGCGAGAAAACAGATTAGTGAATTATAGCAGGCATTTACTGTACACATATCTGGCAGGAACAGAAAGGTATGTGGGCATGCGCTTGGGCGAGGCGGCTCTGGCAGGAGCCTTTGATTTGGAGCATCCGTGCTATGCGAGTCTCAAGGAATGCTTGCAAGGCTTAAACTAGAGCAGCAGAATGCGAGGTTATCAAAATCACTTAATTGATTTATTATATTGTGCAAAAGTGTTAGCTTTGTTAGCTGTCGTCCTTTCTGAATTTTGGAAAAGCAAATAAATATGTTATAATTAACAAACAAACTAAAAAAGGGGGAGCAACATTTATGTTCGGAGAAATCATTGGAGCAATCAGCAATTTTATGTATAGTTATTTGCTGATTATCATGCTCATCGGTGTAGGCCTGTACTACACTTTGCGTACTCGTCTGGTGCAGGTACGTTTGTTTAAGGAAACTATTCGTGTTATTTTGGAGAAGCCTGTTGAATCCGGTGCGGTATCATCCTTCCAGGCTTTGATGGTATCTACTGCGTCCCGTGTAGGTACCGGTAATATTATCGGCATTTCCACAGCTATCTGCCTCGGCGGTTATGGTGCTGTGTTCTGGATGTGGGTTATTGCTGTTGTTGGCGGCGCTTCTGCTTTTATTGAAAGCACCCTGGCACAGATTTACAAGAAACGTGGTCCGCACGGCAGCTACGGCGGCCCTGCATACTACATCGAAGCTGCTTTGGGCAGCCGCGGCCTGGCAGTGCTCTTTGCTGTGGCTTTGATTGTAACCTATGGCTGCGGCTTCAATATGCTGTGCTCCTACAATCTGCAATCCACCTTTGCTGCTCTGAGCTTCTATAATCCGGATACAACTCCCTGGATTATCGGCGCAGTAGAAGCAGTGCTCGTAGGCTATTGCCTGCTGGGCGGTGGCAAGCGCGTTATCAAAGCAACCTCTACTCTGGTTCCTTTGATGGGCGTTATCTACATTTCTGTAGCATTTATCCTGACCATTATGCATATCAATCTGGTTCCCGGCGTTGTAGGCAGAATTTTTGCTGAAGCATTTGACTTCACTGCAATTTTCGGTGGCTTTGCCGGCAGCTGCATGATGTTCGGTATCAAACGCGGTCTGTACAGCAACGAAGCAGGTGTTGGTTCTGCGCCGAACGCTGCTGCTGCAGCTGACGTTTCTCACCCGGTTAAGCAAGGCCTTGTACAGATGCTGTCCGTATTTATTGATACCCTGCTGATTTGCACCGCTACCGCTTTTATGTGCCTGAGCTCTGGCATCGAGCCGACTAAGGAGCTTGCCGGTGCGCCTTATGTACAGGCAGCTCTGGCAGCAAGCATGGGCGATTATGCTAAGCTGTTTATCACTGTATCTATGGTACTGTTTGCTTTCACTACTCTGCTTGGCAACCTGTATTATGTAGATAATGCTTTTGCTTATGTTCTGAAGCATGTTCCGGGCAAAACCTTTACCCTGTGCTACCGCATTCTGGCTTGCGTACTGATTTTCATCGGTGCCGGCTCCAGCATGGGTACAATGTGGGATTTGGCAGATGTTACCATGGGCTTCATGGCAATCATCAACTTGCCGGTTATCTGCATTCTGGGCGGTCCTGCTCTGCGTGCGCTTGATGATTACACCGAGCAGCGCGATGCCGGTAAGAATCCTGAGTTTAAGGCCAGCAAGATTGGTTTGACTCAAAAGCTGGACTACTGGCAGGATTAATATTTGTTCGTTTGAGCTGTTACGAGCTTTCGTAGCAGCTCTTTTTATATGCCATGATAATGATATATTATCGTCACAATTCACATTCCGTTTCGTTCAGAGAAAATTTTTCCCGTGTCCGCAGGACACGACGCAACCGAGAAAATTTTTCTTTGCTACTAGCAGTATTTTCAGAATTAATGTAGAATAGATACGTAATAAAGCAATTTTTTGGTCAAGGTTGTTTTATGTCCTTTGCGAAGGAGGGAAAGACGATGATTTATAATTATTATCCTGGCTGTACGCTGTCAACGAAGGCGAAGCAGCTGGATATGGCAGCACGACGCTGTGCTGAGGTGCTTGGCTTTCCGCTGACGGAGCTGCCGGAATGGCAGTGCTGCGGTGCGGTTTACCCGATGGCGCCTGATGCTATTGCTGAGCGTCTGAGTGCGGTGCGTGCGCTTGTGGCGGCGCGTGAAAACGGCGGCGTATTAGTGACGCTGTGCAGTGCGTGCTATCATGTCATCAAACGTATGAATCACGATATGGCGACGAATGCGGAGATTCGCCAAAAGGTGAATAATTATCTGCAACTTGAAGAGCCTTATGCCGGTGAAACACGGGTTTTGCATTACCTGGAGGTTTTGCGTGATGAAATCGGTTGGGAAAAGCTGGCGCAGCTGGTGAGTCATCCTTTGAAGGAACGCAGGGTTGGCGCTTATTATGGCTGTTTGCTGCTCAGACCGGGAGCAGTTTTAGCCCTCGATGACGTAGAGAGTCCAACTGTTATGGAAGCTTTTATTAAAGCGCTTGGTGCAGAGCCTGTTATTTACAGCATGCGCAATGAATGCTGCGGCGGTTATCTGGCGCTGAAGGATAAGGCGCAGTGCGAGCAGCTTGTCAGCGAAATTAAAAATAATGCTGCAAGCTGTGGTGCGCAGGAGCTGGTCACTGCCTGCCCGCTGTGCGCGTATAACCTGACGGCCAATGGTGCCGCAGGCAGCCTGCCGACACGCTACTTTACGGAGCTTCTTGCTGAAGCGCTTGGTGTTGCGGAGAGCGAAGGAGGTGCGGAATAATGGCTGTTGATGAAAAGCAATTGACAGAAGATATTTTGCGCCTTGCTGCTACCGACGTGCGTCGCTGCATGCAGTGCGGCCGCTGCAGTGCGAACTGTGAAGCTGCGTCTAAAATGGATTTGCTGCCCCACCGCGTAGTTTGGGATTTAAACAGCGGTTATGCATCCGAGCTGCTGGAGGCTGATGCACCGTGGCAATGTCTGTCCTGCATGGCGTGCGAGGAGCGCTGCCCACGTGGCGTGAGTCCGGCGCGCGTTATGGAGGCGTTGCGCCTGCTGCAGATTCGTCAGCAGGGCAAAAATAAGCTGCCTGCCGAAAGCGTGGAGCATTATCCTAACGATATGCCGCAGCAGCTTTTGGTTGCAGCCTTTAGAAAATACAATAAATAGGGGGAAGCTACGTGCAAAAGATTGGTGTTTTTGTTTGTTGGTGTGGCAGCAACATCGCCGGCACGGTAGATGTTGCCCAGGTGGTAGAGGCAGTGCGCCAAATTCCTGACGTTGCCTATGCCATCGATTATAAATATATGTGCTCCGAACAAGGCCAGGAGCTGATTCGCAAGGCTGTGACAGATTATAAGCTGGACAGACTTGTTGTCTGCAGTTGCTCGCCGCGTATGCACGAGGCAACCTTCCGCAAATGTGCGGAGGGCGTTGGCATCAATCCCTACATGGTAGAGATTGCCAATATCCGCGAGCAATGCTCCTGGGTGCTGAAGGATAAGGCCGAAGCGACAGCTAAGGCGATTAAATTAGCCAAGGCAGCAATTGCCAAGGTGCGCTTCAACGGAGCGCTGAAGCCCGGCGAAAGCCAGGTAGTGAAGCGCGCACTGGTTATCGGCGGCGGTATTGCCGGTATTCAGACGGCGCTGGATATTGCGGAAGCAGGCTACAAGGTTGATATTGTGGAGAAGGAGCCGACAATCGGCGGCCGTATGGCGCAGCTCGACAAAACCTTCCCGACACTCGACTGCTCCGCCTGCATCCTGACACCGAAGATGGTGGATGCGGCAAATCACGAAAATATTACGCTTTATACCTATAGCGAGGTAGACAGCGTAAGCGGCTTTGTAGGTAATTTTGATGTAACCATCCGCAAAAAGGCACGCAGCGTGAAGGCTGATATGTGCAGCGGCTGCGGCATCTGTACCGAAAAATGTCCGTCCCGCAAAACTCCGAGCGAGTTTGATATGGGCCTGAAGAATCGCGGCGCAATCTATATTCCCTTTGCGCAGGCTATTCCTAAGGTGCCTGTTATCGACCGCGAGGCCTGCATCAAGTTCAAAACAGGCAAGTGCGGTATCTGCTCCAAGGTTTGTCCGGCAGGAGCAATTGATTATACGCAGACTGATGAGCTGATTACGGAAAAATACGGTGCAATTGTATTGGCAACCGGCTTTAAAACGATGCCTCTCGATAAATTCGGTGAATATGGCTATGGTGTCAGCAAGGACGTTATCACCTCGCTGGAGCTGGAGCGTCTGACGAATGCGGCAGGTCCTACCGAAGGACATCTCGTTTGTCCGTCTACCGGTAAGGAGCCGAAGAAGGTTATGATCGTTTCCTGCGTAGGCTCGCGTGATGTGAGCGGTCGCGGCAAGAGTTACTGCAGTAAAATCTGCTGCATGTATAATGCCAAGCATGCGATGTATATCCGCGAAAAATACCCTGATGTGGATGTAACTGTGTTTTATATAGATGTACGTACTCCTGGCAAGGGCTTTGACGAGTTCCAACGCCGTGCAGTGGAGGAATACGGCGTGCATTATGTACGCGGTCAGGTGGGCAAGGTTATAGTTAACGGCGATGGCAAGCTGACGGTTTTTGCCAGCGATTTAAACAGCGGCCGCAAGCTGATGCTGAATCCTGATTTAGTAGTGCTGGCGACAGCTGTGCAGCCTTCTCCCGATGCACGTAAGCTGGCAACGATGCTGACTGCCAGCATTGACAATGATGACTTTTATGCAGAGGCGCACCCGAAGCTGCGTCCGGTTGAAAGTCCGACAGCAGGCATTTTCCTCAGCGGCATGTGCCAGGGACCGAAGGATATTCCGGAAACTGTTTCACAGGCCGGTGCAGCGGCTGTTAAGGTGGTCGGCCTGCTGGCGAAGGATAAGCTGCTGACGAACCCCTGCACTGCGCAGTGTGATACAAGCATTTGCAGCGGCTGTCTGGCTTGCACTCATGTCTGCCCCTATGGTGCGATTACCGGCGAGAGCAAGCAGGTTATCACGAAGCTGGGCGTGCGCGAAACACGCACCGTTGCTGTGGTAAACAATGCGCTGTGCCAGGGCTGCGGTGCCTGCACGGTAGCCTGCCCCTGCGGTGCTATGGATTTGCAGGGCTTTACTAATCAACAAATTCTGGCAGAGGTGGATGCATTATGCTAGAGAAGAAAAATTTTGAACCGAAAATCGTGGCCTTCTGCTGCAACTGGTGCAGCTATGCCGGTGCTGACGGCGCCGGAACGGCCCGCAAGCATTATCCTGCTAATATCAAAATCATCAAGGTTCCCTGCTCCTGCAGAGTGAATCCGCTCTTTATCCTGCGCGCTTTTCAGCGTGGCGCGGACGGTGTCATCATGTGCGGCTGTCACCCCGGTGACTGCCATTATTCTACCGGCAACTATTATGCACGTCGTCGTATGACGCTGCTGCTGAGTATGCTTGATTATCTGGGAGTGGCCGGTGAACGCTTCCGTGTGGAATGGGTTAGTGCGGCCGAGGGCGCACGTTTTGCACAGGTGATGAACGATTTTGCCGAGCATATTGCGGCATTGGGTGAGAATGTAAAGTTGAGGGATTTGCGATGCAAAAAATAGAAAAGCTGCTGCAAAAGCGTGCAGCTGAGCTGTTGGCAGAGGGCACAGTAGAGCGTGTGCTGGCATGGCAGGCAGGCGAATTCTTTTACGATAACGCACCTGCTGCCGTAAGCAGTGCGGATGAGTGCGACAAGCTTGTCTATAACGAGTTCTGCCCTGCCAATCTCTGCAAATATTTAATCGAAACAAGCCATGCAGGCAAGAAGACGGCTGTTTTCTTAAAGCCTTGCGATACATACGGAGTGAACCAGCTGCTTAAGGATAACCGTATTAAGCGTGAGCTTGTTTACGCTATCGGCACACCCTGCAGCGGTATGCTGGATATCAACAAGATTAAGGCTGCCGGAGCTAAGGGTATCATCAGCGTGAGCGTGGATGGAGACGAGGTTGTTGTCAAAACCGCTTATGGAGAAAAGCGTCTGGCAAAGGCTGACGTGCTGCTGAACAAGTGCCTGATGTGCAAGGGCGCTGCTTATAAAATTGCGGACGAGGAGCTTGCTGAGCCGTTGCCTGTACCGCAGTTCACCGGCGATAAATTCGCTAAGGTCAAGGAGATTGAAGCGATGAGCGCCGAAGAGCGTTTTGCTTTCTGGCAAAGCGAGCTGTCCAAGTGCATCCGCTGCAATGCCTGCCGTGATATCTGCCCGGCGTGCAGCTGTGAGCAATGCATTTTTGATAAGCCCGATACTCCGGTAGCAGGCAAGGCGTATGCCGACGAGGTTGAAGAGCAGATGTATCATATCATCCGTGCTTTCCACGTTGCCGGCCGCTGCACCGGTTGCGGTGAATGTGCGCGTGTTTGCCCGCAGGGAATTCATCTGGAGTTGCTGAATATGAAGTTTATGAAGGATATCAACAGCTTCTTCGGCCAGTATCAGGCCGGTGCGGACAGTGAAACACCTGCACCGCAGGTAAGCTTTAAGCAGAATGATCCGGAAGCCAACAGTGCGGTAGAAGGGAGGGAGCAGCATGTATAAGATAGCAAAGGAAAAGCTGCCAAATTTATATGCAGCCTTACAAAACATCGGTACGCTGCTGCTGCCCTGCAAGAACAAAAGCGGTCATGCGGACTTCGCACCGTACCGCGAGGATGCGGAGGTTGCATTGGATGCGCCGCTGACGAATCGCAGCGCCAAGGACGTTTTCTTTCCGCAGGTAGAAAATCTGCTGACCTTTAAGACGAGCGGCAAGGAGCTGGCGCTAGAGCAAAATATTCCGCCTGCCGGCGTGACGATCGTCATGGGCGTGCGTGCCTGTGATGCGCGCAGCTTTAAAATTTTAGACAAGGTGTTCTTAAAGGCACCTGTTGATATATATTACAAAACAAGACGCGAGCAATGCGTACTCATCGGCTTAGGCTGCAGTGCTCCCGAAGAAACCTGCTTCTGCCACGCCTTTGGCATTGACGCAGGCGCTCCGGAGACGGATGTGCAGACTTGGCTAGTGGGCGAGGAGCTTTGCTGGCAGGCTGTGACTGCCAAGGGCGAGGAGCTGACAGCGAAGCTCGTCGAGGGCGGTGTGCTGGTTGAGGCGGAAGCTGCTTCTGCAAAAGCAGTCAGCGAACAAAAGGAGCAGACGCAGAAAATTTTGGGTGTACTGCCTTTGCATGATTTCAAGGTGAATGACGAGCTGACTAAGGATGAGCTGAAGGTATTCAACAGCAAAATCTGGGAGCAGATGGCTGCAGGTTGCTTGTCCTGCTGTACATGCACCTATGTGTGTCCCACCTGTCATTGCTATGATATCCGCGATTATCAGGAGACGGAAGAGCGCACGCAACGCTATCGCTGCTGGGACAGCTGCATGGCGAAGGATTTTACGCTGATGGCGCATGGCAGCCCGCGTAAGACGAAGGTGGAGCGCTTCCGCCAGCGTTATATGCATAAGCTGGTATATTTCCCGGAGAACAACGAAGGTGAATATGCTTGCGTCGGCTGCGGACGCTGCCTGCAGAAGTGTCCGGTGCAGCTGAATATTGTCAAGGTTGCCAAGGCCTTGGAAAAAGCGGAGGTGAAGCAGGATGTGTAATTGTCAGGATACCTTGATTCCGCAGATTGGCGTGGTGACGGACATCTGCACGGAAACGGCTGATGTAAAAACCTTCCGCGTGGAGAAAATCGGCGGCGGTAAGCTGTTTGAGCATCTGCCGGGACAATGCGCTATTCTTTCTGTTCCCGGTAAGGGTGAGGCGATTTTTTCCATTACCTCCTCTCCGACGAACGAAAAATATATGGAGTTCAGTATTAAACGCTGCGGCTCGATTACGAACTTTTTGCATTTCGATATTGAACCCGGTCAGCAGATTGCGGTGCGCGGACCTTACGGCAATCATTTCCCTGTTGAGGATAAATTGAAAGGCAAGGATCTGCTCTTTATCGCCGGTGGCATCGGTTTGGCGCCGCTGCGCAGTGTCATCAATTATATGCTGGATAAGCGTGACGATTACGGCAGCATTGATGTTGTTTACGGCGCACGCAGTAAGGAAGATTTTGTGCGTTACGATGAGCTGACGAATGTGTGGCCGTCGCAAAAGGATACGCGTGTGCATCTGACGATTGACCGTGCGCAGGAGGGCTGGACGGGCAATGTAGGCTTTGTGCCTAATTTCCTGAAGGACCTGAAGTTTACGCCGGATAAGACGGTGCTGCTGTGCGGTCCGCCGATTATGATTAAGCTGTGCCTGGCGGCGTTGATTGAGATGGGCTTTGAGAAGAAGCAGGTTTATACGACGCTGGAGCTGCGCATGAAGTGCGGCGTGGGCAAGTGCGGTCGCTGCAATATCGGTAAGAAGTATGTGTGCAAGGATGGGCCGGTGTTTACTTGCGATGAGCTGGACGAGATGCCGGACGAATATTGATTCTTCGCAATTAAATATCGCTTAGCTCAGGAAAAATTTCTTAACGCAAATTTCGTGTGGATTCAAGACGAAGTGCCGCAAAACTCGCGCTATGCTTACATATTTTTCTATATTAGTTTGCTTATCGCTCAAACAGTTGCGACACTTCTGTGAATCCGGACACTTATTTACTAAAATTGCTATGCATGCCCCCTTTAGTCGCTAGCGCGACAGTTCCCCCGAGGGAGAACCAAGAATGTGCTAATGAAGTTTAACGAAAAAGCTATTAGTCTTGCCTGCCCCTTGGGGAAGGTGCCGAGCGTAGCGAGGCGGAAGGGGGCGTCACCATAAATATATCGTTTCTATCAGAAGCAATCCACGATATATTAATGGCTCGTAATGAAACTGTTTCGTTTATAGCGGATTTTAGCGTTGTAATTCTGAAATACATTTTTTGGAGAAGAAAATATAAGGAGCAAAAATATGGAAGAAATGGTAACTGTTTACCTGCTGGGCAAAAAGTACAGTGTCCCGGCAACCCTGACCATTATGGATGCCATGGAATATGCAGGCTTTAAGCTGGTGCGCGGCTGCGGCTGCCGCAGCGGCTTTTGCGGAGCCTGCGCAGTAATTTATCGTCTGAAGGGCAGCACGGAGCTGAAGGTTGTGCTTTCCTGCCAGACGAAGGTTGAGGAAGGCATGTGCGTTGGCAAGATTGATTCCTTCCCGCTCAACAAGCGCACCTTTAATATCGAAGAGATTAAGGCAAGCGATAATATTGTCGGTCAGCTGTATCCGGAAATTTTCAGCTGCATTGGCTGCAATGCCTGCACGAAGGGCTGTCCGCAGGGCCTGAATGTTATGCAGTATATTGCTTACGCTCAGCGCGGCGAATATGAGAAGGCAGCACATGCTTCCTTTGACTGCGTTGGCTGCAATATCTGTGCATCCCGCTGCCCGGCGCAAATCAGCCACAGCGCTGTCGGCCTGCTGTGCCGTCGCCTGACAGGCAAATATATTGCGCCGAAGTGCGAGCATCTGGCTAAACGTGTTGCCGAAATTGAAAACGGCGATTATGTAACGCTGTTGCAAAAGCTGAAAAATATGCCTTTGGACGAAATCAAAGACCTGTATAATAAGCGCGAGATTGAAAAATAAGGAGGTGCGGCAAGGTGAGTGTATTTACTGAAGATATGTTAAAATCTATGGCTAAGGTTGAAGCTACCCGTGCCCAACGTCTGCATGCTTCTATCGAACGCTTTACGGCAGAGGAGAAGGACGAGCTGCTGAAGGAGTTCCATCCGGACTACAGCTCCAAGGGCTTTAAGGTGCTGGAGGTTGGTCCCAATAAGGGCCAGAAGGTGCCGGTAGAATTGGCACAGCTGCTGGAGGGCAAAAGCCGTCTGCAGGATGTAGAGCTTGATCTGGAAAAAGTGGACTATGACGTTGATGTGCTGGTTATCGGCGGCGGCGGCGCCGGTGCTTCCGCAGCGCTGGAAGCGCATAACGGTGGTGCAAACGTCCTCGTAGTAACGAAGCTGCGCATGGGCGATGCCAACACCATGATGGCCGAGGGTGGTATTCAGGCTGCGGATAAGGGCAACGATTCTCCGGCGCAGCATTATCTGGATGCCTTTGGCGGCGGTCACTACAAAAATATTCCCGAGCTTTTGGAAGAGCTGGTAAGCAACGGACCGTTGGCGATTGACTGGCTGAGCAAGCTGGGCGTTATGTTTGACAAGGAGCAGGATGGCACTATGGTGACGACGCATGGCGGCGGCACCAGCCGTAAGCGTATGCATGCCTGCGCCGACTACACCGGTGCGGAGATTATGCGCGTGCTGCGCGACGAGGTGCAGAACCGCGGTATTCCGGTGCTGGAGTTTTCACCCGCAGTCGAGCTGCTGCTCGACGAGGAGGGCAAAACTGCCGGTGCGGTGCTGTGGGACTTTGATGCGCAGGAGTACAAGGTTGTACGCGCAAAATGCGTAATTATGGCAACCGGCGGTGCAGGACGTTTGCATTATCAGGGCTTCCCGACCTCTAACCATTATGGTGCTACTGCCGACGGCCTTGTTATGGCTTACCGTGCCGGTGCGCCGCTAATTTATGCGGATGCTATTCAATATCATCCGACGGGTGTTGCTTATCCGGCGCAGATTTATGGCGCGCTGGTTACCGAAAAGGTGCGTTCGATTGGTGCGCAGCTGGTAAACAGCGAGGGCGAAATCTTTATGCATCCGCTGGAAACCCGTGATGTGGCGGCTGCGTCTATCATTCGTGAGTGTACTGCCCGCGGCAAGGGCGTGAAGGCGCTCGATGGCGTGGCGCTGTGGCTCGATACGCCGCTGATTGAAATGCTGCATGGCGAAGGCACTATTGCCAAACGCATTCCGGGTATGCTGCGTATGTATGCTAAGTTCGGCATTGACCTGCGCAAGGAACCGATTTTGATTTATCCGACGCTGCATTACCAAAATGGCGGTATTCTTATCGACAAGGATGCAGAGACCAAGCTGCCGGGCCTGTTTGTTGCCGGTGAAGCTGTTGGCGGTATTCACGGTACCAATCGTCTGATGGGCAACAGCCTGCTGGATATCATCGTCTTTGGCCGCATTGCTGGTACTAAGGCTGCCGAAGCAGCGAAGGCTGTTAAACTTGGCAAGCTGAGCCTGGAGCATGTACGTCGCTACGCTGAGGAAGAAAAGGCTGCCGGTGTGCAGGGCGAGCTGTCGCCGAAGCTGCTGCCGGTTTATACTCATGGCAGAGATGTAAGGTAAAAACAAGATATAAATAAAAAACATACAACGGCAAACTTCACAGCTTGTTCGTTGTATGTTTTTGTTTTATATGCTAAAATATGTTTTAAGACAACCGTTTACGGGGTGGCATTGCCGAAATTCTCTAAGAGAATCGAGGTGATGTCTATGAGGAACTATGATTTCAAAGACCTGATGGCTTTTGGCATGTTCATTCTGGCATTGCTGACTTTTATCTTTCAGTACAGCAGATAGTCTAGACATAGAAAAACCGCCTCTGTAATTTGCAGCTACAAGGCGGTTTTTCAAACCAAATTCAAGCGGCAACCCACCTTTGCGGGCGGTTGTCTTCTTTATTTATAATATAACATGAAGCGGAGTTTTTTTCAAGGAATTACTTGTGAACTTTTGGGGGCGCGTATTGGTAGTAGTGCTGTTTTTTAGTTAAATCTTCATCGTAGCATTGCTGACGTTCATTTTCCAGAACAGAAAGTAATCTCGGACATAGAAAAACCGCCTCTGTAATTTGCAGCTACAAGGCGGTTTTTCAAACCAAATTTAAGCGGCAACCCACCTTGTGGGCGGTTGTCTTCTTTATTTATAATATAACATGAAGCGGAGTTTTTTCAAGGAATTACTTGTGAACTTTTGGGGGCGGCGCATTGGTAATGGTGCGCCAGTTTTGGCTATGTGATATAATGGGAAGAAAACGAAAGGAGCATTCTTATGCAAAAACTTTTAGCGTTCTTCCTGGCGATGCTGCTCAGCGTCAGCATAATTGCCGGCTGTGGCAGTAACAGCCACAAGAACAACGATAAGCAGACAACCCAGACAACAACTGTTAATACAACCAAGAGCAACAATGGCCAGAACACTGCGGCCAACGTCAAGGCCAACAGCGGCAAAATCAAAATCAGCGAAAGTGCTGCCTATACCGACAAGGAGCACGTTGCTGCCTACATCAACGAATATAAGCGTCTGCCACACAACTATATTACGAAAAACGAGGCTAAAAAGTTAGGCTGGCAGACAAAAGGCACCCTCGACAAGGTTGCACCCGGCAAATCCATCGGCGGCGACCGCTATGGCAATTACGAAGGTAAGCTGCCGAAGAAAAACGGCCGTAACTGGAAGGAATGCGACATTGATTATGTGAAGGGTAATCGTAACGCGAAGCGCATAGTCTTTTCCAACGATGGCCTGATTTACTATACCGGTGATCACTACAAGTCCTTCAGCAAGCTTTACGGAAAATAAGGAGATTAACATGAGAACAATTACATTAGATCTTGAGCGCATGACCTCTGTGTCTGCGCTGCATAAATATCTGCGCAGCGCACTGGCATTACCTGTGTACTATGGTGCCAATTTAGATGCTCTGTATGATTGCCTGACAGAAATTGCCGAGCCGACGCAGATTATTGTGCCTGCTGATATTACCGACAATGAAAAGCTGGGCTGGTATGGCGAGCAGCTGCTGCAGGTTTTGCAGGACGCAGCAGAGGAAAACGAAAATTTACAGGTAACAGTGAAATAGCAATACGAAGGACGGGCCCTGCGCTTCGTCCTTTTTACTTTTATCGGCAGGCGTGATATAATTTTAGAGTGTAAATTTTTCACAGGGAGATAAGTAAAATGATTTTAAGTGCAGAGGATTTGTCGTACAGCTATGGCGACAGATTGTTGTTTGAAAATATTACATTTAACGTAGAAGAGGGCGACAAGTATGGTATTATCGGTGTCAACGGCACCGGTAAAAGTACCTTGCTGCGCATGATTGCCAATCATGAGGCCGGTGACGGCAAGCTGACGATTCCCGGCGGCGTGGTGATGGAATATCTGCCGCAGGACCCGCCGTTTGAGGCAGACGCAACTGTTCTGGAGCAGGTTTTTAAAGGCGATTCGCCGCTGATGGTGCTGTTGCGTGATTACGAAACTGCGGTGGAGCAGTCTGCAGCGGAGCCTGATAACAAAAAGCTGCAAAAGCATTTGCTTGATTTGCAGCAGCAGATGGATGATAAATATGCCTGGCAGCTGGAAAGCGAAGCGAAGGCGGTGCTTACGCAGCTTAGCATCACTAATCTGCAGCAGCAGATGGGCGAGCTGAGCGGCGGCCAGCGCAAGCGTGTGGCCTTGGCCGGTGTGCTGGTGCGTCCGTCGGACCTGCTGATTTTGGACGAGCCTACCAACCATATGGATAACGCTACTGTTGCCTGGCTGGAGCAAAAGCTGTTGGCGCGCAAGGGCGCTTTGCTGATGGTAACCCATGACCGTTATTTCTTTGACCGTGTTGTTAACCGCACCTTGGAGATTGACGGCGGTAAGGGTTATGTTTACGTCGGTAACTACAGCCTGTTCCTGCAAAAGCGTGAGGAACGCCGTATTGCGGAGGCCTCTGCTGCGCAAAAGCTACGCAATATCTATCGCCGCGAGCTGGCATGGATCAGCCGTGGTGCGGAAGCACGCCGTACTAAAAAGAAGGACCGCGTGGAGCGCTTTACTCAGATTGAAGCGGAAGTGAAGAACGTGAAGACGGAAGCAAATTTAGAGATGTCTTCCGTCAGCAGTCGTCTTGGCAAAACAATCATCGAGTTGGAAAACATCGGCATGGTGTGGGACGGCAAGGATTATATCAAGGATTTCAGCTATATCCTGCTGCGTAATGACCGCATCGGTATCGTCGGTCCTAACGGCGCAGGCAAATCAACGCTGATGGATATTATCGCCGGCAAGCTGCAGCCTACGAGCGGCGAAATGCGCGTGGGCCAGACAGTGAAGATCGGCTATTTTGCGCAGCACAGCGAGTTCCCAGACAGCAATATGCGTGTGCTGGAATATATCAAGGAAGCAAATAATTATATTGAAACGGCCGACGGTCAGCGCATAAGTGCGGCGCAGATGCTGGAACGCTTCCTCTTCCCGCCGGAGCTGCAATGGGTGCCGGTGTCCAAACTCAGCGGCGGCGAAAAACGTCGCCTGTATTTGCTGCGTGTGCTGATGACGGCACCGAACGTACTGCTTTTGGACGAACCGACGAATGATCTGGATATCCCGACGCTTTCTGTTTTGGAGGATTATCTCGACAGCTTTGCCGGTGCGGTTATCGCCGTGTCCCATGACCGTTACTTCCTCGACCGCTTTGCGCAAAAGATTTTCGCATTGGAGCAGGATGGCAGCATTAAGCCGTATATCGGCGGCTACAGCGATTATGCAGAAGCTCTGCAGCAGGAAAGTGCGCAGCAGGCGCAACCTATTAAGGCTAAGCCGGTGGCTGCAGCAAAGCCTGCCGAAGAGCCTGCAAAGAAGAAAATGACTTATGGCGAGCGTCTGGAGCTGGAGCGTCTTGACCAGGAGATTGCGCGCAGTGAGGCAGAGCTGAAAATGCTGGGTGCGGAAATTAACCAATGCGGCAGTGACTTCACCCGCTTGGCAGACTTGACGAAGCAGCAGGAGGCTGTGCAGCAAAAGCTGGATGCGATGGTGGATCGTTGGGCTTATCTTTCCGAATTGGCAGAAGCAGAAGGCTTAGCTTGACAAGCAGGCTGCTTATTGTTAAAATTAAATCTGAAAAATTGTTGTGGATTTTTTCTGATTCAATAGTCATCTTTTCGCCACACGACTGTGTTTGCAGCCGTGTGGCTTTTGTTATATTAGGGAAAATTGGAGTAATGATATGCTAAAAATTTTACACAAGGATTATAAGGATAAGGTTAAGCGTCTGCTGAGCGTCATGCTGCCGATTATCGGTACGCAGATTGCGATTATGGGCATGAACTTTTTTGATGCAAGTATGTCCGGTCAGGCAGGTGATGCGGATTTGGCCGGCGCTGCCATCGGCGGTAATATCTGGATGCCGGTGCAGACCTGCTTTGCAGGCATTCTGCTGGCGGCGATGCCTTTGATTGCTAACCTGTTGGGTGCAGGCGAAAAGGAAAAAATCTCTACGGTAGCACGCCACGGCATGCTGTTGGCCGTAGCCTTTTCCGTGCTGATAATTGTTGGCGGCGTTATCTTTTTGCCGCCGTTTTTGCAGGGCATGGGCCTGGCACCGGATGTTTATCACATTGCTCTGTGGTATATGGCCGGTCTTGGCATAGGCGTGCTGCCGTTCTTTCTCATCACGCCGTTGCGCAGCCTTGTCGATACACTGGGCTATACCAAGCTGTCGATGAAGATTTATCTTTTGGCGCTGCCGGTGAATGCTTGCCTGAACTATGTGCTGATTTTCGGCAAGCTTGGCTTGCCGCGCCTGGGCGGCATTGGCGCCGGCGTAGCAACGGGAATCACCTTTTGGCTGCTTTTGCTGATGTTCGCGGCGGTGGTGACGAAGCTGCAACCGTTCAAGCAGTACGATGTGCTGGGCTTTGTGCGACCTGTTAAGCAGCTGGTGGCGGAATATCTGCGCATTGGCGTGCCTATGGGCGTGGCCATTTTTATGGAAACGAGCATCTTTGGCGTTGTGGCGCTGTTTATTGCCAAATTTGGCACGGAGGTGATTGCTGCGCATCAGGCGGCACTTAACTTCTCTTCGCTAATTTATATGTTCCCTATGAGCTTCTCGCTGGCGCTGACGATTGTGGTGGGCGTTGAATACGGTGCGAAAAACTATCAGGGAGCGCGTGATTACACGGCACTTGGCTTGGAGCTGAGCCTTTTTATCGCTATGGTTTATATGGCGCTGGAGCTGGTGGCGCGCGAGTATATTGCGCTCATTTATACAACGAATCCGCATGTTATTGAACTGGTGAAGGTGTTTATTATCTATGCTATTATGTGGCAGGGAGGCGACGCAGTCGCAGCGCCGATTCAGGGAATTTTGCGTGGCTACAAGGACGTTAATGCTACATTTTGGTGCAGCATGCTGGCCTATTGGGCAATTTGCCTGCCGGTGGGCCTGCTCTTAGATTACAAGTTTAATAACGGTGCCTTTGCTTATTGGCAGAGCCTGGATATCGGCGTAATCTGCAGTGCTGTTGTTTTATCGCTGCGTCTTGTTTTGCTGCAGCGCAGGATAAAGAAGTATGAAGAATAGGTAGGGAGCGGCGCAAGCTGCTCCTTATTTTGCATTTTAAATGTAGTTGTATAGTAGAACAATGTACGCGTATGATATTCGTTAGGAATAATGTCAAAAATTACAATTTTTCGTAGGAAAAAGTGCAATAAATTACATTTTTCTTGACGAATGGGTGCTTCTAGTCTAGAATGATGAATATAGAAGGATATAGAAATATAGAGAAAGAGGGTGAAGTGATGCGCCGCAAGATAATGGAGCGCCTAAAAAAATGGCAGAATGCTAAAAATAGATTGCCTTTGCTGTTGTATGGAGCAAGGCAGGTATGTAAAACATATATTCTTCGGGAATTTGGCCGAAGCTGCTTTGAAAATATGGTGTATGTCAATTTTGAAGAGGATAAAGCTTTAGCAGGCTATTTGGAAGTGAAGCTGACGCCTGCCTATATTATCAAGGTTATTGAAGAACAGTACGATGTTAAAATTTTTCCGCAGAAGACGCTGATTATTTTTGATGAAATACAAAGCTGCGAGCATGCCTTGACTTCCTTAAAGTATTTTGCGGAGCAGGCTCCGGAATATTGTGTTGTTGCGGCAGGCAGCTTGCTTGGCGTAGCAATTAATCGTCAGCAATTTTCCTTCCCAGTGGGCAAGGTACAGTTGGAAAACTTATATCCATTAGATTTAGAGGAATATCTTTGGGCAAGGGATAAGGATATGCTGGTAGATTTAATTCGCCAATGCTATACTACCAATAAGCCTTTGCCAGAAGCGTTGCACAAAGAAGCTTTGAACTTATATGAGGATTATTTGCTTACTGGTGGTATGCCTGCTGTTGTAGCTGCTGCCTTGAATGATGGCGATGCAGATGAGCTGAAGCGCCTGATTTATAATTCTTATGTAGCGGATATGGCAAAATATGCAGGCAAGGGCGATAGTGTGAAAATTGCAGAAGCCTATGATTCTTTACCGGTGCAGCTTGCCAGGGAAAATAATAAGTTTCAATATAAGCTTATTCGTACCGGTGCGCGTTCTTCGCTTTATGGAGCATCTATTGATTGGCTGATTCAGTCAGGCATAGTTCTAAAATGTACTAAGTGTGAGCAGGGGTTAATGCCTTTGGCTGCTTATGAGGATTTAAGCTCGTTTAAGCTGTACTTTAGTGATACCGGACTTTTTAACAGCCGACTGCAACTGACGAAGCAAAGCTTGGTAGCAGCTCGGCAATATATTGGAGCCTTAACGGAAAACTATGTGGCAATTCAGTTAAAGGCGAATGGATATAAGCTGAATTATTGGACTAGTACAGCAACTGCGGAGGTTGACTTTGTTATTGTACAAAACGGTGAGGTTGTACCTATAGAGTGCAAGGCTAATGTACATGTGAAATCCAAAAGCCTGGATTCTTTTGTGAAACGATATGATATTAAACAGAGTATACGTCTGTCGATGCGTAATTTTGGCTTTGAGAATAATATTAAGTCTGTACCGCTTTATGCAGCGTTTTGCGTGTAGCGGTTGGAAAAACGTTGCGGTTTGCATATAAATGAAGAAATATCTTTTTTATGTGCAAATGGTAAACAGTTGCTAAAGTATGCAACTAAAAAGGGGGATGGTTTATGAGAATTTGTGATTTTATTGGAGAAGCAACCGAATATGATAAAAAGGTAGCAGTAGAACGACGTAAAGTAAAAGTATTAGTGCTTTTGCAAACACTAGAGGCGGTTGCTTACTTTTTGGTGTAGATGATGATGGTGAAATAGAAGGTTTAACAGACATTAAAGCTGATTCTGAATTTATTAGTCAGAAGATAAAGGAACGCATCTCTCCATTGCCGGAAATAAATATGGAGATTAAACAAATTGGCTCAAAAGACATTATTGTTTTAAGTGTGGATAGGGGAACAGAGACACCATATTACTATGTTGGCGATGGCAGTACAGAAGCTTATATAAGAGTAGGGAATGAGAGTATTGTTGCTAGTCCTACGGAATTAAAAAGATTGGTTTTGCGAGGAAAAAATAGTTCTTATGATTCTATTATTGCACCATATAATTATGATGATTTAGCTTTTACTAAGCTCAAAGCAAGGTATAAGGCTTGGACTGGTAGTAGTATGTCAGATAAAGATATGAAATCTTTTGGTATAAAAGATAACAAGGGCAATGTCTTGAATGCAGGAGCTTTATTAGCTGATGAAACACCTATAAGATGCTCTCGTGTATTTTGCACTCGCTGGCAGGGATTGGAGAAAAGTGGTGGTCAAATAGATGCTATTGATAGTGCGGAATATACAGGAAGTTTGATTATATTACTTAATGAGTCTATGAATTTTGTTAAAAGAAACATGAAAAGCATGTGGAAAAAAGTAGCGGAATCAAGGGTGGAACTTCCGGATTATAATGAGCGTAGTGTTTTTGAAATATTAGTTAATGCTTTGATTCATAGAGATTATTTGATTAATGGCAGTGAAGTACATGTTGATATGTTTGATGACAGATTAGTTATATATTCGCCTGGCGGTATGCCTGATGGAACGTATATCCAAGAAAGAAATCTTGATGATGTTCCCTCTACACGAAGAAATCCTTTATTAGCAGATATATTTGCTAGACTGGGTTTTATGGAAAGACAAGGCAGTGGTTTAAGTAAAGTGCGCATGTGGTATAAGAACGAAGCTAATTATAGTAATGCAAAAAATCCACTTTTTAGGTCTAATAATGTTGAGTTTACAGTAACCCTGCCAAACCTTAATTTTAAAGCATCAGAAAATGAGGCTTTAAGTGAAGCATTGAATGAGGCTTTAAGTGATAATGAAAAGTTGCTGTTGTCTCTTTTTACGCAAAATCCTGCGTTAACACAAAAAGGTGTTACAGAAACTACGGGTTTAAGTAGAGCAACTGTTCAGCGAACAATAAAAAAGCTTGCTGACATGGGACGTTTAGAACGAAGTGGTTCGAAAAAATATGGTTCTTGGATAGTTAGATATTAAAGGAGAACTTCAAAATGAATTCTTATGCAAGATTTTTTGAGAACCTGCAGCAGGATCTCAAATCATTTATTTATTGGTGCCTAGTGTTTACAGTATTTCGTATAGCCTTTATTGCTATTTACAGCGGACAGCTTAACGGTGAATATGGCGATGTTCCGATGGCTTTATTGTTAGGACTGCGCTTAAGCTTAAAGACAGCAGGCATGATAGCTTTGATTGGCTTTGTGTTTGCAACTTTGCCGAAGATTGTTGTGAAAAATTGGCCGTCAGATAAGTTGCGTTTTTGCTGGCACGCTGTGGCTTTGGTTTTCTTTGCGCTTTGCTTTATGACGCGCATACCGTATTACAAAATTTTTAATGCAGCCTTTAATATGATGCTGATAAATGGTGCGCATGATGATATTTATGCTATATTTGTGACTGCGGTTAAAGAGTACCAGTTATTGTGGCGTTTTCCTTTAGCTCTTGTTTTGGGCATTGCTTTGGCTTATGGCCTGCGTATATGGTTACGCAATTTGCCTGGCAAATCCTTTGAAGCTGTACAGCATAAAAAATTGACCGCCGTATTGACGTTACCTGTTCTTGCGGTTTTATGTGTATTTGTACGTTATGGCGGTGCTTTTAACTATGCTCATTCTATCAATTGGGAAAGTGCTGCACGCTTAAAATCCAATCTTTTGAACGAAGCAATTTTGGATGATGGACAGGCCTTATACTGTGTGCGTGATATGAAGCGTAAAATTGATAAAGTTACCAATATCAACATTACAGTTGCACAGCTGCGTGAAAAAATTGCTGCAAGTGGTGGCAATGAAGCTGCTGATAGCATTGATAAGGCCTTTATGCATACTGTTAAACAGCCTAAGCTTGCTAAGCAGCCACGTAATATTGTGCTTATAGTTGGCGAAAGCTTCGGTAATTGGCCATTTTTACCTAAGTACAAGGATTTGGGATTAGTTGATAATATGCTGGCCCTGCAAAATTCCACTGATGCTGCTCACGTCGCTACTATGCTACCGCATGGCAGCGGAACAATTTCTGCTGTTAATGGTTTGGTAAGCGGTATTCCTGATACGGGTTTATATGAAAACTATCAGGCAAACAGCTTTAATGGCAAGTATGCTACCGGTATTGGCTATATTATGAAGCAGCTTGGTTATAAGACTATTTTTTGGTATGGTGGTTTTTCCAGATGGCAAAATATCGGCAAATTTACTAAAGCGCAAAGCTTTGATGAATTTCATTGTGCAGATGAATTTAGTGATAATAGCGGTAATGCCTGGGGCTGTTCGGATGCTGTTTTGTTTAAGCAAATTGAAGCTTATATGAGCAAGGAAAAAGAGCAGGAAAAGGTTTTCCATGTTGTATTAACAACAAGTAATCATCCGCCTTACAGTCTTGATGTGGATGGTATGGGCTTCCACAGAGCACAGGTTAAGAGCAAGCTGCCTGCAGATATTGCCAGTGATGAAAAAACACTTACTGAGCTTGGTCATATCTGGTATGCGGATAAAACTATGGGTGATTTTGTAAAGCAGGCGCAAAGCATGTACAGTGATACGCTTTTTGTTATTACCGGCGACCATTCGGAGCGCTTCAGCTTTGCTAAGGAGCAGGATACACGCACTTTGTCTTCTATACCGTGTATTTTTTATGGTGTTGGCGTGCAGCAAACTTGGTTTAATGATAATGCTGTTGGTGACCACATGCAGTTGGCAGGAACATTGGCAGAAATTGTTGGACATGCTGGTTTTACTTATGCTGCATTGCAATCGAATATGTTTGAAAATCAAGATGTGGTATTTAATCACAGGCTTTACGCTGCAGATGGCAAATTTTATACGCAGAGTTCTGATACTGATAAAAAAATCATCGATTACATTAACAGTGTGCGCGGAGTAGGTGCTTGGCGTGTGCTGAAGATTGATGCGGTGAAGTAAAAGAAAGGTCATAGCCGTAATTTATTGCAGGCTATGGCCGTTTTTGCCGGGATTTTCAATATTTACTCACAATGTTATGCAGTGATAGCTTACATATGGTATAATTATTGTTAAGCATAGGTTATTTAAATGATTATAATACATGTGTCTGTTTAGAATACAATGAGAGTTTTAAAGAATATACACTTGAAAGGTGCCGGGTACAGATGGATAATAATCTTACGGTAGTAGTTTTAACTAAAAATGAAGGAAAAAATATAGTTGCTGTTGTGCAGAATGCCAAGAAAGTCGCAGCAGAGGTACTGATAGTTGATTCCGGCAGTACTGATAAAACAGTTCAATTAGCAGAGGAAAATGGTGCCAAGGTTGTTTACCGTGCTTGGGACAATGATTTTGCTGCACAACGCAATTTCGCTTTGCAGCATGTAAATACCGAGTGGGTGCTCTATCTGGATGCTGATGAAAGAATGAATGATGAGCTGTTGGCTTCCGTGAAGAGCGTTGTTGAGCAAGACAAAATATGCCAGTATTCGTTCAAACGCAAATCTGTAGCTTTCGGACAGGAATTAAATTATGGATCCTTGAAGCCAGATTTTGTGCCACGCGTATTCAAAACAAAGAATGTGCATTGGGTTAATAAAGTACATGAAAAGCCAGTGTGTGATGATGGATTAAAGATACTTAATGGTTATGTTAGACATTATACGTACAATAGTTGGGAACAATGGCTTGCGAAGTTTAATCAATACACTACTATATGGGCTGAAGACGCTTTTAAAAACAAGAAAAAAAACACTTATTTAACTGCCTTTTTACATGCTTTTTTAGGATTTTGGCAGATGTTGATATTAAAAAAAGGTATTTGTGATGGTGCGTTAGGAATTATATTGTGTTTTATGCATTTTTTCTATACATTAACCAAGTACCTGAAGCTTATTGATCTTTACAGAACTAATACAAAACATGGAGTATAGTGTTATGCTAAAACTTATAATTAAACACATGATGAGATTAAAAAATACATTGAGTCGCAGATGGCATATGATAGGTTGGAATCTGCATTATGGAAAACAGTTTAAAGCAGAGAAATTTCATTTTAGGGATAATTTTAATATTTGTATTGAAAAGGATGGTCAACTGACAATAGGAAGAAATTGCTTTTTTAACAACAATTGTTCCGTTACAGTCAGAAAGAAAGTCACGATAGGTGCAAATTGTATATTTGGAGAAAATGTAAGTATTTACGATCATAATCATTGTTATTCTGAAACGGATCAATTAATTTCAAAACAGGGATTTAAATCCGATGAAGTAGTTATTGAAGATGATTGTTGGATTGCAACTAATGTGACGATATTAAAAGGAGTTCATATTGGCAGACATAGTGTGATTGGAACTGGAGTTATTGTGTATAAGGATGTTACGGCAAATTCTGTAATTGTATGTAAACAAGAATTAATCAATAAATAAAAGAGACTGGGACAAAAGCTATCCTAAAACAGAAAACCCAGTGGAGTTTTACCATTAGGTAAATTTCCACTGAGTTTTTAGTACAAAAATTTTAGAAAATACTTAAACTCTTACGATTCTTTAATTTGCAAAGTTAGTTTGTTCTTAGCCTCTCTTTTATTTATCATCTTTTATCCAAAGCTCACCTAGATTGGTTTTCAACATTGCCTGAGTATATTTGTATTGTGCGGATGCTAAGCTGTTGGATTCGTCATAATGATTTGATTTGATATCCAAAATACCGCAAATCAACTCATAAGCCAAGTCGTTGGTCCAATATTTATCTCGATTAGCTTTAAGTGCTGAATATACTTCAGGATGTTTGCTTATATAATAGTCTGCAAGATATGTGAATAGCGGAATTCGTACGGTAGCAAAACCACCAAAATTTGGCGAACGACGTTTATCAGGAATTGTAGCATGATCTGAGAAGTACACCATAGCTTGTAAATTTAAATGCTTGGCAGCGTATTCCTGAATCTGTTGCAGAACATAGTCGGTATAGGCAATTGAATCAATATAGTTTGGAATCAAATCATAGGTATTAGGCTTGCTGAATTTAGCAAAATCCTGTGGATAGCGGTTAATGAAATTAAAATGATTGCCTTTGAGATGAAAAACAATAAAGTTATTTTCATTAGCGTCAATCTGTTTTAAATAACCCAATAGGCTTTCGTCGTATTGTACCTGATTTAGGTGCAGCTTAGTCCATTCTGCAGTATCGGCAGTATTTGCTACCAGCGTTACCGCAGTATCGGCAGCACCGATATGGCTTTGATTACTGAACCAGGAAATTTTGAAGCCGGCTTTACGCGCTATATCGACAAAGGAGCAGGATTCGTAAAACTTTTTGTCATTATATTGGTTAACTTCGGTAAAAGCGCGTTCTAAAGCGGGGACAGTTTGGTCTTTGCAGGCATAGGCGTTTTTATAGAGAAGAAAGTTTCCCGATGCTTGCTTTGATTTCAGCCACGGCGTGGTATCATACGGATAATCACAGAAGGCACTCATGTAGTCACGGGATTCTGATTCACCTATTACCAAAATGAACGTAGCCGGTTTTTCGCAGAACGGTGTAGTTTGTGTTACATTGAGGTTAGCTACGCGTTTGGCAAGGTTTGTTTTATATGATTTTGTTTGCTTAAGATAATCTTTAACATCTAATACTAATTCAATAAGACCGGTACGGATGAAAACACCTTTTTTAGTATTCCATAAATAATAGGTTAAAAATAGTGTTACCGCAATTATTATTGCCAAATTCGGCAATAGGGGAGCGGTGATTACTGTTTCTGATGTCAGATTGAAATACAAAAAGCCTGCCAACAGAGCGATGTTAAGTATTGGTGTGCCGATGCGTACGGCTAGCGGCATAGATTTAAAGTATTCGATAACCTCATTAGTATAGGTTTCAAAAATCATAGTTACTGCACCGGTATTTACACAGGTTCCGTAAAGGAGATAATAGGAAGCCTGGAATAATGGCAGTGCCAGCAATACGTATTCCATAATAGAGATAAGTGACAAGGTGATTGCCGGGAAAATGTTAAAGGCTTGTACAAGCAGCTTTAAGGAAATAAGCCAGCCGATAATGTATAAGCCGAATACGGTGTCCAGATGAAATCCGAAATCTGAGGATATTTTGTGGTAGGTAAGATAATAAAACAGCGGATATGCTGTTATCCAGGATACACCTACCAAAAAACTGAGCAGATACTGGGGCGAGAGTAAAGACTCATTTACTAGATACATAGGTAACACAGCTAAAATGGCGCAGGGAATAAATCTGCGCAGCTGCAAGTATTCTGCTTTGTGGCCAAGGCCGTGAGAAAATGTAACATAAAACGCATAAGAAGCGATGTAAAGACAGATGCCTGCTATAATATAAATAGACATGTATTCGGTTACTTCCTTTCTGTTTATAAAATCATCTAAAAATTATTATAATATAGTCTGGCCGGCAATGCAAATAAGTTGTGGCTTAGTAATTGTGAAAAAGTCAGCACAATGATGCTGTTTATAGTATAATAAATAAAAACCACGAGGAGATTCGTTATGAAAACGATAAATATTGCATTAGCAGCAGATAATAATTATGCGCAGCATGTAGCTGTAGTCATGGAGTCAATCTTAGAGAATACTGTAGAAACAAACAAAGTGCGTTTTTTCTTGTTGAGTGACGGTATTACTGCTGAAAAAATTACAGGTTTACAACAGACAATTGATGGTAAGAACGCAGAACTGGTCGTTTGCGATTTGTCGGCATATAAGGGCTTTGAAAAGCTGTATACAAGCGGACATATTAGTAAGGCTGCATATTTTAGATTAGATATGGCCAATATATTGCCCGAGGATGTGCAAAAGGTAATTTATCTGGATGTAGATTTGCTGGTTCTGCAGGACATAGTTGTTTTGTGGAACATTGATATGCAGGGGAAGGCTATAGCTGCTGTGCCGGATTATGGTATTATGGCTTCCAAACGGCTGATGCAGCAGAAGCATGAGGTTATTGGCTTGCCTTTAGATAAAAAGTACTTTAATTCCGGAGTTGTTATAATGGATTTACAGCAGTGGCGTGCCAATGATTATTCCGGTAAAGTAATTGAGCTTGCTGCAACAGGCAATTTTCCGCACCATGATCAGGATGCTTTAAACAAGCTCTTTATGTATAACTGGAAGGAATTGCCGTTATCCTGGAATGTAATTCCGCCTATTTTTGATTTATTGCCGAAGGTTTTGTTTAATAATAGGTTTAGAGCTTCAGCTATTAAAGCAAGAAACAATATTGCTATTTTACATTACGCGGGACGCTATAAGCCTTGGGAATTTGTCTTAAAGCAGGGCTTTAACGATAAGTATTACAAATATCTTAAAAATACTGCCTTTGCTGATGCAGATATGCCTCAGCCCGGAAAAAATATGCAGGGAAAATCGCTTGGCAGGCAGATGCTCAGAATACATATTGCTGATTTTATTAGTCGTTTTTGAAAATGCGTAGGGTGAAATATCACAAATATGCAGATGAAGCTTGTGATAAGGCAGATACTGAGATTGAAAAAAATTACTTTTGATGTAAAATATTATAATAGAAATAATGAAACAATATTGCTTGCACAGTAGAACTGGTATAAAAAGTCAAGCATAATTATATTCAATTTTATTAAATTCAAATAAGCGGGAGAAGTACAATATGAAGCAACCGTTGATTTCTGTGATTATACCGGCATATGGTGTAGAAAAATATATAGCGCAGTGTCTGGAATCTGTTATTAGTCAGACATATAAAAATTTGGAGATTATTGTCGTTAATGATGGTACTAAGGATAGAAGTGCTGAGATTGCTAAGGATTATGCAGCGAAAGATAGTAGAATTAAAGTATACGACTTTAAAAATGGAGGTCTTAGCGTAGCAAGAAATAGAGGATTGGAAATAGCTACTGGTGATTATATTTCCTATATTGACAGTGATGATTGGCTTGATACAAAAATGTATGAAACTTTACTGGAAGCAGCAATGAAAAATGAAGCTGATATGGTGAAGTGTGGAATAATCGAAACGAACGGTGCCGCAGAAGAGAAAATCACTTTTAGCGATGTGAAAATAATCAACAATGAGCAACATAAGGCTTTTAAAAATTATTTTAAAGCAATTCTATGGACAATAGCTTGTAATGGTTTATATAGATGTGATTTGGCAAAAAAAGTAAAGTTTCCTGAGAACATCGTACATGAAGATAATTACAGTTCAGGCCTTTTTTTGTATTTCGCTAAAAAGGTTGCTAGCATTCCGTTTTGTGGGTATTATTATAGGGTAAATAATACTGGCATAAGTAAAGGAAAGGTAAAAAGACCGTTGGATAAAATTCTGGCTATAAGTAAGTTGAGGAAAGAATTACTTGCGTCAGGTTTTATTAATAAAAAGCTTGACTGGAAGCTGAGCGTTGAGTTTTATCACTTTGTACGTGGTTGGAATGATGATATGTATAGAGTGGTGGCAATGCAAAAGGATTTATATGAATATGTTATGAGTAATCTTGATACTAGAAGAAAAATATCGTTCTGGTGGATGGGGCGGAAGAAGAAAGTGAAGTTAATATAATAATTTTAGGAGTTGAGATGGATATGGTTGAAGAGATTATGGTTAGCGTGTACTGCTTGGCATATAATCACGAGAAATATATAAAAGATTGTCTTGAAGGTTTTGTAAAGCAAAAAACGAACTTTAAATATGAAGTTATTGTTCATGATGATGCTTCTACTGATAATACAGCTAATATTATTAAGGAGTATGCAGATAAGTATCCAGATATAATCAAGCCAATATTGCAGAAGGAAAATCAATATTCGCAAGGAATATATATAATTGATAAATTTATAGACCCTGTTCTAAAAGGGAAATATGTGGCAATATGTGAAGGTGATGACTATTGGTGTGACATGCATAAACTGCAAAAGCAAATTGATATTTTAGAAAATCATCCAGAATATGTTGCTTGTGCACATCAAACTAAGACAATTAATAGTAGTACTGGTGATGTTTCCTTATATTCTAAATTAAAACAATCGGGTATTATTGACATTGAAATAATCCTTCGTGATAGAGGGCCAGTATATCATACATCAAGTTTATGTTATCGTAAGGATAATTTTGAGAAAAAGCCAGCTTTTTGTTATATCGTTAAAGGTATAAGTGATTATTCTACTGGGATTGCGTTAGCATTAAAAGGAAATATTTATTATTTAAATAAAGTTATGTCAGTTTACCGTCAATTTACAGAGTCATCTTGGTCCTTAAGGGTAAGAGATAATATTTTGGTGAAAGAAAAATATTATCAAGACATGATAGCTTTACTGAAGGAAGTGAATTCTTATTCTAAGTATAGGTATAAAGATGTTTTGGATAAAACAATTTTAGACTTTAAGTATCAAATGTGGAAATTAAATCCGCAAATTAGCGTATTGAAGGATAAAGATTTTTCAAAGCTATCTTTAAGGAAAAAGATAAAGATAATTATGCGGAGTATTTTGAAGAAAAACTAGCGATATAGCTTACGAGGTGAATTATTTGAAGAAAATCTTACTTTTAGGTGGCTCTCGCTATCTTTTGCCTGTAATTAAAAGTGCACATGAACTTGGCTTATATGTTATAACATGTGACTATCTTCCTGATAATATTGCTCACAAGTATTCTGACGAATACGTAAATGTCAGCATTATTGATAAAGAAGCAGTACTTGAGGTTGCTAAAAAGCTTGAAATTGATGGTATTATGTCTTTTGCAACTGATCCAGGTGTTGTAACTGCAGCGTATGTTGCGGAAAAGCTGGGACTGCCTTATGGCGGATCTTATGAGTCAGTATCAATTTTGCAGGATAAAGGCCGTTTTAGAAGTTTTTTGACTGAGCATAATTTTAATGTTCCTCATGCGAAAAGCTATGAAAAATTAGAGGACGCTTTGAGTGATACAGAGTTCTTTACTTGGCCTGTGATTGTCAAGCCTGTTGATTCTGCTGGTAGTAAAGGAGTAACTAGGGTAGATGATAAAAATGAATTGCGAAGAGCGATTGAATACGCATTAGAATTTTCACATTGTGACCAATTTATAATAGAGGACTTTATTGAAAAGAAAGGATGCTCTTCGGACTCCGATAGTTTTTCTATTGATGGCAAGTTGGTTGCAACTACTTTTTCAAGCCAACGTTTTGATATACAATCTGACAATCCTTATGCACCTATGGCTTACAGCTGGCCGTCCACTTTTTCTCGTGAGCATGAAGATGAGTTGACTTCTGAAATACAGAGATTGTTAACTTTATTGGATATGCAATCCAGCATTTACAATATAGAGACTAGAGAGGGCATTCACGGAAAGGCTTATATTATGGAAGTGTCTCCACGTGGTGGTGGCAATCGTTTGGCAGAAATGATTCGTTATGCTTCTGGTGTTGATATGATCAAAGCTGCTGTGCAGGCTGCAGTTGGACTTCAGATAGATAAAGTTGATCAGCCGCAATATGATGGCTGCTGGGCAGAGTATGTGTTGCATAGCAGAGTTGATGGTAAATTTAAAGAGATTTGGATAGAACCAGATTTTGCAGCTAACAATGTAATAGAAGTAGATTTGTGGGTAACCCAAGGTGAAGAAATACATTCTTTTACTGCTGCAAACTTTTCAATTGGCACAGTAGTGATGAAATTTGCTAGTCAAGAAGAGCTGGAAAGCAAGTTGAGTTCTATGGAAAGATATATCAAAGTTATAGTGGAGTAGCTTATGAAGGAAATAGGTGGATATATAGAATTAGATACGTGTCGTCATACTATGTTACATGAAGATGCAATACTTTTGAATTGTGGCAGAAATGCTTTAGCTTATTTGCTTGAGGCCAAAGGTATAAAAAAGCTGTATCTGCCATACTTTCTTTGTGATTCGGTAGCGAATGTTTGTAAAAAATATGGTGTGGAAGCAGCTTTCTATCACATAGGAGAAAATTGGCTTCCTAAAGATATGATTATAGATGAAGATGCTTGGTTATATATTGTTAATTTCTATGGACAGATAACTAGAGAAGATTTAGCAAGACTAGCAGCTGCGTACCGAAACATCATAATTGATAATGCACAAGCGTATTTTGATGCTCCTTTGGCTAATGTTGATACTTTGTATACTTGCAGAAAGTTTTTTGGCGTTTCGGATGGAGCTGTTTTATACACAAATAGCAAATTGGAGAGAAGTTTGGAAATAGACGAGTCTTTCAACAGAATTCATTATGTATTAGGCCGTTATGAACGTACAGCTTCAGAATTTTATGGTGAGGCTGCCAAAAATAATGACATATTTGATAATGAAGAAATAAAAGAAATGTCTAAACTGACAAAAAATCTTTTGCGAAGTATAGATTATGAATACGTAAAGCAAATTCGCACTAATAATTTTACATATTTACATGAAAAGCTTAGAGCAGTAAACAAACTAAACGTCAGTCCAATTGAAGGTGCATTTATGTATCCATTGCTGATTGATGATGGCATGAAAATACGTAAGCAATTGCAGCAGATGAAAATTTATATTCCGACTTTGTGGCCTAATGTTTTGGAAGAATGCGAGCCTGATACATTGGAATATAAATTCGCAGCGGAAATATTGCCTATACCAGTTGACCAGAGATATGGCATTGAGGATATGGAGTATTTAGTAGAGGTGATAAGAAGTGTTTCGACTGAGGGAACTTGAGCGTAAGGATTTGCCAATTATCAATCGCTGGAGAAATGATGCTGAATTAATAGCATTGCTTGGTGCGCCATTTTGATATATTAATCTTGATGTTGATATGAAATGGTTTGACGGATATATGAGTAATCGAGGTAATGCTGTACGCTGTGCGATAACTAAGGAGAATGATGATACAATTCTTGGTTTGGTAAGTCTGGTATCAATTAATTACATGAACCAGTCCGCAGAATTTCATATCATGATTGGTGATAAAGAAAATCAAGGACAAGGAATGGGTACTTTTGCAGTAAATGAAATGTTAAAGCATGCCTTTTATAATATGAATCTGCAAAGAGTTGAGCTTACGGTCCTTGAGGATAATGAACGAGCAAAGCATTTATATGAAAAATATGGTCTTGTCTATGAAGGTAGAATGCGCCAAGCCAAATTTAAGAGTGGTAAATTTTTAGACATGTTATTGTACTCGATACTAAGACAAGAATACAACGGGGTGGGACTGTGTAATAATTCACGAGATTCCCGTTTATTAGAAATAAAGCAAATACTTACAAACGTCTATATTTGTTTTAAAAAATATAATTAAAAGGAGTCGGTGATTGTGAAAAAAATAATTATTTTTGGAGCTACTGGCAATGTAGGTTCTTATGTGTTTAAATATGCAAGAGAATTTTTTGATGCCAATGAGTATGAGGTTATTGCAAGTGGAAAAAGGAAAACTGATTTTTTTGAGAAAAGAGGTATAAAGTATTATTCTGTAGACATTTCTAAAGCAGAAGAATTTGAAAAGTTACCTAAGGAAGATGTTCATGCAGTTATATATTTGGCGGCAACTATACCTTCATATATGGATAGATACGATTCTAGAGCCTATATAGAGTCGAATATTTTAGGTGCGTTTAATGTTTTGGAATATTGTCGCAAAGTTAAAGCTGATAGAATTTTATTTTCTACAACTGTTTTCGATATTTCGTTATATGCTAAAGATGGAGTTATATTAAAACCTGATATGCCTTATAATTTTAGTTATAAAGGAGATCATGCAGTATATGTAATAACTAAAAATACAGCTATTGAACTTATAAAGCATTATAATGAAGAATATGGTCTTAAGTATTTCATTTTCAGATTCCCAACTATTTATAATTATAGCAATTATGAATATTACTATCCAAATGGTGTGAAAACTTTGAGACCGGTATATAGAATGATAGAACAAGCTAAAAAAGGAGAACCAATAGAATTATGGGGCGATCCTAATTATGCTAAAGATATGGTACATGTGTACGATTGTGCTCAAATGATCTGTAAAGCTGTTACAGTAAATAGAAAAAAAGGATTCTATAATGTGGGTACTGGTATTCCGGTAACATTAAAAGAACAAATAGAAACCATAATTAAAGTATTCTCACCTAAAGATCATCCTTCTCCAATAATCATGAGACCAGATAAACAAGCGAGTGGTGGTTTCTTGATGGATGTTACTAATGCAAAAGAAGAACTCGGATATGAACCCCAATATACTTGTGAAAAACTCTTTGAAAACTATAAAGAGGAGATGGCTATAGACAGATTTAAAGATTTGAGAAGAAAATAGTTTGCATTTTTTACAATAAATTAGTATGCAATACAATCATTTTATGGTTGTGTTGCCTAATCGTTATAAAAGATGCTTTGTAGTGATTAGGGAGCATAATGAGAAAAAACAATTTCAGTAATTTTAATAAGGAGAAATATTATATGAATCGTATTCTCGTAACTCGTTCTTCAATGCCCGACTTTGAAGAATACACAGATGAAATTAAAGATATTTGGCAGTCGCATTGGCTGACCAACATGGGTGTAAAGCATCAGCAGTTGCAAAAGGATTTAATTGACTACATGGGTGTAGAAAAGCTGGATCTTGTGGTTAATGGGCACTTATCTTTGGAGCTTTCTTTGCAGGCGTTGAACCTGCAGGGCGAAGTAATCACTACGCCGTTTACCTTTGCTTCGACAACACATGCTATTGTGCGCAATGGACTGAAGCCTGTATTCTGCGATATTGATCCTGTGACCTATTGCATGGATGCAACGAAAATAGAAGAGCTGATTAATGACCGTACCTGCGCAATCATGCCTGTGCATGTTTATGGTCATATCTGCGATGTAGAAGAGATCGAGCGCATTGCCAACAAGTATGGCCTAAAAGTTATTTATGACGCAGCGCATGCCTTTGGCGTTAAGTACAATGGCCGCGGTATTGGCAGTTATGGTGATGTTTCTTGCTACAGCTTCCATGCTACGAAGGTATTCAACTCTATCGAGGGCGGCTGCGTTTGCTATCATGATGCAGACTTCGGCAGAAAGCTCTATGAGCTGAAAAACTTTGGTATTCATGGACCGGAAAGCGTTGAAGCAGTTGGAGCAAATGCGAAAATGAATGAGTTCTGCGCAGCCATGGGCCTGTGCAACCTGCGTCATGTGGATGGCGAGATTGCCAAACGTAAGGCAGTAGTAGAACGCTATAGAAGTTATCTGGAAGGTGTTGAGGGCTTGCAGCTCAGTCCGCTGCAGGAGGGCGTACAGCCGAATTATGCTTACTTCCCGGTTATTTTCGATGAGAAGGTATTTGGTGCAAGCCGTAACGAAGTGCTCGACGCCTTGGCAAACATCGGCGTAGGCGCACGCAAGTATTTCTATCCGCTGACCAGTAGCTTTGAATGCTTCCATGGTAAATATGATGTTATGGAAACTCCTGTCGCCGTGCATATCAGCAAACGTGTGCTGACGCTGCCGTTGTATGCAGATTTGGCGCTGGAGGATGTTGACAGAATTTGTGAAGCAATTTTGGGGTGCAAAAAATGAAGGGTATAATTTTAGCAGGCGGCTCCGGTACAAGACTTTATCCGCTGACGAAAGTAACAAGTAAGCAGCTGCTGCCGATTTATGATAAACCAATGATTTATTATCCGCTGTCCACGCTGATGTTGGCAGGGATTAAGGATATTTTGATCATTTCTACACCTGAAGATACGCCGCGCTTTGAAGAGCTGCTTGGCGATGGCTCAAAGTTCGGCATCGACCTGTCCTATGCAGTACAGCCAAGTCCTGATGGTCTGGCGCAGGCCTTTATCATTGGCGAAGACTTTATTGGAGATGATACATGTGCAATGGTACTTGGCGACAATATATTCTATGGCAGCTGCTTCCGTAAAAACCTTGCTGATGCAGTGAAGGCAGCGGAAGAAGGATATGCGACAATTTTTGGTTATTATGTCAGGGATCCTGAGCGTTTCGGCATTGTGGAATTTGACAAGAATCGTAACGTAGTTTCTGTAGAAGAAAAGCCGCAGCATCCAAAATCAAATTACTGCATTACAGGCTTGTATTTCTACGATAACAGAGTTGTGAAGATGGCAAAGCAGGTTAAGCCTTCGGCTCGCGGTGAATTGGAGATTACTGATTTAAACAGACTGTATCTAAATGAAGGTAAGCTTAAGGTGCAGCTGCTGGGTCGTGGCTTCGCATGGCTCGATACAGGAACTATGGATAGCCTGATGGAAGCGTCTATTTTTGTGCAGACAGTACAAAATAGACAGGGGGTAGTAATTTCCGCACCAGAGGAGATTGCTTATATGGAAGGCTTGATTACGAAGAAGCAACTTTTGGAATCTGCTGAGCTGTATGGCAAATCTCCGTATGGCGAGCATTTGAAGATTGTTGCTGAAGGCAAGTTTGTTTATTAATTTGTATGCTGTATTGGTGGTGTAAGTATTATGGAAAATAAAACATTAGAAACAGATTTAGCAGTTGATGAGAAAACTTCATATTCTGATGATAGTTTGTATAATATTAATTCTTGGGGTGCAGATTTTTCTTTTAGAGAATTAATCAACATGTATGATGATAATGATTTAAATAAGCCAGAATTACAACGCAAGTATGTCTGGGGGAGAGTAGAGGCAAGTAGATTTATTGATTCGATTTTGCTAGGATTACCGGTACCAAGTATTTTTTTAGCAAAATGTAAAGATGAAACTATGCTCATAGTAGATGGCTATCAGAGATTAATGACTGTTAGAGATTTCCTTAATGGAGTATTTTCTGGAGATGGGAAAATTTTTGCTTTATCTAACACAGAAAACATAAATAAACGTTGGAGAGGAAAAACATTTCAGCAGTTACAAGCTAGTGAACAAAGAAAAATTCGTACAACCACTATACATTCTATAATATTCGAACAGAAAATGCCTGATGACGATACAGCTATGTTTCAAATTTTTGAGAGAATAAATACTGGTGGGCAAATATTAAAACCACAAGAAATAAGAAATTGTGTATATCAAGGTAAATGCAATAGTATGTTGATTGATTTGAATAAGAATGAATATTGGAGAATGGTGCTTGATATGCCTAGTGAAGATTCGAGAATGAGTGACATGGAACTTATTTTGAGGTATTTTGCTATTAAAGATTTACCTAAGTCTAGTGAAAAAGATGCTAAGCAAATTATTCTGATGAAATATTTAAATCAGTACATGAGTGAAAAGACGAAGACTAGTGATGATGAAATAGCAACTAAGAAAGAAGAATTTAAAAAAATGATAGAATGTATTTTTAAATTATATGGTAAAAATGCATTTAGAAAGAAAAATAAAGATGGTTTTCAAAAACGCATCAATCAGGTAATATATGATGCTGTTGCAATTGCTACTGCTAATGCAATAAAAGAGAATGCTATTGATTATGAAGTTAACTATATAGAGAGATATAAACAGTTATTAGACGATCAAGAATTTAAAAAACGTATACAGTATAGAACAACAGATATTGTAAATATAAAAAGGCGTATTCAATTAGCATCAGAAAAACTATATGGAGTTTCTTATGAATGGTGATTACGAGTCTAGAATTAATGATGTCCTTTTTGAACTTATAAAAATAAGGAAGTGGGTAAATAAGAATCAACAAGATACGTTTACAAAATATTTGACTTCTTATGCAGTAATAAAGGCTTGCGCAAGAATTGAAGTTTTGATAAAAGAAATTATATATGAATTTTTGACTAAAAATGGAAGTGCCTACGCACAAAATTTCGTAAATCATCATGTAATCGATAGTCCTGATAATCCATCAAATCATAAGATCGCAAGATTTTTAGATGCTTTTTCAGGGGAAATGAAAAAACAGTTTGAAGAAAAATTAAAGAAATCTGACAATATTAAGTCTGATTTAAATTCATTGGTTAATTTAAGAAATGCCTTTGCACATGGTCGAGATATGACATCTTCTATCGATACAATAATTAAATATTATCTTTCTGCAGTAGAAGTAATTATTTTGTTGCAAGAAGTATTAGGCGTACATGGAGTTATTAATCGAAAAAATATATTATCAAAAGATTTAAATACTGAATTGGAAGAAAGGAACGAAGTCTGATGAACATTATCGTAACTGGTGGCGCCGGCTTCATTGGCAGCAACTTTATCTTTCATATGCTGAAAAAGTATCCGGAATACCGCATTATTTGTCTGGATAAGCTGACCTATGCAGGTAATCTTTCGACGTTAGAGCCTGTAATGGATAATCCTAACTTCCGCTTTGTCAAGGCTGATATCTGCGACAGAGCAGCAGTGAATAAGCTTTTCGAAGAAGAGCAGCCTGATATCGTGGTAAACTTTGCTGCGGAGTCGCATGTTGACCGCTCTATTGAAGACCCTGGCATCTTCTTGCAGACGAACATCATGGGTACGGCAACCCTGATGGATGCCTGCCGTAAGTATGGCATCAAGCGCTATCATCAGGTTTCTACAGATGAGGTTTATGGCGATTTGCCGCTCGACAGACCTGACCTGTTCTTTACGGAGGAAACGCCGATACATACAAGCAGTCCGTACTCTTCCTCTAAGGCTGGCGCAGATTTGCTCGTTATGGCTTATCACAGAACTTATGGCCTGCCTGTGACTATCTCCCGTTGCAGCAATAACTATGGACCGTATCACTTCCCAGAGAAGCTGATACCGCTGATGATTGCCAATGCTTTGGCAGATAAACCGTTACCGGTATATGGTGAAGGCCTGAATGTGCGCGATTGGCTGTATGTTGAAGACCATTGCAAGGCTATTGATTTGATTATTCATAAGGGCAGAGTAGGCGAGGTATATAATATCGGTGGTCATAATGAGATGCGCAATATTGATATCGTAAAGCTGATTTGCAAAGAATTAGGCAAATCGGAGAGCCTGATTACGTATGTAACCGACCGCAAAGGTCATGATATGCGTTACGCAATCGATCCGACGAAGATTCATAATGAGCTGGGCTGGCTGCCGGAAACGAAGTTCGCTGATGGCATTAAAAAGACCATTAAATGGTATCTGGAGAACCGGAAGTGGTGGCAGGATATCATTAATGGCGAGTATCAGAATTATTATGAGAAGATGTATGGGAACAGATAAGAAAAACGAGGGCAGCGTTGCTGACCTCGTTTGCACTATATAGACGTAAGATTTTTAATGTATTCAGCTTTGCCTTCAGATCTTCCGTCATTAATGCCAGCCTCATAAATTTGCTTGCTGAAATTATCCATAGTTGCGAGTCCCTCCTTTTGATGGTATGGCAGATGCCAGTGCTTTTTACTGTGTTGGTTGAAACTATATTGGCACGCTACTGTAATAAAGCTCGTCAGGACAAATATCCTGACCATCAGGCCAGATGACAGTAAATCCGTCTGCTTTTGCTAAAGAAAAATAAGAAAAATTTTTAAGCTGGCTATACCACGAACCTTTGATATAAGGCTTTACGTCGAATATTTTAGTTTCACCATTATCAAAAATAACCTTTAGAGTATAATCCTTTTGTACAGTTACGCTGATAGCGGTTGGTCTAAGCATAATTTTCACCTCTAATAATTGTTAACGTAATGGTTCGATTTTAAAATAGCCGTCACCGGCAGATAACAAAATCCAATTTGCGTTTAACTTATCTCTTACATGAGAAATTTTAAGTAGCAGCTTAAATAACATGCAAAGGAAGGCTGCACTCGTATAAATATTCCGGTGCAATATCAATTTCATCGCTCCAGGCTACGGAACCACAATCAGCCTTAGCTGTCAGGAAAAAACTGAGATTGTTCAATGGCTTGTAGATTGCTTTGGCAAGAAGTGGGCGAGCATCAAAAAGCTTTTTTTCGCCGCTGGCAAAGGTTAAAATCAGCGTATAATCGTTTTGCGGTTGTACGTTGGTGACTACCCATACTGGCGTTTTCATCATAGTGGTCACTCCTTTTAACGTAATGGTTCGATTTTGTACAATGGTTCTTCGTTAATAGCCAGTTCCCAATTGGCTATCAGCTCATCTTTGTGAATTTCTGTCCAGGCTGCTATAAATTTAATCTGTCTTTTTGGCATATCTCCTTCAATCAGCTCACCATCAAGATTGAAGGTAGCATAATATCCTTGATATGATGCATGGAAATGAGGCGGATTGTGTTCTCCGTTGTTGTACATCTTAATAATAATACCATAAAACATTGAAATAGCCGGCATACTGTTTTTTCTCCTTTAATTATAATATTTGCTTCTGCAAAACACAACATAAGGTGCTGAACAAAAAAGCAATACACATAGCATCCGGAAAATCCGGATACCATAGGTACTGCTGCTAATAATATTATGCTAATTTCTGTAACCTGCTTTACAAAAATTAGCGTATTTCCTTTTTTTACGAGAAAACTGCAACTTTTTATTGACAGTTACAAAGAATTACTGTATTATCATGCCTATAGCTTAATATTGAGCGATGAAGAGAAGAGTAAATGTACGAGCCTGGCGAAGAGAGCCTTCATTCTGGTGCGAGAGGGAGCAGGTGGTGACATCGAAGATGGTCTTGGAGCTGATTGGCTGAGCCGCGTGCGGTTAGGTCGTCCGGGAGCACCCGTTATAGTGCTGGAGTATTAAAGGGTAAGCCAAATCCCTGCGTACTTGATGAGGTGCATATGGCGACATATGTATGAATTAGGGTGGTATCACGAAGCGACGCTTTCGTCCCTGTAGGTTTACAGGAACGGAAGCTTTTTTATTGCTCTTCCTCCTGTAGCAAGTCGAAAATATAAGTTAGGAAATGTAGGAGGAACAAACAATGCCGATTAAAATCAATGACCATTTATCCGCTATCTGCCAACTGCAGGAGGAAGGAATTTTTACCATGACTGAGCAGCGCGCGACAACGCAGCGTATTCGTCCGCTGAAGGTATGCGTGCTGAACCTGATGCCGCTGAAGAAGCCGACGGAAATTCAGCTGCTGCGCCTTTTGGGCAATTCCCCCCTGCAGATAGAGGTTGATTTCTGCCGTACTGTAAGCCGCGAAACAACGCATACAGATAATTCGTATCTTGACCGTGCTTATCTGGAGTTTGATGATGTTAAGGACCGCTATTATGATGCCTTCTTAATGACGGGAGCACCGGTAGAAACTATTCCCTTTGAGGCAGTAGATTACTGGAAGGAAATAGAAGCCTATCTTGATTGGGCGGAATATCACTGTTATTCTACGATGACACTTTGTTGGGGCGCGCAGGCTGCCTTGTACCATTATTACGGCGTAAACAAAACGATTTTGCCGGCGAAGATGTTTGGCATCTTCCCCTACGGTCTGACGGTGAAAAATCATCCGCTGCTGCGTGGCTTTGACGACAGATACTTTATTCCGCAGTCACGTCATACCGCGGTTGATGATGATGCGATTGATGCCTGCAAGGCGTTGCAGGTGCTGTCCCGTTCGGTAGAAAATGGTATCAACATCTGCGCTACCAAGGATTTGCGCCGCATCTTCGTTTTAGGCCATTTCGAATATGATCGCTATACTTTGGCTAATGAATATTTCCGCGATAAGAAAAAAAATTTGCCGATTGATTTGCCGGAATTCTACTTCCCAGATGGCGATACAACGCAGGAGCCTGTATTTAAATGGCGCAGCTACGCGCATCTGTTCTATATGAACTGGCTGAACATCGTTTACCAGGATACGCCGTATGATTTGCACGAGCTGGCACCGGCGAGCGGTAACAAGCTGGATAAGGCTATAGGCGAATATAACAAAATTCTTTTGCAGCTGCAGCGCATGGGTGCCGCAATTCCTGCCAACCAATAATTTGAAGATGATAAATTGTTAAAGGAGCGATAGAAAATGAGTAAATTCAAGATTAATACAAAATGCTTAGTAGGCGGCTACAAACCCGGCAACGGTGAACCGCGTCAGATTCCTATTATACAATCCACTACCTTTAAGTACGATACAAGCGAGGCGATGGGCAAGCTGTTCGACCTGGAGGCTACAGGCTATTTTTACTCCCGCCAGCAAAACCCGACCTGCGATTTCGTAGCAGCTAAGATTGCGGAGCTGGAGGGCGGCGCTGCAGCGATGCTCACTTCCTCCGGACAGGCAGCGAACTTCTTTGCCCTGTTCAACATCTGCGAGGCTGGCAGCCATATTGTTGCTTCTTCTTCGATTTACGGCGGCAGCTATAATCTGATTGACGTAACGCTGGCGAAGATGGGTGTAACAGCGACCTTTGTTTCTCCCGATGCTACGGACGAGGAGCTGGACGCTGCTTTTCAGGAGAACACCAAGGCTGTGTTTGGCGAAATTATTGCTAACCCTGCATTGACGGTGCTGGATATTGAAAAATTTGCCAACGCTGCGCATCGTCATGGTGTGCCTCTGATCGTGGATAACACCTTCCCGACACCGATTAACTGCCGCCCGCTGGAATGGGGCGCAGACATTGTAACGCATTCTACTACTAAGTATATGGATGGTCATGCTGCCTGCCTGGGCGGTGCTATTATCGACGGTGGCAGGTTCGACTGGCTGGCGCATGCCGACAAGTTCCCCGGTCTGTGCGCACCGGATGAATCTTATCACGGTATTACCTACGCCGAAAAGTTTGGCAAGGAAGGCGCGTTTATTACTAAGGCAACGGCGCAGCTGATGCGTGATTTCGGTGCTATGCAGTCGCCGCAAAGTGCGTTTATTCTGAATCTTGGTTTGGAATCCCTGCATGTGCGTATGCCGCGCCATGTAGAAAACGCTCAGGCTATAGCGGAATTTTTGGAGCAGCAGCCGCAGGTGGAATATGTCAATTACCCCGGACTGAAGTCCAATAAATATTATGCTCTTGCGCAAAAATATCTAGGCAACGGTGGCTGTGGCGTAGTTTCCTTCAACCTGAAGGGAGGACGCAAGGCGGCGGAAGCATTCATGAAGCGCTTGCAGCTGGCGGCAATTGAAACGCATGTTGCCGACGCGCGTACCTGCTGCCTGAATCCGGCAACTACAACGCATCGCCAGATGACGGATGAGCAGCTGGCGGCGGCCGGTATTCCTGCAGGCTTGGTGCGTCTGTCCTGTGGTCTGGAGGATAAGGCAGATTTGCTGGCAGATTTGCAGCAGGCTTTGGCAGGCATTGCAGAGTAAAGCGTGTTAGCACTAAATAAAGTTTGAAGGCTGGTCCTGTGGGCCGGTCTTCTTTTTTGCGTAGTTATGCTATACTATTTATTTACATCTTGCGTATTAAAGTGTACAATAAATGTAATCAAGTCTGGCAAAAAACAGATATTTTGCTTAGATAAAAGCTGTAATAAATGGAGGAAGGGGCTATGTGTATGGATGTGAATAATGTAAAAAGGCTGCTGCAGGCCAGATTTCTGACGGGCAGTGAGCTGATCCCCCGCAAAATTGAATCCTGCTGCGGCAGTGACATGATGAGCGATGTTCGGGCCTTTACCAAACGCAACACCTTGCTGTGCACGGGACTGACTAATAGGCAGGTAGTGCGCACCGCCGATATGACGGAGCTGAGCGCGCTGGTATTTGTGCGGGGAAAGGTGCCTGATGCTGATATTGTGGCAGCGGCGGCGGAAAACAATCTGCCGGTTCTGGCTACCGATTATACCTTATTTGAAGCCTGCGGCATTCTTTACGGAGCAGGTATCCGTGGCTGCAGCAAAAAGGAGTAAGAAAAATGACAGACAGTAAATCAGTAAAATTAGCCTTTGACTGCGTTGGCGGAGATTTTGAACGCGCAGGCGAAGCCTCTTCTAAAATAAAAAAGATGCTGCAGCGCTTAGGCATTCCGGCAGATATTGTACGCCGTATTTCCATCGGCACCTATGAGGCGGAAATGAACGTTATCATTCACGCCGGCGGCGGCAATGTAGCGGCCGAGGTTTTCCCGGATGCTACGGTGATTACGGTAACCGACCACGGCCCCGGCATCCCTGATATCAACAAGGCCTTGCAGGAGGGCTGGTCTACTGCGCCCGATTATGTGCGTCAGATGGGCTTTGGCGCCGGCATGGGCCTGCCTAATATGGTAAAGTGCTCCGATAAGTTTGATATTCAGTCCAAGGTGGGGGAAGGAACCTGCATCACGATGCAGTTCAAGCACCAGAGCGAGGATTTGTAAGAGATTTTAGGAAACGAGGTGATACGCAATGGCTCCTCAACCAACAACATATTTCCATTCGGTGGAATTGCAGCGGAATAAATGTCAGGGCTGCGTATCCTGCGTAAAGCTGTGTCCGACAGAGGCCATTCGTGTGCGTAACGGCAAGGCAGAGATTTTGGGCGACCGCTGTATTGACTGCGGTGCCTGTGCTGCAGGCTGTCCCTATCATGCCTTCAATGTAAAAACCGACACGCTGGAGGGCTTGGCAGATTATGCTTATAATATTGTGCTGCCTGCGCCTTCATTGTATGCGCAGTTCCCGGATAATATTCCGCTGGAAAGCATCTGGCAGGGCCTGCATAATATAGGCTTTGATGAAATTTTTGATGTTTCACTGGCTTCGGAGTATATCGCCCTGGAAATAGAAGAATATGTAAAAAAGAACAGCAACGGACGCAAGCCGTTGATTTCATCTACCTGCCCCGCAGTTATGCGTCTGATTCAGGTAAAGTTCCCCGAGCTGATTAAGCAGGTGGTGCCTGTGCTGCCGCCGGCAGAGGCTGCTGCAATTTACGTGAAGCGTGAAGCAGCGGCGCGCAAGCAGCTGCCGAAGGAGCTGATAGGTGTATGGTTTATCTCGCCCTGTCCTTCCAAGGAAACTAATATCCGCCAGTCAGTAGATGTGCATCATACAGAGCTTACCGGTAGCTTCAGCCTGTCGGAGATTTACGGACTGCTGCTGAAGAATCTTGGCGGCACGCATGAGCTGAATGTGCGCACCGGTTCCTCCTATGGCATGGCCTGGGGAACCTATGGCGGCGAAATTGAAAGCGCCGGTATTACCAACGGTCTGGCAATTCATGGCATTGATAATGTGTATGACCTGCTGGAGCAGGTTTCTATGAATAAAATGCCGCAGCTTGATTATGTGGAGTGCAGTGCCTGCAAGGGAGGCTGTCTGGGCGGTCTTTTGGCAGCAGAAAACAAGTTCGTGGCCGAATGCAATTTGCGCAGGCGTATCGCAGGCCTGCGAGAGCAGGAGCCGGCAGACAGGCGTGAGGCCATGGCGCGCACGATGGTACTGGAGAATTTCCCACATTCTGAGGCCTATCGCAAGAAGCTGGTGGCGCGTCCGATGATGCAGCTTGATGATGATATCATGGAAGCGATGAAAAAGTTCGAGCGCATGGAAGAGGTGCTCTGCTCCTTGCCTGGTCTGGACTGCGGTGCCTGCGGTGCGCCCAGCTGTCAGGGACTGGCGGAGGATATCGTGCAGGGCAAGGCGCACGAAATAGATTGTATTTTTAAATTGCGTGCCAGTGTACATAAATTGTCACAGGGCATGCTGGAGCTGGCTAAGCAGATACCTATTTATCACGAGCCGGCAGAAATAAATAAAACGGAGGCAGACAACGATGAAGGTTAAAGAAATGATTGAGAAGCTCGATTTGAAGCTTTTAACTAAGGATGTAAGCGAGGACGCTTTATATGCAGAGGTAGAAGGCGGTTATGCTTCCGATTTACTGAGTAATGCTATGGGCCAGGGCCAGCCCGGTATGGTTTGGGTAACGATGCAGGGACATCAGAATGTTGCTGCGGTTGCTTCGCTGATTGGCTTTGCGGCAGTTATCGTAGCAGGCGACGGTCCGGTAGCAGAGGATACGCTGCATAAGGCAAATCTGAATGATGTTGTTGTTGCGGCAACCGAGGAGCCTGCTTTTGAAGTTATCGGCAAGCTGTACGCATTGGGTGTTGGCAAGAAGGACTAAGCAATGCAGACAGTTCTGGCGGATTTACATGTACATACACTGCTTTCGCCCTGCGCTGAGGTAGAAATGACTCCGCATCATATTGTGATGCGTGCCGCCGAGTATGGCATTGGCGCTGTTGCTATTACCGATCATAACGCTAGTGCCAATGTGCCGGCTGCGCTGGAGGCAGCGCAGCGCTACGGCGTGAAGGTATTTCCCGGTATGGAAGTGGAAAGCAGTGAAGAAGCGCACATTGTGGCGCTGTTTGATACGCTGGAGCAGCTGCAGAGCTGGCAGCTGCTGGTTGATGAGCATATGAACGGTATGCTGAATGATGTCGAACGTTTCGGTGCTCAGTATGTAGTAGATGCCGATGACGAGTTTGTGCGTGAGGAACAGCGTCTGCTGCACGCACCGCTGTCGCTGACTGCGGCGGAGGTTGTGCAGCAGGTTGCAGCCTTGGGCGGCCTTACCATTGCCGCTCATATCGACCGTCCTTCCTACAGCATTTTGGGACAGCTTGGTTTTATTGAGCCGGACTTCGGCTTTGCTGCTGCCGAAATTTCTGCAGCAGGCTGGCAGCGTAAGCTGCAGTCAAAGCTGCAGCGTCTGGCAGGCTATCTGCCCTTTGTTACGGACTCCGATGCACATAATATTTATGATTTTGTGCAGGGACCGAAAAACCTGCTGCAGGTGGAGGAATTAACGATAGCAGAGCTGAAATTGGCGCTGGCAGGCAAAGGGATGCGTAATGTCCTGCCGGGACAATTTTCAGATTTTTATAAAGAATAACATAAATAGAGTACACTATATAGCAAAAATAACATAAATAGTATTGTGTATTTGCTTGCAAAATGGTATACTGAGTTGGTAAATTTACAAAAAATCCTTTAGAGGAGGGGTAGTATGAACAATAGTGAAAACCGTCTTGAACGTAAATGTAGCTGCTGCGGCGGCGAAAATCCGGAAAAGCAGCGCATAGATGCCATTCTGGAAAAGTACGCAGATGTTAAGGGACCGTTGATTCCTATTCTGCAGGAAGTGCAGAACCTGTACAACTATTTGCCTAAAGATGTACTGGAGTATATTGCCGATAAAACAGGTACGCCTATTTCCGAAATTTACGGCGTTGTAACCTTTTATTCATTGTTCCATCTTAATCCGCGCGGACGCAACGTTATCCGCGTCTGCCAGGGTACTGCCTGCCATGTGCGCGGCGGCAAAACAATTCTGCAGGCTTTGGAAAAGCAGCTGGGTATTAAGGCCGGACATACGACCGACGACCTGCGCTTTACCTTAGAAACTGTAGCCTGCATCGGTGCCTGCGGCTTAGCGCCGGTTATGCAGATTAATGATGATACGCATGGACGCCTGACCACCGACAAGCTGGCAGGCATCTTGGCAAGGTATAAATAAAATGCGGGAGCTGGCATTACACATCTTGGATATAGCCCAAAATTCTGTGGCTGCCGGTGCCCGTCACATCTGGCTGACTATCAGCGAAAATGAGCAAGGGTACTTTGTTTTCAGCGTCCGCGATGATGGCAAGGGTATGGATAGCGAGATGCTGCAGCGGGTGCGTGACCCCTTTGTTACCAGCCGTACTACCAGAAAGGTAGGCATGGGGATTCCCTTTATCGATATGGTTACGCAGCAATGCGGCGGACACTTGGAGCTGCAATCTGCTCCCGGAAAGGGAACTGAGCTGATTGCATATTTTGCGGCAGATAATATTGACAGGCCGCCGCTGGGAGATATTGTGAGCAGCGTGCAGGTACTGTTGGCGGGGGCGCCGCAGCTGGAGCTGGAATTTGCCTATAACGGCATTAACGGCTCGTTGGTGTTCAGAACGCAGGAGGTCAGAGAAATATTAGGCGAAGCGTGTGACTTTGCCAATCCTGAAATATATGCCTGGCTGGGTGCTTATTTAAAGGAGCAGCTGGCACAGGTGCAGGGTAAGGAGGTATAAACGAATGAAAAGCTTAGCGGATTTACACGCTTTGAGAGATAAGCTGAAAGCAGATATCAAGCTGCGTCAGAGTTCCGGTACTAAAATTATTGTAGGCATGGGTACCTGCGGCATTGCTGCAGGTGCGCGCGAGGTTATGAGCGCTATCCTGCAGGAGCTGAACAAGCGTCATTTATTTGATGTGCAGGTGCAGCAGACAGGCTGTATCGGCATGTGCGAAAAAGAGGTGCTCGTGGACGTAGTGCGTCCGGGTGAAGCGCGTATTACTTATGGCAAGGTAACTCCGGAGGCCGTGCCCAAAATTATCGCAGAGCATGTGGTAAACGGTCATATTGTGGAAGAGCTTGTCGTAGGCAGGCTGGATCAGGAATAAGCCGCAGGCAGGGTACACAGTTGTTGGAGAAGCTGATGTATCGTAGCTTGTAAACAAAACAGGTGGAGGAAAAATATTATGCAGCATATAAGAGCTCACGTTTTAGTGTGTGGCGGTACGGGCTGTAAGGCTAACGGCTCGAAGGAAATCCAGCTGACTTTTGCCAGAGAGCTGCAAAAGTTCGGCCTGCAGGATGAGGTGATGGTTGTTGAAACAGGCTGCCATGGCTTCTGCGAGCACGGACCGCTGGTTATCGTTTATCCGGAAGGTACCTTCTATTGCAGTGTAAAGCCGGAGGACGTTAAAACCATCGTTGAAGAACATTTATATAAAGGACGCATCGTACAGCGTTTGCTTTATCGTGAACCCATCAATCAGGAGCAGGTTCCGCGTTATTCGGAAATCGGCTTCTACAAAAAGCAGCATCGCCTGGTATTGGCTAACTGCGGCGCTATCAATCCGGAAGCTATTGAAGAATATATCGCCGTAGGCGGTTATGAGGCATTGGCTAAGGTTGTTACGCAGATGACTCCGCAGGAGGTTGTGGACGAGGTCAAAAAATCCGGCCTGCGCGGTCGTGGCGGCGGCGGCTTCCCGACCGGTATGAAATGGCAGTTTGCCAAAAACTCCGAGAGCGATAAAAAGTATGTTATCTGTAATGCGGACGAGGGCGACCCGGGCGCATTTATGGACCGCAGCGTTCTGGAGGGTGACCCGCACCGTGTATTGGAAGGCATGGCTATCTGCGGCTATGCTATGGGTGCGGATGAAGGCTATATCTATGTACGTGCGGAATATCCGCTGGCTATCAAACGCTTGCGTACCGCCATTGCTCAGGCTGAAGAAATGGGCCTGTTAGGCGAGCATATTTTTGAAAGCGATTTCAGCTTTACTATTCATATCAAAGAGGGTGCCGGTGCCTTCGTTTGTGGCGAAGAAACTGCTCTGATGGCTTCTATCGAAGGCAAGCGCGGTATGCCGCGCCCGCGTCCGCCTTTCCCTGCGGTCAGCGGCCTGTGGGGCAAGCCGACTAATATCAATAACGTAGAAACCTTTGCTAATGTTGCGCAGATTATCGTTAACGGCGCAGACTGGTACTGTCAGCTGGGTACTGAAAAATCCAAGGGCACCAAGGTTTTCGCTTTGACTGGCAAAATCAATAATACCGGTCTGGCAGAGGTGCCTATGGGTATTACCATGCGCGAGATTATCTATGATATCGGCGGCGGTATTACCAACGGCAAAAAGTTTAAGGCTGTACAGATCGGCGGTCCTTCCGGCGGCTGTCTGCCCGAAAGCATGCTGGATTTGCCGGTGGATTATGATTCTCTGATTGCTGCCGGTGCTATGATGGGCAGCGGCGGTCTGGTTGTTATGGATGAGGATACCTGCATGGTTGACGTTGCCAAGTTCTTCCTGAACTTTACGCAGTCGGAATCCTGCGGCAAATGTACTCCCTGCCGCGAAGGCACGAAGCGTATGCTGGAAATTCTTACCCGTATTACGGAGGGGCAGGGACGCGAGGGCGATATCGAGCTGCTGGAAAACCTGGCCAAGAATATCAAGGAAACAGCTTTGTGCGGCTTAGGACAAACCGCTCCTAACCCTGTTTTGAGCACCTTGAAATATTTCAGAGATGAATATGAGGCGCATATCAAAGAAAAGCGCTGTCCCGCAGGTGTTTGTGAAAAGATGCTGCATTACGAAATCAGTGATGCCTGCCGCGGCTGCGGTCTGTGTGCACGTCAGTGCCCGGTACAGGCTATCAGCGGTTCACCGAAAACAAAACATGTTATTGATCAGAATAAATGCATTAAATGCGGTGCCTGCATGACGGCGTGTCCGTTTAAGGCAATCAGCAAGGCATAAGGAGGGGACTGATGATGCAGATGGTTAATTTAACAATTGATGGAAAACAGATTCAGGCCCCGGCAGGCTCCAGCGTACTGGAGGCTGCACGCAGCGCGGGTATTTATATTCCTACGCTGTGCTATCATCCGGACCTGCGTCCGGAGGGTGCCTGCCGCCTGTGTATGGTAGAGGCCAGCGGTGCGCGTACTCTGGTTGCCTCCTGCGTATATCCTGTAAGCGAGGGTATGGTAGTAAAAACTAATACCTCCAAGGTACGCGAAGCACGTAAAACAGTGCTGGAGCTGCTTTTGACTAATCACCCGAAGGACTGCCTGTGCTGTCAGAAGAACGGTGACTGCGAGCTGCAGAAAATCGCTGCTGATCTGGGCGTGCGTAAGCTGCGCTTCGAGGGTGGCGAAACAAGGGCGCGTACTATTGATAACAGCAATCCTTCTTTGGTACGCGATCAGGAAAAATGCATTCTCTGCGGACGCTGTATTCGTGTCTGCCGTGATGTGCAGGGTATGAGCGTTTACAGCTTTGCCGGCCGTGGCTTCAACACCATGGTATCTACAGCCTTTGAGCATGACCTGCTCAACAGTGCCTGCACCTACTGCGGCCAGTGTGCTGATGTCTGCCCGACAGGCGCTATCGTGGAAAAGGATGATACAGACAAGGTTTGGGATGCAATCAACAATCCAGAAAAAATTGTCGTTGTACAGACTGCTCCGTCCGTGCGTGTTGCCTTGGGCGAAGAGCTGGGCATTCCGGCAGGTCAGGTTGTTACCGGCAAAATGGTTGCGGCATTGCGTCATTTAGGCTTTGATAAGGTTTTTGATACAAATTTCTCTGCCGACCTGACTATTATGGAGGAAGGCCATGAGTTCCTGCAGCGTCTGCAGAATGGCGGCGTGCTGCCGATGATTACCTCCTGCAGCCCCGGCTGGGTAAATATGATTGAGCTGAAATATCCCGAACTACTGCCGCATCTGTCCACTGCCAAATCTCCGCAGCAGATGTTCGGTGCTGTTGCCAAAACCTACTTTGCGGAACGTGCAGGCATTGATCCTGCGAAGATCGTCAGTGTATCCGTAATGCCATGTACTGCGAAAAAGGCTGAGGCTGCACGTGAGGAAATGTGTGCCAGCGGTTATCGCGACGTAGATGTAGTTATCACTACACGCGAGCTAGGACGCATGATCCGCGAAGCGGGTATTGATTTTAACGCGCTGGAAGAAGCTGAGTTCGATTCTCCGCTGGGAACCGGTACCGGTGCCGCAGTTATCTTCGGTACTACAGGCGGCGTTATGGAAGCGGCTTTGCGTACTGTGGCCGAGGTTGTTGCAGGCAAGGAGCTGCCGAAGCTTGAATATAATGAGGTACGCGGCATGGAGCAGACACGCGAGGCTGTTATTGATGTAGCTGGCGTATCCGTGAAGGTTGCTGTAGTACATACACTTAAATCTGCTAAAATGATGCTGGAACGCATTAAAGCAGGTACCGCGGATTATCAGTTTATTGAGGTTATGGCCTGCCCGGGCGGCTGCATCGGCGGCGGCGGTCAGCCTGTTCCAGTTGATGCTTCTATCAGACAAAAACGCCGTGAAGCGATTTTTAATTGCGACCGTACAAGCGAATTACGAAAATCGCACGAAAACCCGGAAATAAAAACACTTTATGATACTTGGTTAGGCAAACCTCTTTCTGAAAAGGCTCATAGTCTATTACACACACACTACCGCGCGCAAAACCGTTAATTGTTCTATCTGGATAATACAAATCCCCCTTTTTTTCCTTGAAAAAAAGGGGGTGTTTTGTAAATTTGTAAAGAAAAAGCTTGCAGTGTTACAATTTTATTGGTATTATATATAGCGTTGAATGCAATTTGCCCGTTATGTAAAACACAGGAAAAATTTGACAGAAAAAAGTGAAGTTTTTCTGAAAATGTGTTATAATTGTAGCAGATAGTAAAGAAGCCTTTGAAAAAATATTTATAGTATAAGCAGGAGTTTTCTCTTATATGTCGAAATGACTATATAGTCAAGTATGAAATATTTGTGAAGAGCTTGATATACGGTAATATCTTATTTGTAATGCCGCAAGGTATTGCCGATAAGTTATATGCAAAGGGGTAACACCCTTATAAAAACTCAATGTCCTAATTAAAAGGAGGAAGGTAAACATGATCGATATTAAAGATCGCATTTGTGACGTAGTAGCTGACAAAGTGATGAGCGCTGAAGCTGCTGCAGAATTCGTAAAAGATGGTGACAATTTAGGTGTCAGCGGTTTTACCCCGTCTGGCTATCCGAAAGCTGTTCCTCTGGCTCTTGCTGAAAAGGGCAAAAAAACTCCTTTCAAAGTTAACGTTTGGACTGGCGCATCTGTTGGTCCTGAAATCGACCAAGCAATGGTTGAAGCTGGCATCATTGACCGTCGTCTGCCTTACCAGACCAACGGCACCATGCGTAAAGCTATCAACGCTGGTAAAGTAAAATACGCTGATATTCATCTGTCTCACATGGCTCAAATGGTTCGCTATGGTTACATGGCTGGCCGTCCGACCGGTCCGGATGTTGCAATCGTTGAAGTTTGCAAAATCAATGACCTCGGCGATGGCAAAGTAGGCCTGATCCCGACCACTTCCATGGGCAACAGCTCCTCTTATGTAGCTGGCGCTAAAAAGGTTATCGTTGAAGTTAACACCACTCAACCGGTAGGCCTGGAAGGCATGCATGACTCCTATATTCCTCTGGATCCCCCGAATCGTCAACCGATTCCTATCACAGCTCCGGAAGACCGCATCGGTACCACCTACATTCCTTGCGAAGTAGAAAAAATCGTTGCAGTAGTTCCTTGCGACCGTCCTGACATCGTTCGTCCGCTGGGCGAAATCGACGACGACGCTAAACATATGGGCGCTAACCTCGTTAACTTCCTGAAAAACGAAGTTAAAGAAGGCCGTCTGCCGAAAAACCTGCTGCCGCTGCAATCCGGCGTAGGCTCCGTTGCTAACGCAGTTATCAATGGTCTGGTTAACTCCGATTTCGAAGACCTGACCGTTTACACTGAGGTTATTCAAGATGGTATGTTCGACCTGATCGACGCTGGTAAACTCCGCGTTGCTTCCGGTACCGCTCTGACTCCGTCTCCTGAGTGCCAAAAGAAATTCTACGAGAACGTAGAACACTACAAAAAATACTTGCTGCTCCGTCCGCAAGAAATCTCCAACAGCCCTGAAGTTGCTCGTCGTATCGGCGTAATCGCAATGAACACTGCTATTGAAGTTGATATCTATGGTAACGTAAACTCCACTCATGTTTGCGGCACTAAGCTGATGAACGGCGTTGGCGGTTCCGGCGACTTCGCTCGTAACGGCTACCTGACCGTATTCTTCACCAACTCCTTGGCAAAAGGCGGCAAGATTTCTTCCGTAGTTCCGTTCTGCAGCCATATCGACCATGCTACCCTGGACGTTGACGTTATCGTTTCCGAACGTGGCGTTGCTGACCTGCGTGGCCTGAGCCCGAAAGAAAAAGCTCCGATCATCATCGATCAAATCGCTAACCCGAAATATCAACCTTGGCTGTATGATTACTTCAAACGCGCTTGCGAAGCTTGCGGTAACAGCCAAACCCCGCACATCCTGGCAGAAGCATTCGATTGCTACAAAATGTTTGCTGAAACCGGTTCCATGGAAGGCATGGTTGAAGGTAAATAATTTTCAAAAAAAGTTTGCAAAACCCCTTGTTAAGTTTTGCAAAATAGGTTAAACTATGTAATGTGCTTGCCGGTGGGTGAGATTCCCGCCGGCAGGTATATACAGACAAAGCCTCACCCAAGGCTTTGCCCAATAAAATCAGTTGACGAAGTCTCACCCTAGACTTTGCCATATATAGCCGTCATAGACGGAACACTCTCACCATCATTTCGGAACCGTCCAATCCGAAATATGAAACACAAATATTTTAAGGAGGATTTGAGAATGGCATTTGAAAACATTAAAGCTGGTTTAGAGAAATATCATGCTGAAGTTGAAGCTAAACTGGCAAAATTCCCTGAACGCGCAAACCTGGTTCCTAACAGACTGTACACCCCGGTAGATCTTGGTGAAAACTTTGACTACATGACTAAACTGGGCTTCCCTGGTGAATATCCTTACACCCGTGGTGTTCAACCGACCATGTATCGTGGCCGTTTCTGGACCATGCGTATGTACGCTGGTTTCTCCACCGCTGAAGAATCCAACAAACGTTATCGTTACCTGCTGGCTAACGGTGGTTCCGGCCTGTCCTGCGCATTCGACCTGCCGACCCAGATCGGTTATGATTCTACCGATCCGATGGCTGAAGGCGAAGTTGGTAAAGTAGGCGTAGCTATCGACTCCCTGGCTGACATGGAAATCCTGTTCGACCAAATTTCCCTGGATAAAGTATCCACTTCTATGACCATCAACGCTCCTGCTTCCGTACTGCTGGCTATGTACATTGCAGTAGCTGAGAAACAAGGCGTTTCCGCTGACAAACTGCGTGGTACCATTCAGAACGATATTCTGAAAGAGTATGCTGCTCGCGGCACTTACATTTTCCCGCCGAAACCGTCCATGCGTTTGATCACCAACATTTTTGAATATTGCTCCAAGAACGTACCGCTGTGGAACACCATTTCCATTTCCGGTTACCATATCCGTGAAGCTGGTTCCACCGCTTCTCAGGAAATCGCATTCACCATTGCTGATGGTATCGCTTATGTAGAAGCTGCTATCAAAGCTGGTCTGGACGTTGACGCATTTGCAGGCCGTCTGTCCTTCTTCTGGAATGCTCATAACAACGTACTCGAAGAAGTTGCTAAATTCCGTGCTTCCCGTCGTGTATGGTCCAAAGTTATGAAAGAGCGTTTTGGCGCTAAGAAAGCTAAATCCATGATGTTGCGTGTACATACCCAAACCGCTGGCTCCATGCTGACCGCTCAACAACCGAACAACAACATCGTTCGTGTTGCTCTGCAAACTGCTGCTGCTGTAATGGGTGGTACTCAATCCCTGCACACCAACTCCAAAGACGAAGCTTTGGCACTGCCGACCACTGAGTCTGTAACCATCGCTCTGCGTACCCAACAAATCGTTGCTTACGAATCTGGTCTGGCTGATACCATCGATCCGTTGGGCGGCTCCTACTATGTAGAAGCTCTGACCGATAAGATCGAAGCTGAAGCTTGGGAATACATTAAGAAAATTGACGAAATCGGTGGCGCTCCTGAAGCTATCGCTAAAGGCTACATCCAAAAAGAAATCCAAGACTCTGCTTACAAATGGCAGATGGAAATCGAAAAAGGCGACCGTATCATCGTTGGCGTTAACAAATTCACCCAAGAAGAAGAAGCTCCGAAAAACCTGCTGCGCGTAGACGGTTCTGTAGGCAAGCTGCAAGCTGAAAAGATTGCTGCTCTGAAAGCTCGCCGTGACAACGCTAAAGTAGAAGAAACTCTGGCTGCTCTGAAAGTTGCATGCGCAGACGAAAATGTAAACCTGATGCCTTACATCCTGGATGCAGTTCGTGCATATGCAACCGAAGGTGAAATCTGTGGCGTTATGAGACAAGTATTCGGTGAATACCAACCTCATACTGCACTCTAATTTGTAAACTCAACCAATATACGGAGGTAAACTATAATGGCAAACGTTAAAGTTTTAGTTGCTAAACCGGGTCTGGATGGCCATGACCGCGGTGCTAAAGTTGTAGCTCGTGCTCTGCGCGACGCTGGTTTTGAAGTTATCTACACCGGTATCCGTCTGACTCCGGAACAAATCGCTGAAGCTGCTCTGCAAGACGACGTAAACGTTGTTGCACTGTCCCTGCTGTCCGGCGCTCACAACACCCTTTTCCCGAAAGTAGTTGAACTGCTGAAAGAAAAAGGCATGACCGACGTTCTGGTTATCGGCGGCGGCGTTATTCCTGACGCTGACATCCCTGGCCTGAAAGCTGCTGGCATTGCTGAAGTATTCACTCCGGGCACCCCGACCAGCAAAATTGTTGATTTCATCAACGCTAACGTAAAATAATTTTATCCCTTAAAGCAAGCCGGGTTTGTCCCGGCTTGCCTTATAAAATATTCACTATCCAAAAACAAGGCGGTGTGAATTATGGAAATAGTAGATAAATTATTAAATCATTCTCGTCTTGCATTATCTAAAGCAATCACTGCTGTTGAAAATGAATACGATGATGCTGTCCAAATTATGACAGAGATTTATCCTCATACTGGTAATGCTTATGTAATTGGTATCACCGGCCCTCCGGGTGCTGGTAAAAGTACTCTGACTGATAAATTGGCTAAGGAATACCGTAAACGCGGCAAGACCGTAGGTATCGTAGCAATTGACCCCACTAGCCCGTATTCTGGCGGCGCTATTTTAGGCGACCGTATCAGAATGATGGATCTGACCGCAGACGAGGGCATTTTTGTACGCTCTATGGCAACTCGCGGCAGTCTTGGCGGCCTGTCTCAAAAAGCAGGTGACGCTGTTAAATTAATGGATGCTTTCGGCATGGATGTAATTATCGTTGAAACCGTAGGCGTAGGACAATCTGAGGTTGACATTGTAAAGACCGCAGATACTACTATGGTAGTAGTAATTCCTGGCATGGGCGACGATATCCAGGCTATTAAAGCAGGTATACTTGAAATCGGTGACCTGTTCACGATTAACAAAGCTGATCGTGAAGGTACAGACAAGCTCAACATTGAGATTGAGATGATGCTCGAATTAAATCCCGAACATGTTGGCTGGCGTCCTCCGATTAACAGGACCATTGCCAGCAAGGGTGAAGGTATAGAGGCTGTTGTGGACTCTATTGAGGCTCACAAGGCATATTTGATTGAGAGTGGTAAATTAAACGATATCCGTAAAGCTCGTATTAAAAACGAGGTTACCGCTATGCTTAATGACCATGTAAATCGCTACATCGACAAGAACGTCATTCAAACGGAAGAATTTGACAACCTGGTTGTTAAAATGCAATCCCGTGAGATTGAGCCGTACTCTGTCGTTGATGATATTGTTGGCAAGGTTTTAAAATAAACCGCCAAAAAAACAATTTTAGGAGGAATTTATTATGGCATTCAAAACTATTTGTGTTGACCATGTAGGTATCGCTTGCGCTGGTACCTTGGAAGAAGCTGCAAAAATTTACACTGAGGTACTGGGCCTGAAAGCTACCGGTACTGAAGAAGTTAAAGAACAAGGTGTTGCTACCGTATTTGTTCCCTGCGGCGAAACCCTGATTGAGCTCCTTGTTGATATCACTGAAAACAACGATGGTCCTATCGGCAAATACATTGCTAAAAACGGCCCTGGCATCCAACATATGGCTCTGCGCGTTGACGACATCAAAGCAGCTATCGCTGACCTGACCGAAGCTGGCGTTCGCATGATCGACAAAGCTCCTCGTAACGGTGCTGGCCAAATGAAAATTGCTTTCGTTCATCCGAAATCCGCTGGCCTGCTGCTTGAGCTGTGCCAACCGGCTGCAACCTACAAAGACTAATTTATTAGCTTCGTAGATTCAGGGCGATTTAAGGTCTCATAATTTAAGCTACATAATGCTGAAGATATACAAGTGATATATCTTCAGCATCTGTGTATAAATTTGTTCTCCCAATAATGATGGAGGTGTAAGATTTGTCTACTCAAGAAAAAATTGAGAAAATGCTCAAAAAAGCCGAAGTAATTCTGGCTGCTGGTGGCGAAAAACGTGTTGCTAAACAACATGAATCCGGCAAAATGACTGCTCGTGAAAGAATCGCTGCTCTCCTCGACGAAGGTTCCTTCGTAGAACTCGACCGTTTTGTACGTCATCGTTGCTACAACTTCGGTCAAGAAAAGAAAGAACTGCCTGGTGAAGGCGTAACCACCGGTTACGGCACCATCGATGGCCGTCTGGTTTATGTATTCGCACAGGACTTCACCGTTGAAGGTGGCTCCCTCGGCGAAATGCATGCTGCTAAAATCGTTAAAGTACAACGCCTGGCACTGAAAATGGGTGCTCCGCTGGTTGGCCTGAACGATTCCGGCGGTGCTCGTATCCAAGAAGCTATCGACGCTCTGGCTGGCTATGGTAAAATCTTCTTCGAGAACACCATTGCTTCCGGCGTAGTTCCTCAGATTTCTGCAATTATGGGTCCTTCCGCTGGCGGCGCTGTATACAGCCCGGCACTGACCGACTTCATCTACATGGTAAAGAACACTTCCAAAATGTTCATTACCGGCCCTGCAGTAGTTAAATCTGTTACCGGTGAAGATGTAACCCAAGAACAACTGGGTGGCGCTATGACCCACAACAGCACTTCTGGTGTTGCTCACTTCGCTGCTGAAAACGACGAAGACTGCCTGCAACAAATCCGTTACCTGCTCTCCTTCCTGCCTTCCAACAACGTTGAAGGTGCTCCGATCGTAGAGACTGGTGATGACCCGATGCGTACCGACGACAGCCTGAACACTCTGCTGCCGGACAACTCCAACCAAGCTTACGATATGTATGATGTAATCAGATCTATCGTAGATAACGGCGAATTCTATGAAAACCAAAAATACTGGGCAACCAACATCATCACTTGCTTCGCTCGTATGGATGGTCAAACCGTAGGTATCATTGCTAACCAACCGAAAGTTATGGCTGGCTGCCTGGATATCAACGCTTCCGATAAATCCGCTCGTTTCATCCGCTTCTGCGACGCTTTCGGCATTCCTCTGCTGAACCTGGTTGACGTTCCTGGCTTCCTGCCTGGTTGCAACCAAGAATACGGCGGCATTATCCGTCACGGCGCTAAGATGCTGTATGCTTACTCTGAAGCAACTGTTCCTAAAATCACTCTGGTTACCCGTAAAGCTTACGGCGGTTCCTACCTGGCAATGTGCTCTCAAGACTTGGGCGCTGACCAAGTTATCGCATGGCCGACCGCTGAAATCGCAGTTATGGGTCCTGCTGGTGCTGCTAACATCATCTTCCGTAAAGATCCTGATGTTGAAGCTAAGACTAAAGAGTACATCGACAACTTCGCTACTCCGTACCAAGCAGCAATGCGCGGCATGGTTGACATGGTTATCGAACCGAAAAATACTCGTCCCACCATCATCAACGCTCTGCAAATGCTGGAAAGCAAACGCGAAACCCGTCCGGCAAAACGCCACGGCAACATTCCTTTGTAATTCACAAGCAGTTGCTTAGTGCTTAAACAACCTATTTTAAGATAAGATGAGGTGAAATAAATGGGTCCTGTTACTACTAATCCTTGGTTGATTGCTTTAATCAATATGACCATCGTATTTGGCGTACTGATCGCTCTGGGCATATTGATGAACTTACTCCAAGTTATCGATCCGACTAAAAAAAAAGTTGCTAAACCGGCAGTAGCTCCTATACCGGCAGCAGCTCCCGCTGCAACTCCGGTTGCAGCAGCTCAAGATGATAGCGAAATTATCGCTGTTATCGCTGCAGCAGTAGCAGCTTGCGGCGTTAGCGCAGACCAAGTCGCTTGCGTACGTCGTATTGATGCTAAATCTGCATGGACTGTAAGCAGTCGTGTTGAAGCTATTAGCGTTCGTAAAGAATGCTTCTAATGCATATAGTTTGCAATTTTAATTAAAAAACGAGATTTTAAGGAGGATTATATCCATGAAAAAGTATACTATCACCGTAAATGGTACCGCATACGAAGTTGAAGTTGAAGAAGCAGGCGTTGTTGCTTCCGCTCCGAAAGCTGCTCCGAAAGCTGCTCCGGCTCCGGCTGCTGCTCCGGCTCCGAAAGCTGCTCCGGCTCCGGCTCCGAAAGCTGCTGCTCCGGTTGCTGCTGGTGCAACCACCGTTTCCGCTCCTATGCCGGGCAAAGTTCTGTCCGTTAACGTAAAAGCTGGCGACGCTGTTAAATCCGGCGACGTTCTGCTGATTCTGGAAGCTATGAAAATGCAAAACGAAATCATGGCTCCGGCTGATGGCACTGTTTCCGACGTTCGCGTTTCCGCAGGTCAAACTGTTGCTACCGGCGACGTTATGATCGTTCTCTAATTCTTACTCGATAGTTCGCAATATCAGTAAGTCTTAAATACCCTTGATCTTTGGAGGGGGCTTTTCGCAGAGCCCCTTCCACAAATTGAAAATTGGGAGGATATTAAATGGAAGCATTTCTCGTTGCTTTGTCTTCCGTATGGGCAGATTCCGGTTTCTCTGCACTGACAGGCGGTCACGTAATCATGATCGTTGTAGGTCTGGTTCTGCTTTATATGGCTATTGGTAAAGGTTTTGAGCCTTTGCTGCTGTCCCCGATCGCATTCGGTTGTATTCTTGCTAACATTCCTAAAAACGGTTTCGAAGAACCTGGTGTTATGTCCGTTATCATGT